>ERZ1023210.8-NODE-8-length-117413-cov-58.587706_pt1 | contig 117413 bp, 112 predicted proteins | sample MGYA00380446_ERZ1023210 | MGnify/ENA primary metagenome ERZ1023210 (study PRJEB33173, sample SAMEA4830300) | metagenome | study: EMG produced TPA metagenomics assembly of the PRJEB25223 data set...
TTGAGGTTGCAGATAGAACTGACGAAGTCAGTAACATCTATACGGCAAGGCGACGCTGACGTAGTTTGAAGAGATTTTCGAAGAGTATTAGTCTATTATTTCTTCTCAGCGCGAAGGGCTGACAAGATTTGTGTTCGGATATCATCCACACCATTTGGCGTATTTGGTAAAAAGATGGTTTGATTTCCTTTAGAGGCAAAGGTATTCAAGGTATCCAAATACTGGTTAGTCAAGAGGATAGACATGATTTGTTCTTCTGTCATGCCAACATTGGCTTCCTTGAGTTCGGTGATAGACTCTGCCAATCCATCCACAATCGCCTTACGTTGTTGGGCAATCCCCACACCATGAAGGCGGTCTTTTTCTGCTTCGGCTTCAGCTGCAGTGACAATTTTAATCTTGTCAGCTTCCGCCAATTCTTGTGCTGCGACCCGCTTACGTTGCGCCGCATTGATTTCATTCATGGATTGCTTAACTTCTGCATCCGGTTCGACTTTGGTAATCAAGGTTTTCACGATAATGTAGCCGTAAGTGGTCATTTCTTCTGCTACTTGGTGTTGAACCTCAAGGGCAATCTCATCTTTTTTCTCAAACAATTCATCCAAGGTTAATTTTGGAACAGAAGAGCGAAGAGCATCTTCGATATAAGATTTAATCTGAGATTCTGGACGTATGAGTTTATAGTAAGCATCTGTCACGCTCTGCTCGTTGACACGGTACTGAGTCGCTACATTCATCATAACGAACACATTGTCCTTGGTCTTAGTCTCAACCACAATATCACTTTGCAACAAGCGCAACTGAATCCGTGCTGCAATCGAGTCAATCCCAAAAGGCAAGCGAATATGAATACCGCTATTAGCAACCTTTTGGTATTTCCCAAAGCGTTCAATAATCGCCACCGACTGCTGACGAACCACATAAACTGTACTCAGTGTGACTATCACCAATAGGAGCACACAAACAATCAGAAAAATCATGAAAAATATTGCCATAATGGAACCTCCACAAGTATTTTTCTAGTATTATAGCACATTTAAAGAAGGCTGTGCCGTTTTTACTGCGATTTTTCCTGAAATGTCAATAATTAGAGGTGAATTGTCCTATTGTCGTCCAATCTCTTGCTAAAATAACTCTTTATAAAAGGCAATCGTTTCTTCTAAGGTTGGCATAAATGGATTTCCTGGTGCGCAGGCATCAATCAAGGCATTCTTAGAAAGGTATTCAAAGTCGAAATCTTTTTCTTCAATACCAAGTTCAGTCAGTTTCTTAGGAATACCTACTGTCTCAGAAAGCTTCTCAATCTCAGCAATCGCATAATCGGCACATTCTTGATCTGATTTACCTTCTACATGAAGTCCCAAGGCTTTGGCAACATTGCGGAAAGCTTCTGGTACACGTTTAGCATTTTCACGTTCTATAACTGGTAGCAACATGGCACAGCAAACACCATGTGGCAAATTATATACTGCACCGAGTTGGTGAGCCATTGAGTGAACATAGCCCAGACCAGCATTATTAAAGCTCATACCACCAAGGAAGATGGCATTGACCATACCTTCACGCGCTTCAATATCGTATCCATTTGCTACAGCACGAGGAAGATATTCCTTGATAAGCTCAATAGCACCAATAGACAGTTTCTTGGTTACATCATAAGCACCAGGTGTTACTAAAGCTTCAACAGCGTGAGTCAGAGCATCCATACCAGTAGCAGCAGTCAAGGCTTGAGGTTTTGAAATCATCAATTCAGGGTCATTAACAGAAATCAAGGCAAGGCTATTCTTGTCAACCATTACCATCTTAACCTTGCGTTCTTCATCAGTAATCACATAGTTAATGGTAATTTCTGCTGATGTACCTGCCGTAGTATTGATAGCTACAACAGGAAGACCTTTTTTAGTAGACTTATGAAGCCCTTCATAATCCTGTGGTTTTCCACCATTTGTAGCCATGATAGAAATACAACTAGCTGCATCCTGTGGAGAACCCCCGCCAAGACTGATGATAAAATCACATCCATGTTCTTGCAAAGCAGCTACCCCATCTGTGACATTCTTACAAGTAGGGTTTGGCTCTACATCGCTAAAGATGACATATTCGATTCCTTCTGTATCCAGTGGTTTTAAAACCTTAGGTAAAATGTCACTGCCTTCGATGTACTTATCTGTCATCAAAAGTGCCTTTTTATAGCCAAGTTCCTTGATATAAGGACCCACTTCATTTACAACACCTTTACCAATAAGGTTGACTGCCGGAACATAAAATGTAGCCATATAATTTTCCTCCTGCGCCTTTGCGCTATCTATTTAACATCATTATATTACTTTTTGTATTCGTTTTTAATTATTTGTGAATTGTTTAACAAACATTTTTAAAAGGATAGGAGGGACGTAAGTTCACCTCCTATATAAACAAGTTTTATTTATGTAGTGGTCCCAACAACTGACATGCACGATAGTCTGCTGATTCTAGATCTTCTGTTCCAAATAAGGACCAATTTTTAGGTCTAAAGATATCTTCCTCGGGTACATTATGCATATTGACAGGAATTCTCAACATAGAAGCCAGGGTAATCAAGTCTGCTCCAATGTGGCCATATGTTATGGCTCCGTGATTAGCTCCCCAATTATTCATGACGTCATAGACAGACTTGAAAGCACCTTTTCCTGTCAAACGTGGAGCAAACCAAGTAGTTGGCCATCCTGGATCTGTACGATTATCTAAAGTATGGTGAACATCTTCAGGAAGTTCAAGTGTGTAACCTTCTGCAATTTGTAGCACTGGACCAACCCCTTTTAGAAGATTGAGACGTACCATTGTTACTGGCATATCCCCCTTCGTCAAGAAACGAGTTGAGAATCCTCCTCCACGGAAGTATTCGCGGTTTGCTGGTGGGAAGTCTGTATTTTCAAGCATAGCCTGCACTTCACTTTCTTCCAACTCCCAGAATGGTTTCATAACAGGTTTGCCATCTCGAGTAGCTTGCCCTGTACCATCCAATGTACAAGAACCAGAGTTGATTAGATGTAAGAAGCCAGCTGCAGCACAACCCTCTAAAGTATGTCCCGTTACACGTTTAACAGCCTCTGGACTCCAATAAGTGCGCACATCAGCAAAGATTTGTGGAGTATTTGTTAATAGATAATTAAAGAGCATAGACACACCATTTAGTGAATCATTCTCTGTCGCAAATACAAATGGTTTTCGAATACCATTCCAGTCAAACTGAGTATTGAGGAAAGTTTCCATAAAGTCCCCATTTGGGAAATGATCTGTCCACTGGCGTTGACCTTGGAAACCAGCTACTAAAGCATGGTGACCAACTGCTTCTTCCTCAAAACCAAGCTCAGCAAGTCTTGGGTTACCAACCATTAAGTCACGTCCAATCATGAACATCTTAATAACAAATTCCCATTGTCTATCTTTTTCTTCACGGCTTAAAACAAGGTCTTCACGGTTATGGTCGAATCCTTCTTTTACGTTTTCTTTCACCCATTTGAGCGCACGTTCGAACTCTTCAGGGTCGTAAATACTACGGTCCATACGGCGCGTGAACTCCGTCATATCTACCGATTCATTTCGCATTCCTAGGTATTCTTGGAAGAAATCCGGATTTACAATAGAACCACCAATCCCCATCGAAACACTACCCATTGATAGGTAAGCAGTGTCTCTCATCAAGCCAGTTGCAAGAGCTGCACGCGCATAGCGTAAAAGTTTTTCTTTGACATCTTCTGGAATATCTGTGTCACTAGCTTCCTGAACATCTCTTCCATAAATCCCAAAGGCTGGAATCCCTTTTTGAGCATGTGAAGCTAGTACAGCTGCAAGATAGACAGCTCCTGGGCGTTCTGTCCCATTAAATCCCCAAATAGCATGAGGAATATCTGGAGACATATCCATAGTTTCACTACCATAACACCAGCATGGTGTAACTGTAATTGTTGCGCAAACATTTGATTTTTTAAACAACTCATGGGAAGCTGCAGCCTCTGGTACACGGCCAATAGTAGATGGAGAAATCACGCATTCCACAGGTTCCCCATCTGGATATTTCAATGTGCTTGAAATCAAATCTGCCACACTTTTAGCCATGTTCATTGTTTGCACTTCAAGTGATTCGCGTACACCTTGACGACGACCATCAATAGTCGGACGAATCCCAATACGTGGATGTTGAATCATACTATTTTCCTCTTATTTTTCTGTTTCTTTCATACTACCATCTCCATTATATTTACGGTAGCCTGGGTGATAATTTTTAAAATTACTTATAAGTATAAACCTCTACCTCTGCTAAACTTAAAGGAATTCCTGCGTTTCTCAAAGAAATTCTAACCTTTTTTCCCTTCAGTCCTTTTAAGTCTATGGATAGATTATTGCTTTCTAAACTGTCAATATGTTGTGTAAAAACTTCATAATCATTTGAATCATATATAATAATATCAAAATTTGATAATCTCTGAATTTCAGCATCTGTTCTATTATAAATAATTAACTTTTCTAATTCTTCGGTTTGTGCTAAATCTATCTCCCACCATGAAGGAGAATCTTCTTTGGTATGAGTCACTGAATGATGACCATAATCTCCGTTTTTATTTCCATCAACTGCTAGACGAGAAAAACCATTGTAATCCGTTGAACTCTGTCGAGTTTCTTTTGTTAATGCAATATTAGAAAGTTTCTTCGGAGTTCTCTTTGAACCATAGACTTCAACTTCCGCTAAACTTAACGGAATAGCTGCTGATTTTAATTCTATTTTGACTAGCTTAGCCCCTACAGAAGGTACTTTTAAAGATAACAAACCATCAACTACTTTATCAAAATGTCTTCTAAAAACTTCTTCTCCTGATGAAGATAGAAAAATAACATCAAAATTAGATAAACGCTGAGGTTCGGCATCTGTTCTATTATAAATATCAACTTTAGAAACCGTAAACTCTTCTCCCAGATCGACCTGCCACCAAGCGTTAGAATCTGCCTTAGTATGAGTCACCGAATGATGTCCGTAATCTCCATCTTTATTACCATCAACTGCTAAAGCAGCTACACCCTCATAATTGGTTGAACTTTGAGTAGCTACCTTATTTGTAGAGACTACTTTATCTTCTGTTATTTTATCTATATCCTCTTCAGATTGCTTACCATCTGATTCTCTAAAAACCTCTACTTCTGCTAAACTCAAAGGCACTCCACTCGTTAGTAATTTAACTTTAATATACCTTGCTCCTTTTTCTTTGAAATCTAGACTAACAGATTCACCCGACAAATTATTAACATGTTTCTTAGCAACTTCGTTTCTATTATTGTCATATAGAATCACATCAAAATTAGATAGACGTTGAGTCTCAGCATCTGTGCGATTATAAATTTTAACAAGCCCAACTTTATCCATTTTTTTCAAATCGACTTCCCACCAAGAGGGATTATCTGCCCTAGTGTGTGTTACCGAACCAGAGTTAAAATTACCATTTCTGTTACCATCCACAGCTCTATTAGGGTCTCCATTGTAATCTACAGAACTTTGTGTTGTTGGTTTTGCATATGCTATATTCAAATTACCATCATTAAATTTATCTGGTGTTGGGAAAGAGACTGGACCTGTCCCCTCAGTATTTATAGACATCTCTACCATTCCATTATGATTAACCGTAATGGTATAAACATGGGTATTCTCATCCCAATTTTCTGTATAAGTATAATGATTTTTATCGCCACTTATATTTATCTGAGGTTTATGACCAGTATGCCCTTTTAATGTAAGTGTTGTTGTCCTAAAGTCATTATCTACAGGATTGATGGAATAATTTTTGCTTATCCAGTTCGCTAACTCTAATTCTTCTTTCTTCCAACTTTTTGATGCATCAAAATTTCCTGATAATGCCCACATAGCTGTCTTATCTGTCCTGTAATTATTCAATAAAATATGTAAATTATTTGGATTTTCTTTAACAACAGCGTAAGTATGTGGCGTCAAATCTAACGATAACGACTTTGTATTATTAGTATACATAGGCAACATTACTTGCTGATTTTTATTGATATTAGCATTACTATTATAAATATACCAGGAATTACCTACACGCTGAGCATACCCATCTCCTTCATAAAGTTTTGGATAAAGCGAGTTTAAATAGTTGACTTTACTAGACAATTCCTCACTATTTTTAGTCAAAATTTTTGCATTAGGGAATATAGATGAAATCTTTTCCTTATCAATTTTCTCATGTATTACAGGAAGAATATGATATCTCCCATTATTATATAAAGGCATTGTTTCATCATTCGAATAAAGTCCTTGATAAAATCCGTTTAATGAACTAATCCTACCTTCTCCATTCCAAAATACAGCTTTTGTTCTATTTACAACTTCTTCCTTACTTGGAGCTGGATTTTGTATAGCATGTCTAAAGAAAGGAATAATACCTTTAGTAAATGCTGGAGTTGGTACATCATTTGTCATAAATGTATACGCGGCACATTCGAAATTATAAACTGTGCCTCCCCCAGTATATACATTCATCATTTCCATAGCAATCATTGATTCTGGTTCCGATGCATAGGATCTCATATCCCTAGCTCTTCCAGTTTCAAATGTGTTTGTATAATGTTTTTCCCACCATTTCCATGTATCTGTTGATGAGCCCCAGTTATCACATAAGCCACTCAACCAAAATCCACTAACGATAGAATCTGTACCCGCATCATCTCTTATTGGCGTATTTTTAGTTGCCAACACCAAATTTTTATGATATTTTTGACTCGCTTCAAAGAATGTCGGATCATTCATAATAGTTTCCCAGAACCATTTTTCATGATCATGCCAGATAAAATGCGCTCCATATTTGGCACAAACTTCCAAATATTTAGCACTATGCGGAGCTAACTGGTTATTGTAAATCCAATAATTCTCAATATTTAAAACACCTTTTAACACACTATACTTTTGGAATTGTTCATCTAACCACTCTGGAGGAACTGTATTACGCTCTCCAGCCGACATAATAACCAAGAAAACTGGAATGTTTAGACTTTGAGCTTCCTCCAACATCTTGACATACCATTCTCTCAATTCTTTCGTATCTCGTGGAATACAACTTGTTGGTTTACAGACTTTTGCAGGATGAAGTTCAATCGCTGCATATGGTTTTACATCTTCAGGAATAGCTTCCCATGCTCCCTTCAATGTGTTCCCCCACCATAATCCGTTACCATTATCATTGCCATACAACGGAGAAAGCAACAATGGCGATTCATTATTAATCGTCGTTCTCATTTGAACACGATTATCAGCCTTAACTCCTGCTAACAATCCAAAACATAACATCCCAATACATACAAACAGTATTGTGATTAATTTTCTTTTTATTTTTTCTTTATTCATGACTTATACCTAAAAATTTAACTCAATAATTTTTTCTGAATTAAATACCAATTCAATATTTTGTACATCAGTATTTTTGCCATATACTCTTACTCTTACTTTTTGATCTTTGTTTCCTCCTTCCAATTTTAGGAATGTTATATCCCCATTTTTCCAAGCAAACGATACCTTATATCCTCCTCTTACTCTGAAACCTTTCACTTCTCCTTCTGACCAAGCAGAAGGTAAAGCTGGAATTAGTGATAACCAATTATGATGGCTCTGTACTAATAATTCACAAATTCCACTCACCAAACCTAAATTACCATCAATTTGAAATGGTGGATGGTCAAGAAATAAATTGCCAAGAGTCGCATTATTTAACAAACCATTAATCTGGTTATAAGCAGGTTCACCTTGATATAGTCTCGCAAAAAAATGAATCAGCCATGCAGCACTCCAACCTGTTTGTGTACTAGCATGCAAACCACTTACTAACCAATTATTAATCGCTTGCTCCCTATCCTGTGAAGATAAAAAGTTAGCGTTTGATAATCTTCTATTGATAGTGATTTTAGCTGCTTCTGCTAATTCCGGAGTTTTATGAATATCAATCTCATTATAAGGATAAAGCCCAAATAGAGGTGAAATGTGTCTATGACCAGGCTCTACTTCTTCATAATCCTCTAGCCATTCTTGTATTTGCCCATTACTACCTATTTTTGTTCTAGGTAATTTCTTTTTTAACTCCTTCACACGACTAATAAAATCCGAATTGTCTCCTAATTGTTTTGCAATTCCAATGCATGAATCACAAAAATATCTTAAAATTTGATTATCAATTGTAGATGATAGACAAGCATTTCCTTCAATACCATTTTTTAAGCGATATTTATTTTCCGGTGAGACACTTGGACCTGTCATCAAGTAGCCATCCACCTCAAATAAATAATCTTCAAAGAAAAGAAATGCTTCTTTTATCATTTCAAAATGTTCCGTAAGAATACGCTCATCTTGGAAATATAAATAGTGTTCCCAAATATGAGTACATAACCATGGAATAGTTAATACCCAAATTGCAGCCCCCATGGCATGAGATTGGGGAGCCGTATCGCCAAAACCATCCGTATTATGATGTGCTGTAAAACCTCTAGCTCCATACATTTTCTTAGCGGTTAGTCTTCCCGGTTCTCTCATTCTTTCGAGCATATCAAATAATGGATATTCTACTTCTGGTAAATCACATGGACCTACCATCCAATAATTCATTTGAGTATTAATATTAATCGTATATTTAGAACCCCAAATTGGATTTAATTCATCACACCATATTCCTTGAAGATTGGCAGGTAAACCATTCGGTTGACTAGACGATATTAACAGATATCTTCCATAATGAAATAACAAGTTAGTCAAGTAGTTACTATACTTTTTAGTGTTTTCAAGAAGTAGATTCGTTGGAATGCTAAGACAATCTTTACTATAGTCTAGTTTAAAATCAACTCTATTAAATTGCTCCTGATATTTTTTTACATGTTCATCTTTTTCTGTAAAGTAATCAATACTACTAAATTCTCCCTGAAGAGAAGAAATATCTATATTTCCCCAATAATCCGTCATTGATTTGAGATAAAGAAATACCTCTGTAGCATTCCGAATAACTATTGTCTCTCCCAATACACTTACTTCACCATCCGTAACCTTAGAATGACATACTACTTTAAACTGAACACCTTTTCTACCTCCAGCAGAGGCCGACATTAAAATTGTACTTGAATCCAGTTTAGATACTTCGTCATTAAACCGTTTATTTCTACCCAAATTAATGTTTAAATTTAATGTGTTTTGAACTGATGACACTATACGGCAACATAAAATATTCTTATTAAAACTCGTAAAATATTCTCTTTTTATTTGTAAATTACAACTATTAGGCTCAAACACAACATTAGAAATAGCTGTATCTAAATCTAGCTCTCTTTCATACAATGAAAGAGCACAAGACTGAATATCTATATGCTCAATGTAAAGTTCCCCAAGTAATTCATAGTGGCTTTGATCTCTTGGGGTAGCAAACATTGTTAACTTTATCAATTCTTCGGCTTTCTGAATTTCTCCATCTAAAAGATATTCCCGAATTTTTTTAAGATGCAATAGTGAGTCTGGATTATTTCTATCTGACTTTCCTCTATACCAAATAGTCTCATCGTTTAGTTGAATACATTCTTTTGTAGCTGAACCATAAATCATACCACCTAAATGACCGTTCCCAATCGGCAAGGCTTCATTCCAATTTGCGGCAGCTTTCTTATACCATAATTTCACTCTTTACCTCTCTTCCAAAATGGAGGTGATATCCCAAATACCACCTCCACACTTTCTACTACTTCAAAATTCCTAAAACAACTAGGATAACTCCAATAGCCATAACACTAAAGATTAGTACAACCGGATTTTTTCCTTTTCTAATTAATTTACACATTAATAAAGTCAAAGCCATAGGGATAAATCCTGGAATTAATTTTGTAATCATTTCTTGAACAGAAATAACAAGTTCCCCCTGCTTAAATTCTAATCCAAAATTAATACCAACCATTGATGGAATCAAACCACCCACTAGTACTAGCCCTAATGCTGTCGCCATACTCGTAACGCGATTCAATGTTCCTTTTGTATTATTTTCTTGGATAAGACTAGAACCCTTAGTATACCCATATTTCAAACCGAAATATTTAACAGGAATATTAATAATATTAAACAATATTAAGGCGATAAAGATACCTAAAGCACCGCCGTCTTTAGAATAAGACGCACCAATACTAAAACAGATAGGAACTAGTGTCAGCCAGAACAAACTATCTCCTAGACCAGCCAGTGGCCCCATCAAGCCAACTTTAATACCAGTAATTGAAGCTGCACCTTCATTTCCTTCTTGTTCTTCCATAGCGGAAGTAACTCCAAGAATAAATGGTGCCGCTGTTTGATGAGTATTGAAAAACTCAAGGTGACGTTTCATTGCAGGAGAAGCTGAATCTTTGTCTGGGTATAGTTTTTTCAATACTGGAAGAATTGTATATAGAAAACCTAGGTTCTGCATTCTCTCATAGTTCCATGAAGAACCATACATAAAACTTCGTTTGAAAACTTTTTTAAGTTCAACTTTAGTTACTTTATTATTCATCATAGATCAAGATCCTCCTCAACATCACTACTTGAAGTTGTTTCTTGTGGTTTACTTCCAATCATATCGTAGAAGTATGCTACCGCAATACCAACTAGTGAGATCCCAATGGTTGACATTCCTCCATACACAGAACAAATGAATCCAATCAACAAGAATACCCACATATTTTTCTTGAGCATCATATTTAAAAGCATACCAAAACCAATTGAAGGTAGTAAAGCACCTGCAGAGTTAAGTCCCTGCATAACGATTGGTGGAACCTTAGCAAACAAGTCTGCCACATATTCCCCTCCAAGCATAATAGCTAGGAAAATTGGTACAATTTTAAATAACGTGATTAAAACCAAACTTGAATAATGATAAAAACCGATCTTTGAATAATCTCCGTTTTTAGCATCATTATCAGCTTTTTTCACAAAATAAACATCTAAAGTTTTTGCAAGAACATCCAACTGTTGGGTAGCAACTGCAATTGGAACTGCTATAGCGATACCAGCAGTTTCTCCTTGACCAGATAAAATACCAAATGCAGTACCAATAATCGCACCTGAAATAGTATCTGGTGGAGTGTAACCTCCAATACCTGTTACACCAAGCCAAGTTAATTCAAGAGCTGAACCAATAAGAACACCTTGGGTGAAATCTCCTAAGACTAAGCCAACCATTGCACTTGTAACTAACGGACGGTGAATCATAAATAACGGTCCATTATAGTCAATAGTGGCAATAATCCCAACTAATGTCACCAGTAATGCTTGTGTGAATAGCATATACTGTACCTCCTTAAATTATTTTTATAAAAATTTTTCCAACATTGTAACTTTATCATTAGGAACCATTTGAATTTCAACTCTCGTTCCCTTATCAACTATTTTCTTAAAATAATATTTGTCTTCTTCACCTAGAGCTACACCTCCCGTTACCTTTTCATTTTCCTCCGTTTTACTCATCTGTCCTACATTGAGGTACTCCAATTTTAAATTTCCTTCAATAGAATCATACACATCTTTTGGATTTGTATATATCAGCATTGTTCTCTTTTTTATTGGCACAGAGTTTAAAACTTCCACAAACCGTTTTACACTAAAGAAAACAATTTTTAAACCTACTGGTGCAGAAATCTTTAAAATAGATTGTCGTGTTTTATCTTCTGAGATGCGATCATTAACAATGATAACTTGCTCAATATCATACTTTTTTAGCCACGTAGTGACAACTTGACCATGTACCAGACGGTCATCAATACGAACAAACTCTATAGACATAAATCTTCTTCCTCCTCTACGTTAAGTTGTTGTTTAACATTAAACAAACTATTTTGAGCATTGTGAACAATTTCTTCTAAATTGATTTTTGAATCATAATTTGATATTAATTCCACTAGGAGAGGAATATTAAACCCTGTTACAATATCAACTGAATCCAAATTTAAAAACCGTGACAAAGCCACATTATTAGGACTTCCTCCAATCAAGTCAGTCAAAACGATAACCTCTTGATTTGAGTCTAACAGTTCATCCACTTGATTTTTAAAATAATGCTCAAACTCTACAATATTCTCTCCAGGCATCAAACCTAATGTCCTAACTCTATCATTTGTTGTCTCACCAACAAACATTTCTGCGGTCATGAGAGCTCCGCTAGCAAAATCACCATGACTGGCAACTAAAATTCCTCTATTAAACATTTTCTCTTTCAACAACTACTCCTTTCTTAAGGATAATATTAGCATAAAGTGAAGTTTCTCCTGTAGCAACAATAGCATAAGCTTTCTTACTACGTTCATAAAAGTCTTCTCTTCTAAGATAAGTAATCGTTTTAAGATCTGTACCATGACCTTCAATCATCTGTCTATAGGTACCCCATATCTTAGGAATATCATCACCCGAAACAACGTTCATAAACTGAATTGAACTATCGACGTAACTATCTAATGGCATTAAATACAGAATGGAATCTAATAATTCTGGAATATTTACGCCATCACAACGAATTAGCTTATTTGCACATGAGGCAGAAGGATAATTCGCGTCAGCTAATACTATTTCATCTCCATGTCCCATTTCCATTAAAGTCTTCAATAAATCTGGAGAAATATTTTTCGGTATATGTTTTAACATTAATATCCTCCCTATTTTCTCTGACCGTATGTTTTAAATTTTTCTGCCATTAAATCCATCTCCTCATCAGGAAGAACTACTGGCTCTCCAAAATTCTTAGCTAAACAATAAATTTTTGCACAATATTCAACTTCTTCAACAATATTAAATGCATTCAATAAATTTTGTGCACCTGCTAAAATTCCATGATTCGCTAGTAAAACTGCTCTACGACCTTCCATTGCTTTAGCTGCATTCACAGCCAATTCTTTCGTACCATATGTTGCATACTCAGCTACCCGAACATCTTTCCCTGCCACTGCAATCATATAATGACTAGCCGGAAGTGGTTCTCTGAGACAAGCTAATACTGTTGCATAAGTTGTATGAGCATGGATAATTGCATCGATATCATCACGAGTTTGATATTGAATCAAATGCATATACCATTCGCTAGATGGCAAGCGTTCTCCCTCTACAACATTTCCATTAATATCCATCACTACAATATCGGATTCTTTGATTTCAAAGAAATCAATACCCGACGGGGTAATTGCCATCAATTGTTTTTCACGATCGAAAACACTGAGATTCCCACCTGTTCCTTTCGTCAAATCTGTTTCTACTAGCTTCTTGCCATACTTAATTAATTCTTGTTTTACATCTGACATTCTTGTCCTCCTCATATCAAAACACTAAATATTTTTCAATTCACCAATTATCCCCCCTTCTTGTACAAAACTTAAGAAGGGGGAGGGAGGCAAATTTACAAACTCTCAATCTTTTTAATTCTTTTGGGAGTAATAACTCTCTAATTGTAGAAACTCCTCAATAACATGGTGAGCTTCTTCCATCCCTTTTAATTGTCCCATAGCTATGAGCTGCACAACAATATTCCCCACAGCTGTACCCTCAGTCGAACCTGTAAGAACCTCTTTACCAGTTCTATCAGCAATCATTTGGTTAAAGTAACTGGCTCTAGCACCTCCTCCAATCACATATATCCTCTTATAAACCTTATGAGTTAGTTCTTCTAGTAACTCTATCGCTTTCCTATACGTTTCAGCTAGGCTTTCATAAACAATCTTAAATAGTTGTCCATCTGTCCACTCTCTAGTTTCATGATGATAAGCTAGATATTCTGTCAAAGTCTTGTGCATATCAGATTCTGTTGCAAATTCAGTTGATTCAGTATCAATCAGAGGAAGATTTTCTTTTTCTTTCTCCACCATTGTCCTAATATCATCAAAAGAATAGGCTTTCCCTCTTCGTTCAAATGAACGTCTTAGTTCCTCTATGATCCACAACCCTGTACAATTCTTCAGAAATGTAATCACTCCATCTTTACCGACTTCATTTGTAAATCCATAACTGAAGGATTCGGTAGTAAGAATCGGTGAAGTAAGTTCCACTCCAACCAAAGACCAAGTACCTGATGAAATAAATAAACTACCTTCTGTCTTAGGTACTGAGACAATCGCACTTGCTGTATCATGACTACAAACATTCACAACAGGAATATCGCCTAAACCATACTCCTTTTTTATCCTTCCAAGAACATTTCCCTCTGAAACAATTTCAGGAAGTAAAGATGAATCCAATTCAAATAGTTTTAAGATATTCTGATTCCAATTTTGACTCCTAGGATCAAATAATTGAGTTGTTGAAGCAATGCTTTTTTCTGTAGCAAACTTACCTGTCAAGAGATAATTAAACAAATCTGGCATTAAAAGAATCTTATTGGTCTTATAGAAAGAGTCAGGAGATTCTTGACGTGCCTTAAAGAGTTGAAACAAGGTATTTATCTCCATAATCTGATTTCCTGTCTCTGAATACAGTTTTTCTAATTCAGTCATTTCAGATATTTCCTTTAACACTCCCTTTGTTCTTTCATCACGATAATGAACAGGTTGTGATAACAGCTTACCTTCATTATCAATCAGTCCAAAATCAACTCCCCATGTGTCAATACCGATAGATAAAATCTTGTAACTAGTATTAGCCAAGCGGATACTTTCAAGAATTTTAGCTAGTAGAAAGTCAATATCCCAAGATAAATGCCCTTTTACTCTAATAGGTAGATTAGAAAAGCGATTTATTTCTTCCATTACTAGTTTATTTTCAGAAAGGTAACCAACGATTGCTCTTCCAGAAGTCGCACCTAAATCTATTGCTAAAACCGCTTCCATTTTTCTTCTCTCTTCGTCCTTGATTAAGTTTATTATAATCCCCACATTTTATTTTTTCAATATGTGAACGCTTACTTGGATAATGTTCAAATGTTAACCCAATATTCATAAAAATAATTCAAATTCCTCCAATTTGTGCTATAATATAGTTGAAATGATAAATTAGGAGGAGCTTATGATAAAAGATGAACGTGTACTTGAATTGATTGAAATTATTAAAAAGAAAAAAAGAATTGCCGTAAAAGAGCTGGCAGAAATCACTTTCTCCAGCACAAGTACCTTACGTCGTGATTTAATTTTCTTAGAAAATCAAGGTCTTATCAAAAGAAAGCACGGATACGTGACCCTGTCCTCTATGAACACAATTGAACTTTCTCATCAAATACGGGAAGGAGAAAGTACTAGGCAAAAAAGACTAATCGCTAGTCTCGCTAAAGACTTTATTCGGTCAGGTATGTGTGTTTATCTGGATTCCAGTACGACTGTCTACGAACTTTGTCCCTATCTTTCTGAACTTGATAATTTGATTATTTTTACAAATGGTTTACATACTGCACAAACCCTATCTGAAACTGTTAAAGATAGCTCCAAAATCTTTATCACATCTGGCGAGGTCAAACATCAATCCTGTTCCGTGGTCAATTACGATAAGGAAAATTCTTTATTAGATCATTTTAATATCGATTTAGCATTTTGTTCAGCAAGAGGTATTGATGACCAATATGTTTATGAAGCTTCTCTCAGCCAAGCTATTTCAAAAAAGAATATTATTGACAAAGCCCATGAAACCATCTTACTGATTGATAGCTCTAAATTTTACAAGACTGGATTTTTTAAAATTAATCCCCTATCCAAATACACAACCTTTATTTCTGACACCGTGCCAGATCAAAAATTATTAGACGCAGTCGAATTATTTGATGGAGAATGGGTTTCTGATATTCAATGAAAATCAAATAGGAAGCTAGTCTCAGCTTGCTCAAAGTACAGATTTGAAAACTGATGAAGTCAAGTCCCCCATGGACACGGCAAGACGAAGCTGACATGATGTGAAGAGATTTTCGAAGAATACTCGTTCTGTCTGCTGACTGATTTACAAATATTCACCACATGACATTATTTTCTTAGCAACCCTAAAAACAGAGGCTGGACAAAAACTCAATTTCAAGAGAAATGGGGCAAATATTCCCACAATAAAACGCATAGTATCAAGTTTTTGCACACCTGATATTATGCGTTTTTCTGATTTTAAAGACTTTGTCGCCTAGACCCTATATTTCAAGAATTAAGTGACCTTGATGATCTAAATGTATTGTGGTATACTATTTTTGTCATCGGTTACCGATTACGTTCCTATGGGTTCGTGAGAGGAGGTGAAACTAATGAGCCTTATCATAGAGCTCGCTCTTACTATTATAGCGGATGTTATAGCTGGAATTATCTTGTATTTCGTCTGCAGATGGCTAGATAGTAAGGAGTAGACCGAATGACTAGCCTATAAACACCCGTTAAATCTCTAAGATACGTCAAAAAAGCCCTTAACTACGGCCATAGTTAGGGGCTTTGGTGTTCTAATGAACCTTATCAATTAACTACATTCTAGCATATAAGTCCTAATATTTCAAGCATTAAGCAATGTTGATGATCTAAATTTAATGTGATATACTATTTTTGTCATCGGTTACCGATTACGTTCCTTACGGTTCGTGAGAGGAGGTGAAACTAATGAGCCTTATACCAGAGCTTGCTCTTACTATTATAGCAGATGTTATAGCTGGAATTATCTTGTATTTCGTCTGCAAATGGCTAGATGGTAAGAAGTAGACCGACTGACTAGCCTATAAACACCCGTTAAATCGCTAAGATACGTCAAAAAAGCCCTTAACTATGGCACTAGTTAGGGGCTTTGGTGTTCTAATGAACCTTATACACTAACTACATTCTAGCATATAAGCCCAGATATTTCAAGAGTTTTATTTATTTTTTCAGGTTCCCTTAGTTCTGAAAGGTCTATAATGAAGTTAGCCATCTAGTATCAAAAAACCGACTAGCTCTTATGAACTAGTCGATTTCTCATCAATGCGCCAACATTTCTTGGGCGATTTCTTGGCCAGATAGGTTATCTGGGTAGTAGGTTGGCCAGTTGTCCATTTCTTCAAAGAGGGCTTCTTGGCTTGTGCCTCCAAAGAAGATATGGAAATGTTCTGCCTTAACTGGGGCAACATTGTGGTCACTAAACTGAACATACTTGAATTGTCCAGCGTCAGCATCTGTGGCTTCAAAGAGGAAACGCACGCCACGATTGCCTTTCTTGTAAGTCAAAATTTTCTTACCGACATACTTGTAAGTGTATTTCTTGCTTTGTCCACCTTGAACAAATTCCATAGTATTATCAGTAATGTTAATCTTAGTCACATCTGTCTGATAGCCTTTTGTATAGTAAGCCTTGTACTCAGCCTGGGTCATCTTACCAGTTAACTTAGCCTTGTAGTCAAAGACTTGGTCAAACGTGCCGTCTTCAAGGAAAGGATAAACTGATTGCCAGTTACCTGCATAGTCACTCAAGGTACGGTCCTTGACAGCTGCATCCTCGAAGTAACCATTTTGGACTGTCTTGGTATCCTCTGCCTTTTCAGGTTCGATTGCTGGGCCTTCTTGGTCTGTTGTTTGTTTCAAAGCCTTGAGGTTTTTCTCCATCACGGAAATGTAGTTTTCTCCAGCCTTGGTGTCCTCTTCTGTCAGACTTTCTAAAGGATTGAGGACATCAGTTTTGACACCTGCTTCTTTTGAAAGTGTGTTAGCAAGGGCTTGTGAGGCATTTTCTTCAAAATAGATATAGGCGATTTTATTTTTCTTGACATACTCTGTCAATTCTGCCAAGCGAGCAGCTGATGGCTCTGCATCTGGAGAAAGTCCTGAGATTGCGACTTGTTTGAGTCCATAGTCCAAGGCAAGATAGTTAAAGGCTGCGTGTTGAGTCACAAAGCTCTTTTGTTTTGCTTGAGACAAGCCTTCTGCGTAAGCCTTATCCAAGGCTTGCAATTTTTCGATATAGGCAGCTGCATTCTTCTCAAAGGTCTCTTTTTTATCAGGATAATCTGCTGACAAGCTGTCACGGATGTGCTCTACTAGTTTAATGGCACGAACTGGTGATAACCAAACATGGGGGTCAAACTCATGGTGATGACCTTCTTCTCCATGGTCATGATCTCCCTCTTCTTCCTCGCCACCTGGCAAGAGCAACATATCGCCTGTCGCCTTGATGGTTTTCACTTTTTTCTTATCCAAGGTATCTAGCAATTTAGGTACCCATGTTTCCATGTTTTCATTTTCATAAACAAAGGTATCTGCATCTTGGATTTTGGCAACTGCCTTGGCAGATGGTTCGTATTCATGAGGTTCTGTCCCAGCACCGATTAGGAGTTCTACATTAGCCGTATCTCCTGCGACTTGCTTGGTAAATTCATAGACAGGGTAAAAGGTTGTCACGATATTGAGTTTACCATCTGCCTGTTTTTGATTGGAACAAGCCACTAAAAACAAGGCACATAGACTGGCTAGTAATAAGCTAATTTTTTTCACGTTCGTCTCCTATTTGATAAAACGTCTTACTAAACTGATTAGTATAAAGACAGTTACAAAAATAATGGTAATACTTGCACTTGCAGGTGTTTCTGCATAGTAGGAAATGTAAAGTCCTGCTACCATTCCCAAAAAGCCAATCGCACTGGCAAGCAGCATAACCGATTTAAAGTTTTTCCCCAGACGCAGGGCAATACTAGCTGGCAAGACCATAATGGTCGATACCAGAAGAGCTCCTGCTGCAGGAATCATAAGGGCAATAGCCACCCCTGTCACCATGTTAAAAAGAATGGACATGGTACGAACTGGCAAGCCATCCACAAAGGCCGTATCTTCGTCAAAAGTTAAGATATACATAGGACGAAGAAAGAGAAAGGTCAAAATCAAAACAACCGCCGCAATGACAAAGAGGGAAATGACCTGTTCTTCACTGATAGTCACGATCGAACCAAAGAGATATTGGTCCAAACTCATTGAACTCGAGCTTTTACCCTTGCTCATGACAATCAGAGAAACAGCCAGACCTGTTGACATGAGGATAGCTGTCCCGATTTCCATAAAGCTCTTGTAAACCGTACGGAGATACTCCAGAAAGACCGCCGCAATCAAGACAATGGCAATAGTAGAAACAGTTGGAGAAATCCCCAAAACCAGACCAAAGGCTACACCTGAAAGTGAGACGTGGCTAAGGGTATCACTCATCAAACTCTGACGACGCAAGATGAGGAAGGTTCCCAATACCGGTGAGAAAAGACTCATAGCAATAACCGCCAAAAAGGCGCGTTGTATAAAGTCGTAAGATAATAAACTAAGCATGGCCCACCTCCTGGCCATTCTCATGAACATTGAAACAACTCCATGGCGAGTCTTGGTTACGGACTAGATGAATATTGCGATCCGCATAATCCTTAACTTCTTCAGGGTCATGGGTAATCATCAAAACAGCCTTGCCATGATGATGGGCGTTGTGGTGCATGAGTTCGTAAAATTCATTTTTACTTCCTGCATCCATCCCCGTTGTCGGCTCGTCTAGGATAAACACATCAGGGTCAGAAGCAAACATACGCGCAATCACCGCTCGCTGCTTTTGTCCCCCAGATAGAGACCCCAAGCGTTTGTCTCGATGTTCCCACATGCCAACTGAGTCCAGACTGGCCTTGATATGCTCCTCATCATGAGCATTCAAACGACGGAACCAGCCTTTTCTCGGATAGCGACCCGACTTGACAAATTCATAGACCGTACTTGGAAAACCAGCATTAAAACTGGCAATTTGTTGAGGAAGATAGGCTATTCTCAATTTCTTACCTTGCGTATTTGTCTTTGAAATAGCCACCTTTCCAATGCGTGGTTGCAGAATTCCAAGACTAGCCTTGATGAGCGTCGTCTTAGCCGCTCCATTTTCCCCAGTCAAGGTAACAAATTCCCCACTATCAACACTATAATTGATATGTTCAAGAACAGGCTCCTTATCATAATAGAAGGACAAATCCTCTACCGTAATATATCTCATTATTTGATTTCTCCTACTAAAGCAGTCAAAAACCGCTGAATCACTTTTTGTTCATTTGGAGTAAACTGAGTCGCCACTTGTTCATAGGTTAAAAGTGTATGCTCATGGTGATGGTGGTGCTCCTCAGCGATTGGACGAGCCAAGTCAGTCAACTGATAAAAAATCACACGCGCATCTTTAGAATCTTTAGATGTTTCCAACATCCCTTCCTTGACCAAAGACTTAATGGCCTTGGTAACTGCCGCCTGACTGACATTGAGACGACGGGCCAATTCTGAATTTGTTAAAGATTCCTCTGACAAGAGCATAAGGATATGCTCCTGAGTATTGGTCAGGGCCACCTCGCTAGTGCAATGACCTATTAGGATTTCATGCTGATTTTCCGCCTGCAAAATCACCTCATTCAAAAAAGCATTGATATCCTTTGCTAGCTGTCTCATATCTGACTCCTTTCCTTTTAGACTTCTCTTTTTTAAGAGAAAAATACTATTCTTTGACATTTTGTTTACCAGTTAATTATATCACAAGCAAAAAAAGAGTCAAGAAAAAACGTGAAAACTAGTTTCATTCTTGAACTCTTCTATATTATATTATCTATTGAAATTCTTTGACATCTCCATCATAAGTCGCCCAATCTTTGCTGAAAAAGCGCTCATTCAGATGGTAAGTCGGAGCTGGTGTGGGATTGGATAGGAAAGGATCAACTGCCTTGTCAAAAGCCAACCAACCCAACCAACCAAGGTGAATGGTGTCCTTCATAAAGAAAGGCTCCCCACCGTCCTTAGAAAAATCTGCTATATTGGTAAAACCTTGACTTTCTAACTGGTAGCGAATCTTCTGCACCGTTTGTTGGTACATATCCTCTCGTAGACCAGCATAGTCCATCCATTTTTTATTAACAGGTGGAATGATAAAAATCGGGTTTACCTTAGATTTAGAAAACTGTGTTAAAACCAACTGCAAGTCATTATACTCTGGCGACTTGAGATAGGTAAAGCTTTTCTGAGAATCCTTTAATTTCTTCAAATCCTTCTTGATCTGCTCATTATAGAAATAATTTTCCATTCCCATCTCATTATTGGAAGTATTTTTTTCAGCATCTGCTTTGACAACATCTTCTATTGCTTGATAAGAAAACTGGTCTGGCAAGATTTTTAAATACTTAGCTACATGCTTATCGTAGTTAACATAGCCTCTAACCGAAAACTGACCAAAAAAGGAGGCTTGGCGTTCATTAAAACGAGCCAATAATTCAATCATTTCATTGTCTGCTGTCGACAATTCTCCTTTACTTGCCAACTTCTGAACCAGGTCCTTCATAGCTACGTTTGGGAACTGTTGCAGTAAGCGAGTCGCTGCATATTGACTAGCCTGATCCCCAGATTGATGTTTCAGAAAACTAGTCAACTGGTCTCCATTAAAATACTGCTGGAAGGCTGCTGGATCATAGCCATTTTTACTGAACCACTGAGGTGAGATAACATACACAACTTGTTTATTCTCCAGCTGTGGTAACATCTGTTGCATTCCAAAATATTGGTTAAGCGATGCAGCTCCCCCCTGTCCTAAAAGATAAGGACGGTAGGAACGATTGTATTTCTCAGCTAATACCGCAGGATGAGCACCGTCAAAACGAAGCCATTCACTAGAGCCAAAGAAGGGAACAAAACGCACATTTGGATCAGATAGTGCTCTGACTTTTTGACTTCGCTCCTTAAAACTATCGATAGTAGTAGCCACTGCTGAACGCTTTTCAGCTCCTAGATTATGATGCATCTCAGTAGGATAAAAGAAAATGAGCAGAAAAACCAACAAACCAGCGATCAAGACCGGTCCGAAGATCATCCATAAGCGTTTAAGCATTTTGTAGCTCCACAATACCAGCTATGATTTTATTAGCTGTATTCCAGTCGTCACGACCAAACTCTGTTACAGGGACACGAATGTCAAAACGGTTCTCAATCTCCACAATCAACTCAACCGTTCCCATACTATCCAAGACACCTGCATCAAAAAGATCTTCATCCATCATGTCAGAAACATCTTCCATAAACAACTCATCAATAATTTCAATAACTTCTGATTTGATATCCATATTTTATTTCCTTTTATTTTTTAAACCATAGATTATTCAAGAATCCAGAAAAGATTAAGAATGACAACATGACAACATGGAAAGTGATAACCATGCCAAGCAACTGAATCCAGCGATTCTCAGGTAGGGCAGCCTTCCCTGCTTTTTTCCGTTCCTTATTGAGCGTTTTTTTCTTGCGAACCCAGGCATCATTGATGACCAAGCCTAGTCCATGAAAGAGTCCATAGGCGATATAGTACCAGGTCACACCATGCCAAAATCCCATAATCAGCATATTTACAATGTAGGCCATGCTTGAGGTTACATTACGATTTTTAAAGACTTTCTTTCTGGTTAACACCATCACCATTCGCATAAAGACAAAGTCACGGAACCAGAAGGACAGACTCATATGCCAGCGATTCCAAAACTCCTTTAAATCCCTTGATAAAAAGGGCTTGTTAAAGTTGATAGGGCTACGGATTCCCATCAAGTTTGAGATGGCCAAAGCAAACATAGAATAACCTGCAAAGTCAAAGAAGAGCTCCAGACCAAAAGTATACATAACTGCCAAGGCATAGAGATTAAAGAAGCCACCTGACTGCAAGGCTAAATTCTTCAGAGGAGGTAGTAAGGTCTCTCCTAAAACATGAGCTAGGATAAACTTATACAAAAAGCCCCACATGATATAGCGGACAGATTCATCCAGCATATCCATCAACTCATCTCGCTCAGGAATAGCCTGATAATTTTCATTAAATCGCTTAAAGCGATCGATTGGACCACTCGAGAAAGTTGGCATGAAGAGAAGGAAACGGAGGAATTCCCAGAGGGTAAAATCCTTAATCACTCCATCTCTCAGCTCGATGATAATCCCAACCGAACGAAAGGTCAGGTAAGAAATTCCCAAGAACCCAAGCAAAGACTGCGTTCCATTGATAGCTGGTTGCACCTTGACAAAGATAATCGGAAGTAGGGACAGAAAACTAACTAAGTAGAAGACCCACTTGCCATCCTTGCTTTTTCGATAATGCTTGTAGAAAAGCAGGAGCAATATTTCCCAGCAAAGGTAAATACCCAAGGCAGCTAGTTGATTGGTCTTTCCACCCACCAACATGGTGACAATAAAGAAGAGACTTACCAACACTTCATACCAGGCAAAGCGTTTCTTGAAAAAGAGGCCTATAAAGATGGGCAAGGTTGCAGCAATCACATAAACAAAATACTGAGGATTGCCATATGGCTCTAAATGAGGAAGCTGTTGAAAAAACTCCATCATCTCTTATTCACCTCGTTAATCAATCCTTTGATGTCAATCTTTCCATTTGGAGTCAGTGGCAAACTGTCTCGGTAAAGGAATTTAGATGGCATCATGTAGGACATCATGATGTCTGTCAGGTCTTCCTTGATGGCCTTGGTAATATCGATATCTCGCTCAAACTGCTCACGAACACTGTCTTTTAAGATGACATAAGCCAATAGATTTTGTACCTTGTGGTCCTTGTTATAGCGCGGTACTGCGACAGCAGATTCGATAAAGCGAGACTTGTTGAGGTTTTGAGAGACATCTTCTAACTCAATGCGGTAACCGTTGAACTTAATCTGGAAGTCCATGCGTCCGCCGTAGAGAAGCAAGCCCTCATCTGTCATGGTTCCCACATCGCCTGTGTGATAGGCTGGCAGACCTTCAAACTCAAAGAAGGCTTCTGCTGTTTTTTCAGGATTGTTCATATAACCTTTTGAAACAGCTGGCCCAGAAACAATGATTTCTCCCTGTTCGCCATTTGGCAGTTTATTTCCTTCCTCGTCAATGATAAAGGTTGGAGAATCAGCCTTGGTATAGCCGATTGGTAGGCGTTTGAGAGTCGCTAACATCTCGTCTGTCACGGCAACTGCTGACAGAGCTACTGTCGCTTCTGTTGGGCCGTAAGCATTGATGATACGGGCATTTGGGAAACGCTCGCGCAGTTTTTGAGCTGTTTTGACCGTCAATTCTTCACCATCAAAGTAGAAATGCGTGATTCCAGGCATTTTTTCACTGTTGAAGTATTCAGACAACATGGCCATATCTGCAAAGGATGGTGTTGATGTCCAGATAGCGATTGGCAATGAAAAGATAGCCGCAAAGAGTTGCTTAAAGTCCTGAGTGATGACTGAAGGAAGAGTGAAAAGCGTACCACCAAGTGCCAAGGTCGGTGCCCAATACATGACAGACAAGTCAAAAGAATAAGGTGGCTGTGCCAGCATTTGCGGACGACTCGGTGTCGCAAATTCCTTATCCGTAATCATCCAGTTTGTAAAGCTGAGGAGATTATCATGTGAAATCTGCACTCCCTTAGGCTTACCAGTCGTACCAGAAGTAAAGATAATGTAGTAATTATCATCTCCCTTGACTGGATGCGTGATTTCATAGTTGTTCCCTTGGGCAAAGGCTTCTTGAACCTGAGCTAGATTTATCATTGGTGTAGAAACCTGCTCCAAGGGAAAGGCTGAAATGGCAATAATCAAGCTTGGCTCTGCTACTTCTAAAATAGCTGAAACTCGCTCCAAGGCCGAATGGCTATCAATTGGAATGTAGGCATGACCTGACTTAGTCAGCGCTACAAAGGTTGCCAACATTTCATATTCTTGGCCACCAAAAACAACCACAGGAGACTTCTCAGGCAAGCCTAGTTGGTCAATGACTGCAGCCAAACTATCCGAATCAGCCTTTAAATCGCCATAAGTGTGTTCCTGCCCCAAAACATTATAGACAGGATAGCTAGGCTGTGTCTGAGCAAAATGCTCAATGGTTTCAATCATATCTGCTATTGGTTTATTTGACACAATAGGGATTCTCCTTCAAGTTAAAATTCATTATAGATAAAGCTTCCTTGACCCTGACCAAGATAGCTAAAGAAGTAAAGCAGCCCTAGAAAGATAAGAAAATACAAGGCTGTCCGACCAAGAAAGAGGTACAATTCTTTTCTCTGTTTCATCAAGAAAAACCATTCATTTCTGTAATTTTTCGCTAAAATAAGAGTGATTCTTACTAGCTTATTTTTCTACCATTGTACCACTTTATATAGTATCTTTTCAATTGTTTACCGTATGTTTCCAATAGATTTCAGCTTATTTTAAGGATTATACAGTTTTTCTATGTATATTTTCAAATAGAGTGATCCTGCTTCAAAACTCCATTTCAGGAGACAATGAAGTAAATCTTCCCATAATAAAACACACAATATCAAGTTTTTTCAACACCTGATACTATGCGCTTTTCTGATTTTTAAAGACTTTTTAACCACTCTCTCATTTAAAATAATCTCGTCTGATATAAATTAAAATAGCTTCTATCATCAGACAAATGGCTGATAGCCAAAAACTGATGCTAATACCAAAACTCTCAGTAATATAGCTCATTAGCAAAACAAATACTGAAAATGCTAATGTAGAAATCACTTCAAGAACGGAATAGACATTAACTAAATGATTTTCCTCTACTGTTTCCTGAAGAAATACACTTTCAGGAACTTCTTTTAGTTGCGATAACATACCAACTAAAGCTGAAAATAATAAAAACATCTGTGCGTTTGGAAAATATAGAATAGTCAGTGTCACTATTGCCATAGCTACAAGAGGAAAAAGAATACTTTCCCATTTAGCAGCAAGGAACTTTTCAGATAGCCTAAAAGCAATTAAGCCACTAATTATAATACCAATAGAGTATGCTGTATTAGAATATCCCCAGTAACTTTCCGTTTTATTTAATAACTCCGTTACAAAAACAAGTATAATGGAAGAAACCCAAATCGTATTTGAAAAAATTTCCAATAAATTTGCTGATACAAAAAGTCTTAATCTAGGATTTCTAGCAACTAACTTCCAACCTTTGAGCAAAATTTCAAGATTAGTTTCTGACTCTAACACCTCCACTTCAGCGTTAGGAAGAAATAACATCAGAAAGCTAGAAATGATATACAAGACTAAATTGATACACGTGGTAGGTAACAGACCAATTGTTGCAAACAAGAGTCCACCTAATCCCCAACCTATCAATTGAACAGCTTCACCAGTCATTGATAAGGCTGAATTAGCCTTACCCAAATCGGTCGCATAGCGTGGCACAATAGCATAGGAAACGGGTGCTGCAAAACCATCTAGTATGGAAATTGCAACAACAAATAGATAGGTCACCAAAGGCGCTACGGATTACATTACGGTAAACATTCCTACCAGTATCGCCAATAATATAGTCTTTCCAAATTGAGATAAAGATAAAACCCTATTTAGCGCTAACCTTTTAGTAACCAACGGAACTAAAAGACTCGCAACAAAAGAGGATATTCCTATTAAGATAGGAACTAGTGATGTGGCAATTACTGATTTTGAAATAATGTATATGTTAGCAATGATTGTTACTCTAAAGAAAATATCTGCTAAATTTGCAAATAATTGAGAGACTAACAACTTGACAAATGAATTAGACATGTAGCGCTCCCCCTTTAGTTACAAACTTTGGAATTAAATTTGATTTTTAATATTTTAGCATAAAATAGCAGAAAACAAAAGTGAGGTTTTTTACATGAAAAAACAAAAACTATTGCCTTTATTATTCCTAATTTTAGGAGGAATTATGATTATCGTTGTTGGCTAGTACTAAGAAGTTAGTTAGTAGAATAATTACATCTTCAATCGAAAAAGAGACTGGAAAAAGTCTTAAAAATCAGAAAAACGCTCAAATCCTTTGGCGCTCTAAGCTTTTCTAATGATAGATTTAGATAGTCAAAAAAATATCTGAAAAGTTCCCAGGATCGTCGTCTCAGCATCAAAAATACGTGAAATTTGCATAATTAAAATAAATTTCAGGGGAGTTAATCGAGTAGGGGATAATCTCTAGCCCCTCTCACACCACCGTACGTGCCGTTCGGCATACGGCGGTTCAACTAACTTTTAACGCATGTCGTTCAAGGTAATAATCCAAACACGAAACCAGTCCACGTTTTTCAAGGACTGGTTTTGATATAGCACGTTTAAGTACCGACTTCTGAGCTACTAATTGATAGTGGTCGCCCCAGCCAGATACCTTATCTGCTATCCATTTAGGAACCCCTAACTTAAGCAATCCCCATAATCGTCTCGATTTCTTCTTCCATTGCTTCCAGATAATCACTCGTAGGCGAGTACGCAAGCGCTCATCTATGCTGGCGACTATACTTTTCATATTTCCCAATGAGAAATAGTTTATCCATCCTCGAATAGACAAATTCAGTTGCTCAATACGTCTTGTTAGGTCTATACTCCATTTCCTCTGTGTTAGTTTCTTCAATTTAAGCTTAAATCTCCGAACACTATCTTGATGTGGACGACTTTTCCAACCATCTGATGATTTCCAGAACCCAAAACCTAGATATTTCAACTCTCTTGGTCTGGTAATCTTAGTCTTGGTCATGTTTACTTTCAAACCTAGCCGTTTTTCAATAAAACGACTGACTGAATACATCATACGCTTAGCGGCTGCCTCGCTTACGACCGTAATCACACAATCATCTGCGTAGCGCACAAATCGAAGTCCCCTCTTTTCTAATTCCTTGTCCAATTCATTAAGCATGATATTGGATAAGAGAGGAGATAAATTTCCTCCCTGTGGTGTACCAACTAGTGTTTTATAACGTTGACCATTAATGATAACACCTGAATGAAGATACTTACGAATCAAGGATTCCGTATCTCCGTCTTCGATAATGTTATGTACTAAGGACATCAATCTATCTTGAGGAACTGTATCGAAAAATTTCTCTAGGTCTATATCCACTATCCACTCATAGCCGTCATTTAAGTATTCTAAGAGCTTCATGATGGCTTTTTCACATGACCTATTTGGTCTGAAACCATAACTCGTATCTGAGAAATGGGGTTCACAAATGGGGCTCATGACTTAGACAATGGCCTGTTGAATCATTCTATCCATAACTGTTGGAATTCCTAGTTGACGGATACCTCCGTCTGGTTTAGGTATCTCAACTCTAAGAACTGGTTGAGGCTTATATTTTCTCTGTTTTATCAGTTCCTTAGTCAAGCGCCAGTTTTGTCTGAGATAATTATCCATCTCTTCGATAGTCATTCCATCAATCCCAGCTGAGCCTTTATTGGATTTTACTTGATTGTAGGCTTCCAGCATATTTTCGCGTGATAATATCTTATCTAGCAATTTTGACATGTGCGTATTCCTTTCTTGTTTTGGTGCCTGAGGGACATCTTATATTGGTGAGCCTTCATCTAGTCAATACGTGACAGACTCCAGTTCTATCAGACCTCTCGTTTTACAGACACAAGTGAAGTAGGATTACTTCAATCTGTCGTTTTCTCTTTCTAGCGACAGACCTCAAACAGTCTCTCCCCAGACTGTTTGAGTATTCACCCCTTCGCTCCACTTCCATTACGGAAGTTTCCTCACTACTATGGGTTCGGCTGACTTCTCATGATTCGTTGTTACTACGCTTTCAGCACTCATGAGACCTCACGGGATAAGTCGTACATCTTTCCTCGTTTATACAAGATATGAGGACGTTAAAAGGTTACAGTGAAAATAGGAAATCTGACGCAGAGTCTTTAGACTCTAGAAAGATTTATCTTTTCACACAAACCTTAGTCCGAATTCAATTACTCTCGTGATTTACGCATATAGGTTACGACTACCTTTTTGGACTTTAGAGTTTGAAGCCTCCTTATCCGCTATATACGCCTTACTATCACGTTCCTGTTCGTAGAGCCACGATTTCGCTATCCCTTCCTCTCCCTGCTACCTCACGATAGTCAGGCTTGGGAATCGCTATTGGGTTCACCGGTAGCAGGTGCCCACCGAGGACTTACACCTCAGATATACGACATGCCCGTCGTACTACAAAAAAACGACGATTTAAATCGTCGTTTTGCTAAGATAAATATGCATTTTTTTTTTGAAAATACGTCTATTTATTTTTTATTGTTTTTTATTGTAGAGCAGACCCAAGCGAATGAACATAGGTTGTAAAAAGCAAATGAAAAAACTGCGAGGATAATAGCTTCTGTGTCTAAATAACCCATTTCGAGACCTCTTTTCAACAACAACAAGCCTGTAGTTTCGATAACGATCAAACATAAAAATATATAAAAAATTTTCGCATTAAGCATATTGTTACCGCTTTCTTTTTATTTGGTTTTATTGTATAATAAAAGTTGAAAAAAATCAAAAATACAAAGGAGTTTCCGTTATGTCTAAGATGTTTAAATGCATGTGTTTGCTAGTTATGTCTGTTTTCTGTATGTCTAGCATTTCCCCGTCGCTTGTTTGTTTTTGCTGATGATAGCTTATCGGCAAACTCTAAAGTTGTATCTGGTGAGGCTCAGTTTGAGAATGGCTCATCAGTGCGGTTCGGAGATACGCAAGTAAATATTTTAAGCGATGAAGTTCTTGAGGTTGTCAATCCAGATGGAAGTGTAGACACTATTGAACGACGTGCTGACGGCGTCTATATCAATGGGGCATTTTATATGGCTTATCAAAAGAATGAAATCGACCTAAATATATCTTTTAGATCATACGATCCTAATGTTTGGAATTACGTCAACACAATACATGGGAATAAACAAGCTAACACATTCGCTAACTTCATGACTGGTGCTGGAATCAGTTATATGATTGGTAGGATAGGTGCTTTATTGGGGGGGCCATGGGGTGCAATAATTGGTGGAGCATATTTTGGTATACAAGCTTATCAGTCTTACTTGGATTCACAAAGCCCATATCCATACTACATAACAAGTACTTATATCCATGTTGCTCAAAGAAAATGGAAGTTTATCACTGAATACTATAGAAACTCAAACTATACTGGGTATGTAAAAACCGTAACAACCTATGTGAATTTCTAAAATATAAACCCTGCCTAGATATAAAGGCAGGGTTTATATTTTAGTTAATTGCTCAAGTAATTTGTAAGCATAATACTTGCGAAACTCTATTTGTTCAAGCGGTTCAAAAGCTCTTGTTTTTTACCCTCAAGCTCAGCTCTCCTTTGCTCGATTTCTTCACGTTTTTGGGCGATTTCTGCTTGCGCCTCGGGAGTTTCCAAAGTGCCTTGTGACTTGTGAAATTCTACTAGCATATCAACGATTTTTGGGTCTAATTCGTTGACATAATCAGGATTTGACCATTTCGGCACGTTGCTTGCAGGTGCTTGCTTTTTGCCGCCTTTTTTGGGCGTTTTGGCTTGTTGTTCAGCTTTCTGACTGTAGTTGACCTCGTGGAATTTTCGTGCTTGATATGATGCGTTTTATTATGAGAAGATTTACTTCATTTTTTGCTGAAATTGGGCTCTTGCCCAAGCTCTATCAACATAATTGTTTTCTAGATTAGAAAAGTGAGAATACAAGCACGGCCAAGGCTGCTCCGATAACAGGGCCTACAACAGGAATCCAAGCGTAAGACCAGTCTCCGTCTCCCTTGTTTGGAATTGGCAAGATGCTGTGCATGATACGAGGTCCAAGGTCACGAGCTGGGTTCAAGGCATAACCTGTTGTCCCACCTAGTGATAGACCGATACCGACAATCAAAGTTCCCACTGCAAAGGTTCCGATACCTGCCTGAAAATCGTAAAGACCCAAAGCAAAGATTGTCAACACCAAAACAAAGGTTCCAAGGATTTCGCTAATCAAGTTTGATACAGTATCCTTGATGGCTGGTCCAGTACTGAAGGTTGCCAGGATATTGCCTGCATTTTCTTCTGCCTCATAGTGAGGTTTGAATTGCAACCAAACCAAAATCTGACCCAGCATGGCCCCTGCGAACTGGGCTAAGATATAAGGCAAAACGGAAGCCCAAGGCAAACCACCTTTTAAGGCCACACCGATGGTCACAGCTGGGTTTAAATGAGCTGGACTGAGCTTGCCAGATACAAAGACTGCAACCGCAACTGCAATCCCCCAACCCATAGTAATCACAATCCAACCTGAGCTATTGCTCTTGGTTTTAGGAAGAACCACACCTGCAACAACACCATTTCCTAGAAGAATCAGGATTAAAGTCCCTAGAAATTCTCCAAATAATTCATTCATCATCTTTCTGTCTCCATTAAAAAGAAGGGACGGGCGACAAGGAATGCTGCCCTCCACCTCTTTTATTTTTTCTTAATTTTTTAATTCTGCTAAGTCGTTTTGAGCAAGAGCTGCTTTTACATCAGCACGGTAAGTTGCTTTTTCTTCTTCTGTCCAGTCATAGAATCGTCCCATTTCATCCAAAACTGGCTCAACGATACTATCCAAGCTATCACGCATAAAGAGCATGTGATTGGTACGACGAAGAAGGAAGTCAACTGGGCTAAGAGTCAACTCATTGCGCATTGCATAGTGAAGAGACAAGGTGTCTGCTAAGCTAAGACCTGGCGCTTGTTCCAAGCTGTGAGCAAGTGCAAAGACCTTCGGTGCATTTGAACCATAAAGATTTGCTAGGTAATGAGCTTCCTTGCTATCCAATCCACGTGAAACTCCAAGTTGCGCAAAGGCTTCGATTTCTGAATCCACATTTGCTGGGTTCAATTCTCCACCTGAAACAGGGTAAGTTTTAGAATTGATCAATTTAAAGCTACGGTCAAATTCTGCTTTGAGGATGTCAACCACGCGCTCCATAGCTCCTTCAGCCATCTTACGGTAGTCTGTGATTTTACCACCAGCAAGAGTCAAAAGACCATTGTCATCACGGTCCAAGCTAGACCCACGAGAAACTGCAGATGGATCCAAATATTTCTCAGATGTGCTACTTTCAAGCTTGCTGACAGCAGACTCAACATCTTCACGTGTTTTTTCTTTGGAGAGATAAGATTCAACAGTCGCAATCAAGTTGTCAAAGCTTTCATCACTGATGGTACCGTTATTTCCACCATTATAGTCAGAGGCACTGTTCCCTGCAATCAATGGACGAAGACCTGCCCAGCTGCTTTCGATATCATCAATGGTGATGTTGGATTCTGGAAAGCGGTTGTTGACAATGCCAAGTAGATAATCTACATCTTCTTGAGTTACTTTTGGATGCTCCAAATCACCTGTGTAGTCTGTATCAGTTGTACCAAAGTAAGTCTTGTTTTCACGTGGGAGAACAAAGACCATACGACCGTCACCCAAACCTGTGTCAAAGTAAACTGGCTGTGAAACCTTGATTTTGCTTGAATCCACTACCAAGTGAACTCCCTTAGTTGGGCGCATTTGTGAGAATTGCGTTCCCTTATTAGACAAATTACGTACTTTATCACTCCAAGGACCTGTTGTATTAATAACCAGACGGGCCTTGATTTCAAATACTTGGTCTGTCAAGAGATCACGAGCTACAACACCTGTAATCTTGCCACTTTCGTCAAAGAGGAAGTCTTCTGCCTTCACGTGGTTGGCAATGAGGGCACCGTCTTGGTTGGCACGTTTGATGTTTTCAATCACGAGACGCGCATCGTTGTTACGGAAGTCAAGATACACTCCACCTCCTACCAAGCCTTCCTTCTTCAAGTTTGGCTGGCGTTCCAAGACTTGATCCTTGCTCAAAACCTTGTTCGCAGTTGGTGTGTTGCTCACACCTGCTAAAAGGTCGTACAAGTCCATGGCTACTTTAAGACGGAAGAGGCTAAAGGTTGCTCCATCTTCATCGTAAACTGGTAAGAGCATTGGATCTGGTTTTGGAATGTGTGGAGCGATTTGTTGAACCACTGCACGTTCAGAAACCGTATCTGAGACCACCTCTACGTCAAATTGTTTGAGGTAGCGAAGACCTCCGTGAACCAATTTTGTTGAACGACTAGATGTTCCTTCTGCAAAGTCTTGCATTTCAATCAAACCAGTCTCAAGACCGCTAGCTGCCGCCTGCAAGGCTACACCAGCTCCTGTGATTCCTCCACCGATAATCAAGAGGTCCAGGGTGCGTTCCTGCATTTTTTTAATTGACAATTCACGTGTTTTCTTTGAAAATTCCATATTTACACACTTTCTAAATAAATCGCTTTATTCTGCCAGTATTAGTCGTCTACTTCCGCAAAGACTTGAGTTGCTTTCACAGCCTTCTTCCAGCCCTTGTAGAGTTGTTCCTTGCGAGATTCATTCATAGATGGCTCAAAGAGTTCTCCTGTCTCGTTCAAGAGTTTCAACTCGTCCAAGTCTTTCCAGTACCCTACTGACAAACCTGCTAGGAAGGCCGCTCCTAGAGCTGTTGTTTCCAAGTTTTTAGCACGTGCAATGTCAATGCCTAAAATATCCGCCTGGAATTGCATGAGGAAGTTGTTCATGGCTGCACCACCATCCACCTTCAGTACTTGAATGGCGGTCTGAGTATCCACTTGCATGGTGTCGATGATGTCACGCACTTGATAAGCAATAGATTGCAAAGTCGCCTTGATAAAGTCTTCTTTGCTTGTTCCACGAGTCAAACCAAAGACGGAACCACGAGCATTTTGGTTCCAGTATGGAGCGCCTAGACCTGTAAAGGCTGGAACGACATAAACTTCATCGTTGTTGTGAGAATCACGAGCGTATTTTTCAGATTCTGGTGAATTTTCAACCATGCGAAGACCGTCACGAAGCCACTGAATAGCACTTCCTGCGATGAAGATAGAACCTTCCAAGGCATAATAAACCTTACCGTTGATTCCGTAACCAATGGTTGTCAAGAGGTTGTTTTCAGACAACTGCATCTCTTCCCCAGTATTCATGATGATGAAAGAGCCTGTTCCATAAGTATTCTTAACCATACCTGGCTCAAAAGCCAACTGTCCAAAGAGGGCTGCTTGTTGGTCCCCAGCCATACCTGAGATTGGCACCTCTCCACCGTAGAAATGGAATGGAGCTGTCTTGCCGTAGATTTCGGAGTTAGAACGAACTTCTGGAAGTATAGCCTTCGGAATGTTAAGGATTTCCAAAATTTCATCATCCCATTTGAGTTCTTTAATGTTATAAAGCATGGTACGAGCTGCATTTGAGTAGTCAGTCACGTGAGCCGCACCGTCAGTCAATTTCCAAACCAACCAAGTATCGATAGTACCAAAGAGCAATTCCCCTTTTTCTGCTCGCTCTTGAGCGCCTTCTACATGATCCAAAATCCAACGAACCTTGGTAGCAGAGAAGTAAGCATCAATAATCAAACCAGTCTTTTCATGGAATTTTTCCACATAACCTTGGCTTTTTAGTTGCTCAGCCAAAGGTGCTGTCTGGCGTGACTGCCAAACGATAGCATTGTAGATAGGAAGTCCTGTTTTCTTATCCCAGACAACCGTTGTTTCACGTTGGTTGGTAATCCCGATTGCCTCGATTTGATTTGGCTTGACACCACTTTCGATGAAAGCACCCGCAATAACTGACTGAACAGAGTTCCAAATTTCATTGGCATTGTGCTCAACCCAACCTGCCTGAGGGAAAATCTGGGTAAACTCTTTTTGACTCGAGCTAACCTTTTCCCCTTTTTTGTTGAAAATGATGGCACGAGAACTTGTAGTTCCCTGGTCAATGGCCATGATGTATTTTTCTTGTGACATGTACTGTCCTCCTGATAAAGATCTTGAGGTGTTTCCTCTTTACACTTACTAGTATACAAAATAAAGCGCTTTCTTGTTTATCAACTTTTTTTAATTTTTAAAAAAATGTGAGGAGATTGTGTGAATTTCACAAAAAAGACCTGGATTAACCAAGCCTTTTAAGTGAATAATAACTGACGAATCCCTGCCAAATCTTCCATATCCAAGTCGTTTTTTAAATAATAGACTGGTGTCTGTTCCTTCTTATGAATCGGGTTATTGGTAACCAGCAAATCATAATGCCGACTAGGGTCATAAGCTTCAATGGTAATAAAACGATTGTATTCCAAATACCGTTTCAAAATGGCTGCCATCCTTGAAAAGACAAGAAAACCAGATGTCAAATCCAGACCAATCCGCATATGCTGGCCACCGTTTTCAGCCATATATTCGATTAACTGGAGCCATTCCCAGAGAATCTTCTTATCTAAATCTGTCCCCTGTTGAAAAGCAGGTAGAGCATGAAAAATCTCCTCTGCTGTCTCTTTAAAATCATGTTCCATCAGTAAATATGGATGACGATTCTCTAACTGGTACTTGTAGCGATCCTGTAAAATATAGCCCTTATAGAGATAGACTTGAGCACAAAGCTGACTGAGTTCATAGGTGACATGGTCCTCTGTATAATCCCCCAATAGTTCCTCCTTCTTCATTTCTTGAATCAATTGCGTCAGTAAATCTGCCAACTGCCCTCCAAAACCAAGAATATACTCCATAGTATGAAGAGGAAGAATGCGATGAGATAGGAGAAAAGAGAAGAATATCATCATCTCACCATCCTCAACTCCTAGTGGAATATGTTGCCCAGCAAAAAAGGACGGAACCTTTCTCAGCAAACGAAGGTAGAAAATATTGTCAAAATACCCTCGCATTTTCTCTTCTATGACTTGAAACTGACAAGCATTGACCCGAAGACGTTGTTGACTGATGTGAGCCCAGAGAACCAAGTCCAATTTCTGCCCCACAGACAAACTTGCACCGCAGATTTCCTCTAAATTGGCAATCTCCTGTTTTCTCTCTGGTTTCTGCATGTGACCTTCCCATTCCTGACTCGACCAGACCTTTCGGAAAAGACAGAAATAGAAATAGCGAATCTGATGCTCTGGACCTCGCCAACGTCCATTTTGGATGGATAAATCAAATTCTGACAAAATCTGATTTAAACCAGCCAAGTGACGACCAAGCGTAGCCTCGCTAATCACCAATTCTTGAGCCAGCTGATGGGCTAAAAACTGTTGGTGGTAGAGAAGATAAACCAAAATCTGGTATTTAACAGCACTCTCCAAAAACAAGCTCCGAATATCTCTCCCCTTGGTAGCTGCACCGATAGACAGACGCAGATTTTCATCTTCTGAGTGAATAGTCAGCTCTAAGCCACTATCCAAAGCCTTGTCATTGAGCAGGGTGACATATTTGGTTAGGGTTGCTTTTGAAAATCCTGTTTCTTCCATTACAGCCTTGACGGTCGTCTGAGACTCTTGTAATAGAAAGGAAAGGATTGAAAATTGACCACACTCGGCTTTCTCCATCAAATCTCCTAAATACATTTGTTACCCCTTTCATTTTCTACCTTAAGCATAGCATAAATCTTACAAATGCTAAAATAATCTGTTTCTCTTTTTATTTTCATGCTGATTTCCTGGTCCATTATCCTGAAAATCAGTAAACACACGGCTCCCCCTTTGGGCATTTTTATGCTAAAATAGTAGCTATGGATAAAATTATTAAAACTATATCAGAAAGCGGAGCCTTTCGTGCTTTTGTCCTTGATAGCACTGAAACCGTCCGCACTGCTCAAGAAAAACATCAAACCCAAGCTAGCTCAACTGTAGCGCTTGGTCGAACTCTTATCGCCAGCCAGATTCTCGCAGCCAATGAAAAAGGAAATACCAAACTTACAGTTAAGGTGTTGGGATCTAGCTCTCTAGGTGCTATTATCACCGTCGCTGATACCAAGGGGAACGTCAAAGGCTACGTTCAAAATCCTGGTGTTGACATCAAAAAGACTGCGACTGGTGAAGTCCTAGTCGGACCTTTTGTTGGAAATGGTCAATTCCTCGTTATCACAGACTACGGTACTGGAAATCCTTACAACTCTATAACTCCCCTCATCTCTGGAGAAATCGGTGAAGACCTTGCCTTTTACCTTACTGAAAGCCAACAAACGCCTTCAGCGGTCGGCCTCAATGTCCTTTTGGACGAGGAAGACAAGGTCAAGGTTGCAGGTGGTTTCCTAGTTCAAGTCTTGCCAGGAGCCAAGAAAGAAGAGATTGCTCGCTTTGAAAAACGCATCCAAGAAATGCCAGCTATCTCTACTCTTCTCGAAAGCGACGACCATATCGAAGCCCTCCTCAAGGCTATCTACGGGGACGAAGCCTACAAGCGTCTTTCTGAAGAAGAAATCCGTTTCCAATGTGACTGTAGCCATGAACGCTTTATGAACGCTCTTGCCAGCCTTCCAAGCTCAGACTTACAGGAAATGAAAGAGGAAGACCACGGGGCAGAAATCACTTGTCAATTCTGCCAAACTACTTACAACTTTGATGAAAAGGACCTGGAGGAACTCATTCGTGACAAATCTTAATACACCTTTTATGATTGGCAATATTGAGATTCCCAATCGTACCGTTTTAGCGCCTATGGCTGGCGTGACCAACTCAGCCTTTCGTACCATCGCAAAAGAGCTCGGAGCTGGACTCGTTGTAATGGAAATGGTCTCTGACAAGGGAATCCAATACAACAACGAAAAAACCCTGCACATGCTTCATATCGATGAGGGCGAAAACCCTGTCTCTATCCAACTTTTTGGTAGCGATGAAGACAGCCTAGCACGCGCAGCAGAATTCATCCAAGAAAACACCAAGACCGATATCGTCGATATCAACATGGGCTGCCCTGTCAACAAAATCGTGAAGAACGAAGCTGGTGCTATGTGGCTCAAGGATCCTGACAAGATCTACTCTATCATAAACAAGGTCCAGTCTGTCCTTGATATCCCACTTACTGTCAAAATGCGTACCGGCTGGGCGGACCCATCTCTTGCAGTAGAAAATACCCTCGCTGCTGAGGCTGCAGGTGTTTCTGCCCTCGCCATGCATGGCCGTACCCGTGAACAAATGTATACTGGCCACGCGGACCTTGAGACCCTTTACAAGGTTGCCCAAGCTCTAACCAAGATTCCATTCATCGCCAACGGTGATATCCGTACTGTCCAAGAAGCCAAGCAACGCATCGAAGAAGTTGGTGCTGACGCAGTCATGATTGGCCGAGCTGCCATGGGAAATCCTTACCTCTTCAACCAAATCAACCATTACTTTGAAACAGGAGAAATCCTACCTGATTTGACATTTGAAGACAAGATGAAGATCGCCTACGAACACTTGAAACGATTGATTAACCTCAAAGGAGAAAACGTCGCAGTTCGTGAATTCCGCGGCCTCGCTCCTCACTATCTCCGTGGAACATCTGGCGCTGCCAAACTCCGTGGAGCCATTTCGCAAGCTAGCACCCTAGCAGAGATTGAAGCCCTCTTGCAATTGGAGAAGGCTTAATAGTTTAAAACCCGTAACTCTCTTAAAGAGTCTCTTGAATGCCGCCATTCTTTCCTCATCAAAAAAACTCCGTAGTCTCTAGCGCTATAAATCCGGCTAGAGATTACAGAGTTATTTTTTAATCTAAACTTCCTACAAGGGTATATTATCTACTGAAAGGATATGGTATTTGTAGGGAATACTTTAAAGAGTTCTTACAGGAAGTCAGTATTAACTAGTTATATTAAGTTTAGTTTACCCATTCACCATTGGCATTGACTCTATAGCTATCTACAGTTGTGTTGACTGCAAGGGCACCTGAGCCATTGACATAGTACCATTTATCTGATACTTTGAACCATTGGCTTGCTTTCATAGCACCTGATGCTTCAAGATAGTACCAGGTATCTCCATCTTTCACCCAATCTGTTGCCATTGAACCGTTAGCGTTTAGGTAGTACCATGAGCCATTGTTTTGGAGCCATCCTGTTACCATAGCACCATTGCTGTTTAGGTAGTACCATGAACCATTGTATTGGAGCCATCCTGTCGCCATATCACCATTAGCGTTGAGGTAGTACCATGAACCATTGTATTGGAGCCATCCTGTCGCCATAGCGCCATTGCTGTTGAGGTAGTACCATGAGCCATTGTTTTGGAGCCATCCTGTCGCCATAGCGCCATTGCTGTTGAGGTAGTACCATGAGCCATTGTTTTGGAGCCAGCCTGTTGCCATTGAACCATCAGTATTGTAGAAGTACCACATACCGTTTTCTTGTTTCCAGCCTGTTTTTGGAGTTTCTGGAGTTGGAGCTGGTTTTTCTGGAGCTGGAGCTGGTTTTTCTGGAGCTGGAGCTGGTTTTTCTGGAGCTGGAGCTGGAGCTGGTTTTTCTGGAGCTGGAGCTGGAGCTGGTTTTTCAGCTGGTTTTTCAGCTGGTTTTTCTGGAGCTGGAGCTGGTTGAGGAGCCGGAGCTGGAGTTTCTGGCTCATCAACTGCTTTCTTAAGGTCAGCTTCAGCTTTTTCTAATTCAGCTTTTTTCTCAGCAGTAGTTTTCTCTAAACCTTCTTTAAAGTAGGCTTCTACATTATTGTTTCCTTCAGCATCTTTAAGTTGAACTTCAAGTTTTGCAATTTCAGCGTCTAACTCATCAATCTTATCACTCAACTCTTCAAGTTTTGATAGTTTAGCTTTTTTGGTATCCAATTTAGATTGAAGAGGAGCACGGAGGCCTTCTTTAAGATAATCTTCTGAGTCAGACTCATCAATCTCTTTGAGCTCTTTTTCTAGTCTCTGAACTTCATATTCCAACTCAGCGATTTTAGCTTCAAGAGCATATTCTTCAGCATCCACTTTTTGTTTGGCTTCAGCAGCTTTTTTCTCAGATTCTTCTGCTTTTCGTTTAGCTTCTTCTTCTGCTTTTTTACGATCTGTCTTGATTTTTTCTAACCTTGTAGCCTCAGCTTTTTTACTCTCAACTTTCTCTTTTGCTTGCTTAATTTTTTCCTCGTTTCGAGATTCGTTAGCTTCCTCTTTTACTAGTTCAAGCTCCGCTTCTTTAACTTTCACATCGGACTCAGCAATTTCAAGTTCAAGCGTTTTGTAAGTATTGGTTGGGTAGTTACGGCGATCTTCTTCTTTTTGATCCTTGGCTTTTTTCTTAGCTTCTTCAACCTTCTTCTCAGCTTCTGCTACCTTTTTTTCTGGTTTCAATGTATCTTTTTTAAACTGCTCAAAAGCTGCGGTTAACTCTGCTTTGGTTTTTGACGTCAACTCTTCTTTTTTCGAGTTCTCTTTTAAAACACTTAATTCATACAAATACTTCGTTTTAATTGCGCTCAACTTTATGTTTAAGTTGACATTTTGGGTATGTTTTCTTCTATCTAATTGGATCTCACTCAACATTTTTTTTATATATTCATCGACATCTTTCCTATGTTCTGTCTGACTTTCATTTGCCATATTAAGGGATGGGCTTGGAAGAGTTTCTTCACCTACGCTAGAATCTGAAGACTTCGCATCATTTTCTTTTTTATCAGGTGTTGCTAGCTCTCCAGAAACTCCTCGTTTTGCCCGCCTCTTTGGTTTACCTTGCTCTTTAGTATCCACTTTTTGTTTGGCTTCAGCAGCTTTTTTCTCAGATTCTTCTGCTTTTCGTTTAGCTTCTTCTTCTGCTTTTTTACGTTCTGTCTTGATTTCTTCTAACCTTGTAGCCTCAGCTTTTTTACTCTCAACTTTCGCTTTTGCTTGCTTAATTTTTTCCTCGTTTCGGGGTTTAGCTTCCTCTTTTACTAGTTCAAGCTCCGCTTCTTTAACTTTCACATCGAACTCAGCAATTTCAAGTTCAAGCGTTTTGTAAGTATTGGTTGGGTAGTTACGGAAATCTTCTTCTTTTTGAGCCTTGGCTTTTTGTTTAGCTTCTGCTAATTTTTTAGTAAGTTCTGGTTCTTTTTTAAACTTCTCAAAAGCTGCGTCTAACTCTTTTTTTGTTTTTGACGTCAACTCTTCTTTTTTCGACTTCTCTTTTAAAACTCTTAATTCATACAAATACTTCGTTTGAATTGCGCTCAACTTTCTGTTTAAGGTGCGATTTTGGGTATCTTTTCTTTTATCTAATTGGATCTCACTCAACATTTTTTTTATATATTCTTGGATCTCACTCAACATTTTTTTTATATCTTCATCGACTTGTTTAGCAGCTTTCCTATGTTCTGTCTGACTTTCATTTGCCTTATTATAAGAAGTGGCTACTTGGGTAATTCCCTCATTCTCCGTCGCATGAACCACACTTCCCATAACAAGACTAGCAACTACTACACTAGCTACTCCAATACTAAATTTACGAATTGAATAATGTACTTTTCTTTCGCTTTTTGATGCAAACATGTTTATTTCCTTCTATATTTTTTCTTTAACCTTACTATATCACTTCAATATGAACTGTATATAAATCGAATTTTGTATTTATCTCTTTATGCTTCCATTTGGGATTATAACTTCATGTAATAGCTTTTCCTCTTCAGCTATTCGTCGATACAAAATAACTGCATAAACTGGAAAAACTAAAACAAAAGTCATATAGGCATGACTCAACAAGGTCAAGCCAATCAACTCAGGTAAAATATTTAAAAAGTAATTAGGATGTTTTACTGTCCTAAACAAGATATGATCTACATATTTGTGATTATTGACAAGCATAAGCTTCACTGTCCAAATATCTCCCAACAAGTGAATCACCAACATCAACATCAGCATAGAAAAAATAAGCAAGACTAAACCAACCATGCTCATACCATCAAACATTGTCTTATGCACCATTGCTTCAACGAGGCAAGAGAGATAAAAAACAATATGAGCCAACGTTAATCGTTTTGTATTCTCAACTCCAAATTCTTTCCCGCCATTGCTAAGGATTCGTTTCTCATTCTCTATCGAACGCTTTAAAAAAATCAATCGAATAAGGAATGTTACTAAAATAATCGCTAATACCATATTAGTATCCTTTCTTTTATCTATATTTTTATCTATATAAAGAATAATACACTTATGTTAACCCTATGTGAACTTTAATAAAAAACTAATCTGTCTACAAGCTAATCTTAAATTCCATACCGTGTTCATAAGGGAGAAAACTATAGTCCATTTGATAGCTTTCTAAAATATTACTCACAATGTAAAGACCCAAACCGGAACTTTCATCCTTATCTGTCACGATTTGAGAATGATAGAATATATCAAATAAATGTTCTAGTTCTTGGTCACTTAGAGGCGCACATGTATTTTTGATAGAGAGATAGCCATCTTGCTCGGATATGATTACACGCCCATTTTTATCTGAATATTTAATTGCATTACTAATCAGGTTTGTCAAAACCTTATCCAATGCCCTAAGACTCATGACGACCCTGGTAGCATCTGTCAATTGATTTTCAATTGTAACACCTATTGAATGAGCTAATTCTTGATAACGTGATAAAATATCTACTAAAACTGGCTTAACAGTCAAGGTCTCACGACACTCTGTCCACTCTTGGAATTTAGAAGACTCCAGTACTTCTTCTAATAAGTGGCTCATCTGGTCAATCTTATTTATACTCTTTGCAATATATTTTGGATGATCTTTGTAATCTCCAATATTATGCTGCATATTCTCTAGGATAATTCTAAGACTGGCTAAAGGGGTTTTCAACTCATGTGATGCTCCGCGGACAAAGGAAACCTTTTGATTTTGCAATTTTACAATTTGCTCATTACGACTTTCCAACTCATGAATAACCTTCAACAAGTGCTCATACATACCATTAATCTGTTTTCCAACTTCACCAACTTCATCTTTCCTACTTTCATCAAAACGAATATTGTCATCCAAATCTTGCATTTTACTAGTCACTTCTGAAATGTAAAAAAGAGGATTGAGCAAGCGTTTAGTATAAAAATAAGAAAAAACAAAGGAAAAAGCAATTGTAACCAAAAATGTATATGGGAGATACAAAAGCAAAATATTCTTTGCTTCTTTGTAGACATTCACCCCGTGAACAAATTGCACTGTTACCTGTTTACCATCTGCTGTACTAACAGACATATCTAACATCACGATGTAATTTGATAGCTTTCCATCTTTAATATCCAAGTCATGCACAAGAGGGAGCTGCTTATCTACAATATCTCTTTTAAGGTGAGCAGATATGGTCAAGGACTTTGAATAAGACTGGAGTAAGCTTGGAATTTCATCAGATGTCTTAGTCTTTAAATACTCCGTAAACACTCTTGCGCTCTCATTAAACTTTTCCCCCTCCAGTTGAATATAATAAAAAGGAAAGGTCAAATAAATAGCTATATGAATGACTAGACCAACACCACCTAGAATTGCAAAACTTCTTAAAAAAGACTTGGTTAATAATTTAGGATTTTTTATCATAAGCTAATCTTATACCCAACATTTTTCACAGTCACGATACAATCTAAAGCTAATTTTTTGCGAAGAGTACGAATATAGACATCAACGACCCTATCACAAGGTAAATCAGCTACATCTTTTGAAATTTCTTCCAATATCTGCTCTCTACTTAAAACTTGATTTTTATGCTGAATCAAACACTTTAGTACCAGTAATTCCTTTGGTTTGAGATCAATTTCTTCATTTTTATAATGTGCTTTGTAAGAGGTAAAATCCACTGTTACATCCTGATATCGCCAAATATCCTCTATGACGTAGTAACGTCTGATAAGCGCCTTAATACGCTTGACAAGCAGTACCAAAGAAAAAGGTTTTGTCACATGATCATCAGCATAGAGATCAAATACCTGTGACTGAGTAGTTTCATCTCCCAGAGCACTCAAGACGATGACAGGAATATCGTGCTTTTGATTGATTTCTTTTAACACTTCAAAACCACTCTTCCTAGGCATCATTAAATCCAGTACCATGAGATGGATAGGGAGATCTTGAAATTTTTCCAAGACCTCTTGTCCATCCTTAGCCATAATGACATGATAACCCTCTTCTGTCAGAAATGCTGCAATTCCTTCTCTAATCATTTCCTCGTCATCTGCAACTAAAATGTTCATCTCTCTCCCTTTCTACTACCAGAACTCCATACATCTATTTCCTGTATGCTATTTGAAAATTTCCTACCAGCCTATCATCTATGATAATAGAATGGATTTCATTTATCCGCTACTTTTTGTCAACAACAACGTCAATACAAGAAAATCATTCATCTTGCAGCTTATACTCTTCGAAAATCTCTCCAAACCACGTCAGCTCTATCTACAACCTCAAAACAGTGTTTTGAGCAACCTGCGGCTAGCTGCCTAGTTTGTTCTTTGATTTTCATTGAGTATTAGTTTGATTTTTCAAATACCAGTTAGAACGGATTTGACATGCAAAAAAGAAACAGGTCTCTTTTGAAAGAATAAAAATTTCAGATAAGACTGCTCTTTTTCTACTACACACGCTCTAAGACAAATACGACGGAGGGTAATAAACATATGAATTTTGTGTTGAATGGTGAAAACCACGAATCGTTTAGAAGCTATAGGTTTTAGTTTCATACTCTTCGAAAATCTCTTCAAACCACGTCAGCTCTATCTGCAACCTCAAACCAGTGTTTTGAGCAACCTGCGGCTAGCTGCCTAGTTTGCTCTTTGATTTTCATTGAGTTTCACTCCACTGTGACTTATGGTCAGATGCTGATACTTTTATTCTTTTATGCAATATCAAATTTTAACTGGCCTGCTTTGACACCAATCTTAAGTGTGCTGCCTGCCACTAAATCTCCCTTAAGAAGAAGTTCTGCCAACTTGTCCTCCACTTCTGTTTGCAGGGTTCTGCGAAGTGGGCGAGCTCCCATCTCTGGGTCATATCCTTGATTTGCTAACAATTTCAGAGCTGAAGCTTGTAATTTCAAGTCAATGCCTTTTTCAGCCAAACTTGCCACTAAAGGCTTGACCATAATCTTCACCACTTCCTGCATATGGTCACTAGATAGGCTATGGAAGACCACCTTCTCATCAATACGGTTGATTAATTCCGGTCTATAAGCTTTTTTCAGTTCTTCAAACATGCGTTTTTCCATATTTTCCTGGTCAAAACGAATATCCTTAGCCCCAAAACCAACAGTCTTATCATCACGAAGGGCAGTCGCACCTAGATTCGATGTCATAATGATAATGGTATTTGAAAAATCGACCTTGCGTCCCTTGCTATCTGTCAAGACACCGTCATCCAGAACCTGCAAGAGAACATTAAAGATATCTGGGTGGGCCTTCTCTACCTCATCAAAGAGGAGAACGGAATAGGGTTTATTGCGAACCTTCTCTGTCAACTCCCCACCTTCTTCATATCCTACATAGCCTGGAGGAGCTCCGTTGAGACGACTAGCTGCAAATTTCTCCATATACTCACTCATATCAAAGCGGATAAGGGCTGATTCGTCGTCAAAGAGAACTTCTGCCAAAGCCTTGGCCAACTCGGTCTTACCGACACCTGTGGGTCCTAGGAACATAAAGGAACCGATCGGACGCTTGTGACTGCGAATTCCTGACTGATTACGGCGAATCGCACGACTAATACTTGAAACAGCTTGATCTTGACCGATAACCCGTTTATGGAGTTCTGCTTCAAGATTTAGATATTTCTTAGCATCCGTTTGAGTCAGCTTTTGAACTGGGATTCCTGACAAGCGACTCAAGGTGGTCAAAATATCAGACTCTGTCACCAAGTCTTTGTAGACAGGTACTTCCTCTTCTTTTGCGATTAGCTGGGCTGCCTGTTTCCACTTGCCATCCATCAGGGCCTTGTCAGCTGGACTCAAATCTGAATCGTCTGCTTTTACATGCTTTGCCTTATTTTGCACTGTTGCTGCTGCTTCGTCCAAGAGGTCGATAGCAGAGTCTGGCAAGTGACGACTGGTTAAATAACGATGAGCCATCTTAACCGCTGTTTCAACCGCTTCATCTGTGATTTGTACACGGTGATGTTTCTCATAAGTCGCCTTCAAACCTTGTAAAATAGTCATACTATCTGCCACACTTGGTTCTTCAATCGTCACTTTAGCGAAACGACGAGAAAGAGCCGCATCTTTTTCGATATGTTTTTGATATTCTTCCTGAGTGGTGGCACCAACCGTTCTCAAAGTTCCACGCGCCAAGGCTGGTTTCAAGATATTAGCCGCATCCAGAGTCGAATCAATCCCGCTACCAGAACCCATGATGGTGTGGAGTTCATCGATAAAGAGGATGACTTGGCCATCTTCTTCAATATCCTTGATGATATTATTCATGCGTTCTTCAAAGTCACCACGGAAGCGTGTCCCTGCAACGACATTCATCAAATCAAGTTCTAACACGCGCATCTTAGCCATTTCCGCAGGCACGTCACCACTAGCAATACGCTGGGCAAGACCAAGCGCCAGAGCTGTTTTCCCGACACCAGCATCCCCAACCAAGACAGGGTTGTTCTTAGTCTTCCGGCTCAAGATTTGAATCATACGTGAGATTTCCTTGTCCCGACCGATGACTGGTTCTAACTTGCCAGAACGCGCTTGCTCTGTCAAATCATGCGTATAATCCTCGAGACCACCACTAGGAGTCTGCGGCATGCCCATCATATTGGCCATAGAATTTTGCTTGTCAGCTACTGTACGATGGCGTTGGCGTAAAGCCTTGAGATCTTCACGAGTCCATCCTGCCCGTTCTTCTAAATTTCGACGAAGGGCAGCAATCTTGACCTGATCTTTCTTGTCTTCATAAGAAAAACCAGCCCTCTCCAAGATACGAGTTGCCAAGGCATTGCCATCATGCAAAATCGCATAGAGGACGTGCTCTGTCCCTAGCACCTTAGCATGGACCACTGACGCTACATACTCTGCTTCGTCAAAAAGAACCTGCAAACGACGGGAGAACGGCAATTCCGTAAAGGTTTCATCCTGGCTATAGTCCGTTTCAGTCAGTTCCAAAGCCACCTCTTCTAAACGGTCCATCTCATACGGATAATCATTTAAAGTTGCCCCTGCTACACTATAACTGTGATTAGACATGGCAATCAACAAGTGCCAAGACTCTAGATAACGAGCTCCAAAATGTCCAGCAACCATGTAGGCACTTTCGATACATTCATTCAATGCTTTTGAATAGTTCATCTTACTTCCCTTTTCTATCTACCTCTTGTATGATCTGACGTAGCATGTTTGCTCGAACAACTGGAGCTTCTTCTCCTAAAACGCGATCCAAAGCTACTGATTCTAGCAAATTCATCTCCTGCTTGGTCATCAATTCCTGCTCAACCAAAAGCTGGAGAATATCCTCATAAATTTCTTGACTGACTCGCTCACCAATCGAGTAAAGCAGCTCCCGGAGCATTTCATGATGACTAGAAAACTCAATTCGTCCTATACGAATGTAGCCTCCACCACCACGCTTACTTTCAACCAAGTAGCCTCTACTTTCCGTAAAGCGTGTCTTGATCACGTAGTTAATCTGACTAGGAACAACCTGAAAGGTATCTGCCAACTGACTCCGTTGCAACTCCACGATACCAGATTGATCTAAAATCGCCTTGATGTAGGCCTCAATATGATCCGATGTATTTTTAAATCTCATAACAAACCCACCTCTCTCTTTAAACCTTGACCTTGTTTGACTATTATACCGAAATTTTCTCATTTTTAAAAGAAAAAGGGCGCTGGTAAAGGATAATCTTCACCAACTCCCTATTTTTCTACTTATCTAAGCCTAATTCTGCCAAGATTTGACGTTTGTAGGCAATCTTTTGGACTTCCTTGTCCTCATCTTCAGACCAATCTAGTTTAATTTCTGAAACAATCTGCCCAGGGCGATTTTTCAAGATATAGATGCGGTCGCTGAGATTGAGGGCCTCCTCAATACTATGCGTGATGATCAGGGTTGTTAGCTGCAACTGCTTGTGAATCTCAAGATACCAAGCGTGGAGTTCCATCTTTGTCATCTCATCCAAGGCGCTAAAGGCCTCATCTAAGAGAAAGAGCTTGTGCCCAAAAAGGTAGGTCCGGAGTAAGGCTACACGCTGGCGCATCCCACCGCTAAGTTCATGAGGATACTTGTCTCTTACAGCTGTCAGCTGGAAGGTCGCAAGAATTTTATCCGCTCGGGAAATAGCTTCTGCCTTATCCACCTTTTGAATCAAGAGGGGCAGAATGATATTTCCAAGCACCGTCTTGTGCTCCAAGAGCAGATCCTTTTGCAACATATAACTCACGCGCCCCTTGGGATTTTCTTCACCATCAAGGACAATTCTCCCTGACTGAACTTCTAAAATCCCAGCGATTAGATTAAAGAGGGTGGTCTTTCCAACACCACTTGGGCCTAGGATGGAAACCACTTCGCCTGAAGTCACCTGTAGGTTGATATCCTCTAAAATCCTCTCCTGACCATAGGCATAACTGACGTGCTCTAGTCTAATTTCTGTCATTATTTCACAAATTCGTTGGTGAAGCCTTTGTCTGTCAAGTCTTCTTTAAGGATACCATTTTCTTTATCCCATTTGTAGAAAGCATTCCAGCGAGCTGCGTCAAATTGACCCCATTTTTCCTTGTCGCTTGCGTATTCTTTTGACAAGTATTTTTGAGATTCGATGACAAAGTCACGTTTTTCCTTGAGTTCAGGTGCATTCTTGATGAGAATATCTGCAGCTTCTTCTGGATGTTCCATGGCATATTGGTAGCCTTTTTTGATGGCTTGGATGACTTTGCGAGCTTCTTCTTTGTTATCTTTCAGATAGTCGTTGTTTGCGATGATAACTGGTGAATAGTAGTCAAACTCCTTGACATAGTCTTTCAAGTACATGAAGTTAGCATCTACACCTTGAGATTTAGCAAGGATACCATCCCAACCGTAGTAAATCCAAGCAGTATCAAAGACGCCATTGGCAATCGGTGTGATTGAGTTTGAGTCGTTATTTGGTACTTTTTCAACCTTCTCAAAGTCTCCACCTTGAGATTCTACCAAGGTTTTCAACATAGCAAGTTCAGTTGGGTCATTCCATGTCCCATATTTCTTACCAACCAAGTCTTTTGGACTGCTTACATTATCAGATTTACGAGAGATGATTCCTGATGTATTGTGTTCAACAATAGCTGCAACGGCAGTGATTCCTGCTCCTTTTTCCAATTTCTTAGCCATGTAGTCTTGGAAATACACTGCAAATGGTGCCTTTCCGTTGATAACCAAGTCAGAAGAACTTTCTTCTGGTGGCAATTTCAAATCAACATCCACTCCAGCTTCTTTGAAATAACCTTTTTCCTTGGCAACATAAAGCCCTGTGTGGTTGGTATTTGGTGTCCAGTCTAGGATAAAGTCAACCTTCTTAAGTTCTGCCTCTTTGTTGTCTTTAGAAGCAGTTCCTTGACCACAGGCCACAAGCACAACAGCTACAAGAGCTGTTACAAGCGTTAAAAACACTTTCCATGTTTTCTTCATTTTGATTTCCTCTTTTCTTTTTCAGAAACATTCTAATTCTACGAACGTTTCCATTTAATAACATATTTTTCACTAATATCGACCAACTTCATACCCAAAAGGCTGATAATCGATACCAGAATAATAATAGCGAACATGGTATCATACTGAAACAATTTCTTGGACTGAATCATATAAACACCAAGCCCCTCAAAGCCTCCCAACCACTCAGATACCACTGTTGTGATAAAAGCGTAGGAGACACTGACCCTCAGACCAGCATAAAAGTAGGGCAGGCTGACTGGAATTTTAAAATGCCACAGGATTTGCCAAGGCTTGGCCCGCATCAGACTAAACAAGGTCAGCATATCCTTGTCGCAATGCCTAAAACCGTCCAAAATACTAACGATGATGGGAAAGGTTGTCGTTAAGATAATCAAGACAATCTTGGGCAAAATCCCATAACCTAGCCACAAGACCAGGATAGGAGCTATGGCAATGGTCGGAATGGTCTGAATGACCACCATCATAGGGTAAATCAGGTCATTGAGCCAAGTCAAACTATCCATGAGCACAGCCATAAGACAGGCAATCAAAACTCCCAAAATCAGCCCCAGTAAAGCCACTCTCAAGGTCGCCCAGCTATGGTGCCAGAGAAATTCTCTGTCACGAACAAAGGGCTGGAGAATTTCAAGAGGTGTCGGCAGGATAAACTTGGGGAGAAGTTTAAGAAAACCTGCTAACTGCCAGATTGACAAGACTCCGAGAAAGCCCAATAGACTAATGTGGCGTCTCAGTATACTTCTCAAGTTTCTCATCAATACTTAAAATCTCTCCTACATTTATTTTGACATTGGCAAAGACATTGTCTGCCTCCTGCCCTGCCACTTCCAGCGCTTCTTTTAGAATGCGCATAAGCTCATCAAACTCCCCTTCCAAGACCGTTTCAAATGGTGTCACTACCATCGTCACTTCTTGAGTTTGCAGATAAGCAATGACCTGATCAATAACAGCTATCCGATCAATCCCCTGTGCTAGGGGTAAAACTTGCAAGGCAATGCTTGCTTTCATAAGAACCTCCTCTTCTCGTTTTCCTTTTAAAAAAAAAAGAAAAACCTTTACCATACATGGAAAAGGTGCAAAATTAGACTAAGTATCGTTCCCTCCGCTGGCATTACCCAGATCAGGTGCGGTCGAAGTTTAACACTTCCTCTCAGACTGTACACAGACTCCCATATATTATATGTATATATGATAGCGCAAAATAAGAAAAATGTCAAGGAAACTGCTTACAGAAAAGAGCAGGAAATTTCTCCTACTCCAATTTTCTATACTCGTTCTCCATCACTGTTTACTCTGTAGCCATCCACCGTCGTATTAACAGCTAAGGCGCCTGAAGAGTAAGAATAATACCACTTACCAGAGACCTGGTACCAGCCTGTTTTCATTGCCCCTGAACTACCCAGATAATACCACGAGCCATTCTCCTTTAACCATCCTGTCTGCATTTCACCAGATAATTTCAAATAATACCAGCTAGAACCGTCTTTCAGCCATCCTGTTGATTTAGAACCATTTGATTTGAAATGATACCAACTACCATTTATTTTCTTCCAACCGACAGTTGAACTATTATTGGATCCATAGCTAGAGATATTTCCTGATTGATTCTGATAATTTTGTGAAGAAGTCACTCCCTCTAGCTGTATATAGCGACGACTTCCATTATAGGCAGTATAACTCAACCACTTATAGCCGTCTTTTTCAAGTATCTGATCATAATGAACCTTCTCTCCAGGATAATAGTAATCAATCACAGTTGCACTAACTAGGGGTTCAGTTTTGATAGCAGACTTGGTCTTAAAATAATGAGTTCCTCCTGTTGAAGAAAGAACAGAATGACCTAGAGGATTTTTATTCACAGCCTCCAATTGAACATAACGATAGCTTCCATTATAGGCAGTATAACTCAACCACTTATAGCCGTCTTTTTCAAGTATCTGATCATAATGAACCTTCTCTCCAGGATAATAGTAATCAATCACAGTTGCACTAACTAGGGGTTCAGTTTTGATAGCAGACTTGGTCTTAAAATAATGAGTTCCGCCTGTTGAAGTTGAGGATTGACTATTCCCAACACTGCCACCATCCAAATCTTTAAAATGAATAAATCCTGTCATCGTGTTTGCTTTTATAACTCGTTTATTATAGGATTCTGTATAACCATAGTTATATTCCTCAATCTCAATCTGATCTCCCATTACATTTGACACCCAGGCAACATGACCATAAGTTCCTGCAGTAGACCAAGTAATGGAACCAATCGTCGGTGTATTATCTACACGATAACCTTCCCGACGAGCACGATGTCCCCATTCATTCGCATTTCCATAAGCTGCCGGAATTTCAAAACCATTGACATTACTCAAACGAAAGGCTACAAAAGAAGTACACTGACGAGAATACATGCGCCACTGATCAATCTCCTGGCTCCCATTTTTATAATAAGCAGGATAATCATCCCCACGCGCAATCGATCCATTTCCTCTGGAATAGGCATAGACACTATCACCAGCTGCTAGCATCAATCCTACTACTAAAAAAGGAACAAGCTTTTTAACTGACATCTTCAAGTAATAACTTGTTCCTCTTGCTATAAACGGTAAAATTTTCATTCTTCCTCCTTGAAAAATAATATAAAGCGATGATTGCCTTCACCTAAATTATTCGGAGAAAAAAGAAAAAGTGAGAAAATTTCTCACTTTAGTCAAGATAATGAATCAAATTCTTTTCTGTAAGAATATCTGAGTAAGTAAAGGATTCAACGTAAACATTAACTTGTTTATCTCCTTCCACATCCCCAAACTCCACAATAAATAGGGATGGATAAACTTCAATTAGCTTACCCAATCTATTTTTTTGGCGCTTACGACCATTCTCCAAAGTCATTTCTACGACTTGTCCCTCATGTGCCTTGATTTCTTCTTTGATTTTTTTCATCTTGGCTACATCTGTAAATGCATCTGACATCTTATGCCTCCCTCTTTGAGATACTTGAAAATTTATTGTATTCTTTTTGGAAAATCAATTCCACTGTTCCACGAGCTCCACTACGGTTTTTCTCGATAATAACTTCCACCTTATTATTTGGGATACCCTCCTCTTCTTCACCACCACGTTCATAGTAGTCATCGCGATAGAGAAAAGCTACGATATCAGCGTCCTGCTCAATAGACCCAGATTCACGAATATCAGACAAGACCGGTCTCTTGTCCTGACGTTGTTCTACACCACGAGAAAGCTGACTCAGAGCGATTACTGGAACCTTCAATTCCTTGGCTAGTATTTTCAACTGACGAGAAATTTCAGAAACTTCTTGTTGACGATTTTCTCGACCAGTTCCCGTGATAAGTTGCAAATAGTCTATCAAAATCAAACCAAGATTTCCAGTTTCTTGAGCCAATTTACGAGAACGAGAACGAATCTCTGTAATCCGAATACCTGGCGTATCATCGATATAGATACTGGCGTTAGCTAGATTACCCTGAGCAATAGTATATTTTTGCCACTCCTCATCTGTCAATTGCCCTGTACGGATAGAATGTGACTCCACCAAGCCTTCTGCAGCTAACATACGGTCTACCAAGCTTTCCGCACCCATTTCGAGTGAAAAAATAGCAACCGTTTTGTCCAACTTAGTCCCAATATTCTGAGCGATATTCAAGGCAAATGCTGTCTTACCAACTGCTGGACGAGCTGCTAAGATAATCAACTCCTCCTCATGAAGTCCTGTTGTCATATGATCCAAATCACGATAACCTGTCGCAATACCTGTAATATCGGTCGTTTGTTGCGAGCGAGCTTCCAGATTTCCAAAGTTGAGATTCAACACATCTCGAATGTTCTTAAACCCGCTTCGATTTGCATTTTCACTGACATCAATCAACCCTTTTTCTGCCTGAGCAATAATTTCATCAGCTGGTTGTGACGCTTCGTAAGCTTGGTTGACAGACTCTGTCAACTTGGCAATTAAACGACGTAGCATTGCTTTTTCTGCAACAATCTTAGCATAATACTCCGCATTAGCAGAAGTTGGCACAGAATTAACAATCTCAACCAAGTAAGACAAGCCACCAATATTCTGTAAATCACCTTGATTATCAAGGATAGTACGAACCGTTGTTGCATCTATGGCATCACCACGATCGGATAAATCGACCATGGCTTGGAAAATCAAACGATGGGCATACTTAAAAAAGTCCCGAGACTCAATGTATTCTCGCACAAAAACAAGTTTACTCTCATCAATAAAGATAGCCCCTAAAACGGATTGCTCAGCTAAGATATCTTGAGGTTGTACTCGTAACTCTTCTACTTCTGCCATCAGACTTCCCTTCCTTTTACAATCTTGTCAAGAAGGTGTAAACTTATCCTTCTTTCACACGAAGATTGATTACACTTGTGATATCTTGATAGATTTTCACTGGCACATCAATCAAACCAACCGCTCGAATCGGAGCTTGTACTTGAATATGACGTTTATCAATCTTAATTCCAAATTGCTTTTGCAATTCTTCTGCAATCTTCTTATTGGTAATAGAACCAAAGGTACGACCATCTGGACCAACTTTTTCAACAAATTCTACAACAGTTTCTTCTGCTTCAAGTTGTGCTTTAATTGCTTTTCCTTCTGCAATCATCTCAGCGTGAGCTTTTTCTTCCGATTTTTGTTTACCACGAAGTTCACCTACAGCTTGAGCAGTCGCTTCTTTGGCTAGATTCTTTTTGATAAGAAAATTTTGCGCATACCCTGTTGGTACTTCCTTAATTTCGCCTTTTTTACCTTTTCCTTTAACATCTGCTAAAAAGATTACTTTCATTCTTCTTTCTCCTTTTCCTTTATTTCATTTAATACAATTTCTGTCAGTTTTTCACCTGCTTCTGACAAGGTTACATCTTTAATTTGAGCTGCTGCCAAATTAAAGTGGCCTCCACCGCCTAACTCTTCCATAATCCGTTGTACATTCAGTTTACTACGACTTCGAGCTGAGATAGAGATAAATCCTTGTATATTCTTCGCAAGAACAAAACTCGCTTCAATACCTGACATGGCTAACATGGCATCTGCTGCCTTACTAATAACAACTGTATCATAGCATTTCGTGTCCTTAGCCTCTGCTATTAGTACATCTGAACCTAATTTACGCCCCTGTAAAATAAGTTCATTGACCTCACGATATTCTTCAAAATCTGTCGCAGCGATTTCCTGGATAGCAATACTATCACTTCCGCGCGTTCTGAGATAGCTAGCAACATCAAATGTCCGACTAGTTACTCGCGAGGTGAAATTTTTAGTATCCAACATCATACCAGCCATCAAAACACTTGCTTGCATACGACTCAAACGATTTTTCTTAGAATTCTGGAACTGAATCAATTCCGTTACCAACTCACTGGCACTACTTGCACCACTTTCGATATAAGTAATGACTGCATTATCTGGAAAATCCTGATCCCTTCTATGGTGGTCAATAACAATGGTTTGGGTAAATAAATCATAAAATTCTTTTGATAATGTTAAGGCTGTCTTTGAATGGTCTACAAGAATCAACAAAGAACGATTGGTCACCATCCCCATTGCATCCTTAACAGACAACAACTTCGTAACTCCTTCTTTTTCTATGAATGAAACAGCTCGTTCAATATCTGGAGACATTTGTTCTTCATCATAAAGAGCATAGCTATTTTCAATCACATTGCTGGCGAACAACTGCATACCTACAGCAGAGCCCAAAGCATCCATGTCTAAATTTTTGTGACCGACTACAAAAACCTGATCTACACTCCGAATCTTATCTGAAATAGCTGTCATCATAGCGCGCGTACGAGTCCGTGTACGCTTGATTGAAGCAGCAGACCCACCACCAAAATAAACTGGATTTTTCGTTTCGTCGTTTTCCTTAACAACCACCTGGTCGCCACCACGTACTTCAGCCAAGTTCAAATTGAGCAAAGCAACTTTCCCTATCTCATCATGATTTCCATCGCCATAAGAAAATCCCATACTTAAGGTCAAGGGCAACTGTCTCTGTTTCGACTCTTCTCTGAAAGCATCAATAACAGAAAATTTATCATTCATCAAGCCCTCAAGCACCGTGTAGTCAGTAAATAGATAAAATCGATCCATACTTACCCGACGAGAAAACATCATGTATTTTTCTGAAAACTCTGATATAAAATTAGCTACAAAACTATTGATTTGACTAATATCTGACTCAGAAGTTGCATCCTCCAAATCATCATAATTATCCACAGAGACAATCCCAATCACTGGTCGACTTGTTACCAATTCATCTGTTATGGCTTGTTCCCTGGATACATCTACAAAATACAAAACACCGGAAGAAGCATCCATATGAACAGCATAACGCTTCTCACCAAGCTTGGCATAAGTAGACGGATTTCCTACTGAAGCCTTGATAATCGTTTGAACAGCTTCTAAATCAAAATCACCATCTTCCTTGGTCAAAATCAATTCAGCATAGGGATTAAACCACTCAACCTCTCCAGAAGATAAATTCAATTTCATAACACCTACAGGCATTTGTTCCAATAGAGATGTCAAACTTTCTTCCGCTTGGTGGTTTACATACTGTATCTGTTCTACATCACTCCTTGTATAATGCACTCTCAGTTTCTTAAATAAAAAAACATAGCCTCCTACAAAAAGAAACAAAATTAAAACCGTCAACAGATTATTATTAACAAAAATAATGAAAGTGGATAAGACTCCAAACGCAATCAATCCTACTAGAATAGGAAAAATTGGACTTACATAAAATTTTTTCATTCAAAACCTCTTGGCACCCATTATACCATAATACCCCTCAAAAAGCGACTTTTTAAAGGTGTAATCAGTAATTCTATCAATTATAAGAAAAAGGTAGTTTACAATTCAGTAAACCTACCTTTACACATATTGAAATTAAGATTCTTTAACCTCTAACAAACCAATTTCGCCATCCTCACGACGATAAATCACATTGGTTGTCTGATCTTCAACATCCACATAGATAAAGAAATCATGCCCCAATAAATCCATTTGTAGAATTGCTTCTTCCAAATCCATTGGTTTTAAATCAATTTGTTTTGAACGAACAACTTTAGACTGGACAACATTTGAATCTTCCACCAAAGCATCTGTAAATAATTGACCAGTTGCTACCTTATTTTTATTTTTACGCTCGATTTTTGTTTTATTTTTACGAATCTGACGTTCAATTTTATCAGTTACAAGGTCAATTGAACCATACATATCTTGAGATACATCTTCTGCGCGGAGAGTAATAGATCCAAGCGGAATCGTTACTTCCACTTTAGCCGTTTTTTCACGATAAACTTTTAAGTTAATTCGGGCATCCAACTCTTGTTCTGGTTGGAAGTACTTTTCGATCTTTTCGAGTTTAGAAACTACATAATCACGAATTGCTTCTGTTACTTCTAGGTTTTCACCACGGATACTATATTTAATCATATGAATACCTTCTTTCTAAACATTTTTGTTTTTATGATTTTATTATAACGCTTTCATTCTATTTTTGCAAATTTTTTCCTCATCTTACAAGGGAAAATGTTTTTACATCCTTAGCACCGGCTTCTTCCAACAGTTTCTTAACACGATTTATAGTTGCTCCTGTAGTATAGATATCATCTATAAGTAGGATTTTTTTAGGAATAGTGACTCCACTTTTAATAAAGAAAGGAAGTTCTGTCCCCAAGCGCTCTGAACGATTTTTAGAAGAACTGGCTCTCTCTTCTCTTTTCTCTAATAAATCTAGATACTCAAAGCCTGCTGCCTCTACCAAGCCCTCAACCTGATTAAATCCTCTGTTAGCATATCTATCAGGACTTAGGGGAATTACAACAAATTGATACTCTTTGTACTTTTTCAACTCCTCACTTAAAAATGAAGCGAAAACTTTTCTTAACAGGAAGTCTCCATCAAACTTATACCGACTGAAAAAATCCTTCATAGCTTGATTGTAAGTAAAAATCGCTCTATGACTGACTTCAACTCCTTCTTTACACCAAAGTTGACAATCTTGACACTTTGTTGACAACTCTGTTTTCATACAATTTGGACAGTTCTCTTCCCCAATTCTTTCAAAAGTAGAATCACAGTCTGAACAAAGACAAGAGTCATCATTCCTCAGAAGTAAGAGACTACTAAAAGTTAAAACAGTCTTCATAGTCTGCCCACATAACAAGCACTTCATAGACCAGCCTCCTTATTCATCATCTGAATTTCCTTAATCGCCTTCTTGATTGAAGCATTTAACCCATCATGGAAGAAAAGCAAATCTCCTGTCGGTCTATCCATGCTTCGTCCAACTCGTCCACCAATCTGAATCAAACTAGACTTGGTAAACAAACGATGATTGGCCTCTATTACGAAAACATCCACACAAGGGAAGGTAACTCCACGCTCCAAGATTGTCGTACTGATAAGTATTGTCAGTTCTCCATCTCGAAAAGCTTGTACTTGCTCTAATCGATCCTCTGTTACAGAAGATACAAAGCCAATTTTCTCATTTGGAAATTGCTCCTGTAAGATTTCTTCTAACTGCTCCCCTTTCTTAATTTCCGAAGCAAAAATGAGTAACGGATAAGCTGTCTTTCTCTGCTTCTCAATATAGGACTTTAACTTTGGTGACAAACGATTCTTGTCTAAGTAGCGATTAAAATCCGATAACCAAATTGGTTTTGGAATAATCAACGGATTTCCATGAAACCGTCTCGGTAAACTCAGTCTTTTTAGTTCTCCTAAACGGACCTTTTTATCTAACTCATTGGTCGAAGTCGCTGTTAAAAAGATTCTCAATCCATTCTCCTTTACACTATTCTTGACAGCGTGGTAAAGCGTGGGATTATCAACATAAGGAAAAGCATCTACTTCATCCACTATCAGCAAATCAAAAGCTTGATAAAACTTCAATAACTGATGGGTTGTTGCAACAACTAGTGGTGTTCGAAAATAAGGTTCCGATTCTCCATGTAGCAAAGCTATACCGCAAGAAAAATCCTGTTGCAGGCGCTTGTACAGCTCCAAACAAACATCTATGCGAGGACTAGCCAAACACACTGCACCACCCGCATTGATCACTTTAGCCACTACTTGATAAATCATTTCTGTCTTTCCAGCTCCTGTTACCGCATGAACTAAGGTTGGCTTCTGCTTGTCTACTGCTTGAAGCAGTCCCTCTGACACCTTCTCTTGAAAAGGAGTTAATTGGCCGCGCCATTTGAGAACATCTTGCTTCGGAAAATCCTCCTGCGGAAAATAGTATAAAGTTTGATCACTTCTGACTCGCTTCATCAGCAAGCACTCTCGACAATAGTAAGCACCGATGGGCAAATACCATTCTTCTAGAATAGTACTATTACAGCGTTGACAGAAAAGTTTCCCCTTCTCCTTTCTCATTGCTGGAAGTTTCTCCGCCAACTGACGTTCTTCTTCTGTTAATTCATTCTCAGTAAATAAACGACCGAGATAATCTAAATTTACTTTCATACTTCTTTATTCGTAAAAACTAGCACTTTAGATTATTTTTTAGTACAATTAAATCATGGAATTTAGGACAATTAAAGAGGACGGCCAAGTCCAAGAAGAAATCAAAAAATCTCGCTTTATCTGCCATGCCAAGCGTGTTTATAGCGAAGAAGAGGCTCGTGACTTCATTACTGCCATCAAAAAAGAACACTACAAAGCGACACATAACTGCTCTGCCTTTATTATTGGAGAACGTAGTGAAATTAAACGTACAAGTGATGATGGTGAGCCTAGTGGTACTGCTGGTGTTCCCATGCTTGGGGTACTAGAAAATCACAATCTCACCAATGTCTGTGTGGTCGTGACACGCTACTTTGGTGGTATTAAACTAGGCGCTGGAGGACTAATTCGTGCTTACGCCGGCAGTGTCGCCTTAGCTGTCAAAGAAATTGGTATTATTGAAATAAAAGAACAGGCTGGCATTGCTATTCAAATGTCTTATGCTCAGTACCAAGAGTACAGTAACTTCCTTAAAGAACATGATCTCATGGAGCTGGATACAAACTTTACAGATCAAGTCGATACGATGATTTATGTTGATAAGGAAGAAAAAGAAACTATTAAAGCTGCACTTGTGGAGTTTTTTAATGGAAAAGTCACTTTAACTGACCAAGGTTTACGAGAGGTTGAAGTTCCTGTAAACTTAGTGTAAACAATGAATAATACAGCGTTTCGTTGACATTCTCACAACTACTTTAGCGAGCAAAATAAAAAGATGCGTACCAAAATATACTAGAAAATGAAGCAATTCAAACGAAACCTGATATCGTTTTCCTTCACACCTATTTACTAGAATTAGCTGAACGCAATCACTTGAAAATTAATGACTTTGATCTATGATATATAGAAATCCTATCGCTTCGATAGGATTTCTATATTTTACAAATGGTATAGATAGCGTTATACTAAAGATATCTTATACAAAGAGGTATTCATATGTCTATTTATAACAACATTACTGAATTAATCGGTCAAACACCGATTGTTAAACTTAACAACATCGTGCCAGAAGGTGCTGCAGACGTCTATATAAAGCTTGAAGCATTTAATCCTGGTTCATCTGTAAAAGACCGTATTGCCCTTAGCATGATTGAAAAAGCTGAACAAGATGGTATTCTGAAACCTGGTTCTACTATTGTTGAAGCAACAAGTGGAAACACTGGTATTGGACTTTCATGGGTAGGTGCTGCTAAAGGGTATAAAGTCGTCATCGTTATGCCTGAAACTATGAGTGTAGAACGACGTAAAATTATCCAAGCTTATGGTGCTGAACTCGTCCTAACTCCTGGTAGCGAGGGAATGAAAGGTGCTATTGCTAAGGCTCAAGAAATCGCTGCTGAACGTGATGGTTTCCTTCCTCTTCAATTTGACAATCCAGCTAATCCAGAAGTACACGAAAGAACAACAGGAGCTGAGATACTAGCTGCTTTCGGTAAAGATGGATTAGATGCCTTTGTTGCTGGAGTAGGTACCGGTGGAACGATTTCTGGTGTTTCTCATGCACTCAAATCAGAAAATTCTAACATTCAAGTTTATGCAGTGGAAGCTGATGAATCTGCTATTCTATCTGGTGAAAAACCTGGTCCTCACAAAATTCAAGGTATCTCAGCTGGATTTATTCCTGATACACTTGATACTAAAGCCTATGATAGTATCGTTCGTGTAACATCAGATGATGCTCTTGCACTCGGACGTGAAATTGGTGGAAAAGAAGGCTTCCTTGTAGGGATTTCCTCAGCTGCAGCTATCTACGGAGCCATCGAGGTTGCCAAAAAATTAGGTACAGGTAAAAAAGTCCTTGCTCTAGCACCAGATAACGGTGAACGTTATCTCTCTACAGCACTCTATGAATTTGAAGTTTAGTCTCCTAAATACAATTGGCCCTTATTATAGGGCTTTTTATTTTTACCTTGAAAATAGGAAGCTCTCCCTATAAGGATCGACTGCATACAAAAAAGGAAGCAATTTGCTTCCTTTCTATTATTAGTTATTCAAGGCTGCTGCCATTGTAGCTGCAACTTCAGCTTCGAAGTCGTTTGCAGCTTTCTCGATACCTTCACCAACTTCAAAGCGAGCAAACTCAACTACCGAAGCGTTAACTGATTCAAGGTATGCTTCAACTGTCTTGCTGTCATCCATGATGTAAACTTGTGCAAGAAGTGTGTAAGCTTGGTCAACTTTAGTGTTATCAAGCATGAAGCGATCCATTTTACCTGGAATAATTTTGTCCCAGATTTTTTCTGGTTTGCCTTCTGCAGCCAATTCAGCTTTGATGTCAGCTTCAGCTTGAGCAATAACATCATCAGTTAATTGAGCTTTTGATCCATACTTCAAGTGTGGAAGAGCTGGTTTATTAACCATTGCACGGCTTTCGTTGTCTTGGTCGATAACGTGATTCAATTGTGCCAACTCATCTTTAACGAATTGCTCATCCAATTCTTTGTAAGAAAGAACTGTTGGTTTCATCGCTGCGATGTGCATTGACAATTGTTTAGCAAGTGCTTCGTCTCCACCTTCAACAACTGAAATAACACCGATACGTCCACCGTTATGTTGGTATGCTCCAAAGTGTTGTGCGTCTGTTTTTTCAATCAATGCAAAGCGACGGAATGAGATTTTCTCTCCGATAGTTGCTGTTGCAGATACGTATGCAGCTTCAAGAGTTTCACCTGAAGGCATTATCAAAGCAAGAGCTTCTTCATTGTTAGCAGGTTTTCCTTCAGCAATGACTTTAGCTGTAGTATTTACCAATTCAACGAATTGAGCGTTTTTTGCAACGAAGTCAGTTTCAGCGTTTACTTCAATAACTGCTGCAACATTACCGTTAACATAAACACCAGTCAAACCTTCTGCAGCAACACGGTCAGCTTTCTTAGCTGCCTTAGCCATACCTTTTTCACGAAGCAATTCAATCGCTTTTTCGATGTCACCGTCTGTTTCTACAAGCGCTTTTTTAGCGTCCATAACACCGGCACCAGATTTTTCACGCAACTCTTTTACAAGTTTAGCTGTAATTTCTGCCATTTTAATTCTCCTATATTTTTTGAAAATAGGAGAGCCGGGCTAAGCCCCGCCCTCCTAGGTAATTACTATTTGTATAAATTAAGCGTTGTCACCTTCTACAACTTCAACGATTTCTTCAATTGAATCTGCTTGAGTTTCTGAAGCTGCAAATTCTGCTTCAACTGCTACTGCATCCTCACCTTGACGTCCTTCGATAATAGCGTCAGCCAATTTAGCTGTGATCAATTTAACAGCACGGATAGCGTCATCGTTAGCTGGGATGATTACATCGATATCATCTGGATCAGTATTGGTGTCAACCATCGCTACAACTGGGATTCCCAATTTTTTAGCTTCTTTAACAGCGATTTGCTCTTTATGTGGGTCAACTACGTACATCACATCTGGGATACGAGGCATATCTTCGATACCACCCAAGAATTTTTCAAGACGCGCACGTTGTTTGTTAAGAAGTGCAACTTCTTTCTTAGGAAGAACTTCGAAAGTTCCATCTTCTTCCATACGTTTAATTTCTTTCAAACGAGCGATACGTTTTTGGATTGTTCCCCAGTTTGTAAGAGTTCCACCCAACCAACGGTGGTTGATGAAGTATTGACCTGAACGTACTGCTTCTTCAGCAACTGCATCAGCTGCTTGTTTCTTAGTACCAACGAACAATACAACTGCATCGTTAGCTGCTGCATCACGCATGAAGTCGTATGCTTGGTCAGCGTATTTTACAGTTTGTTGCAAGTCGATAACGTGGATTCCGTTACGTTCAGTAAAGATGTACTTAGCCATCTTAGGATTCCAGCGACGGGTTTGGTGACCAAAGTGTACACCAGCCTCAAGAAGTTGTTTCATTGAAATTACTGCCATGAGTATTTCTCCTTTTTGTTTTTTTCCTCTTCTTGACTTCAACTCGCAAAACGACCCAAGGGCAACTGCTTCACAATTCATCAAGAATGAGTATTATCGTTCACACGACAATTTTCATTTTACCATACTTTTCCAATATTTTCAAGCTATTTTGATATAATTTTTAATAGGGATTGTCACGGTAAAACCTGAAAAGAGGGCTCTATTCGAGTCCCTCTGTAAATTAATCTGCATAAATATATGTAACAAAACCTTCAGAAGTTGTTGTTGGATTGAACCATCCACGGTGATTTCCAATTGTACGATTACCTGCATAATTTGATTCTGATACTTGGATACGTGTTGTTGATTCAACAGCTGTAACAACCGCTACGTGACCATATCCACCATCATTCCAACATGCAATTGCTCCAACTTGAGGTGTTGAACCTGTACGGAAACCTGCTGCTGCTGCACTTGTAGCCCACTGTGCTCCATTACCCCAGTAGTCTCCAGCCCAAGGTGCCAATGTTTTTACTCCCCATGTACATTCTCCAATTGGATAACTTGAAGCGTTTGTACTGTATGTTGGACGAACTTTTGCACGGACAGGTGCTGCTGCAGATTCAGATACTGCTTGCACTTGAGCCGTTAAGTTAGTGTTTGCTGAAGCAAGTACTGATTGTTGTTGGCTAGCTCGTTTTTCTTTATAAGCTGCTTCTGCCACCGCAGCTGCACGAGCCTCTGCCTCAGCTGCTGCTTTTTGCTCTAATAGACTTGCTTTTTCCCCTTCAGCTGTCGCTTTCTCAGCAGCAAGACTTAATTCAGCAGCTTTTAGTTCTGCCTGTTTCGTAGTCAATGCTTGAGCATCATCAGCCAATTTTTGTTGATTAGCAATTACAATATTGATAGCATCATTATTTGCTACTTGTTTTTCAGAAATAGCTTTTTTATCTGCCTTTTGTTGTTCTAACATTTTGTTGTTTGCAGATACGATTTCACTCATTGCAGCAACACGTGAAATAGCTTCTGTAATTGATTTTGAGTTTACAATGGTATTGATATAGCTAGTTACGGCTCCATTTGTTTGAGCACTACGAGCTTGTTTTTCCAACGATTGGTTACGAGAAACAATGTTTTTAGAAAGTTCTGTAATCTCACCCTCGAGTTTCTTAGATTCTGCTTGTAATCTATCATTTTCAGCTTGCAAGTTAGACTGCTCAGCTTGAATAGCTGATACTTGCTCCTGAATTTGGTCAACTTGTTTTTGGGCTTCTTGTTGTTGTGCTGTTAAGTTACTAATTTTATTATCTTGAGCAGCAATTTTGTCATCAGTCGTTTCTGCATGCGCAGTTGTTAAAACAGCTACTTGAGAAACCATTACTGTACTTAATAAAAGTGACGCTAAGATTTTTTTCTTCATATTACGTAGATACTCCTTCTTTTAAAGACAATACTAGTATACCAAAAAAAGGCCTAATAAATATTACGCCTTTGTTACATTTATATGTCGTTCTTATAGATAATATTTTTCAAAAATAAATTGAAAAACAGTAATCCATAAAAAATTTAAAATCATCGTCGGTACCAAGCTATAGACTATAAAAATCGACATGCTATCTACTGTCAACCCTACCATAAAAGCCAAAAGATAACTACCCATTTCAAACAGGAATGTCAGCACAATCATAGCTAGCATTCTTGTCCAACGATTCAACAAAATAACACTATTCAATTTATGAAGGAAGGCTCCCAATAAGATAAATAAGAGAGTTGTAATCCCTATTAGATGGAAAAAGTAAACATCATAAACCAAGCCTATAACAAAACAATAGACTAGGTAGAGATACTCTGATACTTCTATCGTCTCAAATAAGAGAAATAGAAAAAGAAAATGACTAGCCAAATGTACATGGGGGAAAAATGAGCCCAGAAGCTGGCTAATATGGGCGTCAATTAGAACAAAGAAAGGAAGCAATAAAAATACTCCAACTCGCTTCAACTGTCTCATTATGAATTCCCCACTAATTCTATCACATCTACATTATGAGTATCTGCACTCAATTTAACAGTTACTTCTCGTGTCAAATAGTCTGTACTATGCGTTGTGGCAACCACTTCACCAACAGGAATATCAGCAACGTTAAAGTTTCCTAATCCACCAGTAGTCACCTTATCTCCCGCACTAATATCGCTATTACTATTTAATTGGCTAATTTTAAGAACGTCATTTTCCTTGTCATAGCCAATAATAATTCCATAAATTGTAGTAGAGCCATGTTGAATTTTAACAGAAATCTTATCAGCATTTTCCGTATTTGTCAGAAGGTTGACTATAGTAGAGTTCTCCTCTACTTTTGAAACACTCCCAATCAAGCCACCATTTGCAATAGCTAACATGTTCTCAGAAGCACCTTTTGATCTACCTGCATCTAAGGTCAACTCCTGCTTCCAAGATACCGGAGAACGCATAATAACATCTGCTGCTAAAGTCTTTGTGGCTTGCAATTTAGACTTCATATCAAGCAATTGGCGCAGTTGTTCATTTTCTGTCTTTAAACTTTCCACCTCATTTGATTTAACTTCTAATTGGTAAAGCTGTTTCTTCAAACTTTCATTTTCATTATATGTTCGTGTCAAATGAGCCAAATCTGATTTGACAGAATCAAACCACTGAAAAGGTTTTTGTACAACTCTATCAACCAATGAGATTCCATCTCCTAATTTTGTCACAATTGTACTTGAATAAGTCGTCGCTAAGAGAGCTGACACAAGCAGAACAGTGACAAAAACAATAATGACATATTTTGATTTTTTAAAACGGTTCATATTCCTACCTTTATATCAAAAACTGTTACAGTAACTTTTTATCAATTCCTGAAAGCTACTAAGATTTTAAGAAAAATAAACAACAACCAAGTACGAGAATAACAAGAATGGTCAGCGTATCCTTTAGAGTCCATTTCAATTGTCGGTATTGACTTCTGCCTTTTCCACCCTGATAGCCACGCGCTTCCATAGCGATAGCCAAGGAATCTGCACGTTTTAAACTTGTCGCAAAAAGAGGAATCAAAATGGGAATCATCGCCTTTACTTTTTGAACGATGCTTCCTTCTCCAAAATCCACTCCACGAGCTTTCTGTGCATTCATAATCCGCGTCGTATCATCCATCAAGGTTGGGACAAAACGCAAACTCATAGACAGCATCAATCCAATTTCATGAACTGGAACTTTCACACGCTTTAAAGGTGCTAATAAAGCTTCGACAGCTGATGCCAAACTTAAAGGCATGGTTGTTAAGGTTAACAAAGTTGAAAAGAAAATAATCAATACAAAGCGACAAAAAATAATCCCAGCTTGTTGCAAAGCATAATCCGTGATTCTCACAAACGAAAACTCAAATAAAACATTCCCATTAGAAATGAAAAATAGTTGAAAAATAGTTGTGAAGGCAATCAAGAAAAACATAGACTTCAAGCCCTGAATAAAAAATGAAAGAGATACTCCTGACAAGGCAATAAATATCCCTGTCGCTATAAAAAGAATCAGATTCGTCAAGGGGTTATTAGCCCAAAACACAATCAAAATCAGTAGCATCATAGCAAGCAATTTGCTACGTGGATCCAATCGGTGAACAATCGAATCCCCTGGGATATAACGCCCTAAAATCATACTATCCATTTAGCGACTCCTTGAACTCCTCTATCTTAATCGGTAATCGTTTAAATGACACGCCTCTATCAGCCAATCGTTTACAAAAGGCCGTAATTTTAGGTACTCCCAACTGAACTTCTTCCATAAAAACAACGTCTTGAAAGACATCACTTGGTTTGCCCCCCTTTACTAAACGTCCCTTTTCCATTACATAGACTTGATTCGCATATTCAGCAACATCATCCATCAAATGCGTTACCAAGACGATGGTCATCCCTGACTGGTGGAGTTTTTTGAACAGGGTCATCAACTCTTTTCTCCCTAGAGGATCTAGACCAGCTGTTGGCTCATCTAAGACTAATATAGCTGGCTCCATGGCAAGTATGCCTGCAATGGCAACACGTCTCATTTGTCCCCCTGACAGCTCAAACGGACTACGATCAAAAAGTGATTCATCAATTCCAACCAGAGCCAGTTTCTCACGCGCAGTCTTCACAGCATCTTCTTCAGAAACTCCAAAATTTTGCGGTCCAAAAGCAACGTCCTTCAAAACCGTTTCTTCAAAAATCTGATTTTCAGCAAACTGAAATACCAAGCCAACCTGTTTTCTAATTTGACGAATATCTTTATTTTTAGAAGTCGAGGTGATTAAGGTATCAAAAACCCTCACACTCCCTTGATTTGGCACCAATAAACCATTTAAGAGTTGTAAAATAGTTGATTTACCACTACCTGTGTGCCCAATTAAAGCTGTATAAGAGCCATCTTCAATCGTCAAAGAAACATCCGACAAAGCTGCTGAAGCTAAGGGAGTACCTTCTTGATATGTAAAATTCACATTTTCTAGAGCAATTCCCATAGCTTATCCTCTAGCTCACTTTCTGTCAAATAATTTTCAGGTAAATCATAGCCATTCTGGCTCAAAGATTTTTTTAATTGATTAGCAAAAGGATCGTCTAATCCAATTTGATCTAAATCATTTCGAGAGAAAAGCTCCCTTGGACTACTAGTTGATTCAATTTCCCCTTTTTTCATGACCAATACGCGATCACTCATGGCGACTTCTTCCAAATCATGGGTAATAGAAATGACCGTCATATCATAGTCTTTTCGAATTCCTTTTACTGTCCCAATAAGTTCTCTACGCCCCTCAGGATCCAACATACTCGTTGCTTCATCTAAGATTAAAATAGCTGGTCTTAGGGCTACAACACCTGCAATGGCCACACGTTGCTTTTGACCACCTGATAGACGCGCTGGCTCTCTCTTTTTAAAGTCCAACATGTCAACTAAAGCCAGAGCTTCTTCCACTCTCTTTTTCATTTCTTGACGAGAAAGTCCCTGATTTTCCAAACCAAAAGCAACATCATCTTCAACAGTCGCTCCAACAAATTGATTGTCTGGATTTTGAAAAACCATACCGATTTGACGACGTATATTCCAAACATTTTCCTCAGTCAAACGTTGGCCATCAATTACAATCTCTCCGGATTCTGCTTCCAGTAAGCCATCAATTAATCGAACCGTCGTTGATTTACCACTACCATTATGCCCTACAATCGAAAGCCATTCTCCACGTTTCACGTGAAACGTAATATCCTTCACATCGTAGTAGTTCTGATTTTCTTTATAGCGAAAAGAAAGATTTTTTACATCAATTATTGATTTCATTTCGAACCAAATGTCCCTTTAAATACATAGGCACTACCCTTAAAATAGTCATAGCCAGAGTAGATAGTGAAAAATAAGGCTACATAAAGTAGAACTTGACCAAGCAAAGTCCAATGTAATAGCAAGAAAATAATAGCAAACATCTGACTAAAAGTTTTAATTTTTCCAGGCATTGCTGCTGCTAAAATTGTTCCACCAGTTTCAACCAATAAAAGCCTTAAACCTGTCACAGCTAACTCACGACATATAATCACTGCAACAATCCAAGCCGGAGCCATACCTAACTCAATCAACATAATAAAAGCCGACATAACTAGTAACTTATCCGCCATAGGATCTGCAAATTTACCAAAATTACTGACCACATTCCATTTACGAGCTAAATATCCATCTAAATAGTCGGTAATACTGGCAACAGCAAAGATAATAGCTGCAACTATATGACTCTCTATCGAATTTCCTATCGTTAAAATAAAGATAAAAATAGGTATAAAGAGAATTCGACCTATTGTTAAGAGATTGGGAATTTGTTCTTTTTTCATTCGTTTTTCCTTAATTTTTAGTAAAGGTTACAGTGATTTGTCCAGTCTGAGCTGTTAATTTCGATAAATCAACAGTCTGATTATCTACTGTCAAATCAACACCTTTTACAACACCTAACGTAATTGTTACAGGACTTTTAGTTGCAACTGTTGCTTCTGCACTTTTCTTCTTTGGCGATAAGGTTACACCGCCCTCAAGTTCGCTTTCTGAAACACTGACCCAACTTGTAACATCTGAAACTGCCAATTGCAATTTAACTGTTTCCTTACTTGTCTTATAAGCGATTTCTACATGATTTCCTTCGCCTGATACACTTATAGCTGATTCTATACTAGAAGAACTACTACTTGAGGAGTGGGGAACAGAGCTAGTTGAACTTGTTGATTGAACCACACTGTAATTAGAAAGAGAAGGCTCCTCTGGTTGAGTTTGAATATAGTTCCAAACATAATAAGTCACAAAAATTAAAATCGATAAAGCAAAAAGGATAAAATAAAATAAAGGTAAAAATGATGTTTTTTTCTTCTTTTTCTTACTTGAACGTCTACGACCTGTCAACTCATCTTCATCAACATCTACTTCCTCATAAGTAATCATACTCCCAGAATCATAAGCATCCAAAACAATTTGGTCATCTAACTCAACAGCCCATGCATATTTTTTCAAGAAAGAACGCGTGTAAAAAGGACTTGGAAGTTGATCGAAATCGTCTGCTTCCATTGCTTCCAACATATCTAACTGGATTTCTGTCTTTTTCTGCAATTCATCTAAACTCAATCCCTGATTGATTCTAGCTAATCGTAAAACCTCTCCAATTGTTTTTTTTCTCATACTTGTCATCCCTTCTTTCTAGTGTCTATTATGATAGGTTACTACGATGGAAATATTGTAAAATCAACTATGTCACCATCATCTATTAAATGATGTCCAGCATCAAGGACATCCTCTAAAGTAATTTCCTGTAAAATTTTCGGCAAATCAAAAATTGTCTCACCATTTTCAAAAGCATCATATTGCGTTGCAATAAATTCAAGAGAGTTCATGCTACTGAAAAATTCGCCAAACATCTCTCTTTTGATAATATCTAAATGTTCCTCTGTAATATCTAAATCCTTTGTAAAATTACGAATAGCCTTCCTAAATTGATGAAACAAAGCAACTGGCTCTTTCGTATCCATTGTCAACATGACAAAATGAAAGCGACTTGTTATTTCAACTTCCAGAGATAAGGACGCATCAATTTTACCTGATTCATAACATTTTTGAAAACGATCCGAAGTCCAACCAAACATCATTGCAAACAATAATTTTAATAAAATATGATGTCGATAGCAATCCGCTTCAGAAACTTCTCGCTTACCTCTAACTCCAATCGCTAGTTTGGGAGAAGATACTTCCATTCTCATACTATCTGTTAGCTTTACAGGCTGTAAAAACAACTTTTCTCTTGCTACTTCCTGAAAATCTGAATCTTTCAGTTCTTTGCTTTCAAAATAGTCCTGTACTCGCTCCACATCAAAATTACCAACTAAAAACAGAGACATGTTTACAGGTTTGTAAAACTTTGTGAAATTTTCTTGCAAATTAGTTAGATTGATTTGGGAAATGGACTCCTCACTTCCAACTATATCAGTTGCTAAAGGTGTACCAGGATACAAATTCGCTAAAGTTGAAAAGAATAAACACGAATCTGGATCATCTTGGTACATTTCTCGTTCTTGCTGAATAATATCCTGCTCTGTCAGAATGGAAGCTTCAGTAAAGTGTGCTGATGTTACCAATTCATCAAGTAAATCTAAATTTTCTAAAAAATAATCCGTTGCTGAAAAAAGATAGTTTGTTTTTGTAAAGCTTGTAAAGGCATTACTATCTGCACCTATACTCGTAAAAGCCGACATCAAATCACTAGAATCTTCTCTCTCAAATAATTTATGTTCAAGAAAATGAGCAATTCCTCCAGGATATTGTTTTACATCTCCGTCAACTTCTGTGACAAACGTATCTACCGAACCAAACTGTACAGTGACACTCCCGTAAACCTCTTTAAATTCCTTTTTAGGCAAAAGAGCAACTGTCAATCCGTTGGCCAAACGAGTTCGATAAACCTTTTCTTTTACAGCTGGATAGTATTTTTCTTCAAAAACAACCTTTGTCATTCTATTCCTTCCATAAAGTAAATCGCTTGTAGTTTCACATTATTAGCTACTCTACAAATAGCATCTTTGTCAATTTGTTCAAGCTTTGCAATCCAACTTTTAAAGTCTGCTGAAGATTTTCCAAATAAGGCATTTTGATAAGCACGTTCAATCAATGAAGATTGATTATCTTGAGAAAGTAACAACGACCAACGAATCATTTCCTTGGTCTGATTTAACTCAAACTCTGTAAAATAACCTTTTTTTAAATCAAGCAGTTGATTATTCATCATTTTACGAGCCTGGTTACGATTTTCTCGATTGATACCAGCATACATCCTCAAGAATCCACTAAATAAATCAAGCTCACTTGAAATGGTATAAGCTAATCCAGCATTTTCACGGACATTTGTAAAGAGCTTAGAGTGAGCAAATCCACCAAGTAAACCATTCATTACAATCATGGGTAAATGTTGTTCATCACCATATTTAGAACGGTAATGATAACCTAATTCCAAAATGGATTGTCCCACATTTTTCCGAACCATACCTTCCTGAAGGATATTAGAATAAGGTTGACAATACTGAACCTTCACATCTCCTTTTCGACCTTTAAAGCCAAATGATTCTAATACATTTTGAATTTCAACCTCATTAAAATCACCTAGGAAAAAGAAATCTATTCGATCATTGGCTAAAAATTCTTGGAAACAAGAATAAGAACTTTGTGGAGTTTCAGCTAAAATACGATTTCGTAAATCACTATATTCCAATTGAAGACGTTCATCATGAAAAAACAATTTATCCAATTCTTTATGTGCAAAATAAAAAGAATCATCCATATCAGCTGCTAAACTTGCTAGCAATTGTTTTTTCTCAATTTCAAATAAGGCCGGATCAAACCCATTATCAACTACTACGGGTGAAAAAAGAGTTTCTTTTACAAGTTCCAAAATCTGAGAGGTTAGCACGTTTTTCCTACTTAAAAACTCATCACGAACATAGGTAAATGTCAATTCTATAATGTGGCTTTGCCCTCTTCTGAAACAATTGGTTGACATATCTGTACCGTATAGACTGGCCAAGTGTCTCCTCAAATCTTGAGAAGTGGGGTACATCTGATTAGCAGTCTCTAGCATACTTGCACTCAACATGTGACCTGCAATCGTATCAAGGGATAATGGAGCGGTAAAACGCACGGTAATTTTGTTTGTTTTAAACTTTTTTGATTGGATAAAATGTGTTGAAATTCCATGCACTAACTCCATGATTTACCTCCTTATATACAGACTTCTATTATATCACGAAAACCTGAAATTTTCTTGTTCCCTGTAACACTTTTGAAATAAAAATCGCTTACATTTCTCGCTGTCTCTCTCACTATTTTTAGGAAAATATGGTATAATACCAAAGATTGAGGTGAATTATGGAATACAAATTATTTGAAGAATTTATTACCCTCCAAGCACTACTCAAAGAACTTGGAATTACACATAGCGGAGGAGCTATTAAATCATTTCTCTCTGAACATTCTGTTTACTTTAATAGGGAATTAGAGAGTCGTCGTGGAAAAAAACTTCGTATTGGCGATAAAGTTGACATCCCTGACATGAACATTGACATCTTGTTGACACAACCTACTTCTGAAGAACAAGATGAATACCAAGCTGATAAAGTTGAAAAAGAACGGATCGCTAAACTTGTCAAAAAGATGAATAAGGGAGTTAAAAAAGACAAATCGAAACCTGCTTCATCACCTAAAAGCCAACAAGCTCCACGATTCCCTGGTAGATAATCATGTGGCTACAACATCTATCTCTCAAGACTTTTCGTAATTACAAAGAAACGAAAATAGACTTTAATCCTAAATTGAATGTCTTTTTGGGACGTAATGCACAAGGAAAAACAAACATGTTAGAGGCTATCTATTTTTTAGCCTTAACGCGTAGTCATCGAACTCGAACAGATAAAAATCTCATTCATTTTGATGAGGAACAACTTCATCTTTCAGGTCTCGTTCAGAAAAAAACTGGATCCATTCCCCTAGAAATCGAACTAACACAAAAAGGCCGTGTAACAAAAGTTAATCACTTAAAACAGGCACGCCTTTCAGATTATGTAGGACACATGAATGTTGTCTTATTTGCTCCTGAAGATTTACAACTAATTAAAGGAGCACCTTCGATTCGACGAAAATTCATTGATATGGAACTTGGGCAAATTAAGCCAATCTATTTATCTGACTTAACCAATTATAACCACATCCTAAAGCAAAGAAACACTTACCTAAAATCAGCTCAAAAAATAGATGAAACATTCCTTTCTGTGTTAGATGATCAGCTAGTTGATTATGGATGTCGTGTAATGAATCACCGCTTAGATTTCATAAAAAAACTAGAATCATTTGGGCGTAAGAAACATTTTGAACTCTCTAATCAGATCGAAGAGTTGTCAATATCCTATCAATCTTCTGTCAATATAACTGACAAACAAAACTTATCCGAATCTTTCAAAATTGCTTTAGAAAAAAGTAGATCCAGAGATTTATTTAAAAAGAATACTGGTGTCGGTCCTCATCGAGATGACATTTCTTTTTATATAAATGGGATGGATGCTAGTTTCGGAAGCCAAGGTCAACATCGTAGTCTCGTCCTCTCGATAAAATTAGCAGAAATCGAATTAATGGAAAGCATTACCACAGAATCTCCGATATTACTGCTTGACGATGTGATGAGTGAACTTGACAACACTAGACAGTTAAAATTATTAGAAACGATTTCTCAATCAATCCAAACCTTTATCACAACAACAAGCTTAGACCATCTTCAAAATCTGCCAGAAAATCTAAGTATCTTCACTATTCAGGATGGTAAAGCTGCTGTAAATGGAAATTGACAACATTGTAAAAGAACTCCTGTTTTCACTGGAGTTCTTTTCATTGTTTTTTACATAGAATAATTTGGTGCCTCATTAGTAATTTGCACATCATGAGGATGGCTTTCTTTCAAACCAGCACCAGACATTTCAATAAATTGAGCATTATCGTGTAGTTCTTTAAGGTTAGCTGCACCACAGTAACCCATACCAGAGCGAATACCACCAATCATTTGGAAAACAATATCAGCTGCCGCTCCTTTATAAGCAACACGACCTTCAATTCCTTCTGGAACGAGCTTGTTTGCTTCATTGACAGAACCTTGGAAATAACGGTCGCTTGAACCTTTCTTCATAGCAGCAATTGATCCCATACCACGGTAAGTCTTGAATTTACGTCCTTGGAAGATTTCAGTTTCGCCTGGAGCTTCATCAGTTCCAGCAAACATAGATCCAAGCATAACAGCATTTCCACCTGCAGCAAGTGCTTTTACAATATCTCCAGAATACTTGATCCCACCGTCAGCAATAATCGTTTTACCATATTCGCGCGCAACAGCTGCAGCATCGTAGATAGCTGTTACTTGCGGAACACCAACACCAGCAATCACACGAGTAGTACAGATAGAACCTGGTCCAATACCAACCTTAACAACGTCTACACCCGCTTCATAAAGGGCACGTGCACCTTCAGCAGTAGCAATATTTCCAGCAATCAAAGTCCGATCTGGGAAATGAGCACGAATCTCGGCAATTTTACGCAAGACACCTGCAGAATGACCATGTGCAGTATCAATAACAATCGCATCCGCTCCTGCCTCAAAAAGAGCCTCTGCACGTTCAAATGTATCTGAAGTAACACCTACTGCACCTGCAACTAGAAGACGACCAAACTCATCTTTAGCCGCATTTGGAAACTCAATAACTTTTTCAATATCTTTGATAGTGATCAAACCAGAAAGACTGCCTTCTTCATCGACCAACGGAAGTTTTTCAATACGATGCTCTTGAAGAATACTCTCAGCCGTTGCAAGATCCGTACCCACAGGAGCAGTAACAAGATTTTCACTAGTCATATGGTTTGAAATTGGTTGATTATAATCTGAAATAAAACGAAGATCTCGGTTTGTCAAAATACCAACCAATTTACGATTTTCAAGTGTTTCAACAACTGGAACACCACTGATGCGGTAACGACCCATAAGCTCATCTGCTTCAGCAATTGTATGTTCAGGCGTCAAGAAGAACGGATCAATAATAACTCCATTTTCAGAACGTTTTACCTTACGAACCTCGTCTGCTTGTTGAGCAATTGACATGTTTTTATGGATAACTCCGAGACCACCTGCACGAGCAATAGCAATGGCCATTTGACTCTCTGTAACTGTGTCCATGGCAGCGGTAATAATTGGGATATTTAAAGTCAAATTATCTGCCAATTTAGTTGTTAAATCTGCATCGTTAGGCAACACATGACTTTCAGCTGGAATAAGCAATACATCATCAAAGGTAAAACCTTTTTTCAAAAATTTAGTGTCCCAATTAGACATTCGAAGTTTCCTCTTTTCTTTCTTTTTGAGCTTGACTCTTTTTATATTGTATCTATCATACCATTCTATAAAAATTTGTCAAATGTTACAGGGGTAAATAAAAAACTATCTTTTCTTCGAGATAGAAATGATAGTTTCTTGTAAAATAAACTTAGTTAAAGTAATGAAGTCCCATTGCCCCTTTTACCTCAGATAGGGTTTGACCCGCAACTTCACGCGCTCTTTCACTACCTTTTTGAATCATATTATAAACTTCTCCCATATCCTTAGCAAATTCAATACGGCGCTCACGAATAGGACCCAGTTCACGTTCTAATATTTCAAGTAGATAACGCTTGGTCTTCACATCACCAAGACCACCTCGTTGATAACGTTCTTTCATATCAGCAATTTCTTGAGCATCTTCTGGACGACCAAAAACATCTAGATAATGGAAAACCATATTTCCCTCAATCTTACCTGGATCCTCAACGCGGATATGATCTGGATCTGTATACATACTCATTACTTTTTTACGCAAAGTATCCGCATCATCAGCTAAATAAATACCATTATTTAGTGATTTAGACATTTTAGCATTTCCATCTAAACCAGGCAAACGCCCTGCTCTCTCATTTTCTGGATAAATACCTTCCGGCTCTACCAAGACATCACAGTTATATGCATTGTTAAAAGAACGAACAATTTCACGAGTTTGCTCAATCATTGGTTTCTGATCTGTCCCAACAGGAACATAATTAGCCTTGAAAGCTGTGATATCAGCTGCTTGAGCGATTGGATAGACCAAGAATCCTGTCGGAATGCTTTCTCCAAATCCTTTCTGAGAAATCTCTGTCTTGACTGTTGGATTTCGCTCCAAACGTGCTAACGAAACTAGATTCATATAATACATAGACAACTCAGCCAACTCTGGAATCTGGCTTTGAATAAAAATAGTTGACTTATTTGGATCCAATCCAACTGCAAGATAATCCAAAGCCACATTTCCGATAGACTCTACAATGGTTTGAGGATCTTTGGCATGATCTGTCAAGGCTTGTTGGTCAGCCAAGAACACAAACATATCATACTTATCCTCTTCCTGTAATAATACTCGATTTTTGAGACTTCCAACATAATGTCCAATATGCAATTTTCCTGTTGGACGGTCTCCTGTTAAAATAATGGGTTTAGTCATTTTGTTCTCCTTCGATATAGTCCTTTCAATTATAGCATTTTTTTAATGAAATAACCGTAATTTATCAAAATAAATCAGCCTTGCTTTTTACAGATTTGTGTAAAGGATACTGTAAATATAATTTACACAAAATTGACAAATAAAAATTTGAATATTTCTGTATTTTCTAGTAGAATAAATATATTACACATATAGGAGAAAAACATTGCTTACAGTATCTGATGTTTCACTACGTTTTAGTGATCGCAAACTTTTTGATGATGTCAATATCAAATTTACAGAAGGAAATACTTACGGATTAATCGGTGCTAATGGTGCCGGAAAATCAACCTTTTTAAAAATTTTAGCTGGAGATATCGAACCTACTACTGGTCACATCTCTCTTGGTCCAGATGAACGTCTCTCTGTTCTTCGTCAAAATCACTTTGACTACGAAGATGAACGTGCCATTGATGTCGTTATCATGGGAAATGAAAAACTTTATAGCATCATGAAAGAGAAAGATGCTATCTACATGAAGGAAGATTTCTCAGACGAGGACGGGGTTCGTGCTGCCGAACTCGAAGGAGAGTTTGCCGAACTTGGAGGTTGGGAAGCAGAGAGTGAAGCCTCTCAACTACTTCAAAACCTAAACATTCCAGAAGAATTACACTACCAAAACATGAGCGAATTGGCCAACGGTGAAAAAGTAAAGGTTCTCCTCGCCAAAGCACTTTTTGGTAAACCAGATGTTCTTCTCTTGGACGAGCCTACTAACGGTTTGGATATCCAATCGATTACTTGGTTAGAAGACTTCTTGATTGACTTTGATAACACAGTTATCGTAGTATCCCACGACCGTCACTTCTTAAACAAAGTTTGTACTCACATGGCCGACCTTGACTTTGGAAAAATCAAACTCTATGTCGGAAACTACGACTTCTGGAAGGAATCTTCTGAGCTTGCTGCTAAATTGCTAGCAGACCGTAATGCTAAAGCAGAAGAAAAAATTAAACAATTGCAAGAATTCGTTGCTCGTTTCTCTGCCAATGCTTCTAAGTCAAGGCAGGCAACATCACGTAAGAAAATGCTTGATAAGATTGAGCTAGAAGAGATTGTACCATCTAGTCGTAAATATCCATTTATCAACTTTAAAGCGGAACGTGAGATTGGTAATGATCTCTTGACAGTAGAAAATCTAACTGTAAAGATTGATGGTGAAACTATCTTGGATAATATTAGTTTCATCTTGCGTCCAGATGATAAGACAGCACTTATTGGACAAAATGATATTCAAACGACTGCATTAATTCGTGCAATCATGGGAGATATTGACTATGAAGGAACTGTCAAGTGGGGAGTTACAACTAGTCAATCTTACCTACCAAAAGATAACTCAGCTGATTTTGCAGGAGGAGAATCAATTCTTGACTGGTTGCGTCAATTCGCAAGTAAAGAAGATGATGACAATACTTTCCTACGTGGTTTCCTCGGCCGTATGCTCTTCTCTGGAGATGAAGTTAACAAACCTGTAAATGTCTTGTCAGGGGGAGAAAAAGTTCGTGTCATGCTTTCAAAACTCATGCTCTTAAAATCAAATGTCCTTGTACTTGATGATCCAACAAATCACTTGGACTTGGAATCTATCTCAAGCTTGAATGATGGATTGAAAAACTTTAAAGAATCAATCATCTTTGCCAGCCATGACCACGAGTTTATTCAAACTTTGGCTAACCATATCATTGTCTTATCTAAAAATGGCGTCATTGACCGTATCGATGAAACCTACGATGAATTCCTAGAAAATGCAGAAGTACAAGCAAAAGTTAAAGAACTTTGGAAAGACTAAATAAAACTTCAAAACTCAGTTGGGTTAACCAACTGAGTTTTCTATCATTCTACGAGGTAACATGAAATCATTTTTAAAAACATATCGAACCTATTTTATTTCTTTCATCATTCCTGTAGTGATTATGTCTGGAGTATATCTATCTCAAGGTATCTACTGGAATAGCGACAACTCTCCTCTATTAGGAGATGGCTTTCATCAATACGTTATTTTTGATGTAGCCTTACGAAATATCCTACATGGAAATAGTAGTCTGTTTTACACCTTTACAAGTGGTCTAGGGCTAAACTTCTATGCCCTATCTAGTTATTACTTGGGTAGTTTTCTCGCGCCTCTAGTTTACTTTTTTGATCTAACGAATATGCCAGATGCTGTCTATCTGACCACTCTCTTAAAATTTGGATTGATTGGTCTGTCAACCTTTTTTAGTTTGAATAAATTGTTTCAATCTATCCCTCAGACTTTAAAACTAGCCTTATCTACTTCCTATGCTCTGATGAGTTTCACTGTCAGTCAATTAGAGATAAAAACCTGGCTAGATGTTTTTATCTTGATTCCTTTAATTATAACTGGTTTACATCTACTGATAACTGAAAAGAAACTCCTATTGTACTTTACAAGTCTGTCAATCTTATTTATTCAAAATTATTATTTTGGATATATGACAGTATTGTTTCTTATTTTCTGGTATCTCTGTCAAATTTCGTGGGACTTTAAGACTCGAAAATCATCTGTTCTTGATTTCATAGTTATCTCCTTTTTAGCTGGTATGGCTAGTTTGATTATGACTCTTCCCACTCTATTTGATTTACAGACACATGGGGAAAAATTGACTGAAGTTACAAAGTTTCAAACTGAAAGTAGCTGGTATCTTGATCTCTTTGCTAAGCAATTCATTGGTTCCTTTGACACAACAAAGTATGGGGCCATCCCAATGATTTTTGTTGGACTACTTCCCTTTATTTTGACCATTTTATTTTTTACGCTGAAATCTATTAAGTTTCACGTGAAACTCATATATGTAATATTCTTTGCATTTCTAATTGCAAGCTTTTACATAGAAGCTCTTGACTTATTTTGGCAAGGCATGCATACTCCAAACATGTTTTTACATCGCTATGCTTGGATTTTCTCTACCTTGTTAATTTACACAGCAGCAGAAGTCTTAAAGCGTCTGAAAGAACTTAAAGTCTGGAATTTTTTAGTTTCGCTTTTTCTTGTAGTAGCAGGATTTTTAGCTACCATCTATCTAAAATCGCATTATTCTTTTTTAACAGATTTGAATATTCTGCTTACTCTTGAATTTTTGGTTGTCTATTCTCTTTTACTCCTTGCAGTTATCAAAAAGTTTATATCTGTGAATCTATTTGCCATTCTAATCTCTTTATTTATACTGGTTGAAATGAGTTTAAATGCTTCATCTCAAATGGACGGAATTGCTAAGGAATGGGGATTTGCTTCTCGAAGTGCTTATAGTCGAGATATCCCAGCTATGGAATCTTTCTCAACATATATTGGAAATCAATTTACTCGTACTGAAAAACTACAAACTCAGACAGGAAATGACAGTATGAAATTCAACTACAATGGAATCTCTCAATTTTCATCTGTTCGAAATCGTTCATCAAGCTCTACTTTAGATAAACTTGGTTTTAAATCCTCTGGGACTAATCTCAATCTCCGATATGCAAATAATAGTATTTTGGCTGATAGTTTATTTGGTATCCAGTACAATATCTCAGACAGTCCTATTGATAAGTATGGTTTTAAAGATATCTATCAAAAAGATAATCTTACCCTATATGAAAATCAATACTCTCTTCCGATTGCAGTTGCTAGTCAATCTGTTTACAATGATGTCAAGTTCAATGAACATACCTTGGATAATCAGGCCTCATTTTTAAATCAACTTGCTAACGTCAATTTTGATTATTTTTCTCCAATATCTTATGAAAAAACAGAAAAAATAGAAAATACTAATGATTTGATTAGTGTCACAAGTTCTTCAAATGAAGATGCAGCAATCCAGTATCAAATTGAAGTTCCAGAAAACAGCCAAGTTTATCTCTCTTTCATAAACCTTCACTTTTCTAACGATAAACAAAAGAAGGTTGACATCCTTGTAAATGGTGAAAAAAAGACTTTTACAACTGATAATGTCTTCTCCTTCTTTAATCTAGGATATACTAAAGAGAAAAAAACTTTCAATATCAATGTTAGTTTCCCTGGAAATTCACAAGTATCATTTGAATCTCCTACCTTCTATCGTTTAGATACCAAAACTTTCACCGAGGCAATTCAAAAAATTAAAGAACAACCTGTCACAGTATCAACTTCTAAAAACAAGGTTTTTGCTACATATGATGTCCAACAAGATACATCTATTTTCTTCACCATTCCTTATGACAAAGGTTGGTCTGCCTACCAAGATGGTAAGAAAATAGAAATTAAACAAGCTCAAACTGGATTTATGAAAGTTGACATTCCCAAGGGGAAAGGAACTATTACACTTTCCTTCATTCCCAATGGTTTTATTACTGGAGCAATCTGTTCCTTTACTTCTCTCTTACTATTTGGAATCTATAATCACAGACGAAAGTCATCTAAGGCATAAAAAATCGACCAGTTAATCGGTCGATTTTTTTAATCTTCTTCCATTTTCTTATGTTGATAGGCTAGCATACCTAAACCAGTAAATAGAGCTAGTATGACAGCTAGGAAAATGACTTGTTGATGGAGATTGTTTGTCGTAATCCCGAAACTGAATAGCTCATTGGTAACCAGGGATTAATAGATCTAAAGAAATCATTTGTCAAAGCAAGTGGATAAGTACCTGCACTTGATGCTAACTGTAGTAAAAGCAAAATAAGTGAGAAGAAAGCTCCTATACGGCTATTCCACGTTGTTAAAGTGGTCACCATAGACATGAATACTAAACTTGTTAGGATGATGAGAATAAATATTCTCATCTCATGATTAGCAGTTAAACCAATAAGATGAACTCCTCCATATACCAAAATTCCTGCCAAAACAGCTATAATACCATTTATTTCAGCTCGAGATTTCAACCAAGCCCAACGGCTCTCTGGATGACGTCCTGAGAAACTTTATCAACACCTGTAGTATATGCGTTTACACCTGATGCAATCGACTGACTGGCAGGAACTAATTTGCTAGTAACATCTCCTTGTATCTCTGTTAATCCACTTGACAATCCTATCAAAGAAGTAGAAGTAATAGGTGATACTTGATTAGATTGATTTTTTAAAGTCGAAAGATTAGAAGATTGATTTTGTAAGTTTTCTAAACTTCCCTGTAAATCTTGTACTAAAGCTACAATTGACTGAGCCGATTGAATACTAGCAGTTAAATTTTGAGATACAGAATCACTTATCTCAGTTTGTTGCTCACTTGTCAATGATTGATAAGCTGCTGTCGATTGAATATTGGATAATGTAGTTGTTTTTTCAGATAAATCACTTGGTAAAGTCACTACCATATAGTAATCGCCATCTTCCAATCCCTTCTTTCCTTCCTCTTCATCTACAAAATGAAAATCCAAGGTTTTATTTTCTTTTAAATTGGACACCATGTCTTTTCCTATTGCCATAGTATTACCATTATAGGAAGCCTCTTTATCATTATTTACAACTGCCACAGGTAAGTCAGACAATTGCCCATATGGATCCCACATTGATGACAAAAATATGATATTGTACAGATCTGGAATAAGAGAAATCCCGATCATGACAATAATAAAGGTTGGTTTTTTTTAAAATTGCTTTCCATTCTTTAAACTTAGTTTCTCCTTTTTTAAACATATTGTCTAAAATTTTGATATAATAGATTATACATTAAAAAATCTAAATTACAAGATAAAAAATCTATTTTTAGACATATAGTCTAATTTGTTTACAAGGAGGAAATATGCAAGAAAGTAACAAACGCTTAAAAACAAAGCGAACTATTGAAAATGCTATGGTACAATTACTGATGGAACAGCCATTTGATAAAATTTCTACTGTCAAATTAGTAGAAAAAGCCGGAATTAGTCGTTCCAGCTTCTATACTCACTATAAGGATAAGTATGATATGATTGAGCACTATCAAAGCAAGCTATTCCATACATTTGAATATATTTTTCAAAAACATGCTCATCACAAAAGAGACGCTATTTTAGAAGTTTTTGAATATCTAGAGTCAGAACCACTTCTGGCTGCCCTTCTTTCTGAAAATGGGACTAAAGAAATCCAAAATTTCTTACGAAATAAACTTCATATCATGCTTAGTACAGATTTACAAAAGCGATTTATGCAACTGAATCTAAATACCACCGAATTAGAATATAGTAGCATCTATCTAACTCATGCACTTTTTGGTGTCTGCCAAACTTGGATTGCACATGGAAAAAAAGAAAGTTCTCAAGAAATAACAGACTTCCTTATGAAAATGCTTGGTGATACAAATTGATACAAAAAGAGGAACACAGCTGTGTTCCCTTTTATCTATACTCCGCCAGTAGGACTCGAACCTACGACATCATGATTAACAGTCATGCGCTACTACCAACTGAGCTATGGCGGATAAAATAGTCCGTACGGGATTCGAACCCGTGTTACCGCCGTGAAAAGGCGGTGTCTTAACCCCTTGACCAACGGACCTTCTATCTGTAGCAGATATAACCATTATATCAATTTCTTGCTAATTGTCAATCACTTTTGAGATTTTTTCTCTAAAATATCTTTTAATTTTCTAATTTTTAATCTTGAAATAGGACAACGATGGTCTTCATAGAAAACAATTTCTAAGTTTTTTCGATCAATTTCTCTGATATTGCCTATATTTACCAAAAATGACTTGTGAGGAGAATAAAATCGCTGAGTATGTTTGTCCTTTTCCTGAATATCTGTCATGGTACCATAAAACTCTTTTGCAAAATTCTTACCAATAATGCGCAATTTATGAGATACCCCTGTTGTTTCAATATACAAAATATCATGGTAAGGAATTTTTAAATCATTTCCCTTGTAATTGTAGTCGAAATAATCTACAACATCTTCATTTTCAAGTAACATACTCTTCGTGTAGAAGATATTTTGCTCAATTCTCTTCTTAAACATCTCATCATTGATATCCTTATCAACAAAATCTAGGGCTGATACCTGATATTTATAGGTTAGAGTCGCAAACTCTGATCGACTAGTGATAAAGACGATAATAGCGTAAGGATTGTAATGACGAATGAGCTGAGCCACTTCAAATCCCTTTTTCTCAATTCCATGAATATCGATATCTAGGAAATAAAGCTGATTTACTTCATCATTTTCAATGTATTCTTCAAATTCACGGACTTTTCCCGTTGTCTTGTATGATATTGGAATATTCGATTCTTTCGAAATTTCATCCAATATTCTCTCTAGTCTCACTTGATGTTCAATAACATCTTCTAAAATTAAAACTTTCATTCAAATTCCCTCTTAAATCTAATGATTTGTCTAAATGTACTGCCTTCCATCTCTGTTTCTAAAATAATATTGTTGTACTTATCTAGTAGTTCTTTCACATTATTTAATCCGACTCCGCGATTTCTTCCCTTAGTGGAGAATCCTAAGGCAAATAGATCTCCTGAAGGAGTCATCGTCATTTTACATGAATTCTGAATCACAATAACTGTTTCAGTTTCCATCTTAATAACTGCTACTTCCATCTGCTTTTTATAGCTATCAGCCGATCCTTCGACAGCATTATTCAATAAAACGCTCATGATACGAACCAAATCCAATAGTTCAATTGGAAGCTTGGTAATCGTATCTTTTACTTCCAGTGTAAACTCTACACCATTATTTCGAGCATAGACAATTGACTGAGCAACCAAACTTCGTAAAGCTGAGTCTTCTATGTTGTTCAAATCAAAGTAAGTGTACTTATCTGAACGCAATTTATGATTTGCTTTGACTAAAACTTCATTGTAAATTCTGTCAATTTCCTGTAAATTACCACTGTCAATTGCCATCTGCATGCTGACAAGCATTCCAGCATAATCATGTCGAAAACCACGGATTTCATTATACAGACCAACAATTTCATCTGTGTAATTCTGTAAATGTTTCTGTTCAAATTTCTTCTGCTTCAAAGCAATCTCTTTCTCCATTTGAACTTTATGAGAATTCATTGCAAAGAAGGTCAAAAGGAGAGAGATAAAGACAATAGATGACAAAATACTTCCAAAACTATTCAAATGTTTAATCGTACTTACCATATCTGAAACGAAAGATACAATATGTAGCAATAGTAAAGCAAAAAATACTTTTTTCAAGAAAGGATAAAGGTAGTCCTCGTCAAAATAGGCTAGTTCCAAATGGAAATAGTAAATGATTTTTAATGTAACAAAATAGGTTAACACCGTCACAACGAAAAAGAATGGGAAATGATATTGTAAAACAAAATTATCTCCTGTTATAGAGGAGAAAGTTACGGACAGAAAGTTATGAGTGCTCTCATATAAAAGAGATAGTAGTAAACTTAGGAATAGTCCTCTATCCCTCTCATACTGTTTCATCCATCGAAAATAGGAATATAATCCCAAAGGAAATAAAAATCTTTCAATCCCTAACCCATCTAAATATAGAATATATAAGGGAAAATCAAATACTATTTCTGTTAGTAATGTATAAGCACCAAAAACGAATAATTCTTTTCTATTTATTTGACCTTTACAAATAAAATGGTAACTGTGACTAATAATTAAAAAATGAACAATAACCGTCCCAAATCCAAATAAATCCATTACTCTTTCCCCTTATTTCATTACTTTTTTCTTTGTAAAATAAAATCACGGAAGAATTTTGACAACCTCATCTCCCCACCTTTAATCTTTTGTAAGTCTTTTTCCTTCAAAGCTACAAACTGTTCCAATTTAACTGTGTTTTTCATAATAAAATCTCCTAAAATGTTTTTTCTTGTAAGCTAACTTACAAAAAACATTATACAAAATGGAATTTCGTTTTAGATAAAATTCTCTCAACTGTCATTTTTTTCTCCCAAAGTGTACTTTTTTAAGAAAAAAGCCGGGAAAATTCCCAGCTTTGCTATTATATTGATCCCAGCAGGATTCGAACCTGCGACCGTTCGCTTAGAAGGCGAATGCTCTATCCAGCTGAGCTATGAGACCTAATACAATTATTCTACCAAAAATTCAATTAAAAGTCAATTTTCTATTTATGGTAGGGGAATCCCTGCTGAATCGTAAAAGCGCGATAGATTTGTTCAACAAGAACTAGTCTCATTAACTGATGGGGTAAGGTTAGGCGACCAAAACTGACAGAAAGATTGGCTCTATTTTTTACAGATGATGACAATCCTAAACTTCCCCCAATAATAAAAGTAAGAGTAGAAAATCCTTTTATAGAAGTTTCTTCTAACTGCTTACTAAATTCTTCTGAGAAGAAAGTTTTCCCTTCAATGGCTAACACAATAACGAAATCACGGTCAGCAATTTTTGATAAAATTCTCTGACCTTCTATTTCTAAAATCTTTTGATTTTCTGATTCACTGGCCTTATCTGGTGTTTTTTCATCTGATAACTCAATCATTTCAAACTTAGCAAATCTAGAAATTCGTTTTGAATACTCTGCGATACCATCTTTTAAATACTTTTCTTTCAGTTTCCCAACTGTTACAACTTTAATTTTCATGACTCTATTCTAACATATTCTCTATTTTTTCACATCTTATTCACAAAATAAAAAATAGATTTCAATTAAGAAAATCACAGTTTCAAAAGAGTTATCCACAGTTTGTGTAAAACTTTTGTGTTTAAGTTATAATTAAGCTAGTCAGTTTATACTTTCAGTAATTCAAACATATGGAGGCAAATATGAAACATCTAAAAACATTTTACAAAAAATGGTTTCAATTATTAGTCGTTATCGTCATTAGCTTTTTTAGTGGAGCCTTGGGTAGTTTTTCAATAACTCAACTAACTCAAAAAAGTAGTGTAAACAACTCTAACAACAATAGTACTATTACACAAACTGCCTATAAGAACGAAAATTCAACAACACAGGCTGTTAACAAAGTAAAAGATGCTGTTGTTTCTGTTATTACTTATTCGGCAAACAGACAAAATAGCGTATTTGGCAATGATGATACTGACACAGATTCTCAGCGAATCTCTAGTGAAGGATCTGGAGTTATTTATAAAAAGAATGATAAAGAAGCTTACATCGTCACCAACAATCACGTTATAAATGGCGCCAGCAAAGTAGATATTAGATTGTCAGATGGGACTAAAGTACCTGGAGAAATTGTCGGAGCTGACACTTTCTCTGATATTGCTGTCGTCAAAATCTCTTCAGAAAAAGTGACAACAGTAGCTGAGTTTGGTGATTCTAGTAAGTTAACTGTAGGAGAAACTGCTATTGCCATCGGTAGCCCGTTAGGTTCTGAATATGCAAATACTGTCACTCAAGGTATCGTATCCAGTCTCAATAGAAATGTATCCTTAAGATCGGAAGATGGACAAGCTATTTCTACAAAAGCCATCCAAACTGATACTGCTATTAACCCAGGTAACTCTGGCGGCCCACTGATCAATATTCAAGGGCAGGTTATCGGAATTACCTCAAGTAAAATTGCTACAAATGGAGGAACATCTGTAGAAGGTCTTGGTTTCGCAATTCCTGCAAATGATGCTATCAATATTATTGAACAGTTAGAAAAAAACGGAAAAGTGACGCGTCCAGCTTTGGGAATCCAGATGGTTAATTTATCTAATGTGAGTACAAGCGACATCAGAAGACTCAATATTCCAAGTAATGTTACATCTGGTGTAGTTGTTCGTTCGGTACAAAGTAATATGCCTGCCAATGGTCACCTTGAAAAATACGATGTAATTACAAAAGTAGATGACAAAGAGATTGCTTCATCAACAGACTTACAAAGTGCTCTTTACAACCATTCTATCGGAGACACCATTAAGATAACCTACTATCGTAACGGGAAAGAAGAAACTACCTCTATCAAACTTAACAAGAGTTCAGGTGATTTAGAATCTTGATTGACATCTATGTAAAGAAAGCTTTACATAAGAGAAAAGATGTGTTAGTGTAGAATCATGGAAAAATTTGAAATGATTTCTATCACAGATATACAAAAAAATCCCTATCAACCCCGAAAAGAATTTGATAGAGAAAAACTAGATGAACTAGCACAGTCTATCAAAGAAAATGGGGTCATTCAACCGATTATTGTTCGTCAATCTCCTGTTATTGGTTATGAAATCCTTGCAGGAGAGAGACGCTATCGGGCTTCACTTTTAGCTGGTCTACGGTCTATCCCAGCTGTTGTTAAACAGATTTCAGACCAAGAGATGATGGTCCAGTCCATTATTGAAAATTTACAGAGAGAAAATTTAAACCCAATAGAAGAAGCACGCGCCTATGAATCTCTCGTAGAGAAAGGATTCACCCATGCTGAAATTGCAGATAAGATGGGCAAGTCTCGTCCATATATCAGCAACTCCATTCGTTTACTTTCCTTGCCAGAACAGATTCTCTCAGAAGTAGAAAATGGCAAACTATCACAAGCCCATGCGCGTTCCCTAGTTGGGTTAAATAAGGAACAACAAGACTATTTCTTTCAACGGATTATAGAAGAAGATATTTCTGTAAGGAAGTTAGAAACTCTTCTGACAGAGAAAAAACAAAAGAAACAGCAAAAAACTAATCATTTCATACAAAATGAAGAAAAACAGTTAAGAAAACTACTCGGTTTAGATGTAGAAATTAAACTATCTAAAAAAGACAGTGGAAAAATCATTATTTCTTTTTCAAATCAAGAAGAATATAGTAGAATTATCAACAGCCTGAAATAAGGCTGTTCTTTTATTTTTTTATCTCACAAGGTTATCCACTATGTTTTTCGATAAAAAGCTTAATAAATCAATAATTTCTTCTTTTATCCCCAACCTGTGGATAAAGTTTGGTAACATTGTGGATTATTTTTCACAGCTTGTGGAAAATTCTTGCTATCTATGGTAAAATATCTCTAGTATTAAACTTTTAAATAGTAAAGGAGGAGAAAGGATTGAAAGAAAAACAATTTTGGAATCGTATATTAGAATTTGCACAAGAAAGACTGACTCGATCCATGTATGATTTCTATGCTATTCAAGCTGAACTCATCAAGGTAGAGGAAAATGTTGCCACTATATTTCTACCTCGCTCTGAAATGGAAATGGTCTGGGAAAAACAACTAAAAGATATTATTGTAGTAGCTGGTTTTGAAATTTATGACGCTGAAATAACTCCCCACTATATTTTCACCAAACCTCAAGATACGACTAGCTCACAAGTTGAAGAAGCTACAAATTTAACTCTTTATGACTATAGTCCAAAGTTAGTATCTATTCCTTATTCAGATACGGGATTAAAAGAAAAGTATACCTTTGATAATTTTATTCAAGGGGATGGAAATGTTTGGGCTGTATCAGCCGCTTTAGCTGTCTCTGAAGATTTGGCTCTGACCTATAACCCTCTTTTTATCTATGGAGGACCAGGCCTTGGTAAGACTCACTTATTAAACGCTATTGGAAATGAAATTCTAAAAAATATTCCTAATGCGCGTGTTAAATATATCCCTGCCGAAAGCTTTATTAATGACTTTCTTGATCACCTAAGACTTGGGGAAATGGAAAAGTTTAAAAAGACCTATCGTAGTCTTGATCTTTTGTTAATCGATGATATACAGTCACTCAGCGGAAAAAAAGTCGCAACTCAGGAAGAATTTTTCAATACCTTTAACGCCCTTCATGACAAGCAAAAACAGATTGTCCTAACGAGTGATCGTAGTCCAAAACATCTAGAAGGGCTCGAGGAGAGGCTTGTCACGCGTTTTAGTTGGGGATTGACACAAACTATCACACCCCCTGACTTTGAAACACGTATTGCCATTTTACAAAGTAAGACGGAACATTTAGGCTACAATTTCCAAAGTGATACTCTAGAATACCTAGCTGGGCAATTTGATTCAAATGTTCGAGATCTTGAGGGAGCCATCAACGACATCACTTTAATTGCCAGAGTAAAAAAAATCAAGGATATCACTATTGATATTGCTGCAGAAGCCATTAGAGCCCGCAAACAAGATGTTAGCCAAATGCTCGTCATCCCAATTGATAAAATCCAAACTGAAGTTGGTAACTTTTATGGTGTTAGTATCAAAGAAATGAAGGGAAGTAGACGCCTTCAAAATATTGTTTTGGCCCGTCAAGTAGCCATGTATTTATCTAGAGAACTAACAGATAATAGTCTTCCAAAAATTGGGAAGGAATTTGGGGGAAAAGATCATACCACAGTCATTCATGCCCATGCCAAAATAAAATCTTTGATTGATCAAGACGATAATTTACGTTTAGAAATTGAATCAATCAAAAAGAAAATCAAATAATTTGTGGATAACTTTTAGTTTTTTATCTTTTTTATCCACATTTTTTAAACAAGCTAAAAAACTTGATATGACTTGTTTAAAGGCTGTTTTCCACAGATTTCACAGACTCTATTATTACTATTATCTTTCTAATACTAAAAATAAATAAAGGAGAATCCATGATTCATTTTTCAATTAATAAAAATTTATTTCTACAAGCATTAAATACTACTAAGAGAGCTATTAGTTCTAAAAATGCCATTCCTATTTTATCAACAGTAAAAATTGACGTGACCAATGAAGGTATTACTTTAATTGGTTCAAATGGTCAAATTTCAATTGAAAATTTTATTTCTCAAAAAAATGAAGATGCTGGTTTGTTAATTACTTCTTTAGGTTCGATCCTTCTTGAAGCTTCTTTCTTTATCAATGTAGTATCTAGTTTACCTGATGTAACTCTTGATTTTAAAGAAATTGAACAAAATCAAATTGTTTTAACCAGTGGCAAATCAGAAATTACCCTAAAAGGAAAAGATAGCGAACAATATCCACGAATCCAAGAAATTTCAGCAAGCACTCCTTTAATACTTGAAACAAAATTACTCAAGAAAATTATTAATGAAACAGCCTTTGCTGCAAGTACACAAGAGAGTCGTCCGATTTTAACAGGTGTCCACTTCGTATTGAGTCAACACAAAGAGTTAAAAACAGTTGCAACAGACTCTCATCGCCTAAGCCAGAAAAAATTGACTCTTGAAAAAAATAGTGATGATTTTGATGTCGTAATTCCTAGCCGTTCTCTACGCGAATTTTCAGCGGTATTTACAGATGATATCGAAACTGTAGAGATTTTCTTTGCCAATAACCAAATCCTCTTTAGAAGCGAAAATATTAGCTTCTATACTCGTCTCCTAGAAGGAAACTATCCTGATACAGATCGCTTGATTCCAACAGACTTTAACACTACTATTACTTTTAATGTGGTAAACTTACGCCAGTCAATGGAGCGTGCCCGTCTTTTATCAAGTGCGACTCAAAATGGTACTGTGAAACTTGAAATTAAGGATGGGGTTGTTAGCGCCCATGTTCACTCTCCAGAAGTTGGTAAAGTAAACGAAGAAATCGATACTGATCAGGTTACTGGTGAAGATTTGACCATTAGTTTCAACCCAACTTACTTGATTGATTCTCTTAAAGCTTTAAATAGCGAAAAGGTGACCATTAGCTTTATCTCAGCTGTTCGTCCATTTACTCTTGTGCCAGCAGATACTGACGAAGACTTCATGCAGCTCATTACACCAGTTCGTACAAATTAAGTGAAAGAGGTTGAGCCTGGCTCGCCTCTTTTATGATATAATCGAAAAAGAAAAGGAGAGTAGTATGTATCAAGTTGGAAATTTTGTTGAGATGAAAAAATCACACGCTTGTACAATCAAGTCGACTGGTAAAAAGGCTAATCGTTGGGAAATTACACGTGTAGGAGCAGATATCAAAATAAAATGCAGTAATTGTGAGCATGTTGTCATGATGGGGCGATATGATTTTGAGCGAAAAATGAATAAAATTATTGACTGAGAACCCTTAGTTAGAGGGTTAGCACTTTATCCCTTTTTGTGTTAGATTGTAATCTACACACTTTTAAATTTGTTTATAGCGCCTAAACCCTTGATATTACTGACTTTTTGAAAAATCTCATTTGATTAGAAATCATTAAAAGTTCTTAAAAATTCTCAAAAAGTCCACAAAAAAAGCCCCACAAAAGGGCAATAAATGACGAGTTCAGCAGGCAAGAAACTAGCACGGTTAAACGTGCTTTTTTTATTGCTGGTTGCTGATAGGTATATTATACCATGAAGCGCGTGGTTTATAAGATTATGACCTCACAAAAGCCCCTAGACTCGTTTCTAAGGGCTTCTAGTTTATCCATGGTGTTTTAATCGTCCGGTACGAAACCAAGCGAAATAGGGAGGCGAATATGAAGCCTCAGCCTACATTTACCAACATTTACGCTTCTAATTCTTGTAGTAAGGTCAAATCTAAACCATCAAGGTCAACATCTATTTCAAAATCTATGTCTATATCCATGTTAAAATCTATCTCCATATCCTCTAATTGGATATTCTCCAAATCAATCAAAAAATCTTCAATCATGTCATCCGCTCTCTGACGTTCATCATCGTTTTAAACTTATCCAGCTCCATTAGTTCGCTCCTTTGTGGTATAATTAGTTTAAAGAGAAGTGAGGTAGAGATGATAGTGTCGCTACGCAACTTCATAGTATGAGATGACGGGACAGGCACACCGTCCACTACTCTTTAGCGCTTAGATTGTTCTAGGCGTTTTTTTGTGCTCACCTATTACCCCACATTTGCTAAGTGTTCTATGGCTTTTTGCCTTATAAGGTATACTGTAGTCTTTGACCTATCTATTTCTTCAGCAACCTGCCAAAATAATTTCTCTCTTGCTTCTGGATGTTTGTATAACTCGTAAGTGTTGATACTTATATCCTCGTTTTGTAGCTTTTCAGCTAGTTCTAGTAGTTTGTGTGCGTCTGTAAGGTCTACTGGCGTATAGTCTGCCATGTAGTTCTTTCTTGCTTGTTCAATGTCTGTTACCATGCTTACCTCTCTTGAGTGCCTCTAAAGAAAAAGTGATGCCCGTTTCCGCCTTTTCTTTTTACTGGTTTTATTATAGCATACCCCCACTTTTTAAAAGAGTGGGGGGGTGCTCTTTAATAGTCTTAATAGTCTTAATAGTTTTAATAGTATTGAAAATTTTGACCCCTTAGAAAAGCAGTAATATCAAGGGTTTACAAGTTCGCTACCTCGACGATTACCCCCTTTTTTGTACCTTTTTAGTATAAATTTGTAGTAATTCTTTTTAAAAAATCGGACTAAAATTAAAGGAACTTAATATTTCTTGTAAGGTTGTTGGAATAAATAGTATAAAAGATATGAACGAGTATAAAGAGATTATGGAAAATGTTAATCAAGCAAAAGAGGAATTAAAGAGAATAGATGAATTAATAGCCGTCAGGAGCTCCAGAATTGATTTTTTAGAGGATAAAACCCTTAGAATTACAGGAAACTAAAGATGAGCTTAAAAACGAAATGGAGAGCCTAAAAAGAGATTTATCTTTTTTTAGAAACGAAAATACTCGACTGAAAAATGTAGTTTCAGATTGTATCAAGGTAGTATTTTTGGGGTATTTTTAGTAGAAAGTATATTGTAATTTCTGAGCGATTTATGCCGTGAAAGCTACTTGACCGTAAGCTAGATCAAAGTACGCTAGTCAGGGACGAGCCGAAAGGCTGTAGCGTTTCGGAGCGGCACGGACAAAGTACGTCGACCTAGGTTACTTGCGGTCAAGTAGACCATGGAATAAAACAAGCGGGTATGATATAAAAAAGTTATCGGCAAACCGAAATATAGACTTGTTTTTTTGTTTATAAAAATGTATTATTATATTGAGAATAAGATTGTTTAATTTATTTAGAGAGGAGTGTAAGTTGATCAGTAAACGATTTTAATTCTGCCTTTAAATAACAAGGAGTTTGTTATGAATAAAGCTTGGTTATTTTGGAGTGTCATAGTCTTATATTTTTTTATAAAGTTTTTTGATAAAGTTTTAGATATAAAGCTTTTTGGTTCTATTCAAATATGGCTAGATAATCTCCCTATTCCGATGAAAATACTGTTAACAATAGCATTAGTTTTGTTTTTATTCATTGTATTTCCATATAGAGGAAAACGGTAAAAACGGTAATTAGATATATAAAAGGAGCTGAAAGCTCCGTAAAAAACCTACTCGAAGAGTAGGTTTTTTCTTATCTTGATACTAGTAGGAAATAACTCTCATGCTATTTTTAGGGTTTCGACAGGGTCTAAACCGTTGATACTACTGACTTTTTAGGTAAAAAAATGCCCTTGACTTTTTTCAACGGATCTTTTATAATTTAGTTGTTCAGAAAAAATTATAAAAAGAGAAAAAAGGCAAAGGTATTTTTGTATTTCTTTGTAATTACAGGTAAATTATAACATGGAGAAGTGGGAAAATCAAGATAAAATTCTTTTAGATAAAAATAAAAGAGGCAAGGATAGAAACTGGCGAGGACGAAAATTATTAAGTTTGAAATTGGCAGATATTTTTAAAGAGTTAGGTTATAGGGAAACCTTGATAGAACGCGTTGAGACTTGTGGAGATACTCTTCGATTTATTCGTCGAGAAGATGGGAGTTTGCGTTTATATCAAGCCTATTTTTGTAAGAATAAATTGTGTCCTATGTGTAATTGGAGACGGTCAATGAAATATTCTTATCAAACATCTCAGATAGTTGATGAAGCAATTAAAGAACAACCAAAAGGGCGTTTTCTTTTCTTGTGTTAGATTGTAATCTACACACTTTTAAATTTGTTTATCCACTTAACGCCCTCTAGTTTTTCTTTTACCTGCTCTGGTGTCATGTCTCGGCCTCCTTTGTGATATAATAATATTATTGAGATTATTGCTGAGACAGAGAGTGTCTTGGCTTTTTTCGTTTTCTCTATGTTCGCTCTAGCTTCAAATGCTTCCCCGTGAGAAAAAATGTACAATGACGGTGTGAAGCTCATAGAAGTGCGTGGGGAGGGAGATAGCCCCCGTATCTCCTTGTGGTTTGATAAGCAATTAAGGGATGTTTTTATCTCTCTTATTTCCTTGTCATTCTGCAAGGAGTAGAACCGAAATAAGAGGGCTAAAAACTTCGCTTATCTGCTTGTCGTTTCTCAAGGAGTTAAGGAGGGTTATTATTTCTCTTATCTGCTTGATAAATGATAAGCTCTAATTATCCTCCAATAAAGCCAAATTGTCCCAGAATATCCGCAATCCTTTTGTATTTTTAATTTCTGAAATAGCTTTTTCTGCTTCTTCTTTTGTCGGATAGACTTCTATAATATCTTTGGGATTTTTTCCACCTATCCTATATCTTACCTCAAAATGTCCAGTATCAATCTGCGTCAAAAACACGGTATCAACTTCATCAACCACCGCTAACTTATTCAACTTATTTAAACGGTTTTTAATCGCCTTCATCTAGTATCTTCGCCTCTAATATTTCTAATTGCTCCACTACCTCAACCATTTCAACCGCCTTATAAGCCATGTTTAGAATGCTTTGGGCGCTTTGTTGTCTCGCATACGGGCTCACTGTCTTATCAAGCATGATTTCCCTTAATACATTGACTGCCTCAACGCTTGCATTCTGTAACAGCGTAGTAGACTCCTTAAGTTGTTCGCTACGTCTTTCACGGTAAATTCTCTTAAAGGTTGCATCGTTCAAGTAATTGTAAGCCGTCTTTCTGGTGATCTCACTTAATTCACTAGCTTTTTTTACATTCCCAGTCATGAGATAATTGGCCATAAATATTTCTTTTTTTCTGCTTAATTCTGTCAAATACTGTTCACCTCGCTTTATTGCTCTAATTCTGAAAACTCACTTATCCCAGTCATTTCCCTAAGTTCATCCATACGTTTTTTTGATTTCTTATAGTCTGCTAGCTTAATATCTTTAAATGGTGTTTTAATAAAATCATCCATATCTATCTTTATTTCATCTTGCTGAAAAGCAAATCTTAAACAATCCACATATAAAGATATACATTCATCAGTTGTTGCATATTCCGTCTTTCCAGCATACTCTTCTAACTTTTCTAGTCTTGCTTTTAAACTTCTAACCATCCCCCTACCTCGTGTGTAATTCTGTCTGATTTATGTAAAAAAAGGGGATTGCTCCCCTGTGTTTATTGACCAGAATAATCAGCAAGGCCTTTATATTCGCCCTCTACGTCCAATTTTTGGAATAGGTTAATACTTTCATTACCCAGCACTTCCAACGTACCAAAAGCAGTCATAGAGTTCATAAGGATAGGCTTATCAGAAAGCAAGCGTTCAGCATAGTCTAATAGTTTCAGCTCGTAGTCTGTGACCTTATTCAGCAAGCTCTCAAAGTCCTCTGACTCTTTGAGTTGAAGCACGCGCTCCCGTTTATAACGTTCTTCAAATGCTTCATCTCCCTCTGGTTGCTTGTAACAGCCTTTGAAACTGTCACAAATACGTTTAAAGATATAGTTTAGTTTCTTATCCTCCACGTACTCAGCTGCTAGCGTCCCTTTATTCTTGTAAGTGATTGAAATAGACGGTACTTCATAAGTTCCAATCATGTAGCCCATCAATGCACTCCCTGCCACTTGGGCGGTGTCTTGGTCTTTAAATTCGTAAGTGAAATTAAATGTTTTTGCTTTATCTGAAAATGTTTTTAATGTCATGTTGTTTTTCCTCTTTCTGTTTTTAGGGTGTCACTAGTAGTTACACCATTGCAAGGGGGTCGGTACTATCTACCCCATTTTGTTTAAATGTTTTAGTGTTTGTCAGGTACTGCTTTTAGTTCATCAAGCTCTTTAAAGACTATTTCAAAACCTTCCTGAATCCGTTCGATGTTTTTTATTGCTTACTATAGCGTTATGGTTCGCATTCTCAATAAAGCCATCCAGCGCCTCACTGATCCGCTCAACGGTTTCTTCTAATCTAGCCACTCTTTGACAAAATGTTCATCGCCATCTGTTTTGCTCCTTTATTCTATTAGATTAGGTTTTGATTAGTTTTAAAAAATAACCCTTCAAAAGCCTACTATATCAACGTTTCAAGGGTGTTAGATTAGGGTTAGTTTTACTTTTTAAGTTCGCGCCTATATAACACGTATATATATTATTTTTTATATAGAGATATTAGAAATAAAAACTAACCTCCTAACCTAAATACTCGCAAAGACTTTTATATCAACGTTTACAAAGGTTAGTGTTTAGGTTATGTTTCTATTTTTTGCATAACCTAAATTGCTATAACCCTTGGTGTAATTGGTTTTTTAGTATTAAATTTCCTAACCTAAATCTTCATCTTCTAAGTGTATTCCCCATATACCTTTAACAAATCTTTTACGTTGAAAACCTTGTGGGTCAAGTACGTCATAAAACTTAGAGCTAACCGTTCCGTTTTTGGCTGAGTACTTATATGACGTTGTTTTTTCCAATTCGGCCATTACTGCATTGCTAAATTGTCCAAGTTTAGGTTTATCTATACCTATATCCTCAGCAAACTCTTTTAATTTATTTCTTGCAATAAACATTGGAACATGGTTTATTTCATGCCACCCGTTTGGTATGTAGAAATTCTCTACCCAAACTTTGATATAATCGTTATCGTTTTTGTACTTGCTAAGCATTTTTTGTACCGCTTCAGGTTCTATAAAGCTATCAAAATCTGGCATATTTAAAACTTTAAACAAAACCCACTCTAGCAGCTCTTTGTTCTTTATAAATCGGTCTTTGATTTCATGACGTTCTTTCTGACCGTTAAAATCTGCACGGAAAGGAATGATACAAAGCCGTCTATACCACCCCATGGTCTTATTTCTAGCTCTAGGCAAATCATTACCCGAAAAGATACACAATAGTCTGAAACGTGCTTCCACGGGTTGCAAGCTTTTTTTATTAACCTGCACTGGATCTCCACTAATTACACTCATAAGGTCAGAAACTTCATCCAGGTACTTGTTAGAAATATCATCTCCAATATTACAAACCTTTCCTTCCAAAGCGCCTAAATAGAACTCTTTCCCAAACTGGTCAGGTTTCAAATTACTAATATTTGACCGTCCTATTAAATTTTCCAGCAAGGATTGGAAAGTACCCTTTCCATTATTACCATCTCCAACCATTAGCACCATTTTCTTACGTGTTCGGTTGGGATTGATAGCCTCATTTATGACTTGCCACAATAAAGCTACAACTTCTTTATCGTTAACTGCTAAAGCCTCTAACCATCTATCAAAATCAAACCAACCATCTAAAATAGGCTTTCTGGCGCATGGATTGTATTCCGTTTGTATCTTACTGGTAATGACAAAATTAGGACTAAATTCCTCTAGTTTATGAGTTTTAATATTATAAACTCCATTCGCTACTGGAATATATCGATAATCGTCCAGCGGTGGTTTCATCTTAGTTTCTGTACGGATATAGGAGATAAGTTCTAAAAAGAACTTGTTAGAAGTCAAACGTGAGTCATATTTTAAAAGCAATTTTCGGAAAATGTCGTTACTTGATACATAATGGCCTAAATCCAAATGGTAAAGATATAACTTACTAATATCACTTATAACCCCCTCACCTATAAAGGTAAAATGGCAAATTTCCTGTAACGCTTTGGCTACGATTGCAACACTTGGTCGTGGGATTTCTACCCTTTCGTTTTTCTTTCCTTCATTGACGATATAGGAGTTTTCCTTACGCCATTGATCCCCAAGCTCCCAAATCCTACTATAAAGTTCCCACATCGTTCTAGGAGGTTGTTCTTGCTCTCTGACCTCCAAGATTTCACTTTTTAGGTTTGCTAATTCTTCTAGTTCTATGGTTCTAACCTCTCTTTCTATATTCAGCCCGTGCAATACTGCTAAAAGTACGGTCTAGCTCCTCAATAGGCAATGGTTCAACCGTCACGCTATTGGCTATCTTTGTCAGTTCATAAGCTGTCTCTAGGTCACAATCAACCCACTTATTGAAGAGTAATCCCACAAAGCGTGTCAGCGCTACGTTGCGCCCTCCTTCGTCTCCAAATCCGTTGAAAAGCGTGTCAATAATCCTCATAGTCATTGACCTCTGGCCACTTACTCTAGGTTTATAACGCTCAGTAGTTCCTTGCTTCGCTCTTGGTTCAACCTTGGGGACTGGATAATCAAGTCCATGCTCTACAATCTTTTGATAAGTTGCTGGGTCGCCTGTTGTTACTGGTAGCCCTTGGAGTTGTGACCAGGTTAAACTGGCCATGTCAAAGGGTAGCCCAATCTTGTCAGCAATCTCTTTTACTACCTGCTTATAGGTTGCCTCGTTCATCACGTTGTTAGATTTCACCACAAGGCGAAAACGGGGCTTTTCTATGCTATGTTTGATAGTCGGGTATAAGATATAAGAGTAGCCAAACAAGGCGCTAGAAACGGCTTCTATGAAGCTCTCAGACGTCCCTTGTATATCGTCATAATCAAGGAAAATCAAATCCCGATAGATTAGACTGGAGTTGTTTCGTTTGTAACTCCCGTTTTTCTCCGGCATAACCTTACCACTTAAACAATATGGCGCCTGGGTTCTTTTGTATTCCTCCGGATCAGCACTTTCAGGGACTACCAAAGGCTTAAAGCGTTCAATGTACTGGAACGGCTCAATCTTATCAAATGGATAGACAAGATTACTCTGGAAACCTCTAGCCTCGTAAATTGTCATTCATCCACCCCCAGAAACTTCCAGATGTCAGTTACTAAATAGTAAATCATTCTTGAACCATCGTCCGGCGGTTGATAGCGTCTTAAACCCTGACTTTCCCACTTATTCAGCGTGTTGTCACTAATTTTCAATTCCTCTTTGAGTTCAACTCTATTTATCAACTTGGTCAATCTTGGCGGTACTTTCTCACGCGCTTCCAGGTATCTTTCCACTACCTCCAGAATGCCATGCGTCAAATCATGCTCGCTTTCTCGGCTTAGGCTAAACATATCCGCCCACCTCCTTCAAGGTTTCTTTGTAGCTTTCTAGGTCGCTATTCATCAACACCGCTAGGCGCTTGCTCTCCTCCTGTACTTGGTTGTAAAAAGCCTTAGCGCCATCTAGTAACTCGCCTTTATTCGCTGGGATAAAGTACCCACTAAAAACGCCACATCTAACCCCTACAATAGGGATGTTGTGCTTAACTACTAGACGCTTGATAATGTCACGTACTGTTCTTTCTGTTAGCTTGGTTGTCAGGCTAATTTCTGACCCTGTTATGGAGTTCTCAGCCCCTACCTTGATTAATCTTAATACTCGTTTATCATTCTCTGATAGACTCATTCCATCCCTCCCCATACGTTGACTCCTGCAAGCTGGATATATCGCCCATATTCAGGGTTTAAATCCTCGCTAGGTGTTTTTATCGTCTGTTGGTTTTCTCGCTCAATTTGGGCGCTTTTTTTGCGGTCTCGGTGGTTTAAATAAAGCAGTAAGCCAATCAAAATCACGATTAAGACAGCAGCCTGTGTGTTACTTATATCTAGTTCATTCATGTTATGCCCTCGCTTGATAATTCTTAATATATTCCACTTGTTCAGCTCGCTCCATATTCAACAAGTCGTCCACCTCTTCGGGTGTTACCTTTCTATCTAAAAAATCAGTGATGAGCTGTAATAGGTTTGGATTTCTTGCCTTGATGTCAGCCATTACTTCATCAAATTCTGCTTGTGTCATTTTGCCTAGGTCTAGTATCATTGCATTGCCTCCTCAAATTTCTCTAAACGAAAGACTATAAAGCCCATTTTTTCGCCAATTTCTTGCATTTCTGCGCTAATTCTGTTTATACGTCTAGTTAAATTCTCGTATGTTGTTTCTTCCATACTTTTACCTCTGTTTCTATGTTTGTGTAATCGCCTTGATGGCTTCTTAATGCTTTTTTCTTGTAATTGCTATCCTCACGCTCTCCTTGGCCAAAATTTGAGTGTGGGGATTTTGAATGGTTGTTTCTTATACAGTTTTTTTCTTGTAAGTACTATCCTCACGCTCAGACTCGCCAAATTGAAAGCGTGAGAAAGTACCAGTTTAAAGAGTTGGCGCTCTATGCTTTTCAAAACCTTTTCTAATTGCTTGCCTGCTATTAGTTGTTATTGATTGATTAGTTGATTTTTGTTATAATTGAGATATAGAAAAAATATCTATACCCTTGATCCAGTCGCTTGCTTCAGTCGCCAAACGTTCAGCAAGTGACTTTTTTGTTGTCGTTTTTAATCTTCATGTCTAGGTTTTCTATAAATCAGTTGACGGCTTTCCACTAACTCAGCGATAAAAGCTAGGTTATTGGCCGTATTTTCTATTAAGTCGTCAAGCACACCCTTGTTTTCAGGTAATGCCATAGCTTCAGCCACACTCACGGCATCATCTAGCCATGTTTTAAATTCTTTAAAGTTCATTTCTTTTCTCCTTTTTTTGTTATCAATCCCCAGTGCTAAAGCACCAGTGGAGTATCTTGTAGATGTAATATAGTATTGCGATTGGGTCGCTCCTTTCTATATCCGTTTAAATCGGATATTAGCTTAAAAAAATAATGTCGTCATAAGCAACACCGAAAAGTTTTTCAATCTCTTTTACTTGGGCAACATCAGGAAAACTTTTTCCATTTTCCCACTTACTCCAAGTAGTTGTAGAAATTCCTAATTTTTGTGCTACCTCTGATTGTTTCATGTTGCTATTAGCCCGCAACGCTTTCAATGTAAGACGCAAATAGCCCTCACTCCTTTCTTTTGGATATCCGTTTAAATCGGATACAATGACAGTATACGGTAAAACCGATAACTTGTCAACACTTTTTTTGATTTTATTTTCTTTTTTTTTGTTTCCCTTGCTTTTTCTACGTTTTAACCGTATAATTAAATTATGAATTATAGAAAGGCGGTTGCACCATGTCATTAGGAAATAAGCAAATAATGGCGGACAATATCAAAAGACTTTTAAGTGCAAAAGGTTTAAACCCTCGTCAATTAGCTATTGCATTAGATTTTAAGTATACAACCGTCAACGATTGGGTAAATGCTAAAACTTACCCACGTATAGATAAAATCGAAATGCTGGCTAATTTTTTCAACGTTTCAAAGTCTGACTTAGTAGAAAATAAAAACGCAGAAACACCTACCACTTCCCCCATCCAATCCATCTATGACCAACTCACTCCACCAAGACAAGAAAAAGCCTTGACTTATCTTAAAAAGCAGCTGCTGGAGCAGAAAAACGAAAACATAGTATCAGAAAACATTATCAGTCTGGACGACTACAGAGAAAGCAAGACGCTCCCTGTTATCGGAGTTGTAACCGCCGGAAACGGGATAACCCAAGACGATAACCTAAACATAGAAAAATGCTTTTATACTGATGAAATACCAGACGACTATGACGCTATCGCTTATGTCGTCGGCAACTCCATGGAGCCAAAGATAAAGAATGGCGACTACCTATTTATCAAGAATACACCTCAAGTTGACTATAACACTATCGGTATCTTCCAAGTAGACGGCGCTAACTACGTCAAGAAACTGCGTCAAGGGTATTTAGAAAGCCTTAACCCTGATTGTGCTGATATTCAACTAGACGAAAGCAACGATATACGCACCATCGGCGAAGTCGTGGGCATTTATAGAGAAAAGTAAAAAAGGAGTAAAAAAATTATGAAATTTTGTCCTGAATGCGGAAATTCTGTTGTCGGTTGCAAGTTTTGTCCGAATTGCGGATACTCAATCAATGCCTCGCTTAAAACAACTCCCCAAAAAGTAGCAACTCCATCGTCTAGACCTTCTACTGTAAGAAGTAAACGTACTGATAAAGTCGGACCTCTTGAAATAGACAAAAATCATCGTACATATAGAATACACGGAGCAAGAAAAGCAAAAGGTTCATCAGGTCTGATTGGCGGAACTGCTAAAGTTGTTGGAAAAACTACCTTAGCGCTTGGGACAGGCGGTTTGTCTTTGATTCCATCTTTAATTAAAAAAGATAAAAATGATACCGACTGGTACTCCTTCGATGATTTAGTATCTTACGAATTAGTTATAAACGATCAGTCTGTTGTTTCCGGCGGTGTTGGACAAGCTTTAGTAGCTGGGGCGGTATTTGGTGTAATAGGAGCCGTAGCTGGCGGAATCGTCGCTAAAAGAAAAGCAACTACCAAGATTTTGAATATGACAATCCGAATAACATCTAACGATTTTACTAAACCAGTTGTTTTTATAGATTTAATTAAAAAACCTGTTAAAAACACATCTAAAGAATACAAAGAAGCTATTGAAAATGCTCAAAAGATTATTGGAGCTCTAGATGTTATTACCCATAATTCATAAACAAAACTCCCCAACCTCATCGAATGCCCCTCTTTTTCATGGTCTATTGTGCAAAAACGGGGAAAATTGAAGAATAGAAAGCCGATTTACAGACTAAAGCGTAAAATTGGGCAAAAGTGCAACAAACATGAAGCGCATCGCTACTATTTTTCTTTTAGGGCTGCCGAAAGTGCCGAAAATGCGACCTATAGCATACCCACGCGCCACAATATCCAACAATCCTGAAGCGCGTGGAATTTACTTAGAAAATAAAAAATAGTTGATTTAACAACGTTTTTAGCCTACTTGGAATTTACTTGGAAAATAAAAAAGTACAAAAAAAGCGACAAAAAAGTTGATTTTTAATAAAAAAACGATATAGTGATGTTAGAAAGTCGCTTGTAATTCTGATATGTCTGCGTATTTTTCGTAAGTTGCCTATTGGGTAACCTGCTATCAGTTAAGGGCTTTTATATTTTACAAAAAAATCAGTGTATCGGCTTATTATGTTGGTACACTTTTCTTTTTACTACACTAGTTTTCTACAACAAAAAAAAAAGACAAGCTAGCTGCTGCTGACTTGTCTAATATCGCCTGAACTGAAATAACGGGAAAGATTCAGGCGATTAGTAGCATCTTGAGAGATTGGAAGCAGAAAGGTCTGGTTACTGTTGAGTTGGGACTCTTTCAAACCTCTTAGTCTACGCTATTATTATACCACTCTTGCATTTAAAAAGTGACTGACGGCATTTCTCATGCTCATCAGTTTATAATTCTCTAATGAAGTATAATGCGGTATAATTTAGACGATTTTCAACACTTCGGCATTTTAGAAACGCTTAAAGCGCTCTAAACAATATCAAAAAAAATAAAACTCTTGAAATATTGGGGCTTGTATGCTAGAATGAAAGCATAAAGGGAAAAACAGTGCTTCTAGCATATGTAACTAAAAAGCCCCACCGTTACAGCGATGGGGTTTTTTGCTACCCTCTTAAAGGGTTAAATGCTACTTGCTACGTCTCTTTATCCATAGCTTGAAAAGCTCAGATAAGACGTTAACAAGTAACGGAGCTAGAAAAAGGGAAAACAACTCTAGCATATATAACACCTCCCTTCTCTAAATTGAGGGGGCGAAAACATTATATCAAAAACACCCATCACAAACAAATTGCAGGGCAGTCAATCTGGGAAATCGGCAAACGACTGAAACATGTCAAAGAACGTAATCTTACCCACGGTCAATTTGGAAGTTGGGTAGAGAGTATAGGAATTGCTAGAGCAGAAGCAAGTAGATTTATAAAAATAGCTGAAGAGATTCCAAATTTGGGCACGTACACAAATTTGGGGACAAAGGCCCTTTATCTCATTGCAACTCTTCCAGCAGAGGAGAAACAAGCTCAAATTGACAGGATTGAGCAAGGTGATAACCCAACGGTCAGAGAATTGCAAGATTTGAAATTAAAATTTTCTGCAGCTAAAAGAAAAATAATGGAACTGCAAAAGGGGCAAGAACCGACTAAGGAAATCGTGAAAGAAGTTCCTGTTATGCCAGCAGACTACCAGGAAGCCCTCCAGAATCGTCAACAGCTAGAGGAGCGTGCCAAGTCGGCAGAAGAAAGGAATTAGAGAGTGAATGAAATATCTTTATCAAACAATCTTAGTCAGATTGAACTAGAAATCACCCATCACAAACAAGCCCATATAAGTCCCATATCTACTAGTTTTGTTGATGTCAACAAATGTCAACCACTTACAATATTTTAGAAAGGATACTTTATTATGGAACTCCAACAGTACGATGAATTAACTTTTGAAAATATCAAACACATAGACGAAAATGGAGTAGAATTTTGGTACGCTCGGGACTTACAAAAGACCCTTGAGTATACAGAATGGAGAAACTTTCTTCTAGTAATTGATAAGGCAAAGATAGCTTGCGATACCGCTAAAAACCCCATTGTAGAGCATTTTGTTGACGTCAACAAGTCAATTCCAAACGGTTATAACACAATAAGAGATATCAAAGATTTTAAACTTACCCGTTACGCTTGTTACCTTATTGTCCAAAATGGTGACCCACGAAAAGAAGTTATAGCACTTGGCCAAACCTATTTCGCGTTGAAAACTCGTCAACAAGAGCTACAAGAAAACTTTGACAATCTTACCGAAGAACAGAAACGCCTTGCTATCCGTGACGAAATTAAACATCACAATAAATCATTATCTGAGTCTGCTGGCAATGCTGGCGTTAAGAACTAATAGAAACGGGATTGGAATTGTTTACCCCATCGCTTTTTAGGGACTCAGAAAATGAAGAAAATTGTTTTTTTCCAGTATTCTTGAAAATCCGACTTTTTCCAACATTTATGTGAAGACTCCGAAAAAAGTGTGGTTGCCAAGACCTAAAAAACAAACAAAAGAAACTTAAAAAGCAACCGGATAATAACCAACTTTCACTCTTTGATGATATGTAAAAACGCCCATACAAACCCCATATCCGCCTTATTTCCTATTCTGGTATTATTTACCGCCTGGCTAATTAAAATCGAAAATAGGGGCATTCTCGCAGTCCCTCGCATGGTATAAACTCAAAACCTTTTCTAATTGCTTGCCTGCTGATGGAAAAAGGAGTAAAACCATGAAAATAACAGAATACACCAAAAAAGACGGTTCTACAGTCTATCGCTCTAGCGTCTACCTTGGTATCGATACCGTAACAGGTAAGAAAGTCAAGACGACTATATCAGGGCGAACCAAGAGAGAACTCAAAGCCAAAGCACTACAGGCTCAAATAGACTTTGAAAAAGACGGTTCTACAGTATATAAAGCAGTTGAGATAAAGACTTATGCCGAACTGGTAGAAAACTGGCTAGAAACCTACTGCCATACAGTCAAAAAATCAACCCTAATGGGTACTAAATTCAAAATAGATAAATATCTACTTCCAGCTTTCGGAAATTATAGGCTGGATAAACTGACGCCCCCAATCATTCAAAAGCAAGTCAATCAATGGGCAAAAGACTATAATCAACTAGGCAAAGGATTCCAAGAATATCCGCTCCTTCACTCTCTAAACAAACGCATACTTAAATATGCCGTATCTTTGCAAGCTATCCCCTTTAACCCTGCCCGTGATGTTATCGTGCCACGTCGTAAGGAAAAAGAAGGGCAAAAACTGAAATATCTGGATGATGATAACTTAAAAAAATTCTTGACTTACCTGGAGCAGCTGCCAAACACTTACAAAAATTTCTTTGATACGGTGCTATATAAGACACTTTTAGCTACTGGTTTGCGCATTCGTGAGTGTCTAGCCTTAGAGTGGTCTGATATTGACCTAAAAAACGGCATACTAGACGTAAATAAAACGTTAAATATTATCAAAGAAATCACTGGCCCTAAGACTAAATCAAGCGTTAGAATGATTGACTTGGATAATAAGACGGTACTCATGCTACGGCTCTATAAAGCAAGACAATCCCAAATTGGGAAAGAAATGGGGTTGACCTATGAGAAAGTATTCTCTAATAGCTTTGATAAGCATATAGACGCTAGAATGCTTAGTTTCAGGTTAGTAAAACATTTGGAACGTGCTGGATGCCCTCGTTTTACGTTCCACGCCTTCCGCCACACTCATGCTAGTATCTTGCTCAATGCTGGACTACCTTACAAAGAGATACAAACACGGCTCGGTCATGCAAAACTTTCTATGACCATGGATATTTATAGCCACCTATCCAAAGACAATCAGAAAAATGCTACTTCATTTTATGAAAAAGCTATTGAAAAATTAAAAAGTTCCTAAAAAAGTCCATAAAATTATTATTTCAGTTATGGGAAATAGCTATATCAAGGAATTTTAGCAAGTTTACCCTTTTTGTGTTATAATATTAGGGATTGAAATGAAAACGGAGAATGAGAAATATGGCTTTGACAGCAGGTATCGTTGGTTTGCCAAACGTTGGTAAATCAACACTATTTAATGCAATTACAAAAGCAGGAGCAGAGGCAGCAAACTACCCATTTGCGACTATTGATCCAAATGTTGGAATGGTGGAAGTTCCAGATGAACGCCTACAAAAACTAACTGAAATGATAACTCCTAAAAAGACAGTTCCCACAACATTTGAATTTACGGATATTGCAGGGATTGTAAAAGGAGCTTCAAAAGGAGAAGGGCTAGGGAATAAATTCTTGGCCAATATTCGTGAAGTAGATGCGATTGTTCACGTAGTTCGTGCTTTTGATGATGAAAATGTGATGCGCGAGCAAGGACGTGAAGACGCCTTTGTAGATCCACTTGCAGATATTGATACAATTAATCTGGAATTAATTCTTGCTGACTTAGAATCAGTGAACAAACGATATGCGCGTGTAGAAAAGATGGCACGTACGCAAAAAGATAAAGAATCAGTAGCAGAATTCAATGTTCTTCAAAAGATTAAACCAGTCCTAGAAGACGGGAAATCAGCTCGTACCATTGAATTTACAGATGAGGAACAAAAGGTTGTCAAAGGTCTTTTCCTTTTGACGACTAAACCAGTTCTTTATGTAGCTAATGTGGACGAGGATGTGGTTTCAGAACCTGACTCTATCGACTATGTCAAACAAATTCGTGAATTTGCAGCGACAGAAAATGCTGAAGTAGTCGTTATTTCTGCGCGTGCTGAGGAAGAAATTTCTGAATTGGATGATGAAGATAAAAAAGAGTTTCTTGAAGCCATTGGTTTGACAGAATCAGGTGTAGATAAGTTGACGCGTGCAGCTTACCACTTGCTTGGATTGGGAACTTACTTCACAGCTGGTGAAAAAGAAGTTCGCGCTTGGACTTTCAAACGTGGTATGAAGGCTCCTCAAGCAGCTGGTATTATCCACTCAGACTTTGAAAAAGGCTTTATTCGTGCAGTAACCATGTCATATGAAGATCTAGTGAAATACGGATCTGAAAAGGCCGTAAAAGAAGCTGGACGCTTGCGTGAAGAAGGAAAAGAATATATCGTTCAAGATGGCGATATCATGGAATTCCGCTTTAATGTCTAAAAATTAATAAATGGTGTCAATTAGGTTGGAAAAAAATTCCAACCCTTTTGGCTTTTGAAAGGAAAAATAAATGACCAAATTACTTGTAGGCTTGGGAAATCCAGGGGATAAATATTTTGAAACAAAACACAATGTTGGTTTTATGTTGATTGATCAACTAGCGAAGAAACAGAATGTCACTTTTACACACGATAAGATATTTCAAGCTGACCTAGCATCCTTTTTCCTAAATGGAGAAAAAATTTATCTGGTTAAACCAACGACCTTTATGAATGAAAGTGGAAAAGCAGTTCATGCTTTATTAACTTACTATGGTTTGGATATTGACGATTTACTTATCATTTACGATGATCTTGACATGGAAGTTGGGAAAATTCGTTTAAGAGCAAAAGGCTCAGCAGGTGGTCATAATGGTATCAAGTCTATTATTCAACATATAGGAACTCATGTCTTTAACCGTGTTAAGATTGGAATTGGAAGACCTAAAAATGGTATGTCAGTTGTTCATCATGTTTTGAGTAAGTTTGACAGGGATGATTATATCGGTATTTTACAGTCTGTTGACAAAGTTGACGATTCTGTAAACTACTATTTACAAGAGAAAAATTTTGAGAAAACAATGCAGAGGTATAACGGATAAATGGTGACCTTATTAGATTTATTCTCAGAAAATGATCAGATTAAAAAATGGCATCAAAATTTAACAGATAAGAAAAGACAACTAATACTTGGTTTATCAACATCTACTAAGGCTCTTGCAATTGCAAGCAGTTTAGAAAAAGAAGATAGGATTGTGTTATTGACGTCAACTTATGGAGAAGCAGAAGGACTTGTTAGTGATCTTATATCTATCTTGGGTGAGGAACTCGTCTATCCATTTTTGGTAGATGATGCTCCTATGGTGGAGTTTTTGATGTCTTCACAGGAAAAAATTATTTCACGGGTTGAAGCCTTGCGTTTTTTGACTGATTCATCTAAGAAAGGGATTTTAGTTTGTAATATCGCAGCAAGTCGATTGATTTTACCGTCTCCCAATGCATTCAAAGATAGTATTGTAAAAATCTCAGTTGGTGAAGAATATGATCAACACGCGTTTATCCATCAGTTAAAGGAAAATGGCTATCGAAAAGTTACTCAAGTACAAACTCAGGGCGAATTTAGTCTTCGAGGAGATATTTTAGATATTTTTGAAATATCCCAGTTAGAACCTTGTCGAATTGAGTTTTTTGGTGATGAAATTGATGGTATCAGGTCATTTGAAGTAGAAACACAATTATCGAAAGAAAATAAGACAGAACTCACTATCTTTCCAGCTAGTGATATGCTTTTGAGAGAAAAGGATTATCAACGAGGACAGTCAGCTTTAGAAAAACAAATTTCAAAAACTTTATCACCTATTTTGAAATCATACCTAGAAGAAATTCTTTCAAGTTTTCACCAAAAACAAAGTCATGCAGACTCTCGGAAGTTTTTATCTTTGTGCTATGATAAGACATGGACTGTCTTTGATTATATTGAAAAAGATACTCCAATATTCTTTGATGATTATCAAAAATTGATGAATCAGTATGAAGTCTTTGAAAGAGAATTAGCGCAGTACTTTACAGAAGAATTACAGAATAGTAAAGCATTTTCTGATATGCAGTATTTTTCTGATATTGAACAAATCTATAAAAAACAAAGTCCAGTGACCTTTTTTTCTAATCTTCAAAAGGGTTTAGGAAATCTCAAATTTGACAAAATTTATCAATTCAATCAATATCCTATGCAGGAATTTTTCAATCAGTTTTCTTTTCTAAAAGAAGAAATTGAACGATATAAAAAAATGGATTACACCATTATTCTGCAGTCTAGCAATTCAATGGGAAGTAAAACATTGGAGGATATGTTAGAGGAATATCAGATTAAATTGGATTCTAGAGATAAGACAAATATCTGTAAAGAATCTGTAAACTTAATAGAGGGTAATCTCAGACATGGTTTTCATTTTGTAGATGAAAAGATTTTATTGATAACTGAACATGAGATTTTTCAAAAGAAATTAAAGCGTCGTTTTCGAAGACAACATGTTTCAAATGCAGAGAGATTAAAAGATTACAATGAACTTGAAAAAGGGGACTATGTTGTCCATCATATCCATGGGATTGGTCAATATCTAGGAATTGAAACCATTGAAATCAAGGGAATTCATCGTGATTATGTCAGTGTCCAATACCAAAATGGTGATCAAATTTCTATTCCCGTGGAACAGATTCATCTACTGTCCAAATATATTTCAAGTGATGGTAAAGCTCCAAAACTCAATAAATTAAATGACGGTCATTTTAAAAAGGCCAAGCAAAAGGTTAAGAACCAGGTAGAGGATATAGCTGATGATTTAATCAAACTCTACTCTGAACGTAGTCAGTTGAAGGGTTTTGCTTTCTCAGCTGATGATGATGATCAAGATGCCTTTGATGATGCTTTCCCTTATGTTGAAACGGATGATCAACTTCGTAGTATTGAGGAAATCAAGAGGGATATGCAGGCTTCTCAGCCAATGGATCGACTTTTAGTTGGGGATGTTGGTTTTGGAAAGACTGAAGTTGCTATGCGTGCAGCCTTTAAAGCATTCAATGATCACAAACAGGTTGTCATTCTAGTTCCGACGACGGTTTTAGCGCAACAGCACTATACGAATTTTAAGGAACGATTCCAAAATTTTGCAGTTAATATTGATGTGTTGAGTCGCTTTAGAAGTAAAAAAGAGCAGACTGCAACACTTGAAAAATTGAAAAACGGTCAAGTCGATATTTTGATTGGAACACATCGTGTTTTGTCAAAAGATGTTGTGTTTGCTGATTTGGGCTTGATGATTATTGATGAGGAACAGCGATTTGGTGTCAAGCATAAGGAAACTTTGAAAGAACTGAAGAAACAAGTGGATGTCCTAACCTTGACCGCTACGCCAATCCCTCGTACCCTCCATATGTCTATGCTGGGAATCAGAGATTTATCTGTTATTGAAACTCCGCCGACTAATCGCTATCCTGTTCAGACCTATGTTTTGGAAAAGAATGATAGTGTCATTCGTGATGCTGTCTTGCGTGAAATGGAGCGTGGAGGTCAAGTTTATTATCTTTACAACAAAGTTGACACAATTGTTCAGAAGGTTTCAGAATTACAGGAGTTGATTCCGGAGGCTTCGATTGGATATGTTCATGGTCGAATGAGTGAAGTCCAGTTGGAAAATACTCTATTAGACTTTATTGAGGGACAATACGATATCTTGGTGACGACTACTATTATTGAGACAGGGGTGGACATTCCAAATGCTAATACTTTATTTATTGAAAATGCGGACCATATGGGCTTGTCAACCTTATATCAGTTAAGAGGAAGAGTCGGTCGTAGTAATCGTATTGCTTATGCTTATCTCATGTATCGTCCAGAAAAATCAATCAGTGAAGTCTCTGAAAAGAGATTAGAAGCGATTAAAGGATTTACAGAATTGGGCTCTGGCTTTAAGATTGCAATGCGAGATCTTTCGATTCGTGGAGCAGGAAATCTTTTAGGAAAATCCCAGTCTGGTTTCATTGATTCTGTTGGTTTTGAATTGTATTCGCAGTTATTAGAGGAAGCTATTGCTAAACGAAACGGTAATGCTAACGCTAACACAAGAACCAAAGGGAATGCTGAGTTGATTTTGCAAATTGATGCCTATCTTCCTGATACTTATATTTCTGATCAACGACATAAGATTGAAATTTACAAGAAAATTCGTCAAATTGACAACCGTGTCAATTATGAAGAGTTACAAGAGGAGTTGATAGACCGTTTTGGAGAATACCCAGATGTAGTAGCCTATCTTTTAGAGATTGGTTTGGTCAAATCATACTTGGACAAGGTCTTTGTTCAACGTGTGGAAAGAAAAGATAATAAAATTACAATTCAATTTGAAAAAGTCACTCAACGACTGTTTTTAGCTCAAGATTATTTTAAAGCTTTATCCGTAACGAACTTAAAAGCAGGCATCGCTGAGAATAAGGAATTAATGGAGCTTGTATTTGATGTTCAAAATAAGAAAGATTATGAAATTTTAGAAGGTCTGCTGATTTTTGGAGAAAGTTTATTAGAGATAAAAGAGTCTAAGGAAGAAAATTCCATTTGATATTTTTCTTCTATAAAATAGATAAAAATGGTACAATAATAAATTGAGGTAATAAGGATGAGATTAGATAAATATTTAAAAGTATCGCGAATTATCAAGCGTCGTACAGTCGCAAAGGAAGTAGCAGATAAAGGTAGAATCAAGGTTAATGGAATCTTGGCCAAAAGTTCAACGGACTTGAAAGTTAATGACCAAGTTGAAATTCGCTTTGGCAATAAGTTGCTGCTTGTAAAAGTACTAGAGATGAAAGATAGTACAAAAAAAGAAGATGCAGCAGGAATGTATGAAATTATCAGTGAAACACGGGTAGAAGAAAATGTCTAAAAATATTGTACAATTGAATAATTCTTTTATTCAAAATGAATACCAACGTCGTCGCTACCTGATGAAAGAACGACAAAAACGGAATCGTTTTATGGGAGGGGTATTGATTTTGATTATGCTATTATTTATCTTGCCAACTTTTAATTTAGCGCAGAGTTATCAGCAATTACTCCAAAGACGTCAGCAATTAGCAGACTTGCAAACTCAGTATCAAACTTTGAGTGATGAAAAGGATAAGGAGACAGCATTTGCTACCAAGTTGAAAGATGAAGATTATGCTGCTAAATATACACGAGCGAAGTACTATTATTCTAAGTCGAGGGAAAAAGTTTATACGATTCCTGACTTGCTTCAAAGGTGATAAAATGGAAAATTTATTAGACGTAATAGAGCAATTTTTGAGTTTGTCAGATGAAAAGCTGGAAGAATTGGCTGATAAAAATCAATTATTGCGTTTACAAGAAGAAAAGGAAAGGAAGAATGCGTAAATTCTTAATTATTTTGTTGCTACCAAGTTTTTTGACCATTTCAAAAGTCGTTAGCACAGAAAAAGAAGTCGTCTATACTTCGAAAGAAATTTATTACCTTTCACAATCTGACTTTGGTATTTATTTTAGAGAAAAATTAAGTTCTCCCATGGTTTATGGAGAGGTTCCTGTTTATGCGAATGAAGATTTAGTAGTGGAATCTGGGAAATTGACTCCCAAAACAAGTTTTCAAATAACCGAGTGGCGCTTAAATAAACAAGGAATTCCAGTATTTAAGCTATCAAATCATCAATTTATAGCTGCGGACAAACGATTTTTATATGATCAATCAGAGGTAACTCCAACAATAAAAAAAGCATGGTTAGAATCTGACTTTAAACTGTACAATAGTCCTTATGATTTAAAAGAAGTGAAATCATCCTTATCAGCTTATTCGCAAGTATCAATCGACAAGACCATGTTTGTAGAAGGAAGAGAATTTCTACATATTGATCAGGCTGGATGGGTAGCTAAAGAATCAACTTCTGAAGAAGATAATCGGATGAGTAAAGTTCAAGAAATGTTATCTGAAAAATATCAGAAAGATTCTTTCTCTATTTATGTTAAGCAACTGACTACTGGAAAAGAAGCTGGTATCAATCAAGATGAAAAGATGTATGCAGCCAGCGTTTTGAAACTCTCCTATCTCTATTATACGCAAGAAAAAATAAATGAGGGTCTTTATCAGTTAGATACGACTGTAAAATACGTATCTGCAGTCAATGATTTTCCAGGTTCTTATAAACCAGAGGGAAGTGGTAGTCTTCCTAAAAAAGAAGATAATAAAGAATATTCTTTAAAGGATTTAATTACGAAAGTATCAAAAGAATCTGATAATGTAGCTCATAATCTATTGGGATATTACATTTCAAACCAATCTGATGCCACATTCAAATCCAAGATGTCTGCCATTATGGGAGATGATTGGGATCCAAAAGAAAAATTGATTTCTTCTAAGATGGCCGGGAAGTTTATGGAAGCTATTTATAATCAAAATGGATTTGTGCTAGAGTCTTTGACTAAAACAGATTTTGATAGTCAGCGAATTGCCAAAGGTGTTTCTGTTAAAGTAGCTCATAAAATTGGAGATGCGGATGAATTTAAGCATGATACGGGTGTTGTCTATGCAGATTCTCCATTTATTCTTTCTATTTTCACTAAGAATTCTGATTATGATACGATTTCTAAGATAGCCAAGGATGTTTATGAGGTTCTAAAATGAGGGAACCAGATTTTTTAAATCATTTTCTCAAGAAGGGATATTTCAAAAAGCATGCTAAGGCGGTTCTAGCTCTTTCTGGTGGATTAGATTCCATGTTTCTATTTAAGGTATTGTCTACTTATCAAAAAGAGTTAGAGATTGAATTGATTCTAGCTCATGTGAATCATAAGCAGAGAATTGAATCAGATTGGGAAGAAAAGGAATTAAGGAAGTTGGCTGCTGAAGCAGAGCTTCCTATTTATATCAGCAATTTTTCAGGAGAATTTTCAGAAGCGCGTGCACGAAATTTTCGTTATGATTTTTTTCAAGAGGTCATGAAAAAGACAGGTGCGACAGCTTTAGTCACTGCCCACCATGCTGATGATCAGGTGGAAACGATTTTGATGCGCTTGATTCGAGGAACTCGCTTGCGCTATCTATCAGGAATTAAGGAGAAGCAAGTAGTCGGAGAGATAGAAATCATTCGTCCCTTCTTGCATTTTCAGAAAAAAGACTTTCCATCAATTTTTCACTTTGAAGATACATCAAATCAGGAGAATCATTATTTTCGAAATCGTATTCGAAACTCTTACTTATCAGAATTGGAAAAAGAAAATCCTCGATTTAGGGATGCAATCTTAGGCATTGGCAATGAAATTTTAGATTATGATTTGGCAATAGCTGAATTATCTAACAATATTAATGTGGAAGATTTACAGCAGTTATTTTCTTACTCTGAGTCTACACAAAGAGTTTTACTTCAAACTTATCTGAATCGTTTTCCAGATTTGAATCTTACAAAAGCTCAGTTTGCTGAAGTTCAGCAGATTTTAAAATCTAAAAGCCAGTATCGTCATCCGATTAAAAATGGCTATGAATTGATAAAAGAGTACCAACAGTTTCAGATTTGTAAAATCAGTCCGCAGGCTGATGAAGAGGAAGATGAACTTGTGTTACACTATCAAAATCAGGTAGCTTATCAAGGATATTTATTTTCCTTTGGACTTCCATTAGAAGGTGAATCAATTCAACAAATACCTGTTTCACGTGAAACATCCATACACATTCGTCATCGAAAAACAGGAGATGTTTTGATTCAAAATGGGCATAGAAAAAAACTCAGACGTTTATTTATTGATTTGAAAATCCCTATGGAAAAGAGAAACTCTGCTCTTATTATTGAGCAATTTGGTGAAATTGTCTCAATTTTGGGAATTGCGACCAATAATTTGAGTAAAAAAACGAAAAATGATATAATGAACACTGTACTTTATATAGAAAAAATAGATAGGTAAAAAATGTTAGAAAACGATATTAAAAAAGTCCTCGTTTCACACGATGAAATTACAGAAGCAGCTAAAAAACTAGGTGCTCAATTAACTAAAGATTATGCAGGAAAAAATCCAATCTTAGTTGGGATTTTAAAAGGATCTATTCCTTTTATGGCTGAATTGGTCAAACATATTGATACACATATTGAAATGGACTTCATGATGGTTTCTAGCTACCATGGTGGAACAGCAAGTAGTGGTGTTATCAATATTAAACAAGATGTGACTCAAGATATCAAAGGAAGACATGTTCTATTTGTAGAAGATATCATTGATACAGGTCAAACTTTGAAGAATTTGCGAGATATGTTTAAAGCAAGAGAAGCAGCTTCTGTTAAAATTGCAACCTTGTTGGATAAACCAGAAGGACGTGTTGTAGAAATTGAGGCAGACTATACCTGCTTTACTATCCCAAATGAGTTTGTAGTAGGTTATGGTTTAGACTACAAAGAAAATTATCGTAATCTTCCTTATATTGGAGTATTGAAAGAGGAAGTGTATTCAAATTAGAAAGAATAATCTTTAATGAAAAAACAAAATAATGGTTTAATTAAAAATCCTTTTCTATGGTTATTATTTATCTTTTTCCTTGTGACAGGATTCCAGTATTTCTATTCTGGGAATAACTCAGGAGGAAGTCAGCAAATCAACTATACTGAGTTGGTACAAGAAATTACCGATGGTAATGTAAAAGAATTAACTTACCAACCAAATGGTAGTGTTATCGAAGTTTCTGGTGTCTATAAAAATCCTAAAACAAGTAAAGAAGGAACAGGTATTCAGTTTTTCACGCCATCTGTTACTAAGGTAGAGAAATTTACCAGCACTATTCTTCCTGCAGATACTACCGTATCAGAATTGCAAAAACTTGCTACTGACCATAAAGCAGAAGTAACTGTTAAGCATGAAAGTTCAAGTGGTATATGGATTAATCTACTCGTATCCATTGTGCCATTTGGAATTCTATTCTTCTTCCTATTCTCTATGATGGGAAATATGGGAGGAGGCAATGGCCGTAATCCAATGAGTTTTGGACGTAGTAAGGCTAAAGCAGCAAATAAAGAAGATATTAAAGTAAGATTTTCAGATGTTGCTGGAGCTGAGGAAGAAAAACAAGAACTAGTTGAAGTTGTTGAGTTCTTAAAAGATCCAAAACGATTCACAAAACTTGGAGCCCGTATTCCAGCAGGTGTTCTTTTGGAGGGACCTCCGGGGACAGGTAAGACTTTGCTTGCTAAGGCAGTCGCTGGAGAAGCAGGTGTTCCATTCTTTAGTATCTCAGGTTCTGACTTTGTAGAAATGTTTGTCGGAGTTGGAGCTAGTCGTGTTCGCTCTCTTTTTGAGGATGCCAAAAAAGCAGCACCAGCTATCATCTTTATCGATGAAATTGATGCTGTTGGACGTCAACGTGGAGTCGGTCTCGGCGGAGGTAATGACGAACGTGAACAAACCTTGAACCAACTTTTGATTGAGATGGATGGTTTTGAGGGAAATGAAGGGATTATCGTCATCGCTGCGACAAACCGTTCAGATGTACTTGATCCTGCCCTTTTGCGTCCAGGACGTTTTGATAGAAAAGTATTGGTTGGCCGTCCTGATGTTAAAGGTCGTGAAGCAATCTTGAAAGTTCACGCTAAGAACAAGCCTTTAGCAGAAGATGTTGATTTGAAATTAGTGGCTCAACAAACTCCAGGCTTTGTTGGTGCTGATTTAGAGAATGTCTTGAATGAAGCAGCTTTAGTTGCTGCTCGTCGCAATAAATCGATAATTGATGCTTCAGATATTGATGAAGCAGAAGATAGAGTTATTGCTGGACCTTCTAAGAAAGATAAGACAGTTTCACAAAAAGAACGAGAATTGGTTGCTTACCATGAGGCAGGACATACCATTGTTGGTCTAGTCTTGTCGAATGCTCGCGTTGTCCATAAGGTTACAATTGTACCACGCGGCCGTGCAGGCGGATACATGATTGCACTTCCTAAAGAGGATCAAATGCTTCTATCTAAAGAAGATATGAAAGAGCAATTGGCTGGCTTAATGGGTGGACGTGTAGCTGAAGAAATTATCTTTAATGTCCAAACTACAGGAGCTTCAAACGACTTTGAACAAGCGACACAAATGGCACGTGCAATGGTTACAGAGTACGGTATGAGTGAAAAACTTGGCCCAGTACAATATGAAGGAAACCATGCTATGCTTGGTGCACAGAGTCCTCAAAAATCAATTTCAGAACAAACAGCTTATGAAATTGATGAAGAGGTTCGTTCATTATTAAATGAGGCACGAAATAAAGCTGCTGAAATTATTCAGTCAAATCGTGAAACTCACAAGTTAATTGCAGAAGCATTATTGAAATACGAAACATTGGATAGTACACAAATTAAAGCTCTTTACGAAACAGGAAAGATGCCTGAAGCAGTAGAAGAGGAATCTCATGCACTATCCTATGATGAAGTAAAGTCAAAAATGAATGACGAAAAATAACCCTGAGAGAGGCTGGACCCTCTCTTTTTTGTGCAGTTTAGGAGCTAAAGGGAACAGAATGGAGAAAATGGAACA
>ERZ1023210.18-NODE-18-length-70795-cov-6.043073_pt1 | contig 70795 bp, 64 predicted proteins | sample MGYA00380446_ERZ1023210 | MGnify/ENA primary metagenome ERZ1023210 (study PRJEB33173, sample SAMEA4830300) | metagenome | study: EMG produced TPA metagenomics assembly of the PRJEB25223 data set...
CCCTCTGAGCGTGCCAATTGGCTGACCCAGGAATTCCGGCGGCACAACGTGCGGGTGGGCCCGGAAATTATCCACAGCCTGTTGGAAGGGGTGGGATCGGATTTACGTGAGCTTGCCTCGGCGGTGAGTCAGCTGGTTGCCGATACCAATGGAAACGTCACCGAGGCCGCAGTACGCGAGTATTACCAAGGCGTGGCAGAGGTATCCGGTTTCGATATCGCGGATGCTGCAGTAGCCGGCCACACTTCCCAAGCAGTGGCTTCGGTGCGACGCGCCCTGCAATTGGGGGAACCACCGGTGAGACTGGCCTATGCGTTGGCGAGCAAGGTGGGTACGGTGGCGCGTTTGTATTCAGAGCACGGCGGTAATGCGCAAAAACTTGCTGGACAATTGGGAATGCCACCGTGGCTGGTGGATAAATCATTGAAGGTAGCGCGCCGGTGGCGAGGCGAAAATGTATCGCAGGCGGTGATGATTATTGCTGAGTTGGATGCTGAGGTGAAAGGCCAGGGAGGCGACGCCGAGTACGCGTTGGAATCAGCGGTGCGGAAAATTTCGGAGCTTGCGCGCTAAAATTGTGGCGCTATGACTGAAAAAGACACAGAAAAAGACGTTACAAAACAACCGGAACCAGCAGATGATCTGCAGTTGCAGGAATTCGCCACTAAGCTTTTTGATTTCGCACGAGCTGGTGATACCACGTTGCTCGAATACATTGAGCATGGTCTGAACGCAGATTTGGTTAATCACGAAGGCCACAGTCTGCTGATGGTGGCTGCCTATCATGGTCACGCTGGTTTGGTGCGTGGCTTGGCTGAGCGTGGGGCAGACGTCGATAAGCTCAATGACCGCGGCCAATCTCCATTAGCTGGCGCGGTGTTCAAGAAGGAAGATGCGGTGGTAGACGTGTTGCTCGCAGCCGGGGCAGATCCGAACCACGGGCACCCGACGGCGGTGGATACTGCGCGCATGTTTGAGCGTGCGGACTTGCTCGAGCGTTTTGAGAATACCAAGTGACGCTGGCACAGTGGGCTAGCCTGTTAGCGCTGAATCTCGCTGGAGCTGCCAGTCCCGGTCCGGACATGATTTTGATCATGCGCTTGGCGACGCGATCGCGGACGCACGCATTAGCCGCTGCGCTAGGCATTCAGCTGGGGGTGGTGATGTGGACTAGCCTGACGGTGTTTGGGGCGGCCGCGATCCTGACCGCCTATCCGTCTGTGCTGGCCTTTGTACAGCTGATTGGTGGTATCGCGTTGATCTGGATGGGGCGGAATATGGCTATGGTCGGCTGGCGCGACCGTAGCACTAAGCCGGTGGATCTGGCCGACGCTGCGCTACGTTTGGGCTCGTTAAAGTCTGCGTTTAAAACTGGCTGGCTGACGAATGTCGCGAACCCGAAGATTGTGCTGTTCTTAGCGGCAATTGTGGCGCCGTTGTTGCCGCAAAGCCCATCGATTGGTTTGTCCATTGCTGTGATTGCGGCGTTGACACTCTCAGCGTTTTTGTTGTTTGTGGTTGTGGCATTCTTCTTGTCGACGAAGGCAGTACGTCGTCGTGTATTAGCCGCCGGGCCGTGGATTGATATTGCTTCTGGAGTGCTGTTTATGGTTATTGGCGGCTCTCTGGCTATTAACGGGCTTGTGACAATGATTTGGGCTTAGGCTGTAGAGCCAAGAGCTAAGAGCCAAGGGTCAAGAGTCAAAGAGGGCATAGGGCACCTGCAAAATCTGGACGCAAGTAATGCTTGGAATCCGTTGAAAAATGCTTTGGATGCGCCCAATCTGAATTGGTTGGGTGCATTTTTATGCCTTTTAAGCAATAAGCAGTGAGATCGTAACTAAAACCGATTTCTATCGGGGGATAGGATTCTTTTAGACAGCGTACTATGCCCCAAAAATATGGGGCATCTGGATCTGTAACGCACTAATCTGGGGGTAGCTTGTAACGAAGATGGAAAGTGGAAAACAAAAAATAATACGTTCGAGTTCATACAGTTCAAACGGGCTTTTTAACGCAGTTAATTTGATTTCTTTGCATTTACTTGCAGAAAAACGTTTTCACTTAACGTGAGCCTTATGGATTTATGTATTTTCGTTGGGTTATGGATGGTGGACTGTAGCTTGTTAAGCTATGTCACGTACCGTTCGTTTCATATGAAAGGATTGTTGACCATGATCAACGATATTCTTGTTAACCTGTCCACCACCGCTAGCGGCGTTGCTGGTGCTCTTATCGAGGCTGCTAAGTTCGTATTCGCTGGCGGTACCGGCGTTCTCACCAACGTTCTGAGCTCCTCCAAGTAATTGACTGTTTAACAGCTGCGGTGGGGGCTCTAAGTTCCTGCCGTTACTTTGAGATCTCCTCAGCGGTTTTCCGCTGGGGAGTTTTTGCATTTATGGCTGTGCCTTGAATTCAGGGGGGCGTTGCAACACTTTCCTTTAGGAAGGTGTTGTTGTGCCTGGAGTTGTTGACCCAGGGATGGCGCGATGGGCAAGTTGAGTTTTGCCGGGCAATTGTGAAGGCGGCTAACACTGTTGTGTTAGCCGCCTTAGGCATTGACTGGGATAGGGGTTCCCAATCGGTTGTTTTGGCTTTGACCTAAATTAGATGCTGGAGCCGAAAAGCTGAATGAAAGGCTCAGCGATAGCGGAGATGACGGATGCGATGCCCACGCCGATCTGTTCGATGAAAGCCAGGATACCGGTGGTGGTTGGTACGTCTGCAGGAAGCTTGTCCATGTGAACTCCTTAAGTGTAGGGATGAATCAGGCCGAATGCTTGTTGTTCTAGGCTCGCCCTGTATTGCGTCCCCAACTCTAGGGGCAGGGAAATATATTGAGCAAATGATTCCCAGTAAGAAGCAGAAAAATCCCAGGTCAAAAGATTCTACTGTGATAAAAACCGCAATCTAGTAATATTATGCTTTGCTAATTTAATATTCACATAAGAAGTAGGAAAATGCTGTGAATAGGAAAAACCCGCCAACGCTTAAGCGTTGACGGGTAGAAATTGGTCTAATTTCATTTAGACCAAAGCATTAGGCTTATTTGCCTAAATTAGAAGCTGGAGCCGAAGGCCTGAATGAAAGCCTCGGCGAAGCCGGAGATTACGTTGGCGATGTTAACACCGATAGCCTCGATGAAGTTACCGACGCTGGATGCCTGTGCATCGGCAACGAGTGGGTTGGTTGGGTCCATTGGGTTTACTGCAGGCAATGGCATAAGTTTTCTCCTTGATGTTCTTATACATGTTGCGCAATTCAAAATCCCGTAGATAAACGGGTTTATCCTTGCATTGCTCCCCCAATACTAAGGGCTTTTGGTGGAAAATATCAAATATGTTTTATGTATCGTGTGTAAAACTAAGGATAGTTTCAAGTGTTGTAACCATAGACTAAAGAACCGGCCCGGGTGTGTAGTAACCCAGGCCGATTCTTTTGGGCAGCCGCGCAAGGCCACCAGCTATTCAGCGAGAAACTGACTTAGCGAGAAGCTAACTTAGCCTTCCATCTTGTTGAAGAGGTTGGCCATACCAGACTTCTTGTTGGCTGCGGTGTTGCGGTGGAAAACGCCCTTGGAAACAGCCTTGTCCAGCCCGCGGGACGCTACGCGCAGCTTCTCTTCCGCGACGGCCTTGTCGCCAGCTTCCACAGCGGAGCGGAAGTTGCGCATCATGGTGCGAACGCGGGAACGAACGTGCTGGTTGCGACGGCGCGATTTCTCGTTGGTAATTACGCGCTTTTGCTTGGACTTAATGTTTGCCATGGTGAAGATACCTCTTATAGTCGATAGACACTGACGTGAAAACTCATTCTGCCTAAGCATTTCCAGCATCACGATCAGCCGAAGCTGACCCTAGATGCGCGTCACCAAACCGTTATCGGGCGGACCCAAGGTCCTGACCGCCCCGCTTGGTGCAGCTCGACAGACGAGCAACCCTGTAGAGCCTAGCAGAATTATGCCGATAATCCCACTTCATTCCACTTCACCGTGCCTTGTCTTTTGCCTCGTCTCGTGCTTTGCCGAGTCATGCCCCGTCACGCCCCGTCACGCGTTGCGGCGTACTGCCTAATTCCATTGATGTTCATTGCGCAGCCGGTTGGCGATCCGTTCAAAACGTCGCCTAGGAAACAGCACGCCTTGCCGACGCAAATATTGCTCCTGAATCTCGAGCACGCGATCCACCCGAATCCAGCAGGGTCGTCCTGCTTCATCCCACTCCCCGGTACCGATGCTGGTCCACCGCGGATCGTGATCATGCGTAGGATTCGGCGAGATTAACAAGGCCAGCACGCTGCTATTCGTCCGTCCCACAATCAACACTGCGCGTTCGCGTGGTGGGGAATCGATGCCGTCGGTGGGTGTCCAGACCCATACGACCTCACCGGAATCTGCGTGTCCATCCATATCGGGGGCGTAGAAAATTGTGCGGGTCAGTGCGCGGGATTTCCATACTTGAATTTTTGCTGCGGCACGTGCAACTGAGCGCGACGCGGTGTTCTGCATGCCTAGACGCTGGTTAATTAGCGCCAGGCCTTTTTCCAACAGGTCTTCGTTGGGGCTGGATGGCGACCAGCGTTTATTTTTCCGCCGTGCTGCAGACATGCTAGTAATCTTAGCTTTTGCGCTAAGTTGTCCTGGCTATTTTCCTTGCGGCGTGGTTCGGTAGGCTGGTGGGAGTTTACAACGAGAGGTAGTCCGAGGAAGTAATGTCGAAAAATTTTGCAGCGCAGACGTTCACCGAAACCGAGCGCCTGCGCAACTTCTGCATCATTGCGCATATTGACCACGGTAAATCCACCCTGGCGGACCGCATCCTGCAATTGTCCAACGTCGTTGATGCGCGTGATATGCGCGATCAGTACCTCGACAACATGGACATTGAGCGTGAGCGTGGCATCACGATTAAAGCGCAGTCTGTGCGCTTGCCGTGGGTACCGACGTCCGGCCCGCATAAGGGTGAAGAAATCGTGCTGCAGATGAATGACACTCCCGGCCACGTCGACTTCACCTATGAAGTTTCCCGGGCCCTGGATGCCTGTGAGGCAGCCATTTTGCTTGTCGACGCAGCCCAGGGCATTGAAGCGCAAACTTTGGCGAACTTGTACTTGGCAATGGAACACGAGCTGGAGATCATTCCAGTTCTCAACAAGATTGACTTGCCTGCCGCAGATCCAGAGAAGTATGCCCTAGAGCTGGCCAACATCATCGGTTGTGAACCAGAAGATGTCCTGCATGTTTCCGGAAAAACCGGTGAAGGTGTCGTCGAACTGTTGGATAAGGTCGTCGAACTTACCCCTCCTCCGCACACCGACTACCCAGAGGACGCGCCAGCGCGCGCGATGATTTTCGACTCCGTTTACGACGTGTACCGTGGCGTCGTCACGTATATCAGGGTGGTCGACGGCCAGTTGAAGCCACGACAAAAAGTGCGCATGATGAATACCGGGACAGACCTGGAAATTCTGGATATGGGTATCGTCTCGCCGAAGCCGACCTCGTGCAAAGGCTTGGGTCCTGGTGAGGTTGGCTATGTGATCACAGGTGTAAAAGACGTTCGTGAGACCAAAGTTGGCGATACCATTACCTGGGCCAACAAAGGAGCCGAGGAACCACTGCAGGGATATGACGAACCCAAACCGATGGTTTATTCGGGTATGTTCCCGATCTCGCAGGAAGATTTCCCTGACCTGCGTGATGCGCTAGAAAAACTCCAGTTGAACGACGCCTCACTGACCTTTGAACCAGAAACTTCCGTCGCGCTGGGCTTCGGCTTCCGCTGCGGATTCTTGGGTCTGCTGCACATGGAAATTACCCGTGACCGTCTGGAACGTGAATTCGACCTGGACTTGATTTCCACCGCGCCCTCGGTGACTTATCGCGTGGTCAAAGAAGACGGCACCGAGCAGTATGTGCACAATCCTGCGGACTGGCCAGAGGGTAAGCACGATGCGGTCTATGAGCCGATCGTGAAAATGACCATCATTGTGCCAGCGGATTTCGTTGGGCCGACCATGGAGCTATGCCAATCCAAGCGTGGGCAAATGGGTGGCATGGACTACCTGTCTGAGGACCGAGTCGAGTTGCGCTACACGATGCCGTTGGGTGAGATCATCTTTGATTTCTTCGACATGCTGAAATCCCGCACCAAGGGCTATGCCTCGTTGAACTACGAGGAGGCAGGTGAGCAGTTGGCGGATCTGGTTAAGGTCGATATTTTGTTGCAGGGTGATCCAGTCGACGCTTTCAGTGCGATCGTGCACCGCGAGCATGCATATCACTATGGCAACAAGATGACGAAGAAGCTGAAAGAGCTCATTCCGCGCCAACAATTCGAAGTGCCGGTGCAGGCGGCTATTGGTGCGAAGATTATTGCCCGCGAAAACATCCGTGCGATGCGTAAGGACGTGTTGGCGAAATGCTATGGCGGCGATATTTCGCGTAAGCGGAAGCTGTTGGAAAAGCAGAAAGCCGGTAAAAAGCGCATGAAGTCACTGGGCTCGGTGAACGTACCACAGGAAGCTTTCGTGGCGGCACTGTCGACTGATGGTGATTAGGCGCTGCCATTAGGTGCCGCTATTAGGCAGTGTTATTAGTCGCGTCTAGTGACCGATTGCTGATGCTAATGAGACACACTCGGTAACCGCTGGCAAAATTCACTATTGTGGAAGGGCATAAGTGTTTTACCGACTCGCGTCGCGCACGCGTAGTTTCCTGAGACGTCTTGTGCGCGGTGTGGTTTCTTAGCGAAGGAAGTGTTACTTCACGTGCCCGGCCCAGAATCGCAACAGCCAGAGTTTAATCCGCTAAACAATCGTCGTTCCGCCAGCCCAGGGCGCGTCGGGCGCCCAGTTAGCCCTGGACAGCCACAGGCTCAGGGGCAAGGGCTTCCGCAGCGCGCGGCACAGGCACAAGACCCGCTGGAATTCGTGCGGGCTACTGTTGGTGGCCAACCGGTCGGGGAATTATTCCGTGGTGCCGCCAGCGAAATCATCAGTGAGCTGCAAGAATTACGTCGTGACCTCCACGAGCATCCTGAAATCGGCTTGCATCTACCACGCACCCAAGAAAAGGTACTGCGTGAGCTAGAGGGTTTGCCGTTGGAAATTACCACTGGCAGGGAACTGACTTCTGTGATCGCGGTGTTGCGTGGTGGGAAGCGAGGCGAGCACCCCGTGTCCGTGTTGCTGCGTGGCGACATGGATGCCTTGGCAGTACGTGAGCGTCTGGACCTGCCTTTTGCTTCGAAAAATGATTACATGCATGCCTGTGGCCACGACTTGCACACCGCAGGTTTGGTCGGGGCAGCGAAAATCCTGTGCCGCTACCGGGAAGAACTAGCCGGCGACGTGATTTTCATGTTCCAGCCGGGTGAGGAAGGCCCGGGTGGGGCAGCGCCCATGATTGAAGAAGGCGTACTGGATGCTGCTGGCCGGCGCCCAATTGCGGCCTACGGCATCCATGTGGGCCCGCAGGATTACGGCACTTTCCACTATGTGCCAGGGCCGATGATGTCTTCGTCATCGAATTTGACCATTACTGTCACTGGTAAAGGCGGGCATGGCTCTCGCCCGCATGATGCTATTGATCCGGTGTTAGCGTTGGCAGAAATTCAAACGTCCTTGCAGCTGGCTATCACCCGTCGTTTTGACGCGCTGGATCCCATTGTGGTGACGGTGACCAACGTGCGAGCCGGAGAAGGAGCGTTTAATGCGATTCCAGACACTGCAACTTTGGGGGCGACCGTGCGGGTGCTGCGTGATGAAAAGATTGACGCGGTACGTCAAATGATTGCCGAGGTAGCCGGTAACGTCGCCGCGGCGCATCGCTGTTCTGTCGATATTGATTTCCAGGTGCTGTACCCAACGACGAAGACTAATCCTCGGGAAACCAAATTCGCGGCCTCTGTATGGGGCGAAATGTTTGGGGAAGAGGCCGTGCAACCCTTTGAGGCGCCGATGATGGCCTCGGAAGACTTCGGTTTTGTGTTGGCCCAGGTGCCGGGAACTTTCATGTTCTTGGGTACCGCGAATCCGGACAAGCCTGAGCATCTGCGCGATTGGAATCACTCACCGAAGATTAATTTCAATGATTCGATCTTGGGGGATCAGGCCGCAGCATTAGCTGCCTTGGCGTTTGAACGTTTGGCGACAGAAGATAAGCATCCTTCCGCAAGCGTGCGTGCCGCGCGGGAAGCGAAAGGGCGAGCGGATGCTATCCGGAATGGCCGTTAGCCCACCTGGCCCGTTATGCTGTTAGCCATGTGGCACGCAGATTCGCAGCAGCCCGCACCGGGCTGCGGGCTTTCCGCTCAACAAGAAGCACAATTTCAGCAGCTAACCGCGTATGCGCTGCAACCAGAACGCAGTGATGAACACGTTGTGGATGGTGGCTTGATCCGGATGATTCACGCGCACTAGTGGCCTGCGAATTTTGGTATGCGCCTGGTTAAGCCAGGGACGGGAAATCTGAATCCTAAAGCCGTATTGTTGATCTTCCTCACGTAGACTCAAAGATATGATTTCACTCGTTTCGCCTCTGTTTGTTCCCGGTGACCACCCTGATAGCTTCCAAGAGGCTGTAGATTGTGGGACCGATTCGATCGTTTTCGACTTACAAGATTCTTGTGCACCAGAGAACAAGGCGCGTGCTCGGCAGAATATTGTCTCGTTTATCGAGGAATACTCTTCTGGTCAGAGCCCAGATATCATTACCGTGGATAAGCCGGTGTTGATTGGTGTGCGTATTAATGGCGTGAACTCGCAGGAGTATCCGAAGGACCTGGAAGCACTTCAGGCGGTATCGGATCAACTGGATTTTGTTATGCAGCCGCTGGTTAACGAGTCCAAGGCGATGACAGAAACCAAGCAGTTATTGAAAGACTCGGACGGCGCTCCGGTACCAATCGTGGCTTTGGTAGAAACCGCCCGCGGCATTGTTAACGCTGCAGAGATTGCTTCCACCCGTGGAGTCGCTCAGCTGGCCTTCGGTGCGGGCGATTATTCTGAGCAGCTACGTGTGAACCACTCGAACCGGGATGCTTTGCTATTCGCCCGTTCGACGCTGGCTACCGCCTCCGTCGCTTTCCGATTATCGCCGCCGGTGGATACTCCGTATTTCAACGTGGCTAACGAAGATGGGCTGGTGGATGCCACCCACTACGCCAGCGCGTTGGGCTTTAGTGGCAAATTGTGTATCCACCCATCGCAGTGCGCGATTGTGACTGCGGCGTTTAAGCCATCAGATAACGCTATCGCCTGGGCACGTGAGGCCGTGGAGAAATTTGAAGAAGCTGTAGCGCGTAAAGAATCTTCGGTAGAGCTGGAATCCGGTAACTACGTTGATGCCCCGATCTACCGTCGTGCACTGGATTTGCTGGCTAAGGCCGGTAAGCAGTAGTAGCTAAGCAATGGCCGCTAAGGATTTTCAGGGCTAAGAGTCCCGCGCACAAGGCGGCAAGCTTAAATATTTACGCAGCTGTAGACCTGGGCGCGGTACTTAGTCGTGTTTATTGTCCGTGATCGGGGATTGGCTATTGGGACTGGGAGTGTCGTGGACGTTATGCGCGCTGGGCTTGCACAGCTGACGTAAGGCGATGCGGCCGTACATATCGCCGAGCTCTTCACTGCTGAGTCGCCCACCATCGGCGTACCATTGCGAGACACCGATGCCCATATCAATGAGCGCCCAGGACACGATCTTGATGTCGTCGGCAACAAAGACCCCAGAATCGATACCTTCGCGCACAATCGCCATCCACCGGGCCACATAATCACGTCGCATCTGCACGACGATGGACCGTGAAGGCTCTTGCAATGCACGGATCTCGTTATTGACGATGCGCGCTCGCTGGGCTTGTTCTGCATGGAATATGGTGTGATATTTCATGCTGGCAAAAAGCTTGTCGGCGCTGGTTTTCATAGGCGAATAGCCAGTCGCATGGAAGCGCAGCAATGCCTCCATAGAGCTAATCGCGATATCGGCCAGTACTTCTTGTTTAGACTTGTAGTGGTTATACAGGCTGGAGGCCCGCATGCCGACGGCCGCGGCGATGTCTTCCATGCCGGTGGCGTGGTAACCGCGCTCGTCGAAAAGCTGCATTGCGGCTTCGGCAATTTGTGCTCGGCGTTTTGGATTTGCCATGAGGTATCTGCCTCCTAGTCAGTCTGGTTGGCGACGACGCACTATTGGTGACGGCGCACTATTAGTTAAGCATGCCAGAAAATGTTACGAGCATTCCGCTTGACTATTAGTGCGATGTGAGTCACTCTTAATGCTAACGATGATTCGCTTGAAGGAGTGACTGAACCATGTCCACCAACCCGCTTGCCGCAGGCACAGACCTGCTCGGTGTATTCAACGATATCCCAGAAGCTGACCTCAACGCCTGGAAGCGGGCAGCAAGCTTGCGTGAACCGGTGGAGGCTGTCATCAACGATTACTGGCAACGTGCAGAAATTCCGTTTGATTTGATTCCAGAAATCGTAGAACGCGATCTGCTTACCGACGGCTTGGATGTGCCCGGACATGAAACTTTGTCGCATTTGGGTTCTGGCTTAACGCTGATGGAAGTCGCCCGCATCGATGGTTCCGTCGCCACGATTCTGGCGGTGCAAGCGGGGTTGACGATGCGCTCAATTGATATGTGTGGCTCGCAGGAACAAAAAGATAAATATTTGCCGAAGATGGCCACGGGTGAGCTACTGGGTGCTTTCGCGTTGACGGAACCAGACCACGGCTCGGATTCGATTGCCCTAGAGACCACCGCCGTCCGCGATGGCGATGAGTGGGTGCTCAACGGGGAGAAGAAATGGATCGGCCTGGGTAAGGGCGGGGACATTTCCGTGGTGTGGGCCCGCACTGAAGACGGCGAGGTTTCTGGTTTCATCGTGCCACAGGATGCAAAGGGCTACGACGCGCAGGTTATCGAAAATAAGATCTCATTGCGCGCTATCCACCAGGCACACATCAAGCTCAACGACGTGCGCATTCCCGCAGAAAACCAACTACAAAACGCGAAAACGTTCAAAGACACCGCAGCCGTGCTGATGGCCACGCGCACTGGGGTGGCTTGGATTGCGTTGGGAGCGGCGATCGCTTGTTATGAAAAAGCGCGAGAATACGCAGACGAGCGTATCCAGTTTGGGCGTCGCTTGGCTGAAAGCCAGATTATTCAGCAGCGTTTGGTGGATATGCAGTTGGAGATCAGCCAAATGATGCTGTTGAATCGCCACATCGCTGAACTCAATGCTTCTGGCAAGCTCACCGGCGAACAGGCCTCCTTTAACAAGTTGCGTTGTACTCGTGGTGCTCGCAAAGTCGCTGCTGATGCCCGTGACATGCTCGGTGGCGTCGGCATTTTGTTAGATAACAATATTGCCCGTCATTTCGCTGATACCGAGGCTTATCACACCTACGAAGGCACTGACACGGTGCAGTCACTCATTATTGGGAAGAAGATCACTGGCGTGGGCGCGTTTAAATAACGTGTTTTCGAAAACCACTGCCGTTTGCAGGAAGGCTACACCTACTACGGTGCAGTAGGTGTAGCCCTTAGCAAGAACGGCGCTGTGCCTGTGCTATCCAGGCCTAGTTGTTCAGCGGCTTGCGCGTTTTCGCCATATGCATAGCGCGTTCCACGTTTGCTGGCAATGCAATCAGCGGTACGGCGTGTTCGACTTCCCGGTCAGCGAATTCATCGAAGCCTAGTTCACTGACACCGTCAGCTGCGGTGTAGTGCTTCGCCAGCTGGCGGGCAATGACATGATCATTGTCTGTCATTCCCGCAATCGGCCAGCCCTCATCCAGCGGGGTAGCGCCAGAGTACAAAGCGATCGTGGTGTTTTCACGTGGCTGATAGCCGTCGATCATGCTTGCGGCCTGCTCAATGGCATAACCCAGTACGTGATCCGGCGACATCAAGATGGCATCGCCTTCCCGGATAAAGCCGTATTCAGCTGCGAAATACATATTTGCTAGCGGTTTGGCATCGGTGATCACGTCAAACGCACGCTGGTGGTAATCGTCGTACAGACCCTCCATGCGTTCCAGTAGGGCGACGGTACCGGACCAAGCCGGGAACAAGCCGACGTTGCGTTCCGGGAAACCCACCTTGGTATCTGCATGGACTACTACGCGGTCACAGGACAGGTAAAGCTCAGAGCCACCACCTAAGGCAGCGCCCCGGACTGCACCAACGACGGGGAATGGGGCATTACGCAGAATACGCAGTACCTGCGAGCCATTGCGCACTAGATCATCAATGCTCTGGGTATCGCCGCTTTCACCTGCTTCGGCAATGGACGTCAGGTCTGCCCCTGCAGAAAATGCACGCTGCTCGTCGTTGCCCACAACCAATGCTTGGATACCCAGCTGGTCGGCATCGTCCACAATCGAACGAATCGAGTTGAGAGCTGGCTGGCTTAGCGAGTTTAGCGAGGTCTGCAGGTCCAGAATGCCGACGCCATTATCTAACAGATGCACTCGGACTTTTTCGGCATCGCGCACGGTCTTGGCTTGACCTGAGGCGAGTAATTCCTTAACGGTGACCACACCAGTGCGATCCTTGGTCTCTGCAACAGATCCGTCGGTGGCCAGCACCTTGCCAACTTCTGGGTAGAAACCTCCGGCTGTGATGGCAGCCTGCAGCAGGGAAGGTGTTTCGTCGTAAAGTTCTGCAACCTTTTCTAGACCGATCGAATCTGCCAAAGCAAAAGGACCCTGCTTCCAGCCGTAGCCCAAAACCAGGGCCTTATCCATTAGCTCGACGGTATCGGCGATTTCTTCTGCTGTTTCCAAGCAGTAGCCTAGCGTCGCAGCGAATAGGTCGCGGGCATAGCGGCCACCGGCGCTATCTTCGGCGATGACTGCGGCAGCATCCTTGTGCTTTGTAGCAGAATCTTCTGGGGTCTCGCGCTCGCCATAGCTGAAGTCTGCTTGGATTACCTTGTCCCGGCCCTGGTAGAAGCCACCATCACCGGTACGCCCGGTGAGTCCGCGATCCACAAGACCGTTGATGACATCGTTCTTTTCCAGATTGAACTGGTGCAGCTGGTCGGATTCTGGCAACGCGTTGGTCAGCGAGGACCAGATTGGTTTCACCAACTGGAGGCCGATGTAGTCCAACAAACCGAAAACACCGGTACGAGGAATGCCGAACGGTTTGGAGAATACGGCGTCGGCAAGCTCATAAGAAATGCCTTGCTCCATCGCCAGTTCTGCGCCGGCACCCAACCAGAAACAGCCCAGACGATTGGCGATGAAACCAGGGGTATCGCGGCAATCAACCACGACCTTGCCCAGTTGCTGCTCAGCAGCGGTATTCAACGTCTGCAGGGCAGCTGCGCTGGTTTTTTCGCCCTCGACGATTTCGACCAGGCGCATCACGCGTGGCGGGTTGAAAAAGTGCGTGATGGCAAAACGGCTGGCCAGGCCGTCAGGAAGCTTTGCCGTTAGTTCTGCCAAGGGGATGGTGGAAGTATTTGATGACAGCAGCGCGTGCTCGTTCAAATGAGGGGCGACGGTTTCATACAGCGAGCGCTTGGCCTCGAGATCCTCAAAAATGGCCTCGACAACCCAGTCACATTCATGCAGCTTGTCCAGGTCGTCGGTGGTGTTCCCAGCGGAAATATTTTCCACGAACTTGGGGTGCACAAAGCCTTTGCGTTTTTTCTGGGTTTCAATCCCTTTGTAGGCTCGTGCGCTGCGCTCCTCATGGGAATTGCCTTCGTCGGCCATATCCAGCAGAGTGACCTGAATTCCAGCACTGGCCATCAGAGCCGCGATGCCTGCGCCCATAGAGCCGGCGCCGATGACGGCAGCTTTTTTCACTGGGGCATTCACGGTGGTTGGTTCTGGGTTCGTGATGATTTTGTTGGTCATGTTTATACAGCCTCCACAATCAGTGCAATTCCTTGTCCGCCACCAATGCACATGGTGACCAGACCGTATTTCTTGTCGGTCGCGCGCAGATGGTGCAGGATCTTGACAGTCAAAATTGCACCGGATGCTCCCACCGGGTGTCCGTGGGCTACAGCTCCGCCGTGCACGTTGGTCTTTTCTGGATCGAAGCCGAGTTCATCTTGTACGGCGATGGCTTGTGCCGCGAATGCCTCGTTGGATTCAATGAGGTCGATATCTTCCAGGCTCAAACCGGCCTTCTGCAGTGCCTTGGGTACGGCAGTGATCGGGCCCAAGCCCATCTTGGTGGGGTCGACGCCACCGATGCCCCAAGAGACCACGCGACCTAATGGTTGAGAACCGTGCTGGTTCAGGGCAGCCTCGGTGCCCAGGAGTAGGGCAGCCGCGCCGTCGTTGATACCAGAAGAGTTACCGGCCGTGACGGTGCCGTCCTTTTGGAAAGCCGGCTTCAGTTTGGCCAGGGCTTCTGGTGAGGTTTCACGTACGTGCTCGTCGAAGTCGAAAGTGACTTCGCCCTGGCGGGTGTGCAGGGTGACTGGGACGATTTCCTCTTTGTGCACGCCGTTATCGCGGGCAGCGGCGGCGCGACGCTGAGATTCCGCAGCGAATTCGTCCTGACGCTCCCGGGAGATGCCATAGGCCTTGGCCACGTTTTCCGCAGTCACGCCCATGTGGCCGGTGCCGAATGGGCAAGACAACGCGCCGAGCATCCAGTCTTGCAAACGGCCGTCACCCATTTTTTGGCCACCGGTACGCATGCCTTCCACGGAGTATGGTGCAGAACTCATGTGTTCCACGCCTGCCGCCAGAGCTAGTTCGGCGTCGCCGGTAAGGATTTGCTGACTTGCAGAAACAATGGCCTGGGCGCCGGAACCACATAAGCGGTTGACGTTGAAGGCGATGGAGGAATCTTTCAGCCCGGATTCGATGCCGATTTTGCGGGAGAGATAAACATCTGATGGGACGTTGGGAACTACGTTGCCCACCACCACGGATTCAACGGCAGTGGGGTCGACTCCGGCACGCGCAATTGCTTCTTTTGCAGCAATGGTGCCCATTTCGGCAGGAGAGAGTTTGGAGAGCGAGCCCTGGAACTTTCCAATCGGAAGGCGGGCACCACTGGCGATATAGATCTCTGACATACGACTCCTTGCGGTTAAAACATCTGAAACATCTGAATTAACTGAAACAGCTGAAACAACGTTTACGAATGGTTATTCGTTATGGAGAGTAGTCTATGTCACAAATCAGGTTTCGGCAACGATCTGGGCTAATCCCGTGCGGTGATTTTCTCATTCTCGGCGATCTCGGCTAGCCGATCCGTAGAGGCCATGCCCGCCACCACCACGGCGGAACCACCCGCGGCCAGGGGAGAAAGCACCTGGCGGGCGAAGGAATCCCAATCGGTCCAGCCGGTCGACAGCAAACGTTGGGCATCGCTAGCGGGGCGGACGATCTCTGCCAGCGGGCGGGTGGGGCCAGGGTAAAAATCGCCATAAAAACGCACCGTTGGGCCGAAATCAATGGCGCCTTCTGGGACCGGTTCACCCATTTCTTCCAAGCCGCGTCCAAAGGGGTCGTTCGTGACGACGACTATATCCCCATGATTAGCGTATTCGGCTACCTTTTCAGCGCTGGTGAAAAACACTGCAGGTTCAGCTCCCGAATCAGCACCCGAAGCAGCCACTGGATCAGCGCCCGAATCAGTTGTCGTGTCTGCGGCTGCACGGTCGGCTGCACGATCCACTGCACGGTCGGCTGCGGTGTCGTCAGTAGCGAAGCGTACGGAAATTCCCGCAGCCAACGCGCCCAAGGCAATCATCGCTGTGTGCCAGGAAACTGGGAGGTCGCACAGGATTACCGAGCTCTCATCGAGATCTAATTCTTCGCGCAAGAAATTCGCTATTTTGGATGCCCAATTCTCGGTGGTTTGAGCAGAAAAATCCATGCGGGTGCCATCGGCTTCGTTATAGACGGTCAGCCGTGGGCTCGCGGGGTCATCGGCAAGCAAATGAGACAACATATCCATGCCCCCATCCTAGGGACCAGGCTGCGGGCATGCAGTGTGCTAACTGTGTATTGCCGGTGGAGATTCCGCTGAATTACGCAGATCTGTTGCTAATGAACGCAACGCGGGCCGTTACCGCCGGCGTCGATTTCTGGTGCATCGACGACGCTGCCGAAGTCTTCGCCGACAGCAGCGGCGGCATCGTCTTGCCCCAGTTTTTCCTCAAGCAGGGGGCCGTTGTAATCCGGTGCAACCACCACGACGATGGAATCTGGTTCCAGGTTCGCATTCGACGTTACCGTCGAAATACCCAGCTGATCCGCGAGAGCTTGGGCGCGTGGATCACTCGGATCGGCGGCTACAACCTGCGAGACCGAGTACAACCCTTCATTCGCATTAGCGGTATTAACCACGGTATACCCGTGCTGGTCCAGCCATGCACCGGTCGCTGAAGCAGTTCCGGCTGGAGCTTGGGCGTTCAGGATATGCAGCTGGGCACCCGCAGCCACCATCTCGACGAGTGCTTCGCCGTCTTCGTCTACGGATTCGTGGCCATCACCGGCAGGATCACCGTCGGTGCCTTCTTCGTCGGACGTATCGTCGGCAAGCAAATGGTCCATGAACGCGTGGACTTGCTCGGTATCAACGGTCACGACGGATTCGCCGAAATCGCCGACTCCATCAATTGAGGTCACCGGGATGGTTGTGAACGTGACATTGCCACCGGCCAAATTTGATAGTTGGGTGGCAAAGCTCATGACGTCCCAGTCCTCGTCGATAACGACCGAGCGTTCCACCGCGTTAGAGATTTTGTTCAGAGTAGATGGGTTAGTCAAAGTGCCGGTTTCCAACACCTTGTTGACTAGCGAAGCCATAAACGCCTGCTGACGCACAATACGGTCGAGATCGCCACGTGGCAGTCCGTAGCGCTGACGGACGAAGGCCAAGGCGTCGCGACCATCCAAAGTGGAAGTTCCTCCAGGAAAATGTGCTCCGGACATGGGGTCATCAACCGGTTCTTGCAAACACACATCGACGCCACCAACAGCGTCGGTAAGAAGCACAAAGCCCAGCAAACCGACTTCAGCGTAGTGATCAACTTGAATGCCGGTGAGATCCGCTACTGCGGAGATCAGCCCGGAGCGTCCTGCTGCCATAGCCTCCCGTTCTTGATCGATATCGTGCTCAGTATCAGGAACGGACTCTTCGTATGCCTGCTTGTGTGCGCTATACACCCCGTTGAGTTTCATGTTGCCGAACTCGTCGTCGTGAATGTAGGTGTCGCGGGGCAGGGAAATCGCCGTTGCTTGGGATCCGTCGTTCGGCACCCGGATCAGCATGATGGTGTCGGTGTTGTCTTCGCCAGCAAACTCGCCCGCATTGAGACGTTCGAGTTCTTCGCGGCTGAGCTGGTTGCCGTGTGCGTCTGTGCGAGAATCGGAACCGACCAGGAGAATATCGACTGCGCCATCAGGGGCTTGTTCCCCGGAACCCTGCGAGGTATCGCTCAGCCCCAAGTTGCCGGCAGAAGTCAGAGTGGAACCAACGCGACCGACCGTCCAATAGCCCACTCCGGTGATTAACACCGTGATGGCAGATAGCAACGCGATTATGACCTTAAGCCCACCGGGACCGCGCTGTTTAACTGTTGAGCGGGATTTCGGGGCGGGCTGAATCTCTCTGCTGGAGCGATTACGATCATTCACGCTGTTCAAGCTTAGGGCATAACTGCTACATTTCCGTTACCATAAAGCGCATTGTGTCTGAACAAATAAACCATGCATCCCGTTTGCCGGTAATCACCGTGACTTATTCGCCAGGTAAGCACCTGCGCGCTCTGTTGGAGTCACTGCCAGGGGCCACCGGGCGCCCAGTTCTGGTGGTGCTGGCTGATAATGGCTCCACCGACGGCGCACCCGAACAAGCCGCTACAGACTTTGAAAACGTGGTGTTTTATCCCACCGGTGGCAATCTAGGCTATGGCGCGGGTATGAATGCCGGGGTGCAGGCTGTGGGGAGTGTTCCGCTTGGTGGCGCACAACCAGTTCCGCTTGCCGACGATTTCGTGCTGCTGACTAACCCAGATGTGGTGTTCCACGATGGAGCGATTGACGAACTTCTGCTCTGCGCTGCTCGGCACCCGAACGCTGCTGCTATCGGACCACGCATCATCGAAAGTGATGGGAGCACCTACCCTTCGGCCCGCGCATTACCGAGCCTGCTAGACGGCATTGGGCATGCGATTTTTGCGGATATCTGGCCTGCAAACCCGTGGTCTGCGCGCTACCGGCAAGGCCAGGATATGGAAACCGAACGCGAAGCTGGTTGGCTGTCTGGTTCCTGCTTATTAGTGCGGCGAGAAGCTTTCGCCCGGGTTGGGGGCTTTGACGAGCGCTATTTCATGTATTTTGAAGACACTGACCTTGGCGATCGCTTCGCCCGTGCCGGCTACAGCAACGTGTACTGTCCGAAGGCGCGGATCAGCCATGCACAAGGCCATTCCACAGAGGCTGAAAACGTATCCGCGACGATGTTGCGCGTGCACCATCAATCGGCTGCCCGTTATCTTTGCGACCGACTGCCGCACTGGTATCAAGCTCCGGTGCGGGTAGCCCTGCGCGCTGGGTTGTATTTGCGTGCCAAAATTTTGACGCGTGGTTAAAACTTTCCATCCAGCCCCCGCCATTCGGGCCTGACTGGCCGCAACCGGCCTCGGTCAGACGCAGTCGGCCTTGGCCATGAAGCCTTGGCCGCTACCCCCTGGCCGTGCAGCCCTGAAGATGTGGGCTCGGGTCTGATCGGGCGAGCCCCGGTGTGTGAGCACGGAATCGACGCGCGCAACAGATATATTTTGGGCCATGAGCAATACCGACGCCGTGATTCTGGTCGGCGGGCGGGGCACGCGCCTGCGTCCGTTGACCATCAATACGCCGAAGCCGATGCTGCCTACTGCCGGATACCCCTTCCTGCAGCATTTATTGGCGCGCATCAAGGCTGCCGGAATCAACCACGTGATCTTGTCGACGTCCTTTCGGGCCGAGGTTTTCGAGGAATATTTCGGTGACGGCTCTGAACTCGGATTAGAAATTGAATACGTCGTTGAAGAAGAAGCTTTGGGTACCGGCGGAGGTATCCGCAATGTCTATGACAAGCTGCGTGGCGATAACGTCATGGTCTTCAACGGCGATGTACTGGCAGCTACAGACTTGCGCGGAATTTTGCGCACGCATGAAGAAAAGAATGCAGATTTGACCATGCATTTGGTCCGAGTGTCAGATCCCCGTGCTTTCGGCTGCGTGCCGACGGACGCCAACGGTCAGGTAACGGCATTTTTGGAGAAAACGGAAGATCCACCGACTGATCAGATCAACGCGGGCTGCTACGTCTTTAAGAAAGATTTGATCACTTCGATTCCCGCCGGGCGCAATGTTTCAGTGGAACGCGAAACGTTCCCGCGGCTTCTCGACGAAGGTCGCAGTGTTGTTGGCCATGTTGATGCCGCGTACTGGCGAGATATGGGCCGCCCGGATGATTTTGTGCAAGGCTCGTCGGATTTGGTGCGTGGAATCGTGGGCTCACCGCTACTGGAAGGCCGGACTGGTGAGGCGCTGGTTGATCCGGCCGCTGGAGTGGCAGGGGGAGTGCTGTTGCTCGGAGGAACCACAGTGGGGCGCGGGGCTGAAATCGGTGGTGGCTGCCGTATCGATTCTTCGGTGATTTTCGCTGGTGCCACTATTGAGCCGGGTGCTCGTATTCGGAATTCGATCATTGCAGATGGGGCACATATTGGGGCAAATGCGATTGTCGATGGCTGCGTGATTGGGGAGGGAGCGCAGATCGGTGCGCGGTGTGAACTGGCGCCGGGTATGCGTGTGTGGCCCGGTGTGATTATTCCGGACACTGGGATTCGGTTCAGCTCTGATGCTTAGAACGCTTCCGATGTTTTTCTGAATGCTCTGGTAGCGACACGCCGACGCCTGAAGAGAAGCTCTGCTTCTGTGTGACGAATGAACGCCCACCTGCCGATTAGTTTTTCAGAACCGATCAGACTCTATATATAGTACCCCTGCAAGTTACCCCCGTTGTCGCAGTTTTGTTACTGCTGTGACTGGTGAGGTCTTTTGCAGGGGTTTTCTGCTGGTTTCTGTTCTGATGGTGGATTCTGGGTTGACGATATTTAGTGTCTCATTGTCTAATCTTTGGAAGTATATGAACGGAACTACGGAGAAAGGACACGGCGTGGACGATATGGCTAAAAACGCCATTCTCCGTGGCGGCGCGGCAGCTCTATCGATCGAAGAGCTCTTCGGTGCGGTAGAACAAGAATGGCAAGACCAGGCGCTGTGCGCGCAGACGGATCCGGAAGCATTTTTTCCGGAAAAAGGTGGGTCCACCCGCGAAGCCAAGCGTATTTGCCAGGCCTGCCCGGTGCGTGATGAGTGCTTGGAGTTCGCTTTAGAGCATGATGAACGCTTCGGTATCTGGGGTGGCCTATCTGACCGTGAGCGTCGCCGCTTGAAGCGAGATATCGGCTAATATTTTCGCGGTTATATGGCCTGTGTGGCCGTATCTGAGTTAATCCCCCCAGGGGTAGCGTGCATCCACATCGCGTGGATCAAGGTTGAGATAAGTCGCCACTAGCACCGTCAGAATTTCTTGTAGCAATTGCTGGCGTTGTTCGCTGGTGGCTGCACGTTGTTCAATGGGTTTGCGAAATAGCACAATGCGCGCACGCGTGGGTTGCCCCTGTGCATCAATTCCTGGTTGTAGCACCCGTCCCAGTGGCACCGGCCCATCGCTGAAGATTTCATCATCGATCAGCGCTAAGTCGGAGCCCAGGTTCATTCGTGGCACGGTATCAACCGCAAGATCTAATGATTCCAGCTGCGGGGCGAACGCAGCATGGATGGAGCTAAAGGCATCTAACGCAGCCATGTCGAATTGCTGGCTACGTGAACGAAACCGTGGGGTTTGCTGCGGCAACACCACGCCACGCAAGCCACGGCCATGGCGGTTGCGATAGGGGCGTAGTTGTGCGCTGTTGCTCATGGAATCAGCATAGAACCCGTGTGCCTGCGCACTAGTTGCGCCACGCCGAAAATTCTTGCGGAACCACCGTTTGCGTGTGTGATCGATCAGTCTTTAAACTTGGGAACGTGAACCAGATTCGTCGCTGTTCCCGTCCTGGCTGTGGTCAGCCTGCACTCGCAACCCTGACGTATGCGTATGCCGAATCTACGGCGGTAGTTGGCCCATTGACCTCGCAGCCTGACCCACATAGTTGGGATTTATGTCAGAAGCATTCTGAAAAAATCACTGCGCCAGTCGGGTGGGAGATTGTGCGCGTCGGGGATATAGATATTGACGACGAAGAAGATCTGGTCGCCCTTGCCGCGGCGGTGCGGGAAAACGGGCGTGTTACTAGTGGTCTGGTAGAAGACCCGGATGCGAGCCCGGTTGCGCATACTTCGGCATTCGCAGATGCGGCAGATCCGGAGCGCTCTAATCACCCGGTGCACCGAGTTCCACGGGTGGTGGAACAAAAACAGCAGCGCCGTGCGCACTTGCAAGTGGTTCCAGAAACTGACTCTGGCGAAGATTCCGCTAGTGAGGCAACCGCTCCTTCTGTAAACGTGAATGGCAGCCGACACGCGCTAAGCCAGCGGGCGGGCGTCGGCAAGCAAGATCTCATCCATGAGGCAAGTGCAGCCGAGGTCACAGAAATTGCAGAATCTACAGACAATTCGGGCGCTGGCCAAAACGTAGACGCTGCCGACGAAGGTGCTGATTTTGTGGACGGCCAGGGCGCTGTTGAGCAATCCACCAGCGAAAATGATGGGGACCCCGTTGATTCCATGCTGGCGGAGTTGCGTGACTCCTCGACGACAGATTTTGCAGCGTTGTGGCCCGATGATTCCTCGGAGGAACCGCGGGCTTAATTCTGGCTAGTCATCGGCACGCTTCTCGGCGAGACCGTTAGAATGGCCTTTATGTATTCTGCACAATTCCTCAACTCTGTCATTAAGGCCTACGATATTCGCGGCTTGGTGGAATCCGAGATTACCGCGGATTTCGTTCGGAACGTCGGACGCGCGTTTGCAGATTTCCTGAAAAACCACGGCAACGAGACTCGTGTCGCGGTTGGCCACGACATGCGCCCGTCCTCCCCAGAATTGGCAGAGGCTTTTGCTGAAGGAGTAGCAGAATCCGGCTTGGACGTTACGGCTCTGGGGCTGGTGTCTACCGATGAATTGTATTTCGCGGCCGGAAGAATGGAGTGTGCTGGAGCGATGTTTACTGCCTCGCATAACCCAGCTTCCTACAACGGCATCAAATTGTGTCGGGCTGGAGCCAAACCAGTAGGGCAAGATACCGGGCTCGGAATCATTACTGATTATTTGGCGAACCTTGCCGACGACGGCACCAACGTTGCTCCGGCGCAACAACGGGGCACCATTAACAAGCACGAGATTCTGGATGATTACGCGCGTTATCTCAACGAACTCGTGCCGCTTTCTAGCTCTCGTCCGCTGGTGGTGGCCGTTGATGCGGCAAACGGTATGGCGGGCCACACCGTGCCTGCGGTGTTTGCTGATCTGCCGATTGATATCCGCCCTTTGTATTTCGAGCTCGATGGCACGTTCCCGAACCACGAGGCCAACCCGCTGGACCCGAAAAACCTCGTAGATTTGCAGCGCTTCACCATTGAACAGGGCGCGGACTTAGGGCTGGCCTTTGACGGCGATGCCGACCGGGTATTTTTGGTGGATGAAAAGGGACAACCTGTCTCACCTTCAGCGATTTGTGCCCTGATTGCTGAACGTATGTTGCAGCGTTATCCGGGGGCGACGATCATCCATAATTTGATTACCTCGAAGATGGTTCCGCAGCTGGTAGAGAAATCTGGCGGAACTGCGGTGCGTACAAAGGTGGGGCACTCATTTATCAAAGCGGAAATGGCGGAGCACAATGCTGTTTTCGGTGGGGAGCACTCTGCCCATTATTATTTCAGCGAATTTTTCAATGCTGATTCCGGCATGCTGGCAGCGTTGCACATGCTTGCGGCGTTGGCCACCTATGAGGGTGCGCTTTCGGAGCTGATGGAGTCGTATCAGCACTATTCGGCTTCCGGGGAGATCAATTTCACGGTTACCGACCAAGCAGCTGCCCGGGAGAAAGTCCGCGCAGCTTTCGCAGAGCGGGCCGCTGAGATCGATGAATTGGACGGTATGACTGTGGATTTAGAAGGCAGCGCTGCTTGGTTCAATTTGCGTGCGTCGAACACGGAGCCCCTGCTGCGTCTCAACGTAGAAGCGGAAACACCCGAGCAAGTTTCCGCGCTTGTCGATGAAATCTCTGGGTTGGTGTCCTAGCCGCGGTTACGGACAGCAGCTTTCGTCGCAACAGCTTCGTTACAACAGCTTTCTCACCGCAGCTTTAGCCTGTAGCAGGACCTCAGTTACCACCCCGCAGTAGAAGGAAAATTTTCGATCTATGCAGCCACTTCGACCGGCTATTCGCCATTACCCATGGGGCTCGACTACCTTGATCCCAGAGTTGGCTGGGCAACCAGCCACCGGTGATCCAGTGGCCGAGCTTTGGTTTGGAGCGCATGCGACCGGCCCTGCTTACGTGGCGCAGCCTGACGGTGCGCTTAAGGGCTTGGATGAGATAATCGCGGCAGATCCTGAGTATCATTTGGGCGCGCGCGTGCAAAAACAATGGGGTTCCCGATTGCCTTTCATGCTGAAGCTGTTGGCGGCCGGTGAGCCGCTTTCGCTGCAGGCACACCCTAGTCTGGCAGAAGCCGAAGAGGGGTTTGCGCGAGAAAACGCTGCTGGCCTGGCCCTGGATGATCCGCGGCGTAATTATAAGGATTCCAACCACAAGCCTGAGCTTATTGTAGCGTTGACTCCGTTTCGTGGATTAGCGGGATTCCGGAAAGCGAGCTCCACCCATAAACTGTTTTCTGTTTTGAATTGTCCTGAGCTGGCGCCATATGCCGAGCTGTTGGAGAACGTGGAAGAGGACAACGAAGCAGCACAGCTGCACACGCTGTTTCGCCGTTGGGTGACGCTTGCCGAAGATGAACGCAAACACTTGATAAGCGCGATCGTGGATAAAGCCTGCGAGGTGCTTGCCGACGAATCCAGCTGGCAATCCTACTCCGAGTGGATGCTTGACAGCCTGCGCACGGTGGTGGACCTGCAGCGTCGCTACCCGGGTGATATTGGGGTGCTAAGCGCTCTGTTACTGCACCATGGTTCCCTGCACACGGGGGAAGCACGGCGGTTGGACGCGGGGCAATTACACGCTTATCTGTCTGGTTTGGGTGTGGAGATCATGGCTAGTTCGGACAATGTGTTGCGCGGAGGGCTTACGGAAAAGCACGTTGATGTGCCGGAGCTGTTGTCATTGTTGCAATTTTCCAGTGTGCGGGATCCGATCATGGAACCGGAACTCATTGCTGAGGGGCAGTACAATTACCCCTCGCATACGGAAGATTTTTTGCTGGAACGCGTCCAGTTAACCAGCCAGCACCCCCGAGTACGGTGTGACTATGACGGGCCGGCGATTGCTTTAGTGACCCGCGGTGCGGTGGAATGCAACGGGCGTATGCTGCGGCCGACAGAAGCGGTGTGGCTACCGGCGGGGGCGGCTGACAATGGCTTTGTCCTCGTGGATGCTGATGAGAGTGTTCACGACGGAATGCGCGCCGGTGCTGAATCCGGTGCCGAGTTGTTTATTGCCCGCGTTTGATCTGTTAGCGGGGATTTTAGTGTGGCTAGGTTGCAGCTAGCGGCTGCAGGCCAGGCTGTGGGCTCAGGTAGTGGGCCAGGCTGTGGGCTCAGGTAGTGGGCCAGGTTAGTGGCTCAACCATGACGAGCTAAGGGACGAACCTGAGCTCTTTAGAGCTTCGCTGATAACGTCGCGCAGTCCCTGCGGTTGTGGGTGGTTTTCTCCAGCTGCGCTCGTGCTATTAGAACCGACTGCATCATGGGGGCCATCGCTTGTGTGGGTGCTGGCATGGTTACCGTGCTGGTGGCGTTGCGTTTCTGCGCCGGGAGCCACCGGATCTGGTTGGGCTGGCTGGTCTTGGGCTCTTTGTACGCGTGCAGCCTGTGCATCGGTTGCCGTCCGTGCATCAGTGCCCGTGCTTTCGCCGGGCTGCTGATTTCTGGGCTGCTGGTTATTGTTGGGCGTTAGACCTGCCCGATCTAGGGTCTCGTTGATCAGGGGCTGCGGATCAAGATCTGCCAATTTTGGGATTGCGCCGACGACGTTATCTGCTGGAGAGTTCGGCTTTGGTGCTTGCTGCTGTGCCGGCTTCGGTTCTGCGATTACGAAGGAATCTTGTGGCTCTTGGTTTTCTCGACTGCCGGAGCCACCCTGGTGGCCCTGTTGTTGCTGCGGTTGCAGAGCCTCAAACCCGCGGGGCCGGTAAACAACCGTCGGCTGGACCGGGTCTGGGTCTTCCTGGAGAACAGCGTGAGGGGGTAGAAAGGGGTCGGCAGCGTCAATCTGGGCTCGGCGGGAAGGCTTTGTGCCCCGTGGTGCTAGTACCTGCTCGTTGGCGTCGGCAAGGTTCCGTGGTGAGACAGGCCGCTGGCCGAGGGCCGAATCCGAGCCAGGGAGAGTCTGACGCGAAGTGTTTCCGTCGTCTTGGGATGCGGAGTCTGCAGCGGAATCGGCTGGGCTGGAAGATTCTGTGACGGTAGTCGTCGAAGCTTGCGTGTGTCCTGCTTCTTGTACTTGTGATGCCGTCGAAAAGTTTGCCGGTTCTGAAAACTGCCAGACTCCGAAACCAATTACGCCCGCAGCAAGACAGCCACTACCGATGAAAGCGATGGCCCTACGGGTTTCCTGGCTCATGGGACACATGACCTTCCGCGTTGATTGCAACTTGATAACAAACCATAACAGCTTCATTCCAAAGTAGTAAGGCCTTGGCGTCGCAAAGTCGATATTGTGAGACAGCTTATATTCGATGGTTCAGGGTCGGCTTTGATATGTGCCCTCCCCGTATGTATTCCGACGACTCATATGTACTCCCGCGACGCAGGTGCATTTCGGCAACTCAGATGTACTCCGGTGCCCCAGACAGTGCTTGCGTTGCTGAAATGTTGAGCAAATATGCCAAACTAGATCAGCTGAACCAGACTAGATCAGCTGAACCAGTTCGACACAACATCACAAAGGTATGGAGCAAGCAGTGGCCTCTTCGACAACACCGGCAGCATGGGAACAGCCCGCATCGTGGGAGGATGCAGAATCCTGGGACGAAGCAATCTTCACCGACGAAAACAATCAGGATTTCCTGGATGAACTCGTAGATCTTGACGACGAAGATGTAGTCGAGTCGGTCCGCGATGCCTGCCTGTTAGCTGCAGGCAACAACGCCAACAACGTCGAAATTAGTAACGGCTATGCAGCTGCCACGATCGCTGCAATCTGGAGCGGTGCACCATTTTTCGCCGGCGAAATAGTCTCTGCTTATCCGTTCGTTCGCGAATTGGTGGGGAGCAGCGACGAACAACTCACTGAAGCCGCCGCAGAACTGTTGGGCGAGCTGGATGTCGACTTCGACCTAGACCCATTTTTGGAAGCTCTGTCTTAATGCTTATCGCGATCGAAGGCATCGATGGTGCCGGGAAAAACACCGCAGTCACAGAGCTAACCCGTCGTTTCCGGCAAAGCGGCATCAGCGTGGACGTCTGGGGGTTCCCAGATTACGACAACTCCATCCATGCGCAGTTGGCTCGCGAGGCTTTATACGGGCGAATGGGTGATCTCAGTGATTCCGTCTATGCCATGGCCACCCTCTTTGCTCTGGATCGCGCGGCTAGCCGCGAGAAATTGCGGAGCTACCTTGCCGACGGTACCCACCGCGATTCGGTGTTGATACTCGATCGATACGTCGCCTCGAGTGCGGCTTATAGCTGGGCGCGTACAGGCGAAGAAGCAGTGACGGACTGGGTCGCGCAACTCGAATTCGGACGCTTGGGTTTGCCGAAACCAGATTTGCAGATCCTGTTGGATGTTCCTGTCGACGTCGCTGCTGCACGTGCACATTCCCGAGCGCAGGCGGATGCCAGCCGCGAACGTGATCACTATGAGCGCGACAGCACCCTACAAACCAAAACAAATGCCGCATATCACAAACTTGCTGCGACAAATTGGGCAAGTCAATGGCTAGTCAGCGAAGACATCGATAAGATAATGGCAACGATCGAAGCGCGCCGGGCCGAACTGGCCTGAAATACCACTCTCGGAGGAAGAACACGACGATGGCAGCAACCATTCTGGTAGTTGACGATGACCCCGCGATTTCCGAAATGTTGACTATCGTGCTGGAATCTGAAGGCTTTCATCCTATCGCGGTGACTGACGGTAACGAGGCTGTGCCGGCGTTTCGTGAGCACGAACCAGATTTGATTCTGCTGGATCTGATGTTGCCGGGCATGAACGGGGTAGATATTTGTCGCACGATCCGTACCGAGTCATCTGTGCCGATCGTCATGCTGACAGCAAAAACCGACACCGTTGATGTCGTGTTGGGCTTGGAATCGGGTGCTGACGACTACATCACTAAGCCGTTTAAACATAAAGAATTGATTGCGCGTATCCGTGCTCGCTTGCGCCCAGCAGTAGAACCTGGGGAGCCAAAGGCAGCTTCTCCGGAGACAATCGTCGTGGGTGATCTACACATTGATGTCAGTGAACACACGGTGACCCGAAACGGCGAAGAGATTTCGCTGACTCCACTCGAATTTGATTTGTTGCTGGAAATGTCGCGTAAGCCTGGCCAAGTACATACCCGGGAAGCATTGCTGGAAAAGGTCTGGGGTTATAAGCATGCCTCGGATACCCGGTTGGTGAATGTACACGTACAGCGCTTGCGGGCGAAGATTGAAAAAGACCCCGAGGATCCGCGGATTGTATTGACGGTACGTGGCGTGGGCTATAAAACGGGCAAGAAGCCTACCGCTTAGGCGTGAAGGAGCGTGAACGAATCCGCAAAGCCCGCTGAGTCGGTTAAGCAGATTAAGCCGGTTAAGCCAGCTGACTCCGAGAAATCTTTGTTTGCAGCCAAGAAACGGTTCCGCCACCTGCGCATCAGGTTGGTGGAGTTTTGGCGTACCTCGTTGCAGGTGCGACTAATCGTATCTATCTTCGTTTCCTCATTGGTGGTTATGTTGGTGCTGGCTTTTGCGTTGATCTCGGTGATCACGCAACGATTGGTGGACCAGAAGCTCGACGTCGCTAGCCAGGAGATTGATCGTGCACGCTTTGCTGTGGAACAACAGATCAACGCCACTGGTTCAGCAAATAGCGTGCAAGTGCGCATTACCTCTGCGCGCGCGTCGATTTCGCATTCGAGCAGCGAATCTACCGATTTAGCCACGATTTACGACACGATCATTGTCGTCGATAACGGTGATGGCTCTTTGACCACGGCACCGGAAGGTTTTCGGGTACCTGCAGAATTGCGCAGGTATGTCTCTGAAGGGCAAGTTTCTTATCAGTTCACGCCCGTCGAACGTGCCGATGGCACCGTCTATGATGCGTTGCTGATTGGTTCGCCGACAGAATCTGATATCCCGGGTGCACAGGTGTATTTGGCGCTGTCCATGGAATCGGAAGCATCCACGATGGCCCTGTTGCGCGGATTGTTATCCACGGCCGGCGTGGTTGTGTTGGTGTTGCTGGTGGGGATTGCCTGGTTGGCTACGCAACAGGTGATTTTGCCGATTCGTTCCGCCTCACGCACCGCGCAGCGACTAGCGGGAGGGCACCTGCGTGAGCGCATGGTGGTCGAAGGTGAGGATGAAATGGCGCGGTTGGCGATGTCGTTTAATGACATGGCGGACAAATTGGTGCGCCAGATTAATCAGTTGGAAGAATACGGCAATCTTCAGCGACAATTCACCTCCGACGTCTCCCATGAATTGCGTACACCCTTGACGACGGTGCGCATGGCCGCGGATATGATCGCTTCCGATTCTGAATCGCTGGCCCCGCACACCCGTCGTGCGTCGGAACTGATGACTCGCGAACTGGATAAGTTTGAAGATCTCTTGGGCGATTTGTTGGAGATTTCACGCCATGATGCCGGGGTCGCGGATTTGTCGGAAACGCAGATTGATGTGCGCTCTAGTTTGGAATCAGCCTGGAACCAGGTGGAGCATTTAGCAGATAAGTTGAATGTTCGTGTGCGGTTTACCGGGCTGGATGAGCCATTGACGATTGCTGGTGATTCTCGGCGTATCGAGCGGATTTTGCGGAATCTGTTGGCGAATGCGATAGACCATTCGGAGGGCAATCCGGTGCTGGTGAATGCTGCGGCAAATGATCACGCTATCGCAATTACCATCGCCGACCGCGGAGTGGGGTTGAAAGAAGGCCAGGAGGATTTAGTCTTTCACCGTTTTTGGCGAGCGGATGTTTCCAGGAAGCGCCATTCTGGCGGCACCGGTTTGGGCTTAGCAATCGCTCGCGAGGACGCCCAGTTGCATGGCGGCATTTTGGATGCCACCGGTGAGCTGGGTGTGGGGTCGACGTTCCGTTTAGTGTTGCCACGTACTCCGCGTGGTCCAGTCGACCCTGCTCCTTTGGAGCTGGCGGTGATGCTGGGGTCCGATGAACCGGAATTAACTGACGACGTAGACGACGCTGGTGCTGAGGCTGATTCTGGCGCTGGTACTGGTGGTGATGGTAATGCAGAATAAGCAGCGACGTACCCACCAATGTGGCGTCTTTGGAAGGCGTTCCGCAGATACTCAGCATGGTGGCGTCGGCAAGCGCGGTGTGCAGGCTTTCCGACGTGGGAGCCGTGCGCTGGTCGTGGCCAGCAGCCTGGGGCGTGTGGCGGGTTGTAGTGCGTTGCCACGTGATACCGGCCCGCAGGCGCTGCGACCGTTTGAGGCGTCTTCCAACCCGGACGATGATATGAATGTTGGCCCGACTGATGGGCAAGAGCCAGATTTATTATTACGGGAATTTTATCGGGCCTCGGCTAGCCCAGAAGGTGATTACCGAGCGGCCAAGCGATATCTCACCGAGAATGCCGAGGGCAACTGGCAGCCACATCACGACGACATGTTGATTGTGGACCGAATCGAATTCAACACCGCATCTGGGCCGGCGGATTCCGCGAAGCGGAAGTTCGACGTGCGCGGTACTGTCATTGGCAAATTAGGTGATGGCGGAAAGTACCTGCCCGAAGATGGGTTGTATGAGACTAGCGTGGAAATGGAGCTGGTGGACAATCAGTGGCGGATTTCCTCACTGCCGTCCGGAGTAGTGATTGAGCGCAATGAGCTGCGGAACCAGTATCAGCCGCAGGCGCTGTACTTTTTTGATTCCACGGCCAGCGTGCTGGTTTCTGATCGGCGCTGGTTGTATTCGCAGCAAGAATCGCTGGGTGCGTCGTTGGCAACGATGCTAGTAGAAGGTGCTAGCTCACGTTTGGCCCCAGCGACGAAAGATTATCTGCCGGAAGATGCCACTTTCTTGGGGATTGATGAGGGCACTTATAATTTCTCTGGCATGTCCTCGTTGAGCTCTGAGCAGCGTATGCAATTTGCCGCACAATTGGTGTGGACGTTGGCGGGAGCTTCGGTTCCCGGGCCATATTCAGTTTTGATTGATGATGTTCCGGTGGCTGATGGTTTGGAAACTTTGTCGACCGATGATTTTGCGGGGTTGAATCCCAAATCATCGACTGATGGAGTGAGCTCGCTATATGCTTTAGCAAATGGTTCTTTGGTGCGTGTTGCTTCAGATCAGCGCGTGCCGCTTGACGACGCAGCTGGCGAGTTGCGGGATATCAGTGCCGCCGATATCGGGGTTGATGGAACGGTTGCCGTGGTGCGCGCAAAGAACACCGGCGTGGCGCATTCTGCAGGCCGTGGCGAATCCCAGCTATTTATCGGTGAGCTTGACGGCAAGCTGGAAGAAGCGCTGTCTAGTGAGTTCATTACTCGCCCAACATTGGAGCGGACCGGCGGCGCGGTGTGGGTGTCTACGCAGGACAAAAAAGTTGTGCGTGTGGTGCGTGCTACGAGCTCCGGCGAGCTGACTACCAGCAGCGTGGACACCTCAGCCTTGGATGATATAGACGGCGAGATTTCCGTATTGCGCTTGTCTAACAGTGGTGCAGTTGCGGCAATGATTATCGATGGCCATGTCTATACCGGGGTTGTCCAGCACACGACTTCTGGTGAGCGCAAGATTGTGAATGTACATGAGATGGCCACCGAAATCGGTGGCACCGCGTTGAGTTTGGATTGGCAGCCGGATGGTTCACTGCTGGTGGGTACGTCTGCGGCTGATACGCCGGTGTGGCGTGTGGAGCAGGATGGCTCTGCGGTGTCGTCGCTGCCTTCGGGCAATGTGACCGCACCGGTGGTGGCTGTGGCGGCTTCTGGTTCAACGCTGTATATCACTGATGCGCACGCGACACTGCAGCTTCCAGCCAGTGGCAGCGAGACATCGTTCTGGCGCGAAGTGCCTGGTTTGCAGGGGCAGCGTTCGGTTCCGGTAGTGGCGAACTAGCCGACTGACAATTAGGGGGGATCATGTCGAAATTTCGTCGTAGCGCTGGTCGTGCCGGTCTTATTGAATTAATCTTGCCACGCGCGTGCGCTGGCTGTGGTGTGTCTGGGCAGCTGCTGTGTCGGCAATGTCGCTTGGTATTGGCGCAGCCCCCGCGGCGCATCACGCCGCGCGCCGATGTCCTTGCCCCGGTGTATAGCTGCGGTGGTTATGGTGGCCCGCACCGCGAAGTCATCTTAGAAATGAAAGAACGCAATAATCGTGCAATCCGTCCGTACATCGCTGCGGTTATACGGGCGGCTGTGGAAATTTTGCAGGCGCGCGGGGAGTTGTCACATCGTGTGGTGTTGGTTCCAGCCCCCACTCGTGCACGCTCAGCCAGACTGCGCGGCGGTGACCCAATGACACAGTTGTGCCAGGGTAGTGGGTTCCCGGTTATCGAAGCAGTGCGCCTGGCGCCCGCGATGCCGGATCAGTCTGGGCTCAACCGTGATGACAGGTTGCACAACGTTCGCGGCAACGTTCAGCTGGTGCGCTCTGGGCCGCGCCGGGCCGAGGTGGTGGTTGTGGATGACGTTATAACCACCGGGGCAACACTGGCCGCGACTGTGGACACGCTTACTTATGCTGGTGCGGATGTTGCTGGGTGTGTGGTTTTGGCTGCTGCGTAAAGGTAAAAAGCGCTGAAAATTTTTTCCAATTAAGCGCTAATTCCCAGTCCAAACCCAGGTCAAACTAGTTCACGGTTGATACAATAGAAGTAGAGCAACCGAGATGAAAGGGAAAGATTACAGTTATGACTTTCGACCTAAACAACGACGCTCAAGCCCCAGAGGCCCAGGTCACCATCACTGGCCGCAATGTTGAGGTGCCGGAGCACTTCGCGGAGCGCGTTAACGCAAAACTCTCCCGCATCGAAAAGTTGGATCCCACGCTGACGTTCTTCCATGTGGAACTGAAGCAAGAGCAGAACCCTCGTCGTGAGGAGCAAGGCTCCCGCATCCAGATCACCGCCACGGGCAAGGGGCACCTGCTGCGTGCTGAGGCCAAGGAAGATTCCTTCTACGCGGCTCTGGAAACCGCTATTCAGAAGATGTCCCGCAGCCTGCGTAAGGTGAAGGTCCGTCGTGAAGCCGCTAAGTCTGGTCACCGCGCACCAAAAGGTACCGGTGAATTAGCAGCTGAGATGGTTGCAGCGGCGAAAGCTGAAGCTAAAGAACAGGCTCAGCAGTCGAAGTACGATATTGACCCGTACGCTGATTCCGTCGAGGATATTGAGCCAGGTCAGGTCGTTCGCGAGAAGGAACACGCTGCTGTTCCAATGAGCGTCGACGATGCTCTATCCGAAATGGAGCTGGTAGGACACGATTTCTACCTGTTCATCAACGCCGAAAACAACCGCCCGTCGGTAGTCTACCGTCGTCACGCCTTTGACTACGGCTTGATCTCTCTGACCGAAGGCGACGAGAGCTAATCGCTAGCACAGCGTACTAATGGCTGGCGCATCGTCAGCTACCTTGCCCGCCCAGGCCGATGATTCCCCAGTGTGTTGCTCATTAACATCGGCCTAGGGCAATTTTTTGTTGCTGCGCGCGTAGAATAGCTCAGAGCAAAACCTATTCGTGATTTTAAAGGATGGCACACCTGTGTTTGGACTTTCTAAGCTTCTCCGGGCTGGTGAAGGCAAGACCGTCAAACGCCTGAAGAAAATTGCCCAAGACGTCATGGCCCTCGAAGACGAGTACGCCGCACTGTCTGACGAGGCACTGAAGGACAAAACGGGCGAATTCCGCAAACGGCTAGCCGACGGCGAAGACCTCAACGACATCATGCTGGAAGCATTCGCGGTGGCCCGCGAAGCCTCCTGGCGCGTGTTGGACCAGAAGCACTTCCTAGTGCAAATCATGGGCGGCGCCGCCCTGCACTTCGGTAACGTCGCAGAAATGCGCACCGGTGAAGGTAAAACCCTCACCTCCGTACTCCCGGCCTACCTCAACGCACTGGAAGGCAAGGGCGTCCACGTCGTCACGGTCAACGACTATCTGGCCAAACGTGACGCCGAAATGATGGGCCGTGTACACCGCTGGTTGGGCCTGGAAGTTGGCGTGATCCTTTCACAGATGCGCCCCGAAGAACGTCGTGAAGCCTACGCCGCCGATATCACCTACGGCACCAACAACGAGCTTGGCTTCGACTACTTGCGCGACAACATGGTGCGTCAGTTGAAAGATGCCGTGCAGCGCGGACACAATTTCTGCATCGTCGACGAGGTGGACTCGATTCTTATCGACGAAGCCCGTACCCCGCTGATCATTTCCGGTCCCGTTGACGGCAGCTCCCAGTTCTATTCCGTGTTCGCCCAGCTGGCACCACGCATGCGCGAAGGCAAACACTACGAGGTTGATCACCGCAAGCGCACCATTGGTATCAGTGAAGATGGCGTCGAATACGTTGAAGACCAGCTGGGTATCGACAACCTTTACGCTCCAGAGCACGCGCAGCTGGTGTCGTTTTTGAACAACGCGCTGAAAGCCAAAGAGCTGTTTGTGCGTGACAAGGACTACATCGTCCGCGAAGGCGAAGTCATGATCGTCGACGGTTTCACTGGCCGCGTCTTGGCTGGCCGCCGTTTCAGTGAAGGCATGCACCAGGCGATCGAGGCGAAAGAAAACGTCGAGATCAAAAACGAAAACCAAACCTTGGCGACGGTCACACTGCAGAACTACTTCCGCCTGTACGACAAAATCTCCGGCATGACCGGTACCGCAGAGACTGAAGCCGCCGAGCTGAACTCGATTTATAAGCTGGATGTTGTTCCGATCCCGACGAACAAACCAAACCAGCGTGTGGATCACTCCGACCGCATCTACAAAACGCAAGAAGCAAAATTCTCCGCTGTGGTGGAAGACATTGCCGAACACGTTTCTGCCGGCCAACCCGTTCTGGTGGGTACTACCTCGGTGGAGCGCTCTGAATATTTGTCGCAGCTGCTCAAGCGCAAGGATATCGAGCACAACGTACTGAACGCGAAGTACCACGAAGAAGAAGGCAATATCATTGCGCGTGCGGGCCTGCCGGGCAACGTCACCGTCGCGACGAACATGGCTGGCCGTGGTACCGACATCGTGCTGGGAGGTAACCCCGAGGTCATCCTCGATATGCGTCTGCGCCAGCGCGGCCTCGATCCTTTCGACGACGAAGAGGCCTACCAGGAAGCCTGGGACAACGAAATTGAAGACGAAAAGGCGAAAAGCAAACGCCGCGGCGACGAGGTCCGTGAATCCGGTGGCTTGTACGTGTTGGGTACTGAGCGCCACGAATCCCGTCGTATCGATAACCAGTTGCGGGGTCGTTCCGGCCGCCAGGGCGACCCTGGTGAAACCCGGTTCTACCTGTCCATGCGCGATGAGCTGATGGTGCGCTTCGTCGGCCAGTCCATGGAAAACATGATGAACCGCCTCAACGTGCCAGATGATGTTCCGATTGAGGCGAAGATGGTCTCGAACTCCATCAAGGGTGCGCAGGCGATGGTGGAAAACCAGAACTTCGAAATGCGCAAAAACGTTCTGAAATACGACGAGGTGCTCAACGAGCAGCGCAAGGTGGTTTACCAAACGCGTCACGAGATTCTGACCTCACAGGACATTTCTGCTCACGTGCGTAAAATGATCGACGACACCATTGGTGCGTATGTTTCCGGTGCCACTGCCGTCGGCTACGTCGAAGACTGGGATCTCGACGAGCTCTGGAACGCCCTGAACACCCTGTACGAGCCAACGATTAGCTGGCAGGAGCTGGTCGACGGCACCGAATACGGCTCCAAGGGCGAGCTCAGCGCAGAACAGCTCCGTGAAGCCGTGACTGCTGATGCGCAGAAGGAATACGATGAGCTAGAAAAAGCGGTTACCGAAATCGGTGGCGATGAGCAAATGCGTAACACCGAGCGCATGATCATCCTGCCGGTCATCGACCAGAAATGGCGTGAGCACCTCTACGAGATGGACTACCTCAAAGAGGGCATTGGCTTGCGAGCCATGGCTCAACGTGACCCGCTGGTGGAATACCAGAAAGAAGGCGGCGACATGTTCAATGCCATGAACGAGGCCATTAAGGAAGAAACCGTGCGCCAATTGTTCATGCTGCGCAAACGCTTTGCTCAGCAGGGCGAACAGCACACTGATCCCGGCACGCCCATTCAATCCGCCGGTGGTGGCGGTGCAACCAACAGCGTGATGGGCGGCTAGAATTCGCCACCATCATGGGTGGCTAAGACGCCAGTACCCGAAGGCTTAACAACTGATCGTCGCCGCACACCGCGGTAAACCCGTAACGGCGACGCGTCGTGGTGTCCCCAATTAAGGCAGTACCAAATAGTTCCCAACCATCGGGCTGGGTAGACGATGGTCTGCTGTGTAAGGACTTAACAGCCACCGGGCCAGAAAGTTTGTTCTTTTGCTCAGCCCGTGCCCTGCGCTGCTGTGCGCCGATATGGATGCGCACCGCCGCACCGAAACGCATGCTACGTATTTGATGCGGCGGGCGTACCCCGCTTAAAATTTCCAAGGCAATTTGCAACAACGGTGCATACCGGTGCAAAACGTCGATAGAGGTACCGTCATTGTCTCCATTGTGCTCTGGCTCATCTGGAATATGCACTCGCAGGTGCGCATAGCCCGGTATCGCAGCGAGCATGCTTTCCCTCCCCGAAAAGATGTGAAACAGGTATGGTATCCAGTGTGCCTGGTCGACGACGACCTGTGTGGAAGTATCGGCAAAAAATGCCAGCACTGCCCGAATCCTAGGGCAAAACAACGAAATAACCTGGGCAAAAGGAAGAATATATGCGTGGATTAATCCTGGATTATTCCGGAGTTTTGGATGGCTCCGAAGAAGATCAGCGCCGCTGGCGCAACCTATTAGGCGCAGCCCGTGCAAACGGCGTTGCCACTGCAATTCTGTCTAATCACCCAGGAGGGCCAGAGGCAGAGACTATTCGCGAGTGGGAATACCGCGGCATCGTCGATGCTGTTCTATTGTCCGGTGAGATCGGCATGGAAAAACCAGAAATGGGCGCATTCCAACATGCTGCCGCTGCTATGGATCTACCTCTGAATGACTGCGTGATGGTCGATGACGGCATCGATAACGTGCGTGCCTCGGTCGGCTACGGCATGGTGGGCGTGCTGTATACCCAGTTCGACCGCTCGGGTGTAGAAGTACAGGCAATTTTCGATATCGACGGAGAATTCTAGAATGCGCATCTACCTGCCTGCAACGTTTAGCTTGCTCAAGCAGTGCGCTGAGAAAGGCGAATTCCCGGCCCAAGGCGGTTGGGCGTTTGCCGTAACGGACGCATTGCGGGATTTTTTCGACTCCGGTGAAGAAGAAGAGATCGCGATGATCGCTTTCGATTCCGCCGCGGAAGCTTCCCTACGCTTGCTTACTACCGGCGACTCCGAACTCCCGCATCGCCGGGTGGTGATTTCTGCAGATGTCCCAGACTCGTCGTGTACACCGGACCCCGAGATGGGGGAACCAGTCGTCAAACTGGATCCCGCAACTATCGAGATTCGGGATTTCGCTGCCATCCATATGGATGTTGCAGATGCCGAAGAGGCGACCGCCAAAGCTATCGAGCTGATTGATGCGGCTGATTTGGGCGACGAAGACGCAGAACTGGCAGTAGGCGATGCACAAGATAATTTGATGGCGTATTACGACGCCCACGAACTCAACGCTTTGGTGCAGTTGAGTAATTAGCTTTCCCAGTCAACGTTACTGCGCAGCGCGGTAAGCAGTCTGCGTACCGCGTCACGGCGATTGCGAGTTGCTGTGAGATCTGGATCCTCAGCGTCGAGCTCGTCGAGCGCGCATTCCGGGTCCGCGGGAGGGCCGATATGCGAACAACCCCGGGGGCAATCTTCGGTGATTTTATTGAGATCATCGAAGACTTGCAATACTGTCTCGGCGTCGACATGCGCTAAACCGAATGAGCGGATTCCTGGTGTATCAATCAGCCAACCACCAGGGGAGCCTTCGACGTCGGTAAGCGTTTCAGGCAGCCGCAATGCGACCGATTGCGTCGAGGTATGCCGACCACGACCGATTGCAGAAACCGCACCGGTGGCGCGATCAGCATTCGGCACCAAACGGTTGACCAAGGTGGATTTGCCGACGCCAGAGTGCCCAATCAGTGCCGTGCGATGGCCAGCTACTAAACGGGAAACTTCGTCAAGTCTGTCGGAGGTGCCGGCGCACACAACGGCGATATCTAAACCAGCAAACTGGGCGGCAAAATCGGTGGGGTCAGCAAGATCCGTTTTGGTTAGACACAAAATTGGCCTGATATTGCCCACGAAAGCCGCGATCAAAGCTCGTTCGACAAACCCAGTGCGTGGTGGGGGATCTGCCACAGCAGTGACAATCAGCATCTGATCCGCATTAGCGACAACAATGCGCTCATAAGGGTCTGTGTCATCCGCGGTGCGGCGCAGCACAGAACTACGGTCTGAGAGTTTCACGATACGCGCGAGAGTATCCTTTTTCCCCGACGTATCACCGACTACGCCGACACGGTCGCCGACCTCAATAGGGGTCCGACCCAACTCTCGCGCACGCATGCATACGACATCGGGGCCGTCGTCCAATGCTACGGTCCAACGGCCACGGTCTTTACCGATCACCATTCCGAAGACCGCATCCTTGTGCTTCGGCCGTTTTTTCGTCCGGGGTTTTGACCCTTTGCCCGGGCGAGTTTTCACGTCTGATTCGTCCCAATCACGCCGAGCCATCTAGGACACCATCGCTTCCCACATCGTGGAAAAACCCGGCAGCGTCTTCGCGGTCGTGGCAATATTTTCCACCTTGATGCCGGGGACGCGCAGGCCAATGATTGCGCCGGCAGTAGCCATTCGATGATCGTGGTAAGAATGCCACTGACCTCCGTGCAAAGCCGAAGGCTCGATGTGTAAACCGTCGGCATGTTCTTCGCAGTTTCCGCCGATGCGATTAATTTCGGTAGCCAATGCGGCCAAACGATCAGTTTCGTGCCCGCGTAGATGAGCGATTCCGGACAAAGTCGACGGGGTCGTCGCCAGGGCCGCTAACGCCGCCACGGTGGGAGTGAGTTCACCGATATCACCCATATTCCGGTTGATACCGAGCAGTTTTCCATCGGTAGGGCCGGTGACACGCAAATCCCCAGAGCTGTGCAGCTGTACTTCGCAACCCATTTCTTGCAAGATCGGGCGGATCTCATCGCCCGGTTGCGTCGTCCTTGCGGGCCATTGGGGGATGGTCACGGTGCCGCCGGTTACTGCTGCTGCAGCCAAGAACGGCGTGGCATTGGAAAGCTCCGGTTCGATATCCCAGGTTCCGCCCCCGCTGGGACCTGGATGCACGCGCCACTCATTATCGGCGACATCAACGCGCACCCCGGCATCGCGCAGCATTTCGACGGTCATGGTGATGTGCGGCATCGACGGCAAGGAATTGCCAATATGGCGCACGGTAATACCTTCGGCATAGCGGGCCGCAGAAAGTAACAACCCAGAAACAAATTGCGAGGACCCAGACGCGTCAATCTCGACGACGCCGCCAGCTGGCGTTCCCGAGCCTAGGATCCGAAACGGGAGATGTTCGCCGCTGACGGTGACACCAAGCGCCCGCAGTCCGTCGAGCAGCGGACCAATGGGGCGCGCCCGGGCTTGCGCGTCGCCATCGACCTCCACTGGTCCAGCTGCCAGTGCCGCTAGCGGCGGCAAAAAACGCATGACAGTACCTGCTAGGCCACAATCGATGGTGGCGGACTGCAGCGGTGCTGGCTCGACGCTGATGCGATCTGTTGATTCGGTGACGTTGACACCCATCGCGCGGAGTGCTTGTGCCATGAGCTGCGTGTCGCGTGAGTGCAGAGGCCGCAGAATTGTCGATGGGCGATCGGCTAAACTGGCTAGTACCAAGGCGCGATTGCTCAGGGATTTGGACCCCGGGATCGTTTGTACGTGTGAAACCGGAGAGGCGGCGTACGGGGCAGCCCAGAAATTGCTCATGGACGCCATGATAATAGAGACTGGACCGTCATCGGTGGCGCTGGACAGGAGTGCGCAGCGCCAGGTGGGTAGTGCAGGAAAGGACACGCGGATGAGAACTGAGCTCAGCGACGCACCGGCGCTAAAAACGGACCGTGCCGAACAGCCCGCAGCTACTACGGCGCAACCAAGCGGCGACTTTGAAGAACTGGCGTTGCCATTATTGGATCAGCTCTACGGTGGGGCATTGAAAATGACTCGGAACCCACAGGATGCGGAAGACCTGGTGCAGGAAACTTACCTGAAAGGATTCCAGAATTTCGCCAAGTTCACCCCGGGCACAAACCTGAAAGCTTGGCTGTATCGGATCATGACCAATACCTATATCAATGGGTATCGGAAAAAACAGCGTCAACCGGTGCATACCAGTGCCGACGAGCTGACCGACGGGCAGTTGTATACCAGCTCTGGGCATGATCCCACCGGTTTGGTATCTGCAGAAGTGGAAGCGCTGGCGATGATGCCGGACACCACGATTGCTGCGGCATTGAACGATCTTTCTGAGGACTACCGACGCGTGGTTTATTACTCTGATGTGGTCGGGCTTGCGTATAAAGAAATAGCGGAAGTGCTGGAGATTCCGCTTGGGACGGTGATGAGCCGGCTGAATCGGGGAAGAAAAAAGCTACGCGAGGCGTTAAAGGAAGTGGCGGCCGAACACGGAATCGCAGCCGCACAAGAGGCGGTGGAAAACTCTGCAGGAGACAAACCGGCGGTGGCCAAGGCCTCTGGGCCACAAACGGCAGACGCAGCGAAAAATGCAGCGAACAGCAAAGAAGGTGAGCGCTGATGCAACAGTGGAACACGCACAACAGTGTAGGGGCTAACGATGCAGCAGCTAGTGATGAGAATGCTCAGTGGACAGCAGTTAATCGACAAACAGCTCGGCAGGCAGAAAGTTATGCCCCGTGTGGGTGCAGCCCAGAACGAGTGAACTATTTAGTGGGGTTGCTCATCGACGGTGCAGAAAACGGTGCGCTCAACTCGACGGAACTGCAGGACGTACGGGCTGAACTCGCCACATGCGAGCTGTGTTATCAGCGTTTAGAACAGGAAGAGCGTTTTCGTGCGATGCTCAACCGCTGTTGCAACGCGGTGGAGGAAAACGCAGAAACCGCAGCGCCGCGGAGTCTGCGAGAGCGCATCATAGTGTCTATTCGAACCGAGCGGACCACGACGGTCCGTATGAGTCAGCGCACCATCGGCGATGGCTCTGATGCGCCGAGCTAAGAGTAGGGGAGGTAAAGCAAGGAAAAAGGCAGCTCCCACAGTGTGCAGGTGCTGCCTTTTTTGTATGTCTTCACATACTATCCGCCATTTGGACGTTTACCGCGGTTAGCGGATTTTTTCCGGCGGTCTTTACGCTTACGACCACGCTTGCTCATTGTGATCACTCCTTTAGCAATAGGAACGGTTAACAGAAACTATACTAGCGAACCCAGTTCGGACTATAGACAACCGCACATATGAATTGTGGTTGTTGCGGAAAAAGGGGAAAGCGCGATAAATATTAGGCGTTGACGCGGGCGCGACGGCCACGGTTGCGCTTGCGCTTGAGGGCGCGACGTTCTGCTTCTGACATGCCACCCCAGACACCAGCATCCTGGCCGGTTTCCAGGGCCCATCGCCGAGAGGCGTAAGTGACAGGGCAGCGGTTGCACACCAGCTTCGCTTTTGCCACTTGGGTCAATGCTGGGCCCGAGTTGCCGACTGGAAAAAAGAGTTCTGGATCTTCATTGCGGCAGATTGCTTCGTGGCGCCAATCAGACATGCTGTGTGCTCCTTAGTGGTCGAGGTCAGGGAATAAATCGGAGAGGTGGATACCTCTGCGGTGCTACCGGCCGGGTTTTGTGCCAAAAACTCGCGCGGTGCGCGGTAGTTGGCCCGGAGTCTTCGGGATGTATCAGCGGTGCGTGCGCTTGCTTGTTGTGCGCGCTGCTGCTGATCCGGAATAGTGCCGGTTAGCGGCCTATGTTGTCGCTATGAAGGAATGATTACATGAATAAAAGGTGAATGCTAGGGGTCTACCGTAAATAGTGAGTTAAATCATGCAGCGTGAATGTAATTTCCGAGAGGAATGCTAGCGGTTCCTTTTCGCCGAATCCTTTATCTCTCGCTAGCTTGCTGCAGTCGGTAGAATACTGCACGTGAATGCCCGATCCGAAAATTCTGCGATGCCAGAAAAACCAGAATCCGCAGCAAACAACCCTGCAAAAAAAGAAAAACCTTTGCAGCCACCAGCAACGATCAAATTTGCGTCGCTGATTGCCGTGGTGCAGTCGGCGATTGCGCTGATTTTTGCGGGGGTGCTGATTTGGCGCGAGATCATCAATGCAGAGAACAACAGCATCGCATCAGATGCTGCCACTGCGAACTGGATTGGGGCTGGCACCGCCGGTTTTATTGCGATTATCTTCGGCACGATAGTGGCAGCGGCGTTCTCGCAATTTCGTGGTAAGCGTTGGGGGCGCGGACCAATCGTGTTGTTGCAGGTGATTCTGGCTGCGTCATCGTTTCAGATGATGTCGGGTGGGGCAGTGTTTTTCGGCATCTTCATCTTGGCTTCGGCTGTGATCGCCTTGCTGATGATCTTTCACCCACAATCGAATGCTTGGGTGGAACTGCATTACGCACCACGTCGCCGAGGCTAATACCGCCGAAGCCAGTACCGTCGGTGCCGAGTAGCGAATGTCGAATGCCGGTGCCGAATGGTGGGGGGCTGAGTGGTAAAAGGTTGAGGGATAGAGCGTTAGATCGGTAGGGGGGGGGATCCCGCTGCGAAATTAGCGCAGAACCACTAACTCAGTTCCGCGCTTTTCGACGATATGCTCGCCAGCAATCGCAAGTGAGACAGGGCCACGGTAATCTCCGCGGTCTAACGGGATGGTGCGTTCAATTTCTCCGTTGTTCCAGTTAACAACGCTGATCCCAAATTCTGTTGGCACTAGCGCTTTGCCTTCCACCGCAACTCCGGTGCCTAGTGCCGCTTCAATAATATGCTCGACCGCTAGTTCATTTGGAGTGAAAAAATACAGTCGGTGGCCATCAAACCAGGTCATGTGGTGTGGCAGATCTGCGGTCGCCGGCACGGTGAAGTTTCCAAGATCTGCTGCTTCGGCTACACGACGCTGGCTCGTGCGGGTCCCGTCGGTATTAAAAGACATCAGTTCTGGTTGCTCGCCGGGGAGATAGACGGCTGCAGCATCTTGTCCTACAGCAACGACATGCGCGCCTGGGCGGGCTAAGCCAATACTGGAATTGACTTCTGGCACTCGCGAATCTTCCGGCGTGGCTTCCTGCAGCCGTAAAACGCTGTGTTGGGGGTCGTCGGGACAGTGTTCGACGACTGCAAGCAATTCTGTACGAGTTAAGGCTGAATGGACGGAACAATTTGCGTTTGGTTGGCTGTTTGGTTCTTGCGGGGCTTCCACAGAACCGTATTCCACCGTGCGCACCAAATCCGAGCGCCACAGTTCTACGCGTTGTGCAGAGACTATCCCAACTCGATCATTGGACTGGACCCCACCAACAACATCCGGTGCTACGGCCGAGCGGGTGGCATCATATTGTCCCGTAGCGGCATCCAAAGCAACGACATCGCCGCACCCGGCAGCAGTACGGTAGGTGAGCACGACACTATCCCATGCACTACCGATGCTGCAGAGCGGATACTCGCGGGAATATTCCCAATGCGGTGTCGCTTGTGTATTGGGATTTTCCTCGCTGGACGCAGTAGCCTGGGCAATTTCGGCGCTCCGAACAGCGCCAGATTGCGGCCCGTCGGCAAGAGATTCCGGGGCATAAGCACGCACCCGGTGCCTGCCATCGTGTTCGTCGTATGTGATGAGTAATCCCGCTGCCACTATTGGTGGTTGTGCCGGGCTAGTCGCGGGATCTGCACCAGGAAACTGCTCCGAGCGTAGTCGGCCGATTTCGGTAAATTCTTCCGGGATCTCGCTGCGTGGTTCCGGAGCGGCGTAGGCCTGTTCGGCGGGAAGTAACTCGCTGTTGCGGATCGATGCACCGGAATACACGATTGACACGGCAAGCACCGCGATGGTGGCGACGGCCGCCATGACCGTGAGATCTGTGCGTGTGCGCCGTAGTGGTGCCGAAAATGGCACTGTACCGGTGCGTGTATCGGTGGATGGTTTCGGGGCCATGTTCTCTCGCCTTGTCACTAGCGCTTCGGCTGCTGCCGCGGGCCGCGAGAGTCACCGGTACGCTTTTTCCGGTGCCTATCCGGATCCACACCAATGACCTGGGTGGCTGGTCCCACACGGTTGCTGATGTCGGAGGGCAAGCCGAATGCGTCGGCAAGTTCAGTGGAGGTAGAAAACCATTCCGGTGGGGTTGGCTGGCCCAACGCTAGTTCGTCGTTAATCACGCGCCATTTGGATATTTCTTCCAAGCCGACGAGAGTAACTGCGGTGCCGGTCTTGCCCGCGCGCCCGGTACGGCCAATGCGGTGGACAAACGTCATGGCGTCGTCGGGAAGATGATAATTAATTACGTGGGTTATCGAATCAATATCAATCCCGCGAGCAGCAACGTCGGTAGCGACTAAAACATCGACGCTATGCGCGCGTAAAGCAGCTAAGGCTTTTTCGCGCTGCGCCTGGTTAAGATCACCGTGTACTGCAGCAACCCGGAAACCCAACTCGGACAAATCATTTGCCAGGAAGGCAGCCGATCGCTTCGTGCGGGTGAACACCACGGCTTGTTCCCGGCCCGGACTTTGCAGGATCCGAGAAATCACCGCGAGCTTATCCAACTGGTGGGCTTGGAAAATCACCTGTCGGGTGCTCTTATGGGTAGCGCTTGCCGACGGATCTTCGGCATGAATATGGATCGGCTTGTGCTGGAATTTCCGGGTTAATGCCTTGATTTGGCCAGGCATGGTGGCAGAAAACAGCATAGTGTGCACCCGTCGTGCGGGGGGTTCAGCTGGCGCCTTTGGCTGTAAAGCCTGGAAAATTCGCTCAATATCCGGCAAAAATCCTAAATCCAGCATTTCGTCGGCTTCGTCAAGCACACAGATTGCTACGCGATCTAGCTGTAGATAACCCCGTTGATGCAGGTCAAGCACACGCCCTGGCGTGCCGACGACTACATCAACACCGTTTTCTATTTGTTCGACTTGTTTTTCGATCGATGCCCCACCGTAAATCGTCAATGTGCGCACTGGTGTGTAGCGGCTGGCGCGGGACAGATCCTCGCCGACCTGGCTTGCCAGCTCGCGTGTTGGGACGATCACCAGTGCACGGGGAGTGCCGTCGAGTTCGGGGATGTCTGCGTCATCGAAGACGCGGTCGAGCAGTGGGATACCGAAACCGAGGGTCTTGCCCATGCCGGTGCGAGCTTGCCCAATCAGATCTTTACCGTCGAGTGCGAGGGGCAAGCTGAGTTCCTGAATAGCGAAGGTGTGGTGGATGCCGTCGTCGGCAAGCGCCTCGCAGATTTCCGCTGCCACGCCTAATTCTGCGAACGTTGGCGTGGCGGGCGGGGTAGATACATTGCGGGAAGACACACCTTGATACTAACCGTTGCGGCTAGTCCGGCATAGAAACCGCACCGATACAGAATTCTGAGAACTTGACTAGAATATGGGATATGAATATCAAAATTGGTCTGATTGAATCTCCACGTGAGCTAGTTATCAACTCTGAACTGTCCCATGACGAGGCCGTGAAGCTCGTGAAGGATGTACTGGGCAAAGCTGATGATGTCGTTGAGCTTGCGGACGCGAAAGGTCGCAAGTACCTGGTGCGTACCAACGCAATCGCTTATGTGGAAGTTGGTAGCAGTGAGCAGCCAATTGTCGGTTTCGGCGGCGCCTAAGCTTGGGCGCCGAATTTTTCTCGCCGGGCCCTAGGAAGCTGAAGAACCTGAAGAAGCTAAAGAATTCGGCCCTGCAGTTCGGGCGCTGAAGTTCAGGCAGAACCCAAAGGCCCGGGATAGGCTCCGATAGCGAATTATGAAAAACCAGGTAGTGCAATTTGTCGAGAATTATGGCTGGCGGCGCGCGGTGGTTATTCCCGTGCTGCTGGCCTTAACCGCTGCTGTGCTCGTGCAAATCGCCAGTGGTGGCAGTAGCGATTCTGCTCAGTCTGGCGGTGCACATGCGGATTCGTCCGCGGAAGACCATCGTGGTGGCAGTGCTCATGACAGGCACGGTGGACACGATGACCCGGAAAGTGAATTTGGGTTAGGACCTGATCCGGGTTCGGCAGCGCGAGCGGAGCTGGGATTACGTGATTTGCCTGCGGGTGGCATTTATTCCGCCAATGGTATGGGTGAATTCCGCGCTATTGGGACCCCAGGGATGGAAGCCGGACTGGGAACCGAAAAGACGATTCGCTATACGGTGGAAGTAGAAAAAGGTCTGGACACCGTACCCTATGGCGGTGATGATGCCGTTGCGCGTTTGGTTGATGCAACATTGTCTGATCCGCGTGGGTGGACTTACGATCCAGCCTTTAAATTTGTTCATGTTGGTGCAGAGGAAAATCCTGATACCCGGATTTTGTTGGCTTCGGTGACTACCACTGCTGATATGTGTGGGGTAGACCTGGAATTAGAAACCTCGTGCCATACGACGATCACGGGGGGCTCCACGGTACTGCTCAACGAGTCGCGTTGGGTTCGTGGGGCTACTCCTTTTCAAGGTGATCTGGGTGCTTACCGCCAGTATTTGATCAATCACGAAGTCGGGCATGCGATCGGCTATCCGCACCACCAGGCTTGCACAGGCGATGGGAATCTTGCGCCGGTGATGATGCAGCAAACGATCAGCCTGCAAAATTCTGAACTTTTTCAGCTGAATCCGGATGAGGTTTATCCGGATAATCCTGATACGTGCCGGCCAAACCCATGGCCGTACCCACGCCCGCTTCCTAACGGCGCGGCGCTCCATACCCTGCATGAACCGGAGAAAGAGGCCTAAATTCAGCCATGCCAGTGCCACCTAATCATGTTTGCGAAGCATTTCAGACGCCGAAAGAAGTCCCAGCTCCGTTGGGGCATGCTTGGGATAACGGAACAAAAATTGGGGACATGGCGCTTTCGCAAGCCACCCCGACTGCATTGTGGTCGGCCAAGGTGCGAGCCGGTTTATCTGTGGAAGGAGCGCGCATTGCTCGGCCGATTTTGTCTACTGATGGGCGCTACACAGTGGCTGGCTGGAAAGCTAGTGCCTGGAGCCAAGGAGACCTGGCGCGGCGGGTTGACGAAACTGCATTGTTAGCACTGAAGTTGGCCGACAGTTTGGCTTCTGTGCCTGCACCAACCGCGCAGCGGGATGATGTTTTTGCTCGCGCCGAAGCCGCCGCATGGCAAGAAACTGGGGAAGCATATCGGAGCCTGGCTCCGGATACTGAGCTCTGCGTCGGGCATGCTGATTTATTGGCCTCTACGATTTTCCATCACCTCTTGCCACCGACCATTGTGGATCTCGTGCCGACGGCAGTTCTGCGTCCGCGGGGCTATACCTGTGCGCTGGTAATTGTTGACGGCATGATCGCCGGAGCGGTTGATGATTCTATTTGTGATCGCTTTGCGCATATTCGCGACATCGATCAATTGCTTTTGCGTGCGGTGGCTTATCGTCGACACGTGAATAACCTGCACCCCGAGGCGAAAGCAAACACACGTTCGCATATTAACCGGGTCGAAGACCTTCTCGTGTCACGGGCGTATGCCATGCTGTAGTACATGACGAGAATGCATCCGAACCCGGAAGTCAGGCTGGTATCTCACACCCGACAAGCTCAACAAAGGCAATGGCCTGTAGAGCTGCCTGCAACCGGGGTCTGGAAAATCACTGGTCCAGCGGGTTCCGGTGTCTCATCTTTTTTGATCGATACCACTGTGGAACGGGTGGAACAGTGCTTAGCAGAAGGCAAAGACCCTTCCGGTATTGTGGTGATCGCACCATCGAAAGAATCCGGCGCCCGGCTACGGCGGGAATTATCGGAGAAAGTCTCGCAATATTATTCGCAGGGGCCATTGGTTCGTTCTATCCACTCGGTAGCTTTTGGTTTGTTGCGCCTGGTTACTGATTTACCCCTACGGCTAATCAGTGGCGCTGAACAAGACGCGATGATGCGTGAGATCCTGCGCCTGCAAGCGCAGGAATACTCCGCGGCCGCTGCCGCAAGCGAGTCTGAGCTTGCTGTAAGTTCAGTAGATTGGCCCACCGATGTGCGACCCGCCCTGAGTTATCTTGGTTTTGGTCGGCAGCTGCGGGATTTTTTGTTGCGGGCAGTAGAACGTGGAGTATCAGCGCAGCAACTGGAAGATTTGGGCCGGGAATTTCAGCGTCCGATGTGGACAGCTGCCGCGCAATTTTTGCGGGAATATACGCAAATGATGGAGCTAGAGGGCACCTACCGGTATTCGGCCGCAGAGTTAATGGCCGAAGTCTCGCGTAATTTAGATGAGATTCGGGAGCTCAGTCCATGGCATACCATTATCGTTGACGATGCCCAGTTACTTGATCCCACTGCTGGTCGCTTGGTGCAAACACTGATTGATGGTTGCGATCTTGCTGTTGTCGGAGGTAATAGAGAGCATGCAATCTTTCATTTCCGTGGTGCGAGCAGTGAATTTTTTGACCAGTTGCCGGCGGACCAGTCGGTGGAATTACGAGACATGCACCGTAGCCCGAAACGTCGGGCTTTAGTGGCAGATTCCGGGACGGAAAACAGCGCTGCGGTGGTGGATGCGGTGCGGCGGCGTCATCTCGATGTCGGCAACTGCCGGTCAGATATCGGAGTAGTGGTGCGCTCTTCCGCGGACATGGCAGGCATTCGACGGTCGTTACTGGCGGCTGGGGTGCCGGTGTATATCAGCCCCACCGATACTGTGTTGGCAGAACAACCCGTCGTTGCACACCTGTTACTAGGAATTAGGGCGCTGCAGGAAGATTTGAGCCGTGCAGAGATGGAAAAGCTGGTGCTTGGCCCGGTGGGCGGTGCAGATCCGGTTACTTTGCGTCGGCTGATACGTGGTTTGCGTCGTTTCAACCCGGAGCAACGCGGCATTGATAGCTTGGTGCATTTGCTGAGCACTGACGAAGCTTTACCTGATTTTGCCGAACTGCTTACAGAACGCGAAATTGATATTTTGGTGCGTATTCGTGGCGTAATTCAAGCTGGCAGAGAAGCACTGCAGGGTGGAAGCGTTGAAGACGTCCTGTGGGCAGTATGGGATGCCACAGAGCTATCTAGCCGTATGGCAGCGACTGCATTGCGTGGTGGAGCCGCCGGTTCGCAGGCGGACCGGGACTTGGATGCGGTGATGACACTGTTCGATACCGCGGGCGATTTTGTGGAACGCCGTCCGGACGCATCCGTAGAAACCTTCGTGCAGTATATTGTGGAACAAGAACTGCCTACTGGTGTGCGTGAGCGACGTGGCTCGCGCACAGATTCCGTGGAAATCGTCAGCGCACACGGGACAATCGGTCGTGAATGGGATACCGTCGTGGTCAGCGGCGTACAAGAAGGCAGTTGGCCAGATCTTTCAGAGACCGGATCGCTGTTCGGCCAGGAAGATTTGGTGGATTTCCTGGATGACGGCATCGCCCCCGACGAATATGTTTCACATGCCACAGACCGTTTGGGTGAAGAACGTCGTCTTTTCCGAGTAGCCACCAGTCGTGCTCGCGCGCTGCAAATCGTGACAGCGGTATACGCACCACATGCCGACGAAATTATTGAACCGTCCCGGTTTTTTCATGCTTGGTGCCTGAAATTTGATTTGGAACCAGAGCGGATAGTCTCGGCTGCTACCGCACAAGATCAGGAGGAGGCACTAAAGCGAGCAGCTGCTGCAGCTAAAGAACCTTATGATGCGGAATCTGGTGCCGATACTGCAGGCGAGACGCACACAGGTGGGCTGACAGTACCTCGGGTATTGTCCGTATCGGCTCTGGTTGCTGAATTACGCCGCGTTGTGTGTTCTCCAGACTCCGGGGAACAAGAAACCCGACAAGCAGCAAGGCAACTAGCGCGTATGGCGGAAGCGGGGGTTCCTGGTGCAGACCCGGCACAGTGGTGGGCAGCCACCGAGACCGTTGCTGGGGAAGTGCCAAAACCCGAGAGAACCCGATTGTCACCGTCACGGATCCGTGGGCTGCTGGATTGCCCGATGCGGGAGGTCGTCGAAAAGCTGGGCGATTCCATCTCCACCGATGCCATGCGACAGGGCACATTGGTCCACGCTTATTTCGAAGCACTCGGGCGCGGGGTTGATCCTGAATGGGCGCAGATAAAAACAGAAGCCGCATATCAAGAGACTTACCGTGGTCCTATATGGCGCCAAGCTGCTGAGAAGGCTCGATTTACACAGCTACTTGAACGCAGCAAAGCGTGGATTATGAGCACACGCGATGCATTGGAATACGTAGGAAGCGAAGTTGATGTTTTTGTTGAAATCATGCCGGGAATTTCCATCGGTGGCCGCATCGATCGTTTGGAGAAAGACGAGGCAGGCAACTACGTGATCGTGGACTTGAAAACTTCGTCGTCCTCGGCAATGCCGAGTTTTCGCGAAACCGCGAAAAATCCCCAGCTAAGCGCGTACCAGCTCGCGTTGAGTAAGGGAAAGCTGATCACGGATCACAAGCAAGAAGTGCGTGTGGTCACCGGTGACGGGGTCGAGATCGGTATGGCGATGCTGCTATACCCAATGGGACGGACGAAAGCCGCCGGTACGCGGGAACAACCACGCCTGGACGAAGAACAATTACAAGAGTTTCAGGCACAGCTACCACCTTTGGTTGAGGAATTATCCGGGCCGACGGTCACAGCACGGCCCGGGGAGCATTGTGACTTTTGTTCACTGCGTCCAGTTTGTCCAGCACAGGGAGAAGGGGAAGTGATCACCAATGTCTAATGCGCCGCACACTGGGCACAAGAATTCCGGGATCGTCAGCCCGCAGCTGTTGTCGGAGATCTTGGGACAGCGCTTTGCTCCGACAGAGCAACAAGCCGAGATTATCGGTGCAGAACCTGGGCCACTGTTGGTGGTGGCTGGCGCCGGTGCCGGAAAAACTGAGACCATGGCAGCTCGCGTGGTCTGGTTGGTCGCCAACCGGTACGCCTTACCCGAAGAAGTGCTTGGTCTTACGTTCACGCGCAAAGCATCACAAGAGTTAGCTAAACGTATTCGCGACCGGTTACAGGTGTTGCGTGATTCCCCGCGCTTACCAGAAATAGACCCGGACGGGAGCTTGCGTGCGAATCTGGAAACCATCGCGCCACGGGTGTCTACCTATGACTCTTATGCAGGGGATTTGGTGCGTGAATATGGTCTTTTGCTGCCGGTCGAGCCTACTTCCCGACTGATTACTCGTGCACATTTGGTCTCCATCGCACAATCCGTGGTGCGCAACTATGAGGGGAAATTAGAGACCGATAAAAAAGAATCCAGCATCGTTACGGAATTGCTGGATTTATTTGAACGCATGGCGAATAACCTGAGCTTCGCCGATGATTTCCGCGAATGTGCGCGCGCTTTCGCTGAGGTGGAATATTTGCCACGAGCACCACGGCAGCGGAAAGACCTCAATAAAGATGTCCAAAACTGGGTTGACCGCCAGCAACTGCGCATCGATTATTTGCCGATGATTGAGCAACTGGAACGCGAACTCATAGAGCGTAATGCAGTCACCTTTACCCAACAGATGTCCGCTGCGGCACAGCTAGCCCAACAACATCCAGCAGTAGGTGTTTCACAGCGACGGCAGACGAAGGTAGTCATGCTCGACGAATACCAAGACACTTCGCATGCCCAACGGGTCCTTTTGCGCAACTTGTTCGGTAACACCCCACACGAAGGATTGACGGTAACCGCAGTCGGTGACCCTATGCAGGCAATCTATGGTTGGCGTGGAGCCACCTCAGAAAACCTGGCGCAGTTCCCTCAGGATTTCCCAGTTGGAGCTGAGGGAGACCAGCCTGCTCCCAGCAAAGAACTCACCACTTCCTGGCGCAACCCATCCACCGTGTTGGACATTGCCAATACAGTGTCCCATGCCGTGTTGGGAACAGGCCCAGATCGCCCTGTCGCCCCGCTGGAACCACGCGCCGGGGCGGGAGCCGGAGAGGTGAGTTTTGGGTATTGGCCGAATGCGGAGGAAGAAATTTCGTGGGTTGCTGGAAATCTGCACCAGAAATACCAGCAATATTTGGAGCGAAGTGAGCATGACCCACATGCTCGTTTCAGTGCCGCAGTACTTGTGCGGAAGAATAAGCAGTCCGGGTTCGTTGCAGAAGCTTTAGAAGAACGAGGTGTTCCGTATGAGGTAGTTGGCCTGGGCGGCCTATTAGAAATCCCGGAAGTTGCAGACATGATGGCGATCGCCACGATGCTGGTGCGGCCAGATGATTGGGCAGCAGCATTGCGCATCGTCTCTGGACCTGCGGTGGGGTTGGGGATGGTCGATATCAAAGCTTTGGCTGCTCGTGCGAAAAACTTGGCTGGTCGTTTGCGACAACCAGAGGATTCTACTGCGCGCACTGCCGAGGAAGCAGAGAAGTCTAGCGACATGCAAGCAGTAGATGAACCACAGTTGCCGGAAGACGTACTGGAAGCACAATTAGCGCAAGCCCTAGCGGAAGAAGTTGATCACACAGTTGGCCTGACTGACGCGATTGCAGATCTTGGTGAGCCGGAACGTTATTCCGCACAGGGATTAGAACGCATAGCTGAATTGTCCTCGAGGCTTCGTTATTTGCGCACCTATTGTCTGGGCAAGCCGTTGAGTGATTTGTTCGCTGACATCATTGATACCTTCCATCTCCGTACGGAAGTGCTCACACACCGCCGTGCGGGGGCAGTGCACTTGGACAAAGCCTTAGAAGCCATTGCCGAATTTGATGGTGAACCCCTCGCAGCTTGGCTTGATTATGCTGAGCTAGCGCGGGAACACGAAGATTCGTTAGCACAGGGTGAGACACCGAAGGCGAACAATCGGGTACAGATTATGACTGCGCACAAGTCGAAAGGCCTGGAGTTTTCTTCGGTGTATGTGTGTCACGCTGATTCCAGCACCTACAAGGCGCAAACTCGTACGTTTTTGACTGATGCTGCGCGTACTCCACATCATGATTGGCCGCAACTATTTGAAGCCGAAGACCGTAAAGAATTCCAGAACAACGGTGAAGCATTTGTTGCTGCGCAAAAAGGTGTGGATGCGGAAGAAAATTCCCGTTTATTCTACGTGGCATTAACGCGGGCTGAAGATGAACTGGTGGTCACAGGGTCGGAGAAGGACCCTTATGAGCACTTTGCAGAGATGCATCGTTATGCCCAGCAGCGTGCAGAAGAAGCCGAGCGGAAGGCAGAACAGCCACCAATCCGGATTGTACATTGGCAGCTTGACGACGACGCCGCCGATGAACTTCGGGACGTAACGGACGCTAAGGCTGCCACAGAGATCGGAGAAACCGTACCGACCGACGGGACGGCTCCTAATGCAGAGTGTGTCGAAGAAGCTCTAACTGAGTTCACTGCACAATTTCCGTCAGTACGCCCTCGAGAGGAAGTGCGGCGTGGCGCTGAGCTAGTGCAACAAGCAATAGGAAGCCTAGGAACTGATGAAGAAATCCCGGCACTAGGTGGTGAGTTGTTCTCGTTGTGGGAACGCGAAGCCACCGCGCTTATTGAAGAACAGCGTGCGCTTTCTGCACCCATTGTTGATGTAGAAATACCAGGCGAGCTTACTGCGTCCGAGTTGGTTGCTTTGCGTGATAATCCGACTCAATTCGCTCGGAGACAACGTCGCCCGGTTCCGTTTAAGCCAAATGCTTATGCCAAGCGCGGTACAGCATTCCACCAATGGATCGAAGATCGCTATGGCGCCAACGCGATCTTGGATGAGACGGAGCTGCCCGGTAGTGAAGAAAACGTGGAAGCAGACTTCGACAAATTGAAAGATGCTTTCCTTGCCACCGCCTGGGCGGATAGAACCCCGACGAATGTTGAGCAAGGCTTCGAATTTAGCTTGGGAAGTTCCGTCGTCCGCGGACGTATGGATGCTGTCTTCGATTTGGGGGGTGAGTGGATGGTGGTCGACTGGAAAACCGGCAGGCCACCGCAAGGTGAGCAGATGCGTTCGGCGGTTATTCAGTTGGCGGTCTATCGTGAAGCATGGCAACGCCTCAGTGGCACCGAAAAACCGGTACGTGCGGCGTTCCACTACATCATGGATAATTACACTTTCGAACCCAAGCAACTCCCAGATGCTGGACAGCTTGCGAGCATGCTGCAGCGCGAGAATGGGCCAGGAACTGCTGGGCACAGTGATAATAAAGGAAATTAGAACACAGCAATGCGCGGAAGAATCAGAGCGAAGCTGCGGCGATTTGAGCTGACTTCGCTGCCGAATTATGCCTTAGAGGATGTCATTCATATCCCCGAAGGCATGCGAACGCACCCATTTTTTCTGATCTTGCGCCGGTTCATGCTGGCAGCAGCTATCGTCACAAGCGTCGCTGTTGTTGTCTATATCGGACAAGAAGGTTACAACGAAAAACTCAATTTCATTGATGCGTTGTACTATTCGACTATTTCGCTGACAACGACCGGATACGGCGATATTGTTCCTGTCACCACCGGTGCCCGTTTAACCAATATCTTTTTGGTTACCCCAGCCCGGTTAATGTTCCTAATTTTGCTCGTCGGCACAACCTTGTCTGTGCTGACGGAGCGCTCACGCAAAACGTTCCAGATTCAGCAATGGAGAAAACACGTGCACGATCACACAATCATCATCGGTTTTGGTACTAAGGGGCAATCCGCGATGCAGGCGTTGCTCGATGACGGTACCGATGTGCGCAATATTGTGGTTGTGGACCCAGAGCGTGCCTGTCTGCGCGTAGCAGAAGCACAAGAAGTGGTGACTGTGCAAGGCTCAGGGACAAAGTCGGATGTCTTGAAAATCGCTGGTATCGAACGTGCGAAAAACGTCGTTGTAGCCACCAATAGTGACGACACTAATGTCTTGGCCACTTTGTCGGCACGAGAAAAAAATAAAAAGGCAAAGATTTCCGCTGCTGTACGGGAGGTAGAAAACCGGCACCTCCTTTTGCAATCTGGCGCAAATTCCACTGTGGTTTCCTCAGAAACTGCCGGCCGTTTGTTGGGCTTGTCGACGTCCACCCCATCGGTGGTGAAAATGATGGATGATCTGCTTTCACCTTCGGAAGGCTTTTCGGTCGCAGAACGCCCGGTTGCTAGCTATGAGGTTGGTGCCAATCCCCGGCATTTATCGGATATTGTGCTCAGCGTGATTCGGAACGATCGGGTTTACCGTGTGGATATGGATGAAACCCTGGAGTTGCGTGCACAAGACCGTCTGCTGTACATCCGCAAAAGCGATGAGACAGAACGGAAGAAACAGAACGAAAAACGCGAGATGGAACGTCTCGGTGGCCAACCCAAGCAAAAAAAAGATAAATCGCACCGGGAATCTAAGCGTCGAGAAGTGACTGATACCTCCGCGGATTGCCACGGCCGCCATATCGATGAGCAACGCGAGTTGAAAAGCAAAGAATCCGGTGGAAACGAATAGGGGTTTAGCCAATGGTGAATCTGGATGTGTTGGATGACGATCAGCGTGCGGCTGCTACGGCACCGCGAGGTCCGGTTGCGATCATTGCTGGCGCCGGTACTGGTAAAACTCGCACCATCACGTACCGGATTGCGCACCTGATTGATCAAGGCTTTGCCACCACTAACAGTGTGCTGGCTCTGACTTATACTTCCCGCGCAGCCGGTGAGATGCGTGATCGCCTTGCCAGCATGAATATCGGGGGAGTCCAGGCGATGACTTTCCACGCCGCGGCTCGGCGTCAGTTGCGCTATTTCTGGCCACAAATCGCCGGTGATGTGAAGTGGAAACTTCTGGACAGCGCGTTTCCCGTTGTTGCTCGCGCCGCCCGCTCGGTAACGAATGCTCCAAGCAAAGACACTATCCGTGACTTGCTCAACGAGATCGAGTGGGCGAAATCCAGCCTGTTGGGTGCGGATGGCTATGCCGCATACGTTGACAGCATTGACCGCACTCCACCGCTGCCCGCGGAACAAGTGGCGGAGGTTTACCGGCGCTACGAGCAGCTAAAAACCAGCGACGAGGGCATGCACCTGGATTTTTCGGATCTGCTACTGCACGTTGCCGGCGCCATGGAAAATGCTCCAGCCGTGGCCGAAGAATTTCGGCAGCGTTACCGCACTTTTGTCGTTGATGAATATCAGGACGTTACGCCGTTGCAGCAGCGGGTGTTGGAAGGTTGGTTAGGCGATCGAGACGATCTCACCGTCGTTGGTGATGCGAACCAGACTATCTATTCATTTACCGGCGCCACGCCACAGTACCTGCTGGATTTTTCGCGGCATTTCCCCAACGCGCACGTCGTTAAGCTGCAAAGAGACTATCGTTCCACCCCGCAGGTCACTACTTTGGCAAATCAGGTGATTGGCGCAGCGAAAGGCCGGATCGCTGGCACACGCCTGGAGTTACAAGGTATGCGTGAGCCCGGCCCAGAGCCGATATTTCGTGAATTCGAGTCTGACCCAGCGGAAGCCCGTGAGATTGCTGGGCAGATCCTCACGTTGCTAGACCAAGGTGTGCCAGCTAAAGAAATCGCTGTGCTGTATCGCATCAATGCCCAGTCCGCGGTGCTGGAGCAAGCTCTTGCCGACGCCGGCATTGCGTACCAAGTTCGCGGTGGCACGAGTTTTTTCGAAAATCGCGTGATCGTTGATGCCATGCAGCAGTTAATCCGTGCCAACCTGCAAAACGATCTGCCACCGGAGCCTGTTGCTATTGCGCGGGCGGCGTTAGCGCCACTGGGCTATTCGACGCAAGAACCCGATGGTGCACAAGAGCGTGAGCGTTGGCAATTGCTCCGTGCTTTGGTTGATCTGGTGGAAGATATCGTGCAGCTGCGGAACACGGACTCCTTAGAAGTCGTATTGGGTGAGCTGCGCCGCCGAGCCGCGGATAAACAACCTCCGGCTGTCGACAGCGTGACGTTGGTGACCTTGCACGCGGCAAAAGGACTGGAATGGGATGCCGTCTTTTTGGCGGGCCTTACCGAAGGATTATTGCCGTTTCGCTACGCGATTGATGCCGGTGATGAACAGATTGAGGAAGAACGGCGTCTGTTTTATGTCGGTATTACCCGTGCACGGAAACACCTGGCGTTGTCCTGGGCGCCTGCCCGGCAAGAAGGTGGCCGCGCAAGCCGCAAACGAACCAGGTTTCTGGATGGCCTAGTCGCGCAGAGCACCCGGGAGGAGCCGTCGGCGGCTCGGGTGCGGAAGACGAAAAAATGCCGGGTGTGTAGGGAAGCATTGACCACCCCGGGCGAGAAAGTCGTGGGTAGGCATGCAGAGTGTGAATCGCCTGGAAACGAAGACCTCTTTGGCCAGCTGCGGGGCTGGCGGGCGCGGGTAGCTAGGGAAGAACAGGTCCCGGCGTATATTATTTTTTCCGATGCGACTTTGCAGGCAATAAGTGAAGCATTGCCGACCACGGTGGATGAGCTTTATGCGATCAGCGGAATAGGCCAGAAAAAGGCTGAACTGTTTGGGCAGGATTTGCTCGATATTGTCCGTCAGTATGCATAAAACATTCTGGGCAACGTGGATGGTTATCAACGATGCGCTGTTGCGGGCGGGCATAGGGATCTAATTCGTAGAGCTGGCCGGGATGAATCCTGTGTGGGGAAGCCCCGGGTGGTGGGCTGAGATCGTAAAAGCTCTCCAAAGTCACGATAACGTGTGCGACCGCGGAATGCGCAGCTGCAGTGGGGAAGTGCTGCATACTGCCGTCGGCGATTTTCTTTCCTTTGTTTGCTTTGCTGCCTGGTGACGCTGTGCTTCCCGGACTTGTCTGATGTGACCGCAGACCTTGGGTCGCAGCGTGCCACGCGGGGTCGCGGTCGGTGCGATGCAACTCCATGCATAGTGGGCACGGACCCATCGCGTTGATATGAATAGGACCGATGACACCAGTGGCATCGATTAACGAGACGGGAATCCAGGTACGAGCCATTGCTAACAATAGCGGTGCCATAGTGGTGGTCTCTGCTAACCGGTCAACCACGAGCACTGGAATATTGTTGTCTTGGGCATTTTGCATGCTGAGATAGGTTTCTTCTGGTTCGCCTGGCAATGGCGAGCGCACCAGAAAATCGGCATCAGTTAGTGCGTTGCGCAGCATTGTTGCCAAAAGCCCGGTACCGAGGACAATTACTGGGCGGGATAGCGCTGGACGAATGATGCCGTAGGCCAGCAAATCGTCGAATAAACTGTGCGCCGCAGGCTGGGTTAATCCAGCGCTGTGGCTGGCGATGGAAAAATCCTTGCGATTAAACACGCGCGGAAGTTCATGCAAGCTTGTGGCTAATGTCTCTGGCCGTGTGGTTTCGATGATGCCCACGCGGGTGGAATCCACCCCAAACTGTAGGCAATTTTCATCACGTTGGACAACGCGCACACCGGGCGCGAAATAAAACCGGTGTTGCTCGTCTCCCATACAATCCCCCCCCGAGAGTTGTGCGGTCTAACTCACACCATATTAGCGTGAACCGTCTTGGTCGTTGTTTCCCTCAGAATCGGTACTGTCGCCGCCGTTTTCAGCACCGTTGTTTTCGGTGCTGCTGTTTTCAGCGCTGCGGTTTTCTTTGTGGCCGTTTTCTTTGACGTCCTCACTGCGCAGCATCTCTTCCAGCTTCGCGAACTCGGCCTCGAATTCCTGGTCGTCACTGTCATCTAATAAACCATCGATGAATGCGGCAGGGTTATCCAAGTGTTCTGGTTGCGGCAAAAAGTCTGGGTGTTCCCAAACTGAGTCCCGCCGATCGATGCCTACTGCAACGGTGGAACGGCGCCACAATTCCGCAGCGTCGGTTACTCGCGGTGCGCTGAGTTCAATACCAACAACTTTTTCGAAGGCTTTTTCTGCTGATCCCCCGGAAGCGCGGCGGCGACGCCATGCTTCGGCCATGGCCTGGGTAGAAGGAATACGGTCCTGTAGCGCTTCGCCAACGATGAATTCGACCCAGCCCTCGATAAGAGCCAATAAGGTTTCCAAGCGCGCGACGGCCGCAGTGTTGCGTGAGGTGATCCGAGGGGACAAGTCCATGCCCTGCAGATTCTGCATCGCGTCTTGAATTGATTGCGGGTCACCGGATTCCAGGTTCAGATCGCGCGCGGCCTCTTCGATATGGCTGGTATCGATAACTAGGCCCATTGCATATTCCTCGACGGAAGACACTAGGCGCTCACTCAACCACGGAACGTGTTTGAACAGGCGCTGGCGGGCAACTTCTCGTGCGGCGATGTAGACCAAAACTTCCTGGCCTTTCACGTTGAGATCGCGCGCGACGGATTGGATGTTATGCGGCAAAATTGCTGTGGTGCCTGTCGGCGCAACCGGCAAGCCGAAGTCCGAACCTGTCAGCGCCTGTTGTGCAAGATCGCCCAACGCATGGCCTAACTGCATGCCGAAGTTCATTCCGGAAAGCTGGCTCATCATATTCGACATTGGGCCCATCATCTGCCGGGCTTCTTCCGGCATCGAATCCAGCTGGGCCTTGTTCATGTGCTTGGCTACTGGATCGACAAAGCGTTTCCACATCGGAAGAGTCTGCTGTAGCCAGTCTTCGGCGTTCCAGGCAACCATCCGGTTTTCTGACGTCGGCAAGTTGGTGGAATCGTCTAACCACAGTTCGGCTAGCCGGGCTGCTTCTTCTACCGCTTTGGTGTCTTGGGTAGAAATCTTCGTTGCAGATTTGATTTGCTGACCGGCGATGCGCTTAGCCATGTCGTAATTGACTGGGGAATCGTCGCTGTTGTTGTTCATCGACGAGCCCATGCCAGACAGCATCTGGCCGAATTGGTTCAGCATATCGCCGAGACCACCGGCGCCACCGTGCCTGTTGTGGTTACGGTCATCGTCGTCATCACCGTTGCCACTGTTGGGAAAGGAAAATCCGAATCCGTTAGTCATGTCTCCAACTTACAGAAGATGTCGTCGGCTTCGCTTGTGGCCGGCGCTGGAAATCGCAACGCTGACAGCGAACAGGGTAGTCTATGAGTCGTGAATGATGCTGCCAAGAAGAACGATGCTGACACCACGAAAAAACCTGGCTTGGGCTCGGTTGCGTTGGGGGCAATTCCCGTGGTCATCCTCGGTGCGTTGGTTAGCATGGACCACATTCCCGGTACCAATATTTCCTTGGCGATTCCTTATGCCGCTGAAGGTAAAGGCCCCACGTTTAATACTTTGAGTGAGGTCAGCGGAACCCCGGTGGTTGCTGTTGAAGCCGGTGAAGATTTTACGGTGGATGAAAACCCTGCAGGTAACCTGAACATGACGACCGTTTCCGTGCGCACCAATATGACTGTTGCACAAGCTTTTGGGCGGTGGATGGGGTCGGGTGACACGTTTGTGCCGATCGAGAAAATTTATCCGCCAGGCACCAATCGTGAGCAATTCCAGGAACAAAACGAGGCCGCGTTTACGGCTTCGGAAGATGCGGCCACGGTGGCGGCGTTGAACTATTTGGATATTCCGACGCGCACAGCGATTGCCCAAGTATTGGACATTTCTGCCGGTGCCAAGCAGCTTGCCGACGGCGACGTACTAGTGAAAGTCGATGGTCACAAGGTAACTGCTCCCGAAGACGTGCAAAACGCGGTGCGTTCGCATAAGCCGGGAGAAACTATCCGTTTGGAGTTTGAGCGTGATGGTGAAAAACACGACGAAGACGTCGAACTTTTAGAAAACCCACATGCTAAGGGCGAGGCATTGCTGGGAATTACCATGACCTCGGTCCCGGATGCTGACATTAATGTCACGTATAACTTGCAAGATGTGGGTGGTCCGTCGGCAGGCATGATTTTTTCCTTGGCAGTGATTGACAAGCTCAGCGAGGGCGACCTCACAGGCGGGAAGTTCGTCGCTGGTACGGGAACTATCTCTGCTAGTTCAAAGGTCGGGCCTATTGGAGGGATTGCGCACAAGGTAGCGAAATCACACGAGGTGGGTGCAGAATTGTTTTTGGCGCCCACAGAAAACTGTGCGGAAGCCGTTCGCGCCGATCACGGAGACATGGTTATCGCGAAAGTTGACACCCTGGATGATGCCATTGCGGCGATGGATGCTTTTGCCCACGGTGGTGAAGTCGAGACCTGCGCGGCGGAGCTATAAAAACTGATTTCTGCCAGGGCAGTGGGCTAGTTCGCCAATCCCAATTCTTTGATTTTTTGCTCTGGTTCTTCCGCATCGCCAGAAATCATGTGCTGCATAACCAGGCCGGATTCGGTGCTTACCACCGTGATGATCACCGTGGAACCCAACGAGGACCAACCGACGACGCGGTCACCGGAATCGTCCACGACCTGTGAGGTGCGCAGCTCGGTTAGCGTTTGCAGCGTAGAGACAGCCTTGGATTTTGATTCAGTGAATTGGAATTGTCCCACCGAAGCCCCGGTGCAGTTGTAGTAGCTTTGCATGCCGACGGCCTCGCAGGTGTCGAATTCTTCGAATAAGGACCGTGGAACCAAGGAACCGAAAATCTCGTAGGCATTTTCTACTGATTCCGGTAGTTCTACGGGGTTGCTAGTTTGTGTGGATTGCGTCGAAGTTCCGGTCGAGGCAGGGGATTTGTCTGCTACGACTCCGGCGCTGCTTGCAGCAGATCCTTCTGCGCCAGTGGTGCTGGTAGATGCAGTGCTAGTAGAAGCAGTGTTGGTTGTATTGCTTGTCGACGTGCTACTAGTCGTGTTTTCGCTACTCGAAGTGGTGCTGCTTGATGTTGCAGCAGTAGTAGTGGTGGTGGAGGTTCCTGGTTGTGCCGAATTATCGGAGTTGCCGCCGTCGGAAGAGCAAGATACGAGTGCTAGTGGTAAGGCTGCACTGGCTGCGAGTGTGACAGCTCGCGTGCGAAAAGTGCGAGCAGAAAAGATGGCGGACACGACAACTCCCGGGTTCGGCAAAACTTGCAATCTCTGGTTGAGACTATTGTGACTATTGAGACTTTAGAGTACGCCACTACCATTTTGGTCTAAGCCATGCCGCAAGGCGGCGATAACACCAGGAGCAATACCAGGGCCACCGCGCAGCTGGATATCGTCTTCGGCGAACGGGCCGGCGTCGGCAAGCTCTTCTTCGGTAGGGCGTAATTGCAGCAAGGTCTGCTCTATACCTTCTGTTCCTGTGGTCTGCGCGTCGTCGGAGTCGTCGGTGTCGTCGACAAGCAATTCGTCGACCACGAAATCTGAATTATTGGTGGCGGCGAATTCTTCCCGGATCACGCCGGAAAACAGGCGTGCAGGCCGTGGCTTCGAACTCTGTGAATCTGCTGTGTCCTTGAACTTGATCTCTTGTGCCAAAACCGCACCGACGACGTTGTCTGGCCAGATAACCCGCGAGACATAGTCGGCCAGGTGCTCGGAGCCGGGTTCAATATTGCTCGGCAGGTCATCTTGCACAACGAGGGTTAGGGGAGAGTCGTCGTCGACATCCACTGCGTGTTGGGCGAGCAAACTAGTGGGTACCAAGGCGAAAAGCGTCGGCGGGCAGTCCCAGCCTTCTGGGTGAATGAAGTCGACGGCTTCCATCATCGCGCGATTAAGCATTGGCTGAGTTATCTGCTGCGTATTCATCAGAAATTCGTCCTTTTTTCGATTGGCTAGTGCTTTTGTTTCGGTCGACTATTGCCTAAGCTAGATCACTATAACGCTTTCCGTTTTCGATTATTTTAAAGGAGTTGGACTTGGCTAGCAGCCTTAACCAACCGTCAACTAATCTGCGTAAACCGCCGCGAATTTTATCGTGGCTCGTGGGCATCATCGTAGTGCTTTTTGCTCTCGGGCCGCTGGTCGTGTCCTTATACACCGACTGGCAATGGTTTGGTGAGGTTGATTTCCGTGGGGTTTATACCACTGCGATTATTACCCGCATCATCCTGTTTTTCGCCTTCGGTATCGTCGCGGGGCTTGTGACCTTCTTGATTAGTTGGCTTACCTGGAAAAACCGTCCGAGCGATGTCTCGATGGCGGATGTCAACTCGCCTGTGTATCAGTACCGAGATTCCATTGCTGCGACGATGCGCAAATTCCTCTATGGTGCACCGCTGATTATCGCACTCGCGGCAGGGTTTATGGGTCAGGCCTACTGGCGCACGGTTCTGTTGTTTTTAAACGGCGGTGATTTTGGGCGTGAAGACGCAGAATTCGGTATGGATCTGGGTTTTTATGCCTTTAACCTGCCACTGTTGAATATTCTGGTGTCCTCGCTAAGCGTGCTTTTGATCATTAGCTTTGTGCTTTCGCTGGTGGGCTATTACATCCTGGGCGGCATTCGCGTTGGAAGCCAGGCAGCGGGGGTAAAGGGCTCGGTCTCGAAGCCTGCGCGCATTCAACTAGCCGTTATTGCCGGCTTGTGGATGCTGGTGCAGGTTGCCAGCTACTTCTTGGATCGCTACACCATTTTGTTTAACCAGCACGATATTTTCGCTGGTGCTTCGTTTACCAACCTGCATGCAGATTTGCCGGCCAAGATCATTTTGATCGTGGTTTCTGCGCTGGTGGCCGTAGCATTTTTCATGGCTATCGTGATCAAGGATCTGCGCATCCCCGGCCTGGCCGTGGTGCTGATGCTGGTGACCTCCATCGCTGTTGGTACTGCATGGCCGATGCTGATGGAGCAGTTCTCTGTGCAGCCGAACCGCGCGCTGAAAGAAGCGCAATCGATTGAGCGCAACATTGAGGCTACCCGTTTCGCCTACAACATCGATGAAACCAACGTGGAGTATGAGACGAACTGGGGCGCGGAAGAAGTCTCTGACGACGACGTCGCTGCAGACGAAAACACCATTTCCAACCTGCGTCTGCTCGATCCAGACATTTTGGCGCCGACGTTTACGCAGCAACAACAACTGCGTAACTTCTACGGTTTCCCTGATGTGTTGTCCATGGACCGCTATGAGATTGACGGGGAACAGCGTGATTTCGTGGTGGCCGCTCGTGAGTTGGATCCGAATGCACTACGGGAAAACCAGCGTTCTTGGATTAACCGCCACACCGTATACACCCACGGCAACGGTTTCGTAGCAGCGCAAGCCAATACCATCAACGAAGCCGCAGAATCCGCTGGTTCCACTCGTGGTGGTTTCCCGGTATACACGGTTTCTGACTTGCAGACCTTGGCTTCCCGTGCCGAGGACGAAGATGCTGAAGAACTCGGCATCAAGGTGGATCAGCCGCGTGTGTACTACGGCCCGGTCATTGCCTCAGCCCAAGATGGTCTGGACTACGCAATTGTTGGGGGCACTGGCAACGACGTGGAATACGACACTGATTCTTCGTCGTATACCTACACCGGCGAAGGCGGGGTAGGTATTGGCAACTGGTTCACGCGTGCGATCTACGCCGCGAAATACCAGGAGATGAACTTCCTACTGTCGGACCGCGTTGGTGCAGAATCGAAGATTCTGTATGACCGGGACCCGCGCGCTCGCGTTGAGAAGGTTGCCCCATGGTTGACCACCGATTCGCACACCTATCCGGCCGTGGTCGACGGCAAGATCAAGTGGATCGTGGATGGCTACACCACCTTGGATGCGATGCCCTACAGCACGGAAATGTCGTTGTCGCAGGCTACTCGCGACGCACTGAACCCGGATGGCACTGAGCAGCGTTTGATTAACGACCGCATCGGTTATATCCGGAACTCGGTGAAAGCCACCGTGGATGCCTACGACGGCACCGTGGAGCTGTACGAGTTTGATACCGAAGACCCGGTATTGGATGCGTGGCGCGGAGTATTCCCGGACACCGTGAAGGATGAATCCGAGATTTCTGATGAGCTGCGTGCACATTTCCGGTACCCAGAAGATATCTTCAAGGTGCAGCGCAACTTGCTTGCGCGCTACCACGTGGATGACCCAGGCGTGTACTTCTCTAACGATGCTTTCTGGTCGGTTCCTTTGGATCCAACCCAGCCGGAATCCCAGGAGTTGCCGCAGCCCCCGTATTACGTGATGGCCGCGGACCCAGAAAACCCGGACAAGTCCAGCTTCCAGATGGTTACTCCGTTCCGTGGTTTGGAGCGTGAATTCCTGTCGGCGCACATGACGGTGACTTCGGATCCGGAAAACTACGGTGACATCACCGTGCGTGTCTTGCCGACGAATACGCAGACGCAAGGTCCGCGCCAGGCGCAGGATGCGATGATGTCGTCTGACCAGGTTGCTCGTGACCGTGGTCTGTGGGAGCGCACGAACGAGCTCTACAACGGTAACTTGCTGACTTTGCCAGTAGGCGGCGGTGAAATCCTCTACTTGGAGCCGATTTACGCCGAGCGTAAGGACCAAGATTCGGCCTTCCCGAAGCTGCTGCGTGTGTTGGTTTCTTACAAGGGCCGCATTGGTTATGCACCAACTATCGGTGAGGCGCTGGAACAGGTAGGCATCGACTCGCAGGCGGCACAGGATATCGACTTGGTCGATGGTGACGAGGACGCTTCCCGTGGTTCCTCCGATGATGCTGATGCGGCTGATACTGCAGAGGCTGGTGCTTCGGCTTCCAGTGACAAAGATGCCGACTCGGATCGCGATTCTGCGGATCGTTCTGGTCCAACCCCGCCAGCTAGTGGCCAAGGTGTCGACGCTATTAACGATGCCCTCCGTGATCTGGAGAAGGCGCGGGATGGTTCCTTCGAGGAATACGGACGTGCGCTGGATCGCTTGGACCGTGCGGTGGAAAACTACCAGTCGCAGAACTAGCGATAGCACGATTGGCAGCGATGCAACGCCAGTAAGATATCGCTTTTACGATCGTTGATAATCCCGCTGTGTGCCCAGCGCATGGCGGGATTTGGCATATCTAGCGATGGTATGTATAGTTACATGATGTCAGCGAGCGAGAGATCGCGAAGGTGCACGAAAGTGTAAACCTTCAGCTGGCAGATGAATTGAATATCATCCGACGCGGGGTGGAGCAGCTCGGTAGCTCGCTGGGCTCATAACCCAGAGGTCGCAAGTTCGAATCTTGTCCCCGCTACCAATATTCAACGAATTCCCAGTGGCGCCTAGCGCCGCTGGGAATTTTTCGTATATCTGATTCTGGGTTAAACGAGGGGTATGCGACCCTCGCAATTATCACCGCGTGGAGCCCAACAGAGCCAAGGGAGGCGAGAGTGGTAGCTGATTTTCTTAGTTGGGCTCTCGTTATGGCGATGCCGGGTCCTGATATTATTTCTATCGGTCTGCGAACCTCGCGGTATGGTCTGCGTGCGGGGTTCTGGACGGCTCTCGGCGCTGCGCTGGGAGTAGCGGTCTGGTCGGTGCTCTCGCTGGTTGGTATCGAGGCGTTGCTGGTCGCTGTTCCTACTCTGCGAGTCGTGCTACCGATGGTCGGCTGCGTGGTTCTCGTGATATTGGGTCTTCTGTCTCTCCGTGATGCAGCAAGGCCAGCGCGCAATCACGTCAACCAAGTCGTAGCAGAATCGATGCCTTCGGCGCGATCGCTAGAGTCCGGTACCTGGGCTAAGTCGCTTCGATTGGGTTTTGTCACTAACATCTCGAATCCAAAGGCATTGGTTTTCTTTACCTCTTTCTTTACTCAAATGATGAGCCATTACACAGGATTCAGTCAGAAATCCCTGGTTCTCGGCCTTCTGCTAGTGGTGACTCTGCTGGTATTTCTCATGATGTCTGTGCTGTTGAAAGCAGCAGCGAATTCGCCTCTGGCCCGAATTCCCACTATTCGTTTCCTGCCTGGCATTGTCTTCATTTCTATTGGTGTCTTCTATTTCTTCGAACTTGTTTAAACAATGAAAAGGAAAAACTATGCGTGTCCTTCATGTTAATCCTGGTATCTCAGACACCGCGACTTTTTTGCAGGAGACTGGTGCTACTGCGGAGCAAAATCTGAATTCGATTGTGGTTTCTACCAAGATGTCAGGGGAGCAGCGTAATGCTCTCGTTCCGGTTCCTGCCACTCATCGTTTAGGTAGTAAAGGTCTCAAGCAAGCCTTGGGCGGTAAAACGTCGTTCCTTCCGATGGATGAAGCTTGGATTCTAGGGGCCGTTGCAACGGTGACCTGTACTTAGATGTGATACTAACGGCCTGGATTTTGTCTCTAGGCATGTTCTTTGTTTTCCATTATTTTCCGGGACTCATCTTGCACCCATTTGTAAGAGCCCTTCATTTTTCCCGCTAAGATGCGTCTCTTCTACAAGACGGGGAACCCGGTTCGCCTTAAAGTTCAAGAATTGATCGAAGGTCATGTCCTGTCTCAATGCGTGGCAACTAAAGCTCGTGCAGAAACTCGATAGGGCAACAAGCTTATAGAGGAGCCATGAATTCTAAGAACCCGTTCCACGTCAACGATTATCGGCGCTGGTTTGTTGGCGAAACTCTACTGTCCGTATCTGCTGGCATGGGTCTGGCAACTATGCTGCTGGCGGTCGAGATCTTTGACTCTGTGGCAACGGCAGGATTGTTCTTTTCTGTCGTTAGTTTGTTGGGCATCCTCGGATCGGAGGTAGGCGGATCGCTTGCGGACAGCGTACAGCGCCGAAGCTTATTCAAGGTGTTGTCGCCAGTCGTCGTCATATGTTCGCTGGGGATTGCCATAACCGTGAGTGGTTATTTTTATGCAAACTGGACGACGCAAACTGCCGTCGTAGCAATTTCTAGCTTCGTACTAATTAGTAGTGCTATCACGGGTGTCCTCGACCCGGTCATGGATGCAGCCCTGAAAAATGTGATTTCTCCGGAGCAATTTCCTCGCGCAGTGGGAGCTGCAGAAGCCCGGGAGTCGACGATATCGATTGCAGCCAGCCCGGCGTCCGGTGCATTGTATTCTGCGCTGGCACCAGCTCCATTTGTGGTGCAGTTTTTCTGCAATCTCGGTTTCTATATCAATGCTTTAGCAATTCGTACGCCACTCGGGCCGAATAAGGAAAAGGAATTTGGCCTGGATGATGAAGAGCAGACGGAAACGCAAGATAGCCCGCCAACGCGGTGGTGGCGAAACCTCACTGCAAAGCTGAGTGGCGAGTATGGGCCGGCGTGGAGGTTTTTGCGTGAACATAACGCGCTGTTTCGGATTCTGCTCAGCGCGCCGTTAATTAACTTATTTGTTTTCGGTACGTTTTCCTGGACCCCGTTTTATCTTTCGGATGCGGGCGAACCGGGCTGGCTTATCGGTTTGGTGATGGCAGGCTTCAGCATCAGTTCGTTGCTCGGCAGTGCTTTGCTTCCGTGGCTTACGGACCGATATACCCCAGGTTCGTTGGTTGTCGTTGGCCTAGGTAGCATGCTGATCTTCTTCGGCGTGTTTTTGTTCTTGGCTGCCAGTCCCTGGGTCATGCTGGTGGTGAGCCTGGCTTGTATGCTCCCATCGACGGCATTAAATGCAGCCCTGTTTGGCCACGTTTTTGCTGTCACACCACAGGATTTACAGGGGCGTGTAATGGCGTTTTTATCGTGGTTAGCAGTGCTATCAGCGTCGCTGTACCGACACTTGCGGGCACCATGGTGGAATCTGGTACTCGTTTCTGGTTTGCGGCCGTTGTAATTGGGACTGGGTTTGTGGGCTGGCTATTGCTGGCTGGGTCTCGGGAGGTACGTGCGATGCGTAACGAGGAACCGGACAGCGATAACAGCGGCGACGACGCCGTAGACCCCGAAAATCTGTGATCCCAGACTTGCGCCCTTTTTATTGTCTTGCTCACACTGTTCAACAAAACCTAATGTTATCGGTATCACTCATTCCGTTGATCTATCTCGCACGACCGTCGGTATGTGATGCGGAAACAGTGAATACGTAGTAACGAGCAACCAGCTGCTGAGTCCAGCTGTAGAGCAAAGGGGAATAGCCGTGTCTCCGACCATTCCAGAACCGAAGCATGTCACCAACGTGCCAAGCGTCGGGCATACTGACCCGCCGGTGCCGAAAAATATCTGGCGATTGTTTGTCTACAGCGCCATTGGTGCGTTCGTCTTTTTCTTCCCACTGACCTATCAAGAGAAAAGCTCGATCCCGCTCGACCACATGGTCACGATCGTGCGGGACACTGTGCCCGCCATCGTTCCGTGGATCATCCTGGCTCTGGCCGGTTTTGGTGCTGGGCGTTCCATCTATAACCAAAATTGGAAAGAAGGCACGCTCGCTGCGATTTTCGTCGTCACGAATGTCATCGGTTTTATCATCGCGGTGCTGGCGGTGTTGGATGCGCTGCCGTGGGTGCTCGGCGACGAAGACATGGTGCCATTTCTCTGGGAAAAGATTGCCACTCCCGTCGGGTTGATTGTTCCGATTGGCTCGGCGTTCCTCGCGTTGCTGGTCAGTTATGGTTTCTTGGAATTTATCGGCGTACTTATGCAGCCGATTATGCGTCCGCTATGGAAAACCCCGGGTCGTTCGGCTATCGACGCGGTGGCCTCGTTCGTTGGCTCGTATTCTCTGGGCATCTTGATCACAGACCGCGTCTATCAGCGCGGTGGCTATACCGCGAAAGAAGCAGCCATCATCGCCACCGGCTTTTCGACGGTCTCCGCAGCGTTCATGGTCATCGTCGCTAATGCACTCGGCCTCATGGAAATCTGGACGACGTTCTTTTTCGTCACGCTGGTTGTTACCTTCCTGGTTACCGCGATTACCGTGCGCATCCCGCCGTTGGCCCGCATCCCGGATGAATATCGCGAAGGCGCAACGCCCGAGCCAGAAAGTGCAGTGACCGGTAGCCGTTTCAAAGCCGCGTGGCATGAAGCGCTGTACACACTAGAAAATGCACCAAGCCTGTGGCGTGCCGTCGTCGACAGCTTCGTCGACGGTATCAAGATGGCTGGTGCCATCGTGCCTTCAATCTTGTCGGTGGGCCTGGGTGGCATTTTGTTGGAACGCTTCACCCCGGTATTCGAGTGGATCGGCTATTTGTTCTATCCCTTTGCTTGGATCGTACGCCTGCCAGAAACCATGGATGCCAGCCAGGCGATGGCCACTGGTATTGCAGAAATGTTCCTGCCCGCGGCCAGCATGGCAGGCGCGGAAGATCTGGTGGCGAAGTTCGTCGTCGGTGTGGTCTCTATCTCGATGATTATTTTCTTCTCCGCGCTAATTCCGTGCATCATGGCTACCCGTATCCCGATTTCCCTGACTTCCATCGTCATCATCTGGTTTGAACGCGTGGCGCTGACGATTCTCATTGCCACCCCGACTGCGTATCTGTTGTTGTAGCACTATTCGTTAGTCTGAAAATCATGAATTCTCCGCAGGTTCCGGCTGCCCGGCATACCCTCGATATTTTGCGGTTGCTTTCTACCATCGATGTGCCGATTTCCGCAGCGCGCATCCATCGGGAACTCGGCATTCCGCGTTCTACCACGTATCACTTGCTGGCAGAGATGGTCGAGGCTGGCTTTGTTGTCCATCTTGCTGGCGAACGGACCTACGGTCTCGGCCTGGCTGCGTATTCCATGGCTAATGCCTATACGACTCAGCAGCCGTTGGTGCGATTGAGTCAGAAATACTTGGACAAAGCCGCCAGTTTGACAGGCGGTTCGGGGCACTTATCCCGCTTGTCTGCCACTGAGATTGTGTATTTGCAGGAAACGCGTGCCGCGCGGGCGGTGTCGTTGATTAGTCAGGTGGGGGTCCGTTTGCCAGCGGTGGGCACGGCTTCGGGGAGAGCGATGCTCGCGCACTTGCCGGAAACGGAATACCGTGCGGTTTACTCGGCGTCGGATGCCGCCGAAGGCTGGGGCGCGTTTCAAAAACATCTTGCCGACGTCCGCGAGCGCGGATTTGATGTGGAAGTGCAAGAAGTCAGCAGGGGGCAGGCCAGTGTTGCGGTGCCGGTGTTGGATCACTTGCAGCGTCCCGCGGCGGCGTTGGCAGTGACGTATCCGGTGGATAGCTTGCGGGCCGGGCAATTTGAAGAATTGCGAGATCATCTGAGCTCTGCCGCGCGCGACATTTCAGCTCGCATGTATGGCAATCGGGGATAACCCGCGGCACATACCCGTCTCGTATTTCAGACATAACCGTCGACAAGTCCCTGTTCTGTGATCTAGAAAACTTCTAAATTAAACAGCAAGAACGAAGTGTTTGAGTGAAAGGATACCCACCACTATGTCGCAACCCCGTGAAATTCGTGCCCCACGCGGAACCGAATTGTCCGCAAA
>ERZ1023210.29-NODE-29-length-58771-cov-40.261360_pt1 | contig 58771 bp, 50 predicted proteins | sample MGYA00380446_ERZ1023210 | MGnify/ENA primary metagenome ERZ1023210 (study PRJEB33173, sample SAMEA4830300) | metagenome | study: EMG produced TPA metagenomics assembly of the PRJEB25223 data set...
AAATAGGCTCCATAATATCTATAGTGGATTTACCCACTACAAATATTATAGAGCCAAGAATGACTAAATGAGACTAGAAAGGTCTCATTTTTTATGGAAAAATGTAATTCAGGTCGAAAAATTGCCAGTTGAGGAGATGGGCTATAAAATAGACAAAAAAGATGTATACTGTAGATGTAAGCTTACAAAAATTTATAGTGTATTGAATCTATAACAGTACACCTTGGCTGCTAAAATATTTCTATAAATTAATTTGACTTTCCTGATAGAGTTGTTCACATCTTATTTCAAATCACTATATTTTAAGAAGGTACTTGCAATGACAGGTACAAATACACTTACAGTTCTTTCAACTGAGGACTTGGAGCAAACTTCAGGTGGTCTTGCTGTTTGGGAAGATGGATATAGTAGATGGTTATATTATAGAGAATTTGCTCCCTATATGAGGCAAGGGGCACTTAATTCTTATATAGATGCTTGGAAGTACGGCTTCCGAACAGGGTAATCTTTCAAAAAAGTACGATGAGAAACACAAAGAAACTAAGACAATTTGGAATATTTTTGCTTATTATTTTACTATCTACCTATTTACCACAAACAATTGAATTGTATGTGACGATCATTTTAGGGTTAGGAGCTGATGTCTATTCTCTTATTTTAACAATGGTATTAGTGGGAAGTTTCCTTCTATTAATTTGGAGGTTAAAAAAGAAAAAGAGCTGGAACTGGTCATTTGTCTTCTCCTTATTTGCAACTTATGTGGTTTATCAGATTCTCGGTAATTTTTGGGCACGCTATGCTCATTTGATTAATCATAGGAATATTCATGATGAGTATTTTACCGTGGTTCTTTCAAATGGACAACCAACCTTTTTATCGACTATCTTATCTTTTGTCCTGCCTGTAATCATCGGTCCTGTTTTTGAGGAGACTCTTGATAGAGGGTATTTTATGAATACCTTCTTTCCCTAGTCCAAGTATTATTTAGATGTCATCTTATCAGGCCTTATCTTTGGGCTTAGTCATTTGATACTATCTCACAGAGATCCAATTAGTTTATTATATTATAGTCTGATTGGTTTCTTTTTTGCCCTTGTTTATCGTTTTACCGACAATCTGAGATTAACGATTCTCTGCCATAGTTTTTTTTAACTTTCTCAATCATGCAAAACCTATCTGGATTTTTGTTTACAATTATATCTATTATCATTTTTTTAGATAGTGGGAGGCAAAGAAAAAGTGTTTGATATCTATCAAACACTTTTTCTTTTTATTGTTCTTCTGTTACAAACTGGCTGAGCAGTCCATTGATAAAACGGGCAGATTTTTGATCGGAGAAGTCCTTTGCAAGCTCGATAGCTTCATTAACAGCAACCAGCTGAGGAGTGTCAAATGAAGTGATTTCAAAGACTCCCAAGCGAAGGAGGTTTCTCTCCACGAGCGTTAAGCGTTCAATGGTCCAACCTGCTTTTAGATGCTGAGTGATTTGCTTATCTAGTTCTTCCTTTTTAGCTTGAACACCAGAAACGAGGTCTATCAAAAAGGCTGGAAGTTGTACATCCGTATCTTCACGATCATGAGTATAGGCGAAACGACAAGCAGTTTCGACATCCGTACCGAACTCAAGGCTCATGAGAGCTTGAAAAGCGCATTTACGGAGTTGGCGTCTAGATTCTAATAGTGGACTAGTCATTGAGGAAGTCCTCGTCAAATAGATCTTTCAATTCTGGTTTTGGTGTTTTATCTGGGACGATACCTGCAACGTGAATATTGATAGCAGCGAGTTCTACATCAGCCATATTACGGACGGCATCTTTGACAGCTTTCTGGATAGCAACCGCTACCTTAGGAACTTTTACTCCGTACTCAAGGTAGAGATAGATATCTGCTGTGAGTTCTTCGTCCACGTTTTTAAGATAAACGCCACGGCCGAGTGAAAGTTTTGAAAGGGTATCAGACACTGATCTGTTTGAAAAAGAGTGAACACCCTCTACCTTTGCAGTAGCGATAGCAATGATTTTTTCAAGTACACGTGGGGCGATAACGATTTCGCCAAGTTGTTCTTCAATTCCCATAGAATGACCTCTTTCTAGAGATTAGGCACGAGAAACGTAAGTTCCTTCTGCAGTGTTGATAACGAGTTTTTGTCCTGCTTCGATGAAGTCTGGAACGTTTACGACAAGTCCAGTTTCCATCGTTGCTGGTTTACCAGAACCTGTAACAGTAGCACCTTTGATAGATGGTTGAGTTTCAGCAACTGTCAACTCAACAGTAGTAGGAACGGTGACACCGATCACTTCAGTTCCGTAGAATTGGATTTTCACATCAGAGTTTTCAAGGATGTAAAGTAATTCGTTTTCAACATTGACTACAGGGATTTCGTATTGGTCGTAAGTTTCTGTATTCATGAAGTATGCTGTGTCATCCATTTTGTACAAGTATTGAGCTGGGACAGTCTCGATAATAGCTTGTTCAAATTTTTCCTCTGGACGGTAGCTTGTGTCAAATGTAGAACCAGTACGGACATCACGCAATTTCATACGCATGATCGTGTTTCCTTTACCTGGTTTGTGGTGACTAGCTTCCAAAACGCGAATCAATTTGCCGTCAGCTGTTTCAAAGGTCATACCAGCTTTTAATTTACTTGCTTCAATCATGTTTTTACCTCTTTAATAAATATTATTACTCTTCATTTTACCATAAAATACTCTGGAAATAAAGCCAAAATAGTTATTGGGAGTTGGTAGGAGCGAAAAAGAATATTGGCTAGTCAGGTGGAGTGGTTAATGTTAAAGAGTATCCACTATATTTCTTCTCATACTCAATGGAAATCAAAGAGCAAACTAGGAAGCTAGCCGCAAGCTGCTCAAAACACTGTTTTGAGGTTGTGGATAGAACTGACGAAGTCAGTAACCATATATACGGTAATGTGACGCTGACGTGGTCTGAAGAGATTTTCGAAGAGTATTATATTTCAAAAGGCCGAAGTAAGTTTACTCCGACCTGTTAGTATTGTCTTAAAAAGATTGATTTTTTATTCTGGTTCTACCAAAATTTTAATTTGTGACTTATCTTGAGTTAATTCGATAAAGCCTTCTTCGACGATATTTTCCAATTTAATTTTCTTAGTAACTAATTTTTCAGCAGAGAAGTAGCCTTGTTCCATCAATTCTAATACTTTAGGGAAGATATGACGATAAGCAATGATTCCTTTTAGTGTCTTTTCTTGGATTGCAAATTCATTCGGATTAATATTTGCTTCTCGTTCCCAGATAGAGACCACCATGCACTCACCTGCTTTATGTACGGCAGCTAAGGCTTGTCCTAAAACTACTGGCACACCCGTTACTTCATAAGAAACATCTACACCACCGTTTGTTAAACGATGAATAGCTTCAACAGCTGTTTCACCTTCTTCCGGACGGACAACGATAGCTCCTAACTCTTCAGCTTTTGCTTGACGTTCAGGTGATAGTTCAACAGCATAAATCTTAGAAGCACCAGCTGCACGAAGAGCTTCTACAATTAATAGACCAATCGGGCCTAAACCAAAGACAACAGCTGTATCGCCAGCCTTCAAAGAAGATTGACGAACAGCATAGACTGCAACAGCAGCGGGTTCAGTAAGAGCAGCTTGCTCATAGCTCAAACTATCTGGAATGACATGTACTAAGTCACCGTCTAAAACACAATATTTGGCAAATCCACCGTCTGCAGCCAAACCGACAAAATTAAGGTTTGGATCCAAATTATAATCACCAACTAAGTTATTTTTAGCTAGAATTGGTTCCACAGCAACACGATCACCAACTTTAACACGGGTAACATCGCTTCCGACTTCTATGATTTCACCAGAAAATTCATGTCCCAGTGTTACCGGTGCTTTTTGACCAGAATAGACGTGCTCATCTGTTGGGATAAAGATAGGTCCATCTAAAAATTCATGGAGGTCAGTACCACAAATTCCTGTGAACTTAACTGCAACTTTTACTTGGTGCGGAAGTACTTCAGGAACTTCTATTTCTTGAATACGAACATCTTTCGCTGCATGCCAGCGAGCTGCCTTCATTGTAGCCATATAAATAACTCCTTATTGTTGCGATTTTTAGTTTTCTTGTTTGGAAACTTTACACGCAATATTGCAAACGTTTTCTTTCTATTTGTCAAGAAAAAACCAACCTTAGGGCTGGTTTTGTTCTGTCTAGTTTTCTTTCAACTTCGCCAATTCCTGTGCAAGTAGTTTAAGGGCAACTTGTGGGTTGGCTTGGCCTTTGGTTGCCTTCATAAGGAATCCTGTAAAGGCCTTGTCGGCGTTACGTTTGCCTGACTTGAAGTCGGCAACAGCAGCTTCGTTATCGGCAAAGACTTGGTGGATGATTGGGATCAAGATAGCTGGATCTGAAATTTGAACCATACCTGCTTTTTCCACGTATTCACGCGCGCCACCGCCATTTTTAGCTAGATGGACAAAGACTTTCTTGGCAATCTTAGATGAAATAGTACCGTCTTCGATGATGGCAATCATTTCAACCAAGTTTTCTGGTGTCAATTCGATTTGTTCCAGTGTTTTACCTTCAGCATTCAAGAACTGAGCGACTTCCCCTTGGAGCCAGTTAGATACTTGTTTGGCATCACCACCGAGGGCAACAGCTTTTTCAAAGAAGTCAGAAGTGACTTTATTAGCAGTCAACTGACTAGCATCGTAGTCTGATAAACCAAGGTCAGATACATAACGCGCACGACGTTCTTTTGGAAACTCTGGCAACTCAGTCCGCATTTCCTCAATCCACTCGTCAGAAATTTCAAAGAGGGGTAGGTCTGGTTCTGGGAAGTAGCGGTAGTCAGCAGCCCCTTCCTTGACACGCATGAGGATGGTTGCTTTATTCGCTTCATCGTAACGGCGTGTTTCTTGGCGGATTTGACCACCTGAGCGAAGAATTTCAGCCTGGCGTTGGACTTCGTATTCAAGCCCCTTGCGAACGTTTGAGAAGGAGTTGAGGTTCTTCAATTCAGTCTTGGTACCGAATTTCTCTTGACCATAAGGACGAAGGGAGATGTTGGCATCCACACGCATCGAACCTTCCTCCATCTTAACGTCAGAAATGCCAGCGTACTGGATAACTTCCTTGAGGGCTGTCAGATAAGCATAGGCTTCTTCAGGAGAACGCATATCTGCCTCAGATACAATCTCAATCAAGGGAACCCCTTGGCGGTTGAGGTCAACATAAGAGTAGCCATCTGTACCATGGGTGTTTTTACCAGCGTCTTCCTCTAGGTGGGCACGTTCGATACCGATTTTCTTGGTCGTACCGTCTTCTAGTTCGACTTCAATCCAGCCATTATATCCGATTGGTTCATCAAATTGAGAAATTTGGTAGGCTTTGGGGTTATCAGGATAGAAGTAGTTCTTGCGGTCAAAGTGCATCTTTTTGTGGATGTCCATGTTGAGGGCAAGAGCAGCCTTGATTCCGGCATCGACAACCCCTTTATTGAGAACTGGCAGAACTCCTGGGAAAGACCAGTCAATCACGTTAGTGTTGGCATTTTGATCATTTCCGAAGTGGGCAGAAGTAGGTGAGAAGATTTTTGAATTGGTGTTGAGCTCTACGTGGACTTCAAGTCCGATGACTGTTTCAAAGTTCATTAGTTGTCACCTCCAAAAATCACGGGTTGTTGCTTGTGGTAGTCTGTTGTTGCTTCAAAAGCAGCAGCAGCTTGGTAAATGGTTTCCTCAGAGTACTTGGGACCAATCAATTGGAGTCCGACAGGTAGACCTTGAGAGAATCCAGCAGGAATCGAAATTCCAGGCAGTCCTGCCAAGTTTACAGGTATGGTCAATAGGTCGGCTAAGTACATGGCAACTGGGTCATGGTTGAGAGAATCCAAGTCATAGGCAACACTTGGAGCAGTTGGACCCAAAATCAAATCGTAATCCGCGAAGACTTTTTCGAAATCTTGAATGATAAGTGTACGGACCTGTCCAGCCTTCTTGTAGTAGGCATCGTAGTAACCTGATGAAAGACTGAAAGTACCCAGCATGATACGACGTTTTACCTCTTCACCAAAACCTTGGCTTCGGCTGTTTACATAGATTTCATCAAGGTTGGTTGCATCTTCTGCGCGATAGCCGTAACGGATACCGTCAAAGCGTTGCAAGTTTGATGAAGCTTCTGATGAAGCGATGATGTAGTATACGGCAACTCCGTATTTAGAGTGAGGAAGGCTGACTTCTTCGACGATAGCACCCAATTTTTCAAAGTGTTTGGCCGCGTTTAAGATTGTTTCCTTAACCTCTGGATCAATTCCTTCGCCTAGGTATTCCTTAGGCAAAGCGATTTTCATACCCTTGATGTCTTGGCCGATTTTTGAAGTAAAGTCGGCGATGCGGACAGGAGCAGAAGTAGAGTCTTTAGCATCTTCGCTGGCAATAGCGTTGAGCAAGAGGGCATTTTCCTTAACAGTAGGAGCAAAAGGTCCAATCTGGTCTAATGAGCTACCAAAGGCAATGAGACCGAAACGTGAAACTGTTCCGTAGGTTGGTTTGAGACCAACGATTCCGTTGAAGGCAGCAGGTTGGCGGATGGAACCACCAGTATCAGAACCAAGTGACAAGCGAACTTGTCCTGAGGCTACAGCTGCGGCAGAACCACTTGATGACCCACCAGGAACCTTGCTGTGGTTCCAAGCGTTTTTAGTTGCTCCGTAGTGTGAAGTTTCACCTGAACCACCCATAGCAAATTCGTCCATGTTGGTCTTTCCAACGACAATCATGCCCTTGGTTTTTGCATTGGCAACAGCTGTCGCATCAAAGATTGGCTCATAGTTGTAGAGCATTTTTGAGGCAGCAGTTGTGAGAATACCGTCTGTAGAGATGTTATCCTTAACAGCAAGTGGAATTCCTGAAAGGACATTGTCAGCATCAATTCCAGCTTCATCAATGGCTTTAGCTTGAACAAGAGCTTGCTCCTCAGCGATGGTGACAAATGAATTGAGGGCTTCCTCACGAGACTTGATATTTTCAAGTGTTGCTTGGGTCAATTCTGTTGCAGAAATTTCCTTAGAGACAAGGAGATTGTGCAACTCTTCAATAGTTTTATTGTTAAAAGTCATTAGGCATCTCCTCCATCGTCTAGGATAGCTGGCACCTTGATATAGTAGTTGTCTTGTTCAGGTACGTTTTTAAACAAGCGATCACGGTCTGTTCCTTCTTCGACCACATCAGGGCGGAGTACAGTCTTGCGGTCAGCCATAGTCGTAGTAGGTGCGACACCAGTTGTGTCAACTTCGCCCAGCAATTCAACCATGTCAACAATCTTAGACAAGGTGGTCGCAAAGGCAGCAGTTTCTTCTTCAGAGAATCTTAATTTTGAAAGATTGGCAACGTGTGTTACCTCTTCTTGCGTAATTTTCATCTTGCATCCTTTCGTGAAATGATGATTTTTAGTCTGTTCTATTTTACCATATTTTCCTATAAATAAGGGAGGGGGAAGTGAAAAGAAATAGAAATTGAAAAAAATGCTAAAATCCGATATAATGGAGTGTTGAAAGGAATGGTAAAATCCAATGTAAAAATCATTCTCAGCTATTGAAACAAGAAAAATAGAGAATCAAAGAAAGAGAACTTATGAATATTCAAGAAGAAATTAAGAAACGTCGTACCTTTGCCATTATTTCCCACCCGGACGCGGGGAAAACAACCATCACTGAGCAGTTACTCTACTTTGGGGGTGAGATTCGTGAGGCTGGTACGGTAAAAGGGAAGAAAACAGGGACTTTTGCTAAATCTGACTGGATGGATATCGAGAAGCAACGTGGGATTTCTGTTACTTCATCTGTTATGCAATTTGACTACGACGGCAAGCGCGTGAATATCTTAGACACGCCAGGGCACGAGGACTTCTCAGAAGATACCTATCGTACCTTGATGGCGGTGGATGCTGCGGTCATGGTCGTGGACTCTGCCAAGGGGATCGAGGCTCAAACCAAGAAATTGTTTGAGGTTGTGAAACATCGTGGCATTCCAGTCTTTACCTTTATGAACAAGCTGGACCGTGACGGTCGTGAGCCTTTGGATCTGTTGCAAGAATTGGAAGAAATCTTGGGCATTGCTAGCTACCCTATGAACTGGCCTATCGGGATGGGGAAAGCCTTTGAGGGCTTGTATGACCTCTATAACCAACGTTTAGAGCTTTACAAAGGGGATGAGCGTTTTGCCAGTCTAGAAGACGGGGACAAACTCTTTGGTAGCAATCCTTTCTACGAGCAAGTCAAGGATGACATTGAGCTTTTAAATGAAGCCGGGAATGAGTTTTCAGAGGAAGCTATTTTGGCTGGAGAATTGACGCCTGTCTTTTTCGGTTCAGCCCTGACAAACTTTGGTGTGCAGACCTTCCTTGAAACCTTCCTCAAGTTTGCTCCAGAACCACATGGTCACAAGAAAACAGACGGTGAAATTGTGGATCCTTATGACAAGGATTTCTCAGGCTTTGTCTTTAAAATCCAAGCCAACATGGATCCTCGTCACCGTGACCGTATTGCCTTTGTCCGTATCGTATCAGGCGAATTTGAGCGCGGCATGAGTGTCAATCTCCCTCGTACTGGTAAGGGGGCTAAACTATCTAATGTTACCCAGTTTATGGCGGAGAGTCGTGAGAATGTGACCAATGCCGTGGCAGGTGATATTATCGGGGTTTACGATACCGGTACTTATCAGGTTGGGGATACCTTGACGGTTGGAAAAAACAAGTTTGAATTTGAACCACTGCCAACCTTTACTCCTGAAATTTTCATGAAAGTTTCTGCTAAGAATGTTATGAAGCAAAAATCCTTCCACAAGGGGATTGAGCAATTGGTGCAAGAAGGAGCCGTTCAGCTTTATAAGAATTACCAAACAGGTGAGTACATGCTAGGCGCTGTTGGTCAACTCCAGTTTGAAGTCTTTAAACACCGTATGGAAGGCGAATACAATGCGGAAGTGGTCATGAGCCCAATGGGTAAAAAGACCGTTCGTTGGATCAAGCCTGAGGACTTGGATGAACGGATGTCGTCAAGTCGCAATATCTTAGCCAAAGACCGTTTTGACCAACCAGTCTTTCTCTTTGAAAATGACTTTGCCCTCCGCTGGTTTGCGGACAAGTATCCAGACGTAGAGTTAGAGGAGAAGATGTGACTCAGTACCAACAATTGGAACTAAAGTTCCAAATTGTTGGACGCTAGTCGCTATTTGGCGAACTAGCTAACTGCCTCACTAACTACGTTTGGCAAATGAAATCGATTTGTAAAACTCTGTGTCGTAATGTAAAAATTGTAAACCGTAATGGGACTTCATCTAAAATCTCCACTGGTATGGTTTTACGAACGAATAGGCGAAAATAATGGTTACGTAGAAACATATGATGGGAATAAAAAGAAATGAGATAAAAAGTGAAAGAAGAGAAAAAAGCGATTGTCTTAGGTGCAGATAATGCTTATATGGATAAAGTTGAAACAACAATAAAATCTCTTTGTGTTCATCATTATAATCTTAAGTTTTATGTTTTTAATGATGACCTTCCGCGAGAATGGTTCCAATTAATGGAAAAAAGACTAGAGACTTTGAATAGTGAGATTGTGAATGTTTAGATTGACAGTAGTATTCTGAAAGGTTATCGTCTCCCCTTTGAGGGACTTTCATATGCGGCTTTTTTAGGTATTTTATTCCAAAGTATGTAAGCGAGTCTCGTGTACTGTATTTGGATTCAGATATTGTTGTAAGAAAATCGATAGATGAGCTGTGGGATTTGGACTTGACGGCTATACCCTTAGCTGCAGTTAGAGATGATTTTTATACACATAATTTTAATTCTGGTGTTCTGTTAATCAACGATGGCATGTGGAGAGCAGAAAATGTCACGCAAGACCTGATTTAAGACACAAATAAAAAATCTTCCAATTCCCTTGCAAAAAACAAGAAAGTGTGATAACATAGTACGGTATGTGGTGCTAGCACATCCGCTATATTAGATCTAATAGGAGGAAAACACAATGGCTAAAGTATGTTACTTTACAGGTCGTAAGACTGTATCAGGAAACAACCGTTCACACGCGATGAACCAAACAAAACGTGCCGTAAAACCAAACCTTCAAAAAGTTACTGTTCTTATCGATGGTAAACCTAAAAAAGTTTGGGCTTCAGCTCGTGCTTTGAAATCAGGTAAAGTTGAACGCGTTTAATAATAAAAGCAAAGGAGACCTTAGGGTCTTTTTTCTTTTATTGTGGGTATAACATCGTTTGAAAAATAGAGTAAATATCCGCTGATACATCATTCTGCTTTTACACTTGGGCTGAAATATGATAAAATAGAGTATCAACTAGTTGAGGTAAAAAGGATGACTGTAAAAATTAATACAAAAGATGGTCAAATCGAACTAACAGATGAAGTGATTGCAACCGTCGTAGGTGGAGCAGCAACTGAGATTTTTGGTGTGGTCGGTATGGCTAGTAAAAATGCCCTCAAAGATAATTTCCAAGCCCTGCTAGGTAAGGAAAATTATTCTAAAGGTGTCGTCGTAAAGGCAGCCGAAGATGGCAGTATTGCAGTTGATGTATATACCGTGTTAAGCTACGGAACAAAGATTAGTGAAGTGTCAAAAAACATTCAAGAGCGTGTTGCCTTTAGCTTGGAAAACCAGCTTGGAATTACTGCTCAGACTGTAAATGTCTACATTCAAAATATCAAAGTTGTAGGAGAATAACCGTGTCAAAAATTACTACTAGCTTATTTCAAGAAATGGTGCAGGCTGCATCAACTCGCTTGAATAAGCAAGCTGAATATGTCAATTCATTAAACGTCTTTCCAGTTCCAGATGGAGATACTGGGACAAATATGGGAATGACCATTGAAAATGGTGCTAAAGAAGTTGCAGACAAGCCAGCTTCTACAGTTGGAGAAGTAGCGAGCATTCTTGCCAAAGGGCTTTTGATGGGTGCGCGTGGGAACTCAGGAGTGATTACGTCTCAGCTTTTCCGTGGATTTTCCCAAGCTATCAAGGATAAAGACGAGTTAACAGGTCAAGACTTGGCTCTGGCCTTCCAATCAGGTGTGGAAGTTGCCTATAAGGCAGTGATGAAACCTGTTGAAGGAACGATTTTGACAGTTTCTCGTGGAGCTGCTATCGGTGCTAAGAAAAAAGCTGAGCAAACAGATGACACTGTTGAAGTCATGCGCGCAGCCTTGGAAGGTGCTAAAACAGCTCTAGCTAAAACACCAGACATGCTTCCAGTATTGAAAGAAGTTGGCGTTGTGGACTCAGGTGGTCAAGGATTGGTCTTCATCTACGAAGGTTTCCTTTCAGCCCTTACTGGCGAATATATTGCATCTGAGGACTTTGTAGCGACTCCTGCCAACATGAGTGAGATGATCAATGTAGAGCATCATAAGTCTGTAGCTGGTCACGTAGCGACTGAGGACATCACGTTTGGTTACTGTACTGAAATCATGGTAGCTCTTAAGCAAGGTCCAACCTATGCTAAAGATTTTGATTACGATGAATTCCGTAACTACTTGGATGAGCTTGGGGATTCTCTCCTCGTTGTTAACGATGATGAAATTGTCAAAGTCCATGTTCATACAGAAGATCCAGGACTTGTTATGCAAGAAGGTCTCAAATATGGTAGCTTGGTCAAGGTAAAAGTTGACAATATGCGTAACCAACACGAAGCACAGGTTGAGAAAGAAGCTACTCAAGTTATCAAGTCGGCTGAAGAAAAAGAGTATGCTTTAATTGCTGTGGTGGCTGGTAAAGGTCTAACAGATATCTTCTGTTCTCAAGGCGTGGACTATGTTATCGAAGGCGGTCAAACCATGAACCCTTCAACAGAAGACTTTATCAAGGCTGTTGAACAGGTCAATGCCCGTAACATCATCTTCTTGCCAAACAACAAGAACATCTTCATGGCAGCTCAATCTGCGGCAGAAGTTTTGGAGCAACCAGCAGTAGTGGTAGAGGCTCGCACTCTTCCTCAAGGTATGACAAGTCTTCTTGCCTTTGATCCAAGCAAGTCCATTGAAGAAAACCAAGAGCGTATGACAGCTGCTCTTAGCGATGTCGTTAGCGGAAGCGTCACAACAGCCGTGCGTGATACAACGATCGATGGCTTAGAAATCCATGAAAACGATAATCTAGGTATGGTGGATGGAAAAATTCTTGTGTCAAACCCTGATATGCACCAAACATTGACTGAAACCTTGAAACATATGTTGGATGAAGACAGTGAAATCGTAACCTTCTATGTCGGTGAAGACGGAAGCGAAGAACTTGCCAATGAAATCGCTCAAGAAATCGTAGAAGAATTCGAAGACGTTGAAGTCGAGATTCACCAAGGTCAACAACCTGTTTACCCATACCTATTTAGTGTGGAATAAGATTAATGAAGGACTGAGAAATCAGTTCTTTTTTCTTTTTTAGTAAATGAAATCGGTATCTTTTTAATAAAAATAAAAATAATATTCATAAATAAACGTTAAAATAGAAAATTCAGAAAATTTCTTCTTTTATCTTGAAAAATTTTGAAAAAATGGTATGATAGTAACAAGTTATTTTTAAGAGGAAAGAAAGGGGAACAATGGAGAAAATCAGTTTAGAATCTCCTAAGACGGGGTCGGACCTAGTTTTGGAAACACTTCGTGATTTAGGAGTTGATACCATCTTTGGTTATCCTGGTGGTGCGGTTTTGCCTTTTTATGATGCGATATATAATTTTAAAGGCATTCGCCACATTCTAGGGCGCCATGAGCAAGGTTGTTTGCATGAAGCTGAAGGTTATGCCAAATCAACTGGAAAGTTGGGTGTTGCCGTTGTCACTAGTGGACCAGGAGCAACAAATGCCATTACAGGGATTGCGGATGCCATGAGCGATAGCGTTCCCCTTTTGGTCTTTACAGGTCAGGTGGCGCGAGCAGGGATTGGGAAGGATGCCTTTCAGGAGGCAGACATCGTGGGAATTACCATGCCAATCACTAAGTACAATTACCAAGTTCGTGAGACAGCTGATATTCCGCGTATCATCACGGAAGCTGTCCATATCGCAACTACAGGCCGTCCAGGGCCAGTTGTAATTGACCTACCAAAAGACATATCTGCTTTAGAAACAGACTTCATTTATTTACCAGAAGTGAATTTACCAAGTTATCAGCCGACTCTTGAGCCGAATGATATGCAAATCAAGAAAATCTTGAAGCAATTGTCCAAGGCTAAAAAGCCAGTCTTGTTAGCTGGTGGTGGAATTAGTTATGCTGAGGCTGCTACGGAACTAAATGAATTTGCAGAACGCTATCAAATTCCAGTGGTAACCAGTCTTTTGGGACAAGGAACGATTGCAACGAGTCACCCACTCTTTCTTGGAATGGGAGGCATGCACGGGTCATTCGCAGCAAATATTGCCATGACGGAAGCGGACTTTATGATTAGTATTGGTTCTCGTTTCGATGACCGTTTGACGGGGAATCCTAAGACTTTCGCTAAGAATGCTAAGGTTGCCCACATTGATATTGACCCAGCTGAGATTGGCAAGATTATCAGTGCAGACATTCCTGTAGTTGGAGATGCTAAGAAGGCCTTGCAAATGTTGCTAGCAGAACCAACAGTTCACAACAATACTGAAAAGTGGATTGAGAAAGTCACTAAAGACAAGAATCGTGTTCGTTCTTATGACAAGAAAGAGCGTGTGGTTCAACCGCAAGCAGTTATTGAACGAATTGGTGAATTGACGAATGGAGATGCCATTGTGGTAACAGACGTTGGTCAACACCAAATGTGGACAGCTCAGTATTATCCCTACCAAAATGAGCGTCAGTTAGTGACTTCAGGTGGTTTGGGAACAATGGGCTTTGGAATTCCAGCAGCAATCGGTGCTAAAATTGCTAACCCAGATAAGGAAGTAGTCTTGTTTGTTGGGGATGGTGGTTTCCAAATGACCAACCAGGAGTTGGCTATTTTGAATATTTACAAGGTGCCAATCAAGGTGGTTATGCTGAACAATCATTCACTTGGAATGGTTCGCCAGTGGCAGGAATCCTTCTATGAAGGCAGAACATCAGAGTCGGTCTTTGATACCCTTCCTGATTTCCAATTGATGGCGCAGGCTTATGGTATTAAAAACTATAAGTTTGACAATCCTGAGACCTTGGCTCAAGACCTTGAAGTCATCACTGAGGATGTTCCTATGCTAATTGAGGTAGATATTTCTCGTAAGGAACAGGTGTTACCAATGGTACCGGCTGGTAAGAGTAATCATGAGATGTTGGGGGTGCAGTTCCATGCGTAGAATGTTAACAGCAAAACTACAAAATCGTTCAGGAGTCCTCAATCGCTTTACAGGTGTCCTATCTCGTCGTCAGGTTAATATTGAAAGCATCTCTGTTGGAGCAACAGAAGATCCGAATGTATCGCGTATCACTATTATTATTGATGTTGCTTCTCATGATGAAGTGGAGCAAATCATCAAACAGCTCAATCGTCAGATTGATGTGATTCGCATTCGAGATATTACAGACAAGCCTCATTTGGAGCGCGAGGTGATTTTGGTTAAGATGTCAGCGCCAGCTGAGAAGAGAGCTGAGATTTTAGCGATTATTCAACCTTTCCGTGCAACAGTGGTAGACGTAGCGCCAAGCTCGATTACCATTCAGATGACGGGAAATGCAGAAAAGAGCGAAGCCCTATTGAGAGTCATTCGCCCATACGGTATTCGCAATATTGCTCGAACGGGTGCAACTGGATTTACCCGCGATTAAAAATCCAACTTAAATTTATTAAACCAGCCTAAAAGGCAATAAATAATAGAAAAGAGAGAAAAGCTATGACAGTTCAAATGGAATATGAAAAAGATGTTAAAGTAGCAGCACTTGACGGTAAAAAAATCGCCGTTATCGGTTATGGTTCACAAGGGCATGCGCATGCTCAAAACTTGCGTGATTCAGGTCGTGACGTTATTATAGGTGTACGTCCAGGTAAATCTTTTGATAAAGCAAAAGAAGATGGATTTGATACTTACACAGTAGTAGAAGCTACTAAGTTGGCTGATGTTATCATGATCTTGGCGCCAGACGAAATTCAACAAGAATTGTACGAAGCAGAAATCGCTCCAAACTTGGAAGCTGGAAACGCAGTTGGATTTGCCCATGGTTTCAACATCCACTTTGAATTTATCAAAGTTCCTGCGGATGTAGATGTCTTCATGTGTGCTCCTAAAGGACCAGGACACTTGGTACGTCGTACTTACGAAGAAGGATTTGGTGTTCCAGCTCTTTATGCAGTATACCAAGATGCAACAGGAAATGCTAAAAACATTGCTATGGACTGGTGTAAAGGTGTTGGAGCGGCTCGTGTAGGTCTTCTTGAAACAACTTACAAAGAAGAAACTGAAGAAGATTTGTTTGGTGAACAAGCTGTACTTTGTGGTGGTTTGACTGCCCTTATCGAAGCAGGTTTCGAAGTCTTGACAGAAGCAGGTTACGCTCCAGAATTGGCTTACTTTGAAGTTCTTCACGAAATGAAATTGATCGTTGACTTGATCTACGAAGGTGGATTCAAGAAAATGCGTCAATCTATTTCAAACACTGCTGAATACGGTGACTATGTATCAGGTCCACGTGTAATCACTGAACAAGTTAAAGAAAATATGAAGGCTGTCTTGGCAGACATCCAAAATGGTAAATTTGCAAATGACTTTGTAAATGACTATAAAGCTGGACGTCCAAAATTGACTGCTTACCGTGAACAAGCAGCTAACCTTGAAATTGAAAAAGTTGGTGCAGAATTGCGTAAAGCAATGCCATTCGTTGGTAAAAACGACGATGATGCATTCAAAATCTATAACTAATTAGAAATATATAGCGCTGGAGATGATTTTATGAAAAAGATTATGAGAAAAATTGCATCGTTATTATTGGTTCTAGTTGTATAATGTAATTACACCGTCGGTAATAGTGCTAGCAGACCAAAATAAAGCAGATTGGTCGTATGATGAAAATGCTGTAATTAACATTTATGATGATGCTAATTTTGAAGATGGTAGGTTGCATATGACCTTTGAACAATTCTTCAAATTGGCACAAATAGCTAGAGAAGAAGGTCTTGAAATTCATTCTCCGTTTGAGAGAGCTGGTGCGACTAAATCTGCTCGTTATATAGCGAAATGGATTTTGAGAAATAAAAAACATTAACAAATATAGTTGGTAAATCATTAGGACCTAAATCAGCTGTTAGATTCGGAGAAGCTTTATCCTATATTGAAGGTCCTCTTCGCAGAATAAATGAGACGATAGATAGCGGTTTATATCAAATAGAGCAAATTATTGCATCTGGATTGAAAGAATCGGGTTTAAATGACTGGACTGCGAAAACTTTAGCTTCAGCTATTCGCGGGATATTAGATGTACTTATTTAGGGGTTGAAATCATATGAATATTACCAATTTGTTTTCTATCAAGACAGGATGTGATGAAACTGATAGGCAACTGCAAAAACTATTTTTTCAGTTGGATTTACAATTGGGAGAATTGACAGATCAACTAAGAAAATTAGATTCTAATTTTGTTCCTCGTAGTCAATTTGTAGACACGTTGGATTTGAATGATGTAGAATATAAAGAAATTTTAAACTATTTTATCTTCCATCGTAATGATAGTGAAGAAAGTTTGGTAGAATGGTTATATGATTGGATTTCCACAAATCGTTATGAACTTCCTAAAGAGTTTTCGATTCGTATGGCTCATAAATACCATGAAAGTGTTACTGAAGTTTTCGGAGATGAATAACTAAAAAACAGTCATTAGTGACTGTTTTTTATAGAAAAAGAGGTTTTATATGTTAAGTTCAAAAGATATAATCAAGGCTCACAAGGTCTTGAACGGTGTGGTTGTGAATACTCCACTGGATTACGATCATTATTTATCGGAGAAGTATGGTGCTAAGATTTATTTGAAAAAAGAAAATGCCCAGCGTGTTCGCTCCTTTAAAATTCGTGGTGCCTATTATGCCATTTCCCAGCTCAGCAAGGAAGAACGTGAACGTGGGGTAGTTTGCGCTTCTGCGGGAAATCATGCGCAGGGAGTAGCCTATACTTGTAATGAAATGAAAATTCCTGCTACTATCTTTATGCCTATTACTACGCCACAACAAAAGATTGGTCAGGTTCGCTTTTTTGGTGGGGATTTTGTAACTATTAAACTAGTTGGAGATACCTTTGATGCCTCAGCCAAAGCAGCTCAAGAATTTACAGTCTCTGAAAATCGTACCTTTATTGATCCTTTTGATGATGCTCATGTTCAAGCAGGTCAAGGAACAGTTGCTTATGAGATTTTAGAAGAAGCTCGAAAAGAATCGATTGATTTTGATGCTGTCTTGGTTCCTGTTGGTGGTGGCGGTCTCATTGCCGGGGTTTCTACCTATATCAAGGAAACAAGTCCAGAGATTGAGGTTATCGGAGTAGAGGCGAATGGAGCGCGTTCCATGAAAGCTGCCTTTGAGGCTGGAGGTCCAGTCAAACTCAAGGAAATTGATAAATTTGCGGATGGGATTGCTGTGCAAAAGGTAGGTCAGTTGACCTATGAAGCAACTCGTCAACATATTCAAACTTTGGTAGGTGTCGATGAGGGATTGATTTCTGAAACCTTGATTGACCTTTACTCTAAGCAAGGGATAGTCGCAGAACCTGCTGGAGCGGCTAGTATCGCCTCTTTAGAGGTTTTAGCTGAATATATTAAGGGGAAAACCATTTGTTGTATCATTTCTGGAGGAAATAATGATATCAACCGTATGCCAGAAATGGAAGAGCGTGCCTTGATTTATGATGGTATCAAACATTACTTTGTGGTCAATTTCCCACAACGTCCAGGAGCTTTGCGTGAGTTTGTAAATGATATTCTGGGGCCAAATGATGATATCACACGTTTTGAGTATATCAAACGAGCTAGCAAGGGAACAGGCCCAGTATTAATTGGGATCGCTTTAGCAGATAAGCATGATTATGCAGGTTTGATTCGTAGAATGGAAGGTTTTGATCCAGCTTATATTAACTTAAATGGTAATGAAACGCTTTATAATATGCTTGTCTGAGGACTAATAAAAAAATATCATATTATTTGTACAACTGATGTATATGTGCTATAATGAAGATGAAGAAAGGGGACGATTCCTATGGTTTTAGAAAACTTATCGTGCAATTCTTACTTCTGTTCATTATAGCACTTATGATGTTTGGCTCAGATTTCCATCCTTCATTTTGATTTCCTATCTATTGACAAGCATAGTCACACTGTCTTTAATACTCTTCGAAAATCTCTTCAAACCACGTTAGCTCTATCTGCAACCTCAAAACAGTGTTTTGAGCAACTTGCGGCTAGCTTCCTAGTTTGCTCTTTGATTTTCATTGAGTATAAGGTATGATTTGATTTCTTTTTGTTGACAAATATACCATATTAAAAAGATATATAAGTAATTAACTGAGCTTATCTGTCTTGTCATCTCTATTAAGGATGGTTTAGATAATCGGGTGTCTGCTTCTAGGCTAGCACCTCAATATCCAAAGGAGTGATGAATTTGAAGGATATAAGGAATACCTATCTCTCAGATGATTTATTGAGGAAGAAAGATAGGAGTTTTTGAGCTAGTGAAGGCTTGGATTTCTAAAGGTTAGAACTATCATCTTCAGTTCTTAAATCGAAGAAATAAGCTATCTTACGGAAATAGAGAAGCATTTTTTAAGAACTTGAATAATTTCGCACCTTAAGAGGGTAATAATACAGTATTTTTATTAGCAAATATTTATGGTGTAGAGGCTAGTAAAACCTATATATTATCGGATTTAAAAAGGAAGTAAGAAAATTCTGAACTAATTATTTTCGTTGAATATATGTTTTTTTTATTGACAAAAGTAGTAAAAACGTATACAATTAAATATTATAAAGAAGAAAATAGGAGAAAAACATGGCTAAGTCAAACTTTGAAAAAGTAGAATCAGTTGTTGGCTGGGTTCGTGATAAGAAAATCACAGGCTACCGTATCTCTAAAGAAACGAATGCGCGTGAAATGTCTATCATTGCTCTGGCGCAGGGTCGTGCAAAAGTAAAAAATATTTCATTTGAAACAGCCCTAGGCTTAATTGATTTCTATGAAAAAAATTATGAAAAATTTGAAGATTAATCTTTGGATAACGGCGGATTCTTGACCTTCAAGTAGTAGAGATAGAGAATCTGCCTTTTCATTTTGAGGACAGCAAAAAGACTGCACGGTTGATGCAGCCTTTTCTTTTTATTTGAGATAGCGTTGAAGGAACTCTTTTGTTCGGTCTTCTTTAGGATTGGTGAAGAGGTCTTCTGGTTTACCTTCTTCAGCGATCACGCCCTTATCCATAAAGATAACACGGTGAGAGACATCACGGGCAAATTCCATTTCATGGGTTACGACAATCATGGTCAAGCCTTCCTGAGCCAGGTCCTGCATGATTTTGAGGACTTCTCCAACCATTTCTGGATCGAGAGCTGATGTTGGTTCATCAAAGAGAATAGCGTCCGGATTCATGGAGAGGGCACGAGCGATGGCCACACGTTGTTTTTGACCACCTGAGAGTTGTTTTGGTTTGGCTTGCCAGTAGCGTTCTCCCATGCCGACCTTTTCCAGGTTTTCTTTGGCAATCTTTTCAGCTTCTGTGCGTTCGCGTTTTAGGACAGTTGTCTGAGCGACGATTGTGTTTTCAAGAACATTGAGATTTTCAAAGAGGTTAAAGGATTGGAAAACCATCCCCAACTTTTCACGGTATTGCGTGAGGTCATAGCCTTTTTCGAGGACGTTTTGTCCATGATAAAGGATTTGTCCATCAGTTGGTGTTTCAAGTAGGTTAATGGAGCGTAGGAAGGTCGATTTTCCGCTTCCAGAGCTTCCGATGATAGAGATGACCTCTCCCTTGTGGACAGTGAGTGAAATGTCTTTTAGCACTTCGTTTTGTCCATAGGATTTTTTGAGGTGTTTAATTTCAAGGATTGCTTGTGTCATTATTTCAAATCCTCCGTTTGCATTTGGTTAGCACCTGTAGTATAGGTATCCATGTCCATTCGGCGCTCGATAAATCGTAGGATACGTGTTACGGTGAAGGTGAGGACAAAGTAAATCACGGCGATGATTGTAAATGTCTGGAAGTATTGATAGGTTTGTGTTGCCACGGTATTTCCTGAGAAATAAAGTTCGACAACAGAGATAACGTTCAATACAGATGTATCTTTGATATTGATGACAAATTCATTACCAGTTGCAGGTAGGATGTTACGGACTACCTGAGGTAGGACAATCTTACGCATGGTCTGGTTATGGGTCATACCAAGAGCAGTCGCAGCTTCAAATTGTCCCTTGTCAACTGCTAGGATACCACCACGGACGATTTCAGTCATGTAGGCACCGGTATTGATTGAAACGATGAAGATAGCAGCCAGTGTACGGTCAAGGTTGATCCCGAAAGCTTGGGCAGTTCCATAGTAGATAACCATCGATTGAACAATCATTGGCGTACCACGGAAAATTTCAATGTAGACATTGAGAACCCAGCCGACTAGTTTTTGAAGGCCATAAATGGCTTTGTTTTCAGAGAGAGGAGCAGTACGGAAGACACCAATGGCAAGTCCAATAATGAGACCTATGATGGTTCCGACGATAGAGATTAAAAGAGTGATACCAGCACCACGCAAGAGTTGTTGCCAGTTTTCAGAAAGAATTTTAGCGACTTGGCTAAAGAAACTACTGCTAGTCTCTTCAGTTGTTGTAGCTTCGGCAGGTTGTTCCTTGATCATACGATCCATCAAGGCAACTTGGTCATCTTTTGAAATGGTTTCAATGCTGGCATTGATTTGGCTAATACGATTGTCATTTTTACGAAGCCCGATAGCGATAGCTGTATCTTCTTCCCCAGTTTTGAAACCAGGTTCTACTTGAATCATCTTGAACTTAGAGTTCGCAGCTTCAGCAGTCAGTGCTTCTGGACGTTCAGAAACATAAGCATCAATGACACCAGCCTCAAGAGCTTGGCGCATTTGAGCGAAGTCTCCCATGGCTGTTTCTTTTTTAGCACCTGTGATTTGTGCAATCAAGTCATAAAGGTAGACACCTTGTTGAGAAGTGATTTTCGCACCATTAAAGTCATCCAAAGATTTAGCACTTGCATAGGCAGAATCTTTTTTGACCAGTAGAACTGGTTCGCTAGTGTAGTAACTGCTCGAAAAGGCAATTTCTTGTTTGCGTTCTGCAGTTGGACTCATACCTGCGATAATCATGTCAATCTTACCAGAAGTAAGGGCAGGGACTAGACCTTCCCACTTGGTTTTAACAACCAAAGGCTCTTTACCTAAGTCCTTAGCGATTTTCTTGGCGATTTGAACATCGTATCCGTTGGCATACTGATTGGTCCCATCGATTTTGACAGCTCCGTTGCTATCATCATCCTGGGTCCAGTTAAAGGGAGCATATGCTGCTTCCATCCCGATGCGTAAATATTCATCGGCTTGAGCAACATTGACAAGTCCTAGCATCAGCAAGAGACTTGTGAAAATAGATAAGTATATTTTTCTCATGATTTCTCCTATTCTGATCTATTAAAAAATAACTGTCTCCTATTTTATCGAAAAATGCGTAATTTTTCAACATAAGTAAGCCTTTACTTACGAAAAAATGCTATAATGATAAGAAAGATAAAAAGGGGGCTTAGTTGATGAAAAAAACTTTTTTCTTACTGGTGTTAGGCTTGTTTTGCCTTCTTCCACTCTCTGTTTTTGCCATTGATTTCAAGATAAACTCTTATCAAGGGGATTTGTATATTCATGCAGACAATACGGCAGAGTTTAGACAGAAGATAGTTTACCAGTTTGAGGAGGACTTTAAGGGCCAAATCGTGGGACTTGGACGTGCTGGTAAGATGCCTAGCGGGTTTGACATTGACCCTCATCCAAAGATTCAGGCCGCGAAAAACGGTGCAGAACTAGCAGATGTGACTAGCGAAGTAACAGAAGAAGCGGATGGTTATACTGTGAGAGTCTATAATCCAGGTCAGGAGGGCGACATAGTTGAAGTTGACCTCGTCTGGAACTTAAAAAATTTACTTTTCCTTTATGATGATATCGCTGAATTAAATTGGCAACCTCTGACAGATAGTTCAGAGTCTATTGAAAAGTTTGAATTTCATGTAAGGGGAGACAAGGGGGCTGAGAAACTCTTTTTCCATACAGGGAAACTTTTTAGAGAGAGAACGGTTGAAAAGAGTAACCTTGATTATACTATTCGTTTAGACAATCTTCCGGCTAAGCGTGGAGTTGAATTGCATGCCTACTGGCCGCGAACTGATTTTGCTAGCGCTAGGGATCAGGGCTTGAAAGGGAATCGTTTAGAAGAGTTTAATAAGATAGAGGATTCGATCGTTAAAGAAAAAGAGCAAAGTAAACAACTACTTACTTGGATCTTCCCTTCGATCCTTTCCATCTCCTTGTTATTGAGTGTCTGCTTCTATTTTATTTATAGAAGAAAGACCACTCCTTCAGTCAAATATGCCAAAAATCATCGTCTCTATGAACCACCAATGGAATTAGAGCCTATGGTTTTATCAGAAGCAGTCTACTCGACCTCCTTGGAGGAAGTGAGTCCCTTGGTCAAGGGAGCTGGAAAATTCACCTTTGATCAACTTATTCAAGCTACCTTGCTAGATGTGATAGACCGTGGGAATGTCTCTATCATTTCAGAAGGAGATGCAGTTGGTTTGAGGCTAGTAAAAGAAGATGGTTTGTCAAGCTTTGAGAAAGACTGCCTAAATCTAGCTTTTTCAGGTAAAAAAGAAGAAACTCTTTCCAATTTGTTTGCGGATTACAAGGTATCTGATAGTCTTTATCGTAGAGCCAAAGTTTCTGATGAAAAACGGATTCAAGCAAGAGGGCTTCAACTCAAATCTTCTTTTGAAGAGGTATTGAACCAGATGCAAGAAGGAGTGAGAAAACGAGTTTCCTTCTGGGGGCTCCCAGATTATTATCGTCCTTTAACTGGTGGGGAAAAGGCCTTGCAAGTGGGTATGGGTGCCTTGACTATCCTGCCCCTATTTATCGGATTTGGTTTGTTCTTGTACAGTTTAGACGTTCATGGCTATCTTTACCTCCCTTTGCCAATACTTGGTTTTCTAGGGTTAGTTTTGTCTGTTTTCTATTATTGGAAGCTTCGACTAGATAATCGTGATGGTGTTCTAAATGAAGCGGGAGCTGAGGTCTACTATCTCTGGACCAGTTTTGAAAATATGTTGCGTGAGATTGCACGATTGGATCAGGCTGAACTGGAAAGTATTGTGGTCTGGAATCGCCTCTTGGTCTATGCGACCTTATTTGGCTATGCGGACAAGGTTAGTCATTTGATGAAGGTTCATCAGATTCAAGTGGAAAATCCAGATATCAATCTCTATGTAGCTTATGGCTGGCACAGTATGTTTTATCATTCAACAGCACAAATGAGCCATTATGCTAGTGTCGCAAATACAGCAAGCACCTACTCTGTATCTTCTGGAAGTGGAAGTTCTGGTGGTGGCTTCTCTGGAGGCGGAGGTGGCGGCAGTATCGGTGCCTTTTAAAGAGAGCTACCATAGACTGAAAAAGTATGATATAATGGAAGATAGAAAAAAGACAAACTATAAGAAAAGTCAATAGTTTTATCTAAACTATTTCTTATTTCAATTTGATGATTTGGCGATGATTTTAGAGCACGGCAAAAAGCCCTTGAAAAAGTCCATTTTTTCAAAGGTAATCCTGTGTTAATTTCAGAAATTACATCACTTTTTGTTCGTCAAATGGCAGCTCTTTTTTAGGATATAAAACAGGGTTCGGATAAGTTTTTTTGCAAGGTGGATGATGGCTACATTGTAATGTTTTCCTTGTTCTAACTTAGTCTTAAGATAGGTCTTAAAAGCAGGTGAAAAGCGAGGGCATGCTTTGGCAGCTTGTATGAGTACCTACCGCAGATGAGGGGAACCCCGTTTGACCATTCTTCCAGCTAAATCAATCTGACCTGACTGATAAATAGAAGAATCCAGTCCAGCGAAAGCTTGTAATTGAGCAGGATTATCAAAGGCATGAATATTTCGAATCTCGGCTAAAATGACCGCCCCTAAACGATTCTCAATCCCAGTAACCGTCGTGATGACCGAGTTGAACTCAGCCATCAAGTCATTGACACATGTTTCCGCCTTGTCAATGAGCCTCTTGTAATGTTTGATGATTTCGAATTCACGAGCAGGAGATGTTGTTCCGATAGAACGAGGTGCGACTGAGAGGATATCCTGAATTTTAGAAGCGGTCAATCGCTTAATTTCTATAAGCTTATCAAATCCTGCCTCAAGCCTTTTCTGAGGATTAGGGTAGCGTGTCAAGAGTTGGTAGGTACATTCTGCATGCTTTCCAACGATTTTATCCAACTCAGGAAAGATGATATCAAGACAACGAGTGTATTGTACTTTCCAATCAGACTGTTTTCTCTTGAGACGATGAATATGTCTAGCCAGTATTTTTAGTTCTACTTGCCGATTATCGTGTTGAAATTGTTCACGATTGGGGTCAGAAAGAAGTTTAAGAGCGATGCCATGAGCGTCTTTCTTATCCGTTTTAGTCTTGCGAAGTGATAATGATTTGGCAAATTCCTTGATGAGCAAAGGAGTGTAGGTGTAAACTTTATATCCTTGTTCATGCAGGAAGTTCAGTAGATTAAAGGCATAATGTCCGGTATTTTCAAGAGCGATGAGACAGTCTTGGTTGAGTTGTCGAAGAGACAGATCTAAGAGTTCAAAACCAGCTTTATTATTTGAAAAAGTGAGTGGTTTAAGAACAGTTTTTCCTGGAACATTCAAGGCTGTAACATCGTGTTTATTTTTAGCGATATCAATGCCCACATAAAGCATGGGAGTACCTCCAGATATAGTATTTCAAGTCTACTTGGTTATCCACGAACTTTTTGCCTTGTTACCTTAGACGAGATAAAACGTCTATGCGTTATCAAACTCATTACCAATTGAAACAAAAAACTGTGGTTAGAGCCTTTCGGAAATCGTCAAGCGATTGGAGGGAATAAACTAATCCACAGTGGCTTATTCCAAGTATACCACTTGGGCTTTGGCAGTAGCTAACTGCGCTAAATATAATATAGGGAGTAATCTATGTATCTTATTGAAATTTTAAAATCTATCTTCTTCGGAATTGTTGAAGGAATTACGGAATGGTTGCCGATTTCCAGTACAGGTCACTTGATTTTAGCAGAGGAATTCATCCAATACCAAAATCAAAATGAAGCCTTTATGTCCATGTTTAATGTCGTGATTCAGCTTGGTGCTATTTTAGCAGTTATGGTGATTTATTTTAACAAGCTCAATCCTTTTAAACCGACCAAGGACAAACAGGAAGTTCGTAAGACTTGGAGACTATGGTTGAAGGTCTTGATTGCTACTTTACCTTTACTTGGTGTCTTTAAATTTGATGATTGGTTTGATACCCACTTCCATAACATGGTTTCAGTTGCTCTCATGTTGATTATCTACGGGGTTGCCTTCATCTATTTGGAAAAGCGCAATAAAGCGCGTGCTATCGAGCCAAGTGTAACAGAGTTGGACAAGCTTCCTTATACGACCGCTTTCTATATCGGACTCTTCCAAGTTCTTGCTCTTTTACCAGGGACTAGCCGTTCAGGTGCAACGATTGTCGGTGGTTTGTTAAATGGAACCAGTCGTTCAGTTGTGACAGAATTTACCTTCTATCTTGGGATTCCCGTTATGTTTGGAGCTAGTGCCTTAAAGATTTTCAAATTTGTAAAAGCCGGAGAACTCTTGAGCTTTGGGCAATTGTTTTTGCTCTTGGTCGCGATGGGAGTAGCTTTTGCGGTCAGCATGGTGGCTATTCGCTTCTTGACCAGCTATGTGAAAAAACACGACTTCACCCTTTTTGGTAAATACCGTATCGTGCTTGGTAGTGTTTTGCTACTTTACAGTTTTGTCCGTTTATTTGTATAAGAAAAACCTTGAAGGGGCAACTCTTCAAGGTTTTATACTCTTAGAAAATCTCTTCAAACCGCGTCAGCTTTATCTGCAACCTCAAAACAGTGTTTTGAGCAGCCTGCGGCTAGCCTCCTAGTTTGCTCTTTGATTTTCATTGAGCTTTAAAATCCAGTCATGGTAATCCCCAATAGGCGGACACCTCTTTCTTTCTCACTTAATTCTTCATAGAGTTGCAGGGCTATTTGGCTTATCTGACTAGCATCTTGTGTTTTTTGAGCAATACTTTTTCGTTTGGTAAGAGTTGAAAAGTCCTCGTAGCGGATTTTCAAAATGACAATTTTTCCAGCTTTTTCTTGTTGATGTAGATTGAGAGCGACTTTTTCTGATAGAAGAGTCAGCTCTTTTTTGATATCTTCCTCAGCACGGAGAATCTTCCCGTAGGTTTTCTCCTTGCCGATTGATTTACGGATGCGATTGGATTTGACTGGAGAGTTGTGAATGCCACGAGCCTTTCGATACAGATCATAGCCTAGTCTACCAAAACGGTCTATTAGGGTCACCTCAGGAACTTCAAGTAAATCAGCACCAGTAAAAACGCCCATTTGATGAAGACGTTCTACTGTCTTTTTTCCTACTCCATGAAATTTGGAAATATCCATTTGTTTGAGAAAATCCTCAGCCTGTTCAGGTAGAATCACTGTCAAACCATGAGGTTTTTGATAATCACTCGCCATTTTAGCTAAGAACTTGTTATAGGAAATACCGGCAGAAGCAGTTAGATGGAGTTCTTGCCAGATATCTTTTTGAATGAGGCGAGCAATTTTGACCGCTGACTTGATACCGAGTTTATTTTCTGTCACATCCAAATAGGCTTCGTCAATGCTCATGGGTTCAATCAAATCTGTATAGCGCTTAAAAATAGCTCGAATCTGGAGTCCCACAGCTTTGTATTTCTCATAATTTCCTGAGATAAAGACGGCCTGGGGACAACGTTCATAAGCTTCCTTGGAACTCATGGCAGAATGGACACCAAAAGCTCGAGCCTCATAGCTACAGGTAGAAACGACTCCCCGTCCACCTGTTTGCCGAGGGTCGCTTCCAATAATGACAGGTTTTCCTCTGAGTTTAGGATTATCCCTGATTTCCACCGCAGCAAAAAAGGCATCCATGTCAATATGGATGATTTTTCTTGACAAATCATTTAGCAAAGGAAAAATCAACATGCCTAGCACCTTTTTATACTTTTCGAAAATCTCTTCAAACCACGTCAGCTTCCATCTGCAACCTCAAAACAGTATTTTGAGCTGACTTCGTCAGTTCTATTTACAACCTCAAAGCAGTGCTTTGAGCAGCCTGCGGCTAGCTTCCTAGTTTGCTTTTCGATTTCCATTGAGTGTTACTGCTTATTTTCTTTTATTATACCCTTTTTTCTGAAAAAAAGAAAAAAGGACTTTATTTTTTCAAAAATATAATACAGTTTGAAATAAAATATAGACTGTTTTAGAAAAGAAAGTGTAAAAATAGGGATTTTTCACTTGTTGAAATCGGTTACTATATGGTATACTTGTCTCATGAATGTAACAGATGACTGTTACTAGAAAAAAGAGGACATTAATATGGTTGTTAAGACAGTTGTTGAAGCACAAGATATTTTTGACAAAGCTTGGGAAGGCTTCAAAGGCGTAGATTGGAAAGAAAAAGCAAGTGTATCACGCTTTGTACAAGCTAACTACACACCTTATGATGGAGACGAAAGCTTCCTTGCAGGACCAACAGAGCGTTCACTTCACATCAAGAAAATTGTAGAAGAAACTAAAGCACACTACGAAGAAACTCGTTTCCCAATGGACACTCGTCCAACATCTATCGCTGATATCCCTGCTGGATTTATCGACAAAGAAAATGAAGTTATCTTCGGTATCCAAAACGATGAACTCTTCAAATTGAACTTCATGCCAAAAGGTGGTATCCGTATGGCTGAAACTACTTTGAAAGAAAATGGATACGAACCAGACCCAGCTGTTCACGAAATCTTCACTAAATATGTAACAACAGTTAACGACGGTATTTTCCGTGCCTACACTTCAAATATTCGTCGCGCTCGTCACGCACACACTGTAACTGGTCTTCCAGATGCATACTCACGCGGACGTATCATCGGTGTTTACGCACGTCTTGCTCTTTACGGTGCAGACTACTTGATGCAAGAAAAAGTAAATGACTGGAATGCAATCAAAGAAATCGATGAAGAAACAATCCGTCTTCGTGAAGAAGTAAACCTTCAATACCAAGCATTGCAACAAGTTGTTCGCCTGGGTGACCTTTACGGGGTTGATGTTCGCAAACCAGCGATGAACGTGAAAGAAGCAATCCAATGGGTTAACATTGCTTTCATGGCTGTCTGCCGTGTGATTAACGGTGCTGCTACATCTCTAGGTCGTGTACCAATCGTATTGGACATCTTTGCAGAACGTGACCTTGCTCGTGGTACATTTACTGAATCAGAAATCCAAGAATTCGTTGATGATTTCGTTATGAAACTTCGTACAGTTAAATTTGCTCGTACAAAAGCTTATGACCAATTGTACTCAGGTGACCCAACCTTTATCACAACTTCTATGGCTGGTATGGGTAACGACGGTCGTCACCGTGTTACTAAGATGGACTACCGTTTCTTGAACACTCTTGACAACATCGGTAACTCACCAGAACCAAACTTGACAGTTCTTTGGACTGACAAATTGCCATACAACTTCCGTCGCTACTGTATGCACATGAGCCACAAACACTCTTCTATCCAATACGAAGGTGTAACAACAATGGCTAAAGACGGATATGGTGAAATGAGCTGTATCTCATGCTGTGTGTCTCCACTTGATCCAGAAAATGAAGAACAACGCCACAACATCCAGTACTTCGGTGCTCGTGTAAACGTTCTTAAAGCCCTTCTTACTGGTTTGAATGGTGGTTACGACGATGTTCACAAAGACTACAAAGTATTTGATATCGAACCAATCCGTGACGAAGTTCTTGAATTCGAATTAGTTAAAGCGAACTTTGAAAAATCTCTTGACTGGTTGACTGACACTTACGTAGATGCCTTGAACATCATCCACTACATGACTGATAGGTACAACTACGAAGCTGTTCAAATGGCCTTCTTGCCAACTAAACAACGTGCCAACATGGGATTCGGTATCTGTGGATTTGCTAACACTGTTGATACATTGTCAGCTATCAAATACGCTACAGTTAAACCAATCCGTGACGAAGATGGCTACATCTACGATTACGAAACAATCGGTGACTACCCACGCTGGGGTGAAGATGACCCACGTTCAAACGAATTGGCAGAATGGTTGATCGAAGCCTACACAACTCGTCTACGTAGCCACAAACTATACAAAGACGCAGAAGCTACAGTATCACTTTTGACAATCACATCTAACGTTGCTTACTCTAAACAAACTGGTAACTCACCAGTTCACAAAGGTGTATACCTCAACGAAGATGGTTCTGTGAACTTGTCTAAACTTGAATTCTTCTCACCAGGTGCTAACCCATCTAACAAAGCTAAAGGTGGTTGGTTGCAAAACTTGAACTCACTTTCTAGCCTTGACTTTAGTTATGCAGCTGACGGTATCTCATTGACTACACAAGTATCACCTCGCGCTCTTGGTAAGACTCGTGATGAACAAGTTGATAACTTGGTAACAATCCTTGATGGTTACTTCGAAAACGGTGGACAACACGTTAACTTGAACGTTATGGACTTGAACGATGTTTACGAAAAGATCATGTCAGGCGAAGACGTTATCGTACGTATCTCTGGATACTGTGTAAACACTAAATACCTCACTCCAGAACAAAAAACTGAATTGACACAACGTGTCTTCCACGAAGTTCTTTCAATGGATGACGCCTTGGATGCATTGAGCTAATCAAGTTCTTGAATAATGAAAAGGAACCCTCGGTCAAACGACTGAGGGTTTTGTGCTTGGGATAGTGTGAGCAATTCCTTCGGCGCAATATGCAATGTTTTTGGGAAGGAATAGTGGACCGAATCTGAAATATAATAGATTGAAACTAGAATAGTACACCTTTATTTCTAAAACATTCTTAGAAATCGATTTGACTGTCCTGATCGATTTGTCCTATTCTTATTTCATTTTACTATAGTCCACTGAAACGTCTCAAACAGCGCTAGAAATTGACTGGAATTCTCTAAGTGATTTGTTCCGATTTTATTTCATTTCATCATAAAAAACAAGACGACTGGCTAATTGACAATCATCTTGTTTGATACTGTTAATAAAATTCGCGAAGTTTATCTTGATTTTCTTTAAAAAATTTTTCTAACCAATCCATACCATAAGCATAACTAAAACCTTCTAATAGAACAGAGAGGTCAATAGTATCAAATCCCATGTCTTTTAAATATTTAAAGGTATCGAATGGTGAATGAAAGTTTTTGTATTTAATAATTGCACCAATATCTTGCAAATCCTGCTCTCTGATACTCATCATCTTCATTCCTAACACATACTCAATAGGGACTACTAAAACGGTCAGATTCTCAAATGAGTACAAGGATTCGCATAAACTTAAGGGAGGTTGTTTGTTCATATTTGCTTTGCAACATGATTGTTGAGCCATAACTCTTCGTGGATGTTAAGATTAAACTGTTTTCCTACACGAGCAATAATTTCATTGATTTTCTGATTTTGGTCATAAAAAGCATCAACATCTTGTGTGGCACGTAAACCATGATATTCTAAGACATAACCATCGACACAGATAATTGTTAAAGTCAGATTTTCCTGAATTAATTCCTTATTTAGGGCTTGGAAGACCGGTTTCATTTTATCCATGTTTGTATTTCTCCATCAATTTTTGAACATTGGTTAACTTAGCAGGTTTATTTAATGAAATCACATATTTATGAGTTGGAGTATGCTCTTGAAAGGCATACTTCAAGCTAATTTTTTGAAAACGGGTTAGTTCTTTGGAGTCTAGCAACTTTTCTACATCTTGGTTTGTTAAATAAGAATAGTCTTCAAAAATAACTTTTCGCAAATAGCGAAACCAATGGCTTGCGTTGAATTGTGATTGTTTGGATGCCTGTATCATATAATCGTACCAAACCATTGTCTTCCTCCTATAAAATTTAGTTTATATTATTGTAGTTTATATTCAAAAATGTAGTTTTTCTTAATTAGCTCGTATCTATAGGATGATACTGAAAATCTTCTTGTTGCTTTAAATCACAATCGAAAAATTCTGTTTTTCATCTTAGAAAAGAATGTTTAGAAATGTAAAATGAACCTTTTTTCTTATCCGAAAACCTTACTAAAGTATATAATTTAGGAAGTCAATTCTGTATGATAATGTTTGTACTATCGTCGAGTTTTTGCTTGATTGCCTAACGAGATAAATTTTAGAAGAATTTTCGGTGTGATTTGACAAGCTTCTGACTGGAAGGATAGTTACACTAGTATTGTTTATTAAAATGAGCAGATAGAGAAAATTTGGAATCTATTTGCTTATTATCAATCGTTTTTTTAGCTTATTTGTCTTAGATTGGTATAGAACTGATCTATGGATTAATCCTCTTGTATCTTATCCTGTTCCTAAATATGTTGGTAGAAAAATGAAGCAGTTGTTACGAGTGTCTGTATTGGGAAAAATTTTGTCTATACAATTCTTTAAATGATATGAAGGCTAGGAATGCCAAAACACTGACATATTTCGTTTAAAGCCTATCCAGCCTTTTCAATTGTATTTGTAGAAATGCTATCAGTAATATATTCGCGAACACTATGATTTACAACAGTGTGGTCGTACATCTTTGTAACTTTATTATACAACAACCATTTACAGGTGTAAAGTTGAGCAGTGTCTTTAGTAAATTTAGGGACTTGTTTTGTCATAGTTTTGATACCTGTATTCGTTGTTTCATGAGTATTTGACGTTTCTTTTCATGTAGGCATTTCAACAATTAGAATGATATTTTTCCGAGGATGAACTTATATATTGTGACTTTTTAGAGTTATGATGCCTCTTGATTTGACTATCGCTATCAATTTCATCCACTTTTACAGTTTCATGGTTTTATGAACCGAAACATCTAGGTACAGGTTTTAGCATCAATTGATTGTTTTTGAGCCATATGAAGTTGAAACGTGGAGATGCTTTTCTTGTGATAACGCCCTATTCAAAGAGGCATAACCGTTTTTGGAGAGAGTTCAGTACTATGTGGCGCTAAATACTATATGTAAAACATATATTAAACAAGATTTAACTAAGGAGAATTGTAAAAACAAAAATGAGAATTTCATATAAAGTTTATTCTAGGAGTATGTATCTTGAATAAAAATTGTTATTTAAGTTCTGGGGGTTATGATGAATGTTTTTATAATAATAAAATGCAGCTAGAAGAAAAGTTATTTTAATATAAATCACTCAACATAGCGAGAAGGCGGTTTCCTATATGGAAGTCGTCTTGTTTTCATATTGTCTAAATACGAGATATTTACTACAGATTGTAGATATTGCAAGCTCAAATGATATTATTTTAGAGGAGGATACAAGTGAAATAATGCCTGGTGAGATAGATGTAATAAAAAGTAAGGAGTTGAAAGTACTGGTTCTTTGTGCAGGGTCTGGAACAAGTGCGCAATTAGCCAATGCAATTAACGAGGGCGCTCAATTAGCAGAAGTTAGAGTGATTGCGAATTCAGGAGCGTACGGAGCTCATTATGATATTATGGGTGTTTATGATTTAATTATTCTGGCTCCACAAGTTCGGAGTTATTATAGAGAGATGAAGGTGGATGCAGAAAGATTAGGTATTCAGATAGTTGCTACCAGAGGAATGGAATATATTCATTTAACAAAGAGTCCAAGTAAATCCTTACAATTTGTATTGGAGCATTACCAAGCTGTGTAGTAAGTTTTTCCATCTTTTATTTGAGTAAGGATTTTGCTTACAGATAGGCTTGGATTTAAAAACGTTCCCTCTTTTTTAATATAAGAATCCCTCTTTCACAATTGTAAAAAGAGGGATTTTGTATTTTATCTCTTAGACCAAGTTCTCTTCATAAAGAGAAGGAGGATTGGGTAAATCTCCAAGCGCCCTGCAATCATTGCAAAGGATAGGAGAATTTTTGAGATGGGACTAAAGATTGAGAAACTAGAAGTGGTTCCTAGAATAGGCCCGATATTATTGAAACAGCTAAAGACAGCGCTGGTCACGACCAGAAAATCATTGCTATCTAGGCTGACAATAAAGATAAGCGCTAGCAAAATCATAGCATAGATGACAAAGTACTTGAGAATCTTATGCTGGGTATCTTTATCAATCACCGTTTGATTCACATGGAGGGTCAAAACACGGTGGGGCGATAGGATTGACAAAATTTGGTTTTTGGCAATTTTTGAAAGGATGAGGCCTCGAATAATCTTGAGTCCACCTGCAGTTGATCCAGCAGAGCCACCGATTGCCATGAGGAAAAGGAGGATAAACTGGGAGAAGAGGGGCCAGTTGGTAATATCTCCATATCCAAAACCAGTTGTTGTAATGATGTTGGAAACCTGGAAGAAGGTCATTTCAAAGCTCTTTGAAAACCCTGGGTAGAGGTAGAGGGTGTTGAGGCTAATCAAGCCTGTAGAAACCAGTACAATGACCAAGTAAGCCCGAAGTTCTTCGTCACCAAAGAAGGCCTTGATGCGACGGAGCATGAGGTAGTAGTAGAGGTTGAAATTTACCCCAAAAACCAGAACTCCGATACTGACCAGATAGGTAATCAGTGAGCTGCCATAGTGGGCAATTCCGTCGTTATAGACGGTAAAGCCTCCAGTTCCCGCTGTCCCCATAGCAATGACAAAACTATCGTAGAGAGGCATACCAGCTAGATAATAGATGATGACAAAGAGGGAGAAGAGAGCTAGATAAAGGAGATAGAGAATCTGGGCAGTGTTTTTTAGTTTGGATACAACCTTGCCAAAAACAGGACCTGGAACCTCAGCCTTCATCACCTCTAGGTGGCTATTTTTGGCATTGTCCATAATAGCAAGTGCAAAAACAAGCACTCCCATCCCTCCAATCAAGTGGGTAAAACTTCGCCAGAAGAGGAGGGAACGGCTGAGAACCGAAATGTCGTTCAAAATACTTGCTCCAGTAGTTGTAAACCCAGAACTAATTTCAAAAAAGGCATCAATAACGCTAGGGATTTGCCCAGAAAAGACAAAGGGGAGACCACCAAAGAAAGACCAAAGGATCCAACAGAGGGCAACGATCAAGACTCCCTCCTTGGCATAAATCCGTTGATTTTTTGGCTTCTGTAAACTCCCTGAACCGCCTAACAATACGAGAATCCCTATGGTCGAAAAGAGGGCTGTAAAGACTTGGCTCGATTCACGGTAATAGACAGCGATAGCCACAGGAACCAAGAGGAGAACAGCTTCAATCAAAAGTAACTTTGAAAGGAGGTAACGAATCATACTTTTATTCATTTCTTACCTCGCAATCAAGTCATAAATCTTGGTGATGTTTGGCAACAAGGTTGTTACTAGGAGCTTGTCTCCAACTTCCAACATATCCTCCCCAGTTGGGAAAATAGTCTTGCCCTTTCGAATAATGGCTGCAATAAGAACCCCTTTTTTCAATTTCAGTTGAGAAAGAGGTTTGGCAGTCATTTTATTGGCTTCCTTGATATGGAATTGCAGGGTTTCAATTTGGCCATTGGCTAGATGGTGCATGGCTTGAAGGTCTGAATACTGGGCATTAACTCGACCACGAATAAAGTGCATAATCGTATCTACAGCGATGCTTTTAGGTGTGATGATACTTGAAAAATCAGGCGCATTGATAATCTCGAGGAGACTGGTACGATTGACCTTAGTAATATTTTTCTGTACACCTACCCTGTCAAGGAACATAGATGTAATCAGATTTTCCTCATCGACACCTGTTAGAGTCGCAACGGCATCATAGTGTTGAGCACTTTCTTCCAGCAGGATATCTTTTGCGGTTCCATCTCCTTGAACGATGTAGAGATTTGGGAATTTCTCGCTAAAGAAGCTGGCGATTTCAGGATTGATTTCAATGACTTTTGTATCGATACGACTATCTTTGAGAATACCAAGTAGATAATAGGCAATTCTACCTGCCCCAACGATGAGAAGGCTCTTCACGGCGCGTGATTTAAAATAATTATGGAAGAGTATCATATCGACACGGTTACCAGTGACAAAGATTCTATCTTTATCCTGTACAGTCATGTCACCGCTTGGAATGATAATTTGATGATCCCTCTCTATCGCACAGACAATGACATTACCAAATTTTTTACGAAAATCAGAAATGGGCATTTGGCAAAGACCGCTGGTGGACTTGACGACAAATTCCATGAGGCTAACGCGTCCACCAGCAAAGCGTTCGACAGACAGGGCGTTGGGGAAGTCAATGATATTCGCGATAGCGCGGGCAGCCAAGAGCTCAGGATTAACGATAAGAGAAAAACCGAGAATATTCTTTTCCTTGAAATAAGAGTTAGAATATTCAGGGTTCCGCACCCGAACGATAGTTTCTTTAGCTCCCATTTTCTTGGCTAGAACTGCTGCAATCATGTTGACTTCATCGTGCTCAGTCAGGGCGATAAAGATATCACAATCTTGGACGCTGGCTTGCTCAAGAATGGCAAAATCGGCCCCATTACCAAGGATACCAATGATATCAAAGCGACTGACAATATGATTGAGAACAGCTTCGTCTTGCTCAATCAGCAAAACATCATGCTTTTCTGCAACCAAGGAGCGACAGAGGGCAAAACCAACTTTTCCCCCTCCGACAAGGATAATTTTCATAATAAAACCTACTTTTTCATGATGTAACTATCATACCCTTTTTCAAGAAAAAATGCACCTACTAGCTAATAACAAGAACTTTTAGTAGGAAATTTGCTATAAGGTAAAACTATACCCTAACCAATTGAAATAGCTATTAGCGACTTTCTCTGAAATATGGTATGATAAAGGATATACAAGGAGATAAAATGAATAATAATTTACTGGTATTACAATCAGACTTTGGTCTGGTTGATGGTGCGGTATCGGCTATGATTGGAGTGGCTTTAGAAGAGTCTCCAACCTTAAAAATCCATCACTTGACGCACGATATCACGCCTTATAATATTTTTGAGGGGAGCTATCGTCTCTTTCAGACGGTGGATTACTGGCCTGAGGGAACGACGTTTGTATCGGTTGTCGATCCAGGTGTCGGTTCGAAACGTAAGAGTGTAGTTGCCAAGACTGCAAAAAATCAATACATTGTCACGCCAGATAATGGGACGCTTTCCTTTATCAAGAAACACGTTGGCATTGTAGCCATTCGTGAGATTTCTGAGGTGGCCAATAGGCGTCAAAACACAGAGCATTCTTATACCTTCCACGGTCGTGATGTCTATGCCTATACTGGTGCTAAACTGGCCAGTGGTCACATTACTTTTGAGGAAGTAGGGCCAGAGCTCAGTGTGGAACAGATTGTAGAGCTTCCAGTCGTAGCGACCATCATAGAAGATCATCTGGTGAAGGGAGCCATTGATATTCTGGATGTGCGTTTCGGTTCGCTTTGGACCTCTATCACACGGGAAGAATTTTACAAGCTGGAACCAGAATTTGGTGATCGTTTTGAAGTGACCATCTATCATGCTGATATGCTGGTCTATCAAAATCAGGTTGTCTATGGCAAATCATTTGCAGATGTGAGAATTGGGCAACCCATCCTTTACATCAACTCTCTCTATCGTTTAGGTTTGGCTATCAACCAAGGTTCCTTTGCCAAGGCCTATAATGTAGGTGTCGGTTCATCTTGGACCATTGAAATAAAGAAAATAGAAGGATAAAATAGGAGAATAGTATGGAAATCAAATTTACAATTAAACAAGTTGTTGCTGTCGGAATTGGCGCTGCCCTCTTTGTCGTCATCGGGATGATCAACATTCCAACCCCTGTTCCAAATACAAGCATCCAGCTTCAGTATGCGGTACAAGCGCTACTTTCTATTATTTTTGGACCGATTATCGGTTTGCTTGTCGGGTTGATTGGTCATGCAATCAAGGACTCTCTTGCTGGTTATGGTCTATGGTGGACTTGGATTATCGCTAGCGGACTCTTTGGTCTAGTTGTGGGACTTTTTAGAAAGTACGTTCGAGTGATCAATGGTGTTTTTGACTGGAAAGATATTCTTATTTTTAACCTCATTCAACTACTTGCAAATGCCCTTGTTTGGGGTGTCTTGGCACCACTTGGAGATGTTGTGATTTATCAAGAAGCGGCAGAAAAAGTATTTGCACAAGGGATTGTTGCGGGAATTGCCAATGGTGTATCTGTAGCTATTGCAGGAACTCTTCTCTTACTTGCCTATGCAGGAACCCAAACTCGTGCAGGAAGTTTGAAAAAGGACTAATACTCAATGAAAATCAAAGAGCAAACTAGGAAGCTAGCCGCAGGTTGCTCAAAACAGTGTTTTGAGATTGTGGATAGAACTGACGAAGTCAGCTCAAAACATGGTTTTGAGGTTGTAGATGAAACTGACGAAGTCAGTAACCATACCTACGGCAAGGCGAAGCTGACGTGGTTTGAAGAGATTTTCGAAGAGTATAAAATGATGGGGAAGGCTGGGCAACTAGTCTTTTTCGATGTTTATAGATTAGTTAGGTAAGTAAGCTAGGATAGGAATCTTTTTGGCGCTAAGATTTTAAGAGGAGAGACTGCAAGAAGGGCTTGATTTATGATAAAATAGAAGTCTAAGAAGCGAATGAAGAGAGTAAGATGAAAGAAGCTATAATTGAGTGGAAGGATTTCTCTTTCCGGTATGAAACACAACAAGAACCGACCTTGCAAGGGATAGACTTGACCATTTACAAGGGAGAGAAAGTCTTAATTGTTGGACCATCTGGGTCAGGTAAATCTACCTTGGGTCAGTGTTTGAATGGGATTATTCCCAATATTTACAAGGGTCAGACATATGGAGAATTTTTGATAAAGGGTCAAGTAGCCTTTGATATGAGCATCTATGATAAGTCTCATCTGGTTAGCACAGTTTTGCAGGATACAGATGGGCAGTTTATTGGCTTGTCTGTGGCAGAAGATTTGGCGTTTGCTCTGGAAAATGATGTGACAGCCCTAGATGAGATGAAAGGTCGTGTTTATAAATGGGCTGAAAAGCTGGACCTTCTTCCTTTACTGGATCAGCGTCCTCAGGATTTGTCAGGTGGACAAAAGCAGCGAGTCAGTCTGGCTGGTGTCTTGATTGATGAAAGTCCGATTCTCTTGTTTGATGAGCCACTCGCCAATCTAGATCCCAAGTCAGGTCAGGATATTATCGAATTGATTGACCAGATTCATAAGGAAGAGGGGACGACGACTCTGATTATCGAGCACCGTTTGGAGGATGTTCTGCATCGCCCTGTGGATCGGATTGTCTTGATAAACGATGGTCGTATCCTTTTTAATGGGAGCCCTGACCAGTTGCTTGCGACTGATTTATTGACTCAAAATGGAATTCGAGAACCCCTTTATCTAACGACTCTCCGTCAATTAGGTGTGGACTTAGTCAAGGAAGAACAGTTAGCGAATCTGGATAACATGTCTATCTCAAAAGGTCAGGTTCAGCTGCAGAATGAACTGGCAAAAGAAACTCCAGAATTGCAGTCACTCTTTAAATTAGAGGACGTGTCTTTCTCTTATGATGATAGACCGATTTTAAAATCCCTACATTTAGATATTAAAAAGGGTGAAAAGATTGCTATTGTCGGAAAAAATGGAGCAGGGAAATCAACTCTAGCCAAGGCTATAAGTAGCTTTATTCAGACGGAAGGACGCTATCTTTGGGAAAAACAGGATATAAAAGGCGATTCTGTTGCAGAGCGGGCGGAACGAGTAGGCTATGTGCTACAAAATCCTAATCAAATGATTTCAACCAATATGATTTTTGATGAGGTGGCTCTAGGGCTCCGTTTGCGAGGTGTGGATGAGAAGGAAATTGAAACGAGAGTCTATGAAACCTTGAAAATCTGTGGACTTTATGAATTCCGTAATTGGCCTATTTCTGCCCTGTCATTTGGTCAGAAAAAACGTGTCACCATTGCTTCAATTTTGGTCTTAGGAGCTGAAATTATTCTCCTAGATGAACCGACTGCAGGTCAAGATCAGAAGAACTATACTGAGATTATGGAATTTCTCGAAGAGTTACATCAAAAAGGGCATACCATTGTCATGATTACCCATGATATGCAATTGATGCTGGATTATTCAGACCGGGTCCTTGTCATGGTGGATGGAGAATTGATTGCCGATACTGTTCCAGCCAGTCTGTTGAGCGATCCTGAGCTGTTAGTAAAAGCCAATCTAAAAGAAACCTCCATCTTTAACTTGGCTAAGAAACTAGATGTGGATCCACTGGATTTAACGGCATTTTACAAAGAAAGGAGAGAGGGATGCAAGCTAAATTAATCGGTTACCAGCATAGAGATACTGTGATTCATCGCTTGTCAGGAGCTGGGAAACTTCTCTTTTTCATTCTGGTATCATTGGCGGCCATGATTAGCTATGATACCAGAATGCTCTTGCTGATTGCCATCTTTTCAGTCTTTCTCCTCTATTTATCAGAAATTCGCTTTAAAGATGTTTCCTTTGTAGCCGTTTTTGCGACGGTATTTGCCGTTTTAAACGTTTTGATGGTCTATCTCTTTTCTCCCGAGTATGGGGTTGGACTTTATGGAGAGAGAAGTGTGATTTGGCAGGGAATCGGTGTCTACACTCTAACCAGCCAGGAGCTCTTTTATCTGCTAAATTTGGCCATTAAGTATCTTTGCACCATTCCTCTGGCTATTATCTTTTTGATGACAACCCATCCTAGTCAGTTTGCTTCCAGTTTAAATCAAATTGGTGTGCCCTATAAGATTGCTTATTCTGTCAGCCTGACCTTGCGCTATATTCCAGATTTGCAGGAAGAATTCTTTACTATCAAGATGTCTCAGGAGGCGCGTGGGATAGAATTATCCAAGAAAGCTTCTCTTATGCAACGAATCAAAGGCAATCTGCTCATTATTACGCCCTTGATTTTTAGCTCGCTAGAACGCATTGATACCATTGCGACTGCCATGGAGCTTCGCCGCTTTGGGAAAGAGAAAAAACGCACATGGTATAGTTATCAGGCCTTGAAAAAAGGAGACTATATTACCTTGCTCTTGGCAACCTTGTTTTTAGTAGTTAGTTTACTACTTATCTTGCAGAATCAGGGACGATTTTACAACCCTTGGAAATAGCTTGAAAAAATTGAAAAAATCAAGTCATTTCTATTGACAATGATTCTGAAAGTGTTATACTAAGAAAGTAGTTTCGCTGATTTACTTCAAACCTGTTGTGAGGTAAGTTAACGATGCCTTAACCACGCTGTTTGCTGAGCTTGACTCCGGGCAGTGTGGCTATTTTTTTGCAATGGTGAAAGGAAGCAAGTCATGACAAATCACATTGTATTATTTGAACCTCAAATTCCACAAAATACAGGCAATATCGCGCGTACTTGCGCTGCGACCAATTCTCCCCTCCACATCATCAAGCCTATGGGCTTTCCTATTGATGACCGCAAGATGAAGCGGGCTGGATTGGATTACTGGGATAAGCTAGAGATTTATTTTTACGAGAGTTTAGAAGATTTCATATCTCAGATGAAGGGAAAACTCTATCTGATTTCGAAATTCGCGGAAAAAATCTATTCTGAGGTGGATTTATCGACTGACGAGGACCATTATTTTCTCTTTGGACGTGAAGACAAGGGCTTACCTGAAGATTTTATGCGAGAACATCCTGAGAAGGCTCTCCGTATTCCCATGAATGATGAACATGTCCGCAGTCTCAATGTGTCTAATACCGTCTGCATGATTGTCTATGAGGCTCTTCGCCAGCAGAACTTTGCAGGTCTTGAGCTCGTCCATACCTATGAAGTGGATAAATTGAAATAAAAAATGAAAATGAACAAAATGCTTGCGCTTGCAAGCGTTTTTTGTTATGATAAAAGAGTCTTCAGGGCAGGGTGTGATTCCCGACCGGCGGTGACTTTAACTAGGAAATGATCTTTTCCTTTTATACTTTGTTGACAAGCTTTGCCTAACCAGAAGTTATGCCTACAGCTTGTCGCCTAGTCTAAAAGAAAAATCTCTATTTCTTTCTCTTTAAAGAAGTCCGCGAGCGCAAGCTGATGTGGTGAGATTCCACAACCGACAGTATAGTCTGGATGGGAGAAGACGAAAGAATAGCTTTGTCTGTTTTGATAGATTTATAGCCGGATTGTAACCACTTGCTTTGTTTTTCTTTAATAGAGTAAGAGGGAACTTTTGGGATATAAAAAGTGAGAATAGATAGAGGAATCCTTTCCAACTTCTTCTGATTTTATAGAAAATTGGAGGAACCTGTTATGACAAACACACGTCGACTTTCGACCATTGCAATTCTATCAGCCATCTCATTTGTGCTGATGTACTTTGATTTTCCGCTTTTACCAGCGGCATCTTTCCTCAAGATCGAATTTAGTATCTTGCCAGTCCTTGTGGGTCTGGTGGTCATGGATTTGCCTGCTGCTCTAGGAGTGCTCTTGCTTCGCTCACTCTTGAAGTTGCTTCTTAACAGCCAAGGAGTGAATACTTACATTGGTTTGCCGATGAATATCGTAGCTTTGGGAGTTTTTGTCATCGTATTTGCTTTGATTTGGAAAAAGGAACGGACAACCCTTCGTTTCCTACTAGGCTCTCTAGCTGGAACTATTGGTTTAACCTTGGCCATGTTGGTTCTCAACTATGTTTATGCTGTTCCTTTGTACGCTAAGTTTGCTAACTTTGATATTGGAAAAATTTTGGGACTTTCCAACTACCTAATGACCATGGTATTACCTTTTAACTTGATTGAAGGTGTTATCTTTTCCGTTTCATTCTGGTTGTTGTATGTTCTCTTGAAACCAACCTTAAAACATTATGAGAGATAAACAAACATTTTTAATGAAGGGCAGTTTTGCCCTTTTACTTTTCGTTATTCTTGGCTACATGGTCAAATTTTACCCTGAAACGCTGGTCAATTTTGACCAATCGATTCAGACTGCCATTCGAGGAGACTTACCAGATTATTTGACTATTCTTTTTCGAGCCCTCACACGTCTGATTGATATCCCAGTGATTATCACTTGGGTTGTCATTACAGCTTTTGTCTTTTATCGTAAGCGATGGAAGATAGAAAGTTTCTTCATGCTGGGAAATCTGGCTTTGGCAGGTCTTTTAATCGTGACCTTTAAAAATATCTACCAGCGCCCACGGCCAGATATCTTACATCTGGTGGAGGAGAAGGGATTTTCCTTCCCAAGTGGGCATTCTCTGGCTGTAACCTTGATGGTAGGTACTTTGATTGTTATTCTTAGTCAGCGGATTAAAGATCCAGTCTGGAGAAAAATCGTACAAATCGTCCTTGGCCTCTACCTAGTCAGTGTGCTGGTATCAAGAGTCTATCTGGGAGTTCATTACCCATCAGACGTCCTTGCCAGTCTCTGTGTGGGCTTGGGAGTCCTGTTTATCGAGTTTCCCTTCTATGACAAGCTCCGCTTCCAATGGCGATTTAAAGGCAAACAGAAGTGAGTATCGAATTCCCTTGAGGAGAAAGAAATGAAAGTCAACATAGCAGATCTTCATCCGACTCAACTATATTTATCAGAAAAGAAGTTGCAAGATATTCAGATGCTTTACCAGTCGGCAGAAACAATCCAAGTCGATCCAATCAGTATTCTTGCCTTTGGAGATTGTTTGCTGATTACAGATGGGCATCACAGGGCTTATCAGACTTTATTGGCAGATCGGGATACGATTTCTGCTGAGTGGGATAGAGATGGTGGTGATGAACTATATCATCTCTATGCGCAAGCTTGCGAGGAAAGAAAGATTTACTCTGTTTTTGATTTAGAAGATCGTATCCTAGCTCAAGATGGGTATGAAGCAAAATGGTATAACTGGTGTGATGGTTTTAATCAAGCAGCAACTCTTTTGTTGAAAAGGTAGTGCATTGTGTTTTGTTCCTTATTATAAGGTCAATCATTGTGAGGAAGCTTTTGCTTGGTATCAGGATGTGAACTTGGTTTACCTCGTAGATGGGGTGAAGCTTCCTTACAGTCAAGCGACCTTGGAAGCCATGTATTCCTATTTGGATCGGCATGGTGAGCTTTTTTGGATTGAAGTCAAGGAGAAGGGAGAATGGTTTCCAATTGGGGATATTACACTATCTCAGGATAATCTCCCCATTGTGATTGGGAATTCCGCTTACCAACATCGAGGACTTGGAAAAAAGATTCTAAGTGCTTTGATTGAATTGGCTCGAGTAAAAGGATGGAAAGAATTGAGAGTCAAGGAAATCTACACCTACAATCATGCTTCTAGGAGGTGTTTCAAGTCGCTTGGATTTGTGGAAAATGGAGCAACAGAAAAAGGAATGAGTTTTATATTGGAATTAGTCTAATCCTGCCATTTTCTCCCCCTTAACCTTTGACTATTCTGCAAAATTATCGTAAAATAAAGAGTAAATGATAAAATGAGGTCAGAGTCTGTTCGCTCTGGCGATAGTAGTATAAATGAGGAGAAACGCTTTGGAATTAGAAGTATTTGCTGGGCAAGAAAAAAGTGAACTATCTATGATTGAGGTAGCGCGTGCTATCTTGGAACTTCGTGGTCGCGATCATGAGATGCATTTTAGCGATCTTGTAAACGAAATTCAAAACTACCTTGGAACATCAAACAGCGATATCCGCGAAGCTTTGCCTTTGTTCTACACAGAGTTGAACTTTGACGGTAGCTTCATCTCACTTGGGGACAACAAATGGGGTCTTCGTTCATGGTATGGTGTGGACGAAATCGACGAAGAAATCATCGCTCTTGAAGAAAATGACGACGATGAAGTAGCACCAAAAGCTAAGAAAAAACGTGTCAATGCCTTTATGGATGGTGATTCAGATGCCATTGACTACAATGCAGATGATCCAGAAGACGAAGATGCATACGAAGCAGATCCAGCTCTTTCATACGATGATGAAAATCCAGATGATGAAAAAAATGAAGTGGAAGCTTATGATGCAGAAATCAACGAAATCGCTCCAGATGACTTGGGAGAAGATGTGGATCTCAACGAAGACGACGACGAGTTTTCAGATGACGACGCTGAAACCAGCGAGGAATAAGAGTTAGCTATTGACAATTATCCTATTTTTAGGTATCATATTGTTTGGGCACCTCTTTTAGAGGTCGGGGCTCCCTAGTTCTTAGGGAGCTATTTTTGTTTTTTCAAGAAGTTATCTTCTTGTATTTTATACTCAATGAAAATCAAAGAGCAAGCTAGGAAACTAGCCGTAGGCTGCTCAAAACACTATTTTGAGGTTGTAGATAAGACTGACAAAGTCAGGAACACATATCTACGGCAAGGCGACGTTGACGCGGTTTGAAGAGATTTTCGAAGAGTATTAGCTGTGAATCTGGTGCAGTCGTCCCAGATTATTCTTATTAGTAGGGTCTTGTTTTCTATATCCCCTCGTAGTTAACAAGACCTTGAGCATTTTAGAAAGAGGAATCTATGTCTACGAAATATATTTTTGTAACTGGTGGTGTGGTATCGTCTATTGGGAAAGGGATTGTGGCAGCGAGTCTAGGCCGTCTCTTGAAAAATCGTGGTCTCAAAGTAACCATTCAAAAGTTTGACCCTTATATCAATATTGATCCGGGAACCATGAGTCCTTACCAGCACGGGGAAGTTTTTGTGACAGATGACGGAGCTGAGACAGATTTGGACTTGGGTCACTATGAACGTTTCATCGATATCAATCTCAACAAATATTCCAACGTGACAACTGGGAAAATTTACAGTGAAGTTCTTCGTAAAGAACGCCGTGGAGAATACCTTGGGGCAACTGTTCAAGTCATTCCTCATATCACAGATGCTTTGAAAGAAAAAATCAAGCGTGCCGCTCTAACGACCGACTCTGATGTCATTATCACAGAGGTTGGTGGAACAGTAGGAGATATCGAGTCCTTGCCATTCCTAGAGGCTCTTCGTCAGATGAAGGCAGATGTGGGTGCGGATAATGTCATGTATATCCATACAACCTTGCTTCCTTACCTCAAGGCTGCTGGTGAAATGAAAACCAAACCAACCCAACACTCTGTCAAAGAATTGCGTGGCTTGGGAATCCAACCAAATATGTTGGTTATTCGTACAGAAGAGCCAGCTGGTCAAGGAATTAAAAATAAACTGGCCCAGTTCTGTGATGTGGCACCAGAAGCCGTTATCGAATCGTTGGATGTTGAACACCTTTACCAAATTCCACTGAACTTGCAGGCACAAGGGATGGACCAAATTGTTTGTGATCATTTGAAATTAGACGCACCAGCAGCGGATATGACAGAATGGTCAGCCATGGTGGACAAGGTCATGAACCTCAAGAAACAAGTTAAGATTTCCCTTGTTGGTAAGTATGTGGAGTTGCAAGATGCCTATATCTCAGTGGTCGAAGCCTTGAAACACTCTGGCTATGTCAATGATGTAGAAGTTAAAATCAATTGGGTCAATGCCAATGATGTGACAGCAGAGAATGTAGCAGAACTCTTGTCTGATGCGGACGGGATCATCGTACCAGGTGGTTTTGGTCAACGTGGTACAGAAGGGAAAATCCAAGCCATCCGCTATGCGCGTGAAAATGATGTTCCAATGTTGGGAGTCTGCTTGGGAATGCAGTTGACATGTATCGAGTTTGCTCGTCACGTTTTAGGTCTTGAAGGTGCCAATTCTGCAGAGCTTGCACCAGAAACAAAATACCCTATCATTGATATCATGCGTGATCAGATTGATATTGAGGATATGGGTGGAACCCTTCGTTTGGGACTTTATCCGTCTAAGTTGAAACGTGGCTCTAAGGCTGCTGCTGCTTATCACAATCAAGAAGTGGTGCAACGCCGTCACCGTCACCGTTATGAGTTTAATAATGCCTTCCGTGAGCAGTTTGAGGCAGCAGGTTTTGTCTTTTCAGGAGTTTCTCCAGACAATCGTTTGGTAGAAATCGTGGAAATTCCTGAAAATAAATTCTTTGTAGCTTGTCAGTATCACCCTGAACTGTCAAGCCGTCCAAACCGACCAGAAGAACTCTACACTGCCTTTGTTACTGCAGCGGTTGAGAACAGCAATTAGCAAAATCAGAACCTTTGAGAAAAATCTCAGAGGTTTTTTGCATACGATGATATTGCAGTATATCTGAGGTAGGGGTCCTCTGTATGTACCTGCTACCGTTGAAATCAATAGCGACTCCCTCTTGCCCTGTGCTAGTGAATGGATTTATCAGTATATTGAAATGAAATAAAATTTGAACAAATTAATTCGGAAAGCCAAATCAATTTCTAGCAAAGTTTTAGGAACTGGATTGTATAGTGAATTGAAATAAGATGTGAACATCTCTATCAGAAAAGTCAAATTAATTTATAGAAATATTTTAGCAGTCAAGATGTACTGTTATAGATTCAATACATTATACTTTTTTAATTTAATCCACTATAGTAAAATGAAATAATAACAGGACAAATCGATCAGGACAGTCAAATCGATTTCTAACAATGTTTTAGAAATAGAGGTGTACTATTCTAGTTTCAATATACTATATATCTGCAGAATACTCTTTCAGTTTCATTCAGCCTAGTCTTGCTTAGGAAAAAGTAAGAAGCCATCCAATTATGATGGATAGCTTCTTGGTTATTAGATTTGTTCTGCAAAAACCTTTTCAGCAAGGTTCATAGCGTGGTCTGATACACGAGTGTAGTGTGAGATGATGTCGATAAAGTTGACCCCAGCTTGTGTTGAACATTCGCCTTTGTTGAGGCGTTTGATGTGGGTTTTTCTGAGAACACGTTCTATCTTATTGATTGCTTCATGACGTTCTACAAGACTGCGTGCTTTTTCAATATCATTGTTTTCCACACTATCCAGAGCATCTTTGATAAAGTCACTAGTTTGGCGGTAAACTTCCTCTAATTCTTTCAAGGCGGCATCAGAAAATTCAACATTTTTCCGTTGAAGATAGTCAGTCAGATTGAGTAGAGCCTCCGTGTGGTCTCCAATCCGTTCCAAATCACGGGAGGAATCAAGGATATTGGTGAGCACTTCACTTTCTTTTTGGCTGAGAGCTTCGCTTGAAAGGGCAATGAGATAACGTGTTAATTGCTCATCGATGGTGTTAATTGCTTCTTCGGTTTTATGCCCTTTTTCAGCAACTTTTTCATCCAAGTCAATGATGTACTTATAGGAAAGGTCAAAGGCTTTAGCAGCGTAGTTTCCTAAGTGCAAGAGCTCTTTCTTAGCATTTCCTAGAGCGATAGATGGGGCCTGTTTGATGAAATGTTCATCAAGATATAAGGGTTCGTATTTTACAACCTCGTCCTCTCCAGGAATAATCTTGGTTACAAAGTAAGCCAGAGCTCCGATAAATGGAAATTGGACAATGGTGTTGGTAATATTAAAGGTTCCGTGAGCAAAGGCGATGGTCATTTCTGGTGCTAGATTTAGCGTAGCTTCAAACCAATGAATCAGGACAGTAAAAGGAACTAGAAAAATAACGCAGACGACTGTTCCGATAACGTTGAAGGCAACATGAGCTCCTGCTACCCGTTTAGCTGCAATATTAGCCCCTAAAGAGGCAATGATGGCTGTAATGGTTGTCCCGATATTGTCACCAAATAGAACTGGCAAAGCTCCCTGTAGGTCAATTAGATTGCCGGCGTAGAGGTTTTGTAAAATCCCAATGGTAGCCGAAGAAGCTTGAATTAGCAAGGTCAAGCCGGTACCGACAAAGACACCCAAAACAGGATTCTTACTTAGCTCAATCATATAGTCCTTAAAGACCTGTAAATCCTTGAGTGGAGCCATTGCGCCGCTCATGAGATTGAGGGCAAAAAAGATACCACCGACACCAAAGAGGATGCGTCCGATATTATTGACTGTCCGATTTTTTGTAAAAAAGAGACAGACGGCACCGATAAAGAGCATAGGTAGGGCATAGTTACCTAATTTAAAACCGATGAGAAAGGATGTGACAGTTGTCCCAATATTAGCACCCATGACAATCCCGATAGCCTGACGTAAGGTTAAGAGACCGGCACTGACCAGGCCGACTGTAATAACTGTTACACCAGAACTAGACTGAATTAGAGCAGTCATCCCAATACCAACCAGAACTCCAAAGAAAGGATTACTAGTATATTTGTCAATGTAAAAACGAAGGCGATCTCCAGCAGCTTGTTGCAAACCGTCTCCCATGGTCTTGATACTATATAAGAATAGCCCCAGACCACCTAAAAAGTGAAATAAAATTTCCTGCCAATTAATGGACATTTCTTTTTCCTCCGAAAAATAATCGCGGAATATCTCCTATTCTATTTTAAAGGATAAAAGTAAATCTAACAAGTGTTAATGTCAAGTTTGTAAAAGAAAATTATAATTGATAAGTGTATTATTTTTAAGAGTTTTTAACCTTATTTTAGATTTGTGAAAACAGCTATTGTTTTTTGTCTAAAAATGTTTTAGGATAAAAATGTGATTATCATGGTTCTAGAGTTTGATAAAAAACTACAGAATATAAAGCGCTTTCTTGAAAACAACAAAATCAATCTTTTAGGAGGAGAAAATGAAGAATCCATTTTTTGAAAGACGTTGTCGTTACAGTATTCGTAAGTTATCAGTAGGAGCCTGCTCGCTGATGATTGGTGCTGTTTTATTTGTTGGTCCAGCCTTGGCTGAAGAAACTGCAGTTCCTGAAAATAGCGGAGCTAATACAGAGCTTGTTTCAGGAGAGAGTGAGCATTCGACCAATGAAGCTGATAAGCAGAATGAAGGGGAACATACTAGAGAAAACAAGCTAGAAAAGGCAGAAGGAGTAGCGACAGCATCTGAAACTGCAGAAGCAGCTAGCGCAGCTAAACCAGAGGAAAAAGCAAGTGAGGTGGTTGCAGAAACACCATCTGCAGAAGCAAAACCTAAGTCTGACAAGGAAACAGAAGCAAAGCCCGAAGCAACTAACCAAGGGGATGAGTCTAAGCCAGCAGCCGAAGCTAATAAGACTGAAAAAGAAGTCCAGCCAGATGTCCCTAAAAATACAGAAAAAACATTAAAACCAAAGGAAATCAAATTTAATTCTTGGGAAGAATTGTTAAAATGGGAACCAGGTGCTCGTGAAGATGATGCTATTAACCGCGGATCTGTTGTCCTCGCTTCACGTCGGACAGGTCATTTAGTCAATGAAAAAGCTAGCAAGGAAGCAAAAGTTCAAGCCTTATCAAACACCAATTCTAAAGCAAAAGACCATGCTTCTGTTGGTGGAGAAGAGTTCAAGGCCTATGCTTTTGACTATTGGCAATATCTAGATTCAATGGTCTTCTGGGAAGGTCTCGTACCAACTCCTGACGTTATTGATGCAGGTCACCGTAACGGGGTTCCTGTATACGGTACACTCTTCTTCAACTGGTCTAATAGTATTGCAGATCAAGAAAGATTTGCTGAAGCTTTGAAGCAAGACGCAGATGGTAGCTTCCCAATTGCCCGTAAATTGGTAGACATGGCCAAGTATTATGGCTATGATGGCTATTTCATCAACCAAGAAACAACTGGAGATTTGGTTAAACCTCTTGGAGAAAAGATGCGCCAGTTTATGCTCTATAGCAAGGAATATGCTGCTAAGGTAAACCATCCAATCAAGTATTCTTGGTACGATGCCATGACCTATAACTATGGACGTTACCATCAAGATGGTTTGGGAGAATACAACTACCAATTCATGCAACCAGAAGGAGATAAGGTTCCGGCAGATAACTTCTTTGCTAACTTTAACTGGGATAAGGCTAAAAATGATTACACTATTGCAACTGCCAACTGGATTGGTCGTAATCCTTATGATGTATTTGCAGGTTTGGAATTGCAACAGGGTGGTTCCTACAAGACAAAGGTTAAGTGGAATGACATTTTAGACGAAAATGGGAAATTGCGCCTTTCTCTTGGTTTATTTGCCCCAGATACCATTACAAGTTTAGGAAAAACTGGTGAAGATTATCATAAAAATGAAGATATCTTCTTTACAGGTTATCAAGGAGACCCCACTGGCCAAAAACCAGGTGACAAAGATTGGTATGGTATTGCTAACCTAGTTGCGGACCGTACGCCAGCGGTAGGTAATACTTTTACTACTTCTTTTAATACAGGTCATGGTAAAAAATGGTTCGTAGATGGTAAGGTTTCTAAGGATTCTGAGTGGAATTATCGTTCAGTATCAGGTGTTCTTCCAACATGGCGCTGGTGGCAGACTTCAACAGGGGAAAAACTTCGTGCAGAATATGATTTTACAGATGCCTATAATGGCGGAAATTCCCTTAAATTCTCTGGTGATGTAGCCGGTAAGACAGATCAGGATGTGAGACTTTATTCTACTAAGTTAGAAGTAACTGAGAAGACCAAACTTCGTGTTGCCCACAAGGGAGGAAAAGGTTCTAAAGTTTATATGGCATTCTCTACAACTTCAGACTACAAATTCGATGATGCAGATGCATGGAAAGAGCTAACCCTTTCTGACAACTGGACAAATGAAGAATTTGATCTCAGCTCACTAGCAGGTAAAACCATCTATGCAGTCAAACTATTTTTCGAGCATGAAGGTGCTGTAAAAGATTATCAGTTCAACCTAGGACAATTAACTATCTCGGACAATCACCAAGAGCCACAATCGCCGACAAGCTTTTCTGTAGTGAAACAATCTCTTAAAAATGCCCAAGAAGCGGAAGCAGTTGTGCAATTTAAAGGCAACAAGGATGCAGATTTCTATGAAGTTTATGAAAAAGATGGAGACAGCTGGAAATTACTAACTGGCTCATCTTCTACAACTATTTATCTACCAAAAGTTAGCCGCTCAGCAAGTGCTCAGGGTACAACTCAAGAACTGAAGGTTGTAGCAGTCGGTAAAAATGGAGTTCGTTCAGAAGCTGCAACCACAACCTTTGATTGGGGTATGACTGTAAAAGATACCAGCCTACCAAAACCACTAGCTGAAAATATCGTTCCAGGTGCAACAGTTATTGATAGTACTTTCCCTAAGACTGAAGGTGGAGAAGGTATTGAAGGTATGTTGAACGGTACCATTACTAGCTTGTCAGATAAATGGTCTTCAGCTCAGTTGAGTGGTAGTGTGGATATTCGTTTGACCAAGCCACGTACCGTTGTTAGATGGGTCATGGATCATGCAGGGGCTGGTGGTGAGTCTGTTAACGATGGCTTGATGAACACCAAAGACTTTGACCTTTATTATAAAGATGCAGATGGTGAGTGGAAGCTAGCTAAGGAAGTCCGTGGCAACAAAGCACACGTGACAGATATCACTCTTGATAAACCAATCACTGCTCAAGACTGGCGCTTGAATGTTGTCACTTCTGACAATGGAACTCCATGGAAGGCTATTCGTATCTATAACTGGAAAATGTATGAAAAGCTTGATACTGAGAGTGTCAATATTCCGATGGCCAAGGCTGCAGCCCGTTCTCTAGGCAATAACAAGGTACAAGTTGGCTTTGCAGATGTACCGGCTGGAGCAACTATTACCGTTTATGATAATCCAAATTCTCAAACTCCGCTCGCAACCTTGAAGAGCGAAGTTGGAGGAGACCTAGCAAGTGCACCATTGGATTTGACAAATCAATCTGGTCTTCTTTATTATCGTACCCAGTTGCCAGGCAAGGAAATTAGTAATGTCCTAGCAGTTTCCGTTCCAAAAGATGACAGAAGAATCAAGTCAGTCAGCCTAGAAACAGGACCTAAGAAAACAAGCTACGCCGAAGGGGAGGATTTGGACCTTAGAGGTGGTGTTCTTCGAGTTCAGTATGAAGGAGGAACTGAGGACGAACTCATTCGCCTAACTCACGCAGGTGTATCAGTATCAGGTTTTGATACGCATCATAAGGGAGAACAGAATCTTACTCTCCAATATTTGGGACAACCGGTAAATGCTAATTTGTCAGTGACTGTCACTGGCCAAGACGAAGCAAGTCCGAAAACTATTTTGGGAATTGAAGTAAGTCAGGAACCGAAAAAAGATTACCTAGTTGGTGATAGCTTAGACTTGTCTGAAGGACGCTTTGCAGTGGCTTATAGCAATGACACCATGGAAGAACATTCCTTTACTGATGAGGGAGTTGAAATTTCTGGTTACGATGCTCAAAAGACTGGTCGTCAAACCTTGACGCTTCGTTACCAAGGTCATGAATTCAATTTTGATGTTTTGGTATCTCCAAAAGCAGCATTGAACGATGAGTACCTCAAACAAAAATTAGCAGAAGTTGAAGCTGCTAAGAACAAGGTGGTCTATAACTTTGCTTCACCAGAAGTAAAAGAAGCTTTCTTGAAAGCAATTGAAGCGGCCGAACAAGTGTTGAAAGACCATGAAACTAGCACCCAAGATCAAGTCAATGACCGACTTAATAAATTGACAGAAGCTCATAAAGCTCTGAATGGTCAAGAGAAATTTAAGGAAGAAAAGACAGAACTTGATCGCTTAACAGGTGAGGTTCAAGAACTCTTGGCTGCCAAACCAAACCATCCTTCAGGTTCTGCCCTAGCTCCGCTTCTTGAGAAAAACAAGGCCTTGGTTGAAAAAGTAGATTTGAGTCCAGAAGAGCTTGCAACAGCGAAACAGAGTCTCAAAGATCTGGTTGCTTTATTGAAAGAAGACAAGCCAGCAGTCTTTTCTGATAGTAAAACAGGTGTTGAAGTACACTTCTCAAATAAAGAGAAGACTGTCATCAAGGGTTTGAAAGTAGAGCGTGTTCAAGCAAGTGCTGAAGAGAAGAAATACTTTGCTGGAGAAGATGCTCATGTCTTTGAAATAGAAGGTTTGGATGAAAAAGGTCAAGATGTTGATCTCTCTTACGCTTCTATTGTGAAAATCCCAATTGAAAAAGATAAGAAAGTTAAGAAAGTATTTTTCTTACCTGAAGGCAAAGAGGCAGTAGAATTGACTTTTGAACAAACGGATAGTCATGTTATCTTTACAGCACCACACTTTACTCATTATGCCTTTGTTTATGAATCTGCTGAAAAACCACAACCTGCTAAACCAGCACCACAAAACAAAGTCCTTCCAAAACCTACTTATCAACCGGCTTCTGATCAACAAAAGGCTCCTAAATTGGAAGTTCAAGAGGAAAAGGTTGCCTTTCATCGTCAAGAGCATGAAAATGCTGAGATGCTAGTTGGGGAACAACGAGTCATCATACAGGGACGAGATGGACTGTTAAGACATGTCTTTGAAGTTGATGAAAACGGTCAGCGTCGTCTTCGTTCAACAGAAGTCATCCAAGAAGCGATTCCAGAAATTGTTGAAATTGGAACAAAAGTAAAAACAGTACCAGCAGTAGTAGCTACACAGGAAAAACCAGCTCAAAATACAGCAGTTAAATCAGAAGAAGCAAGCAAACAATTGCCAAATACAGGAACAGCTGATGCTAATGAAGCCCTAATAGCAGGCTTAGCCAGCCTCGGTCTTGCTAGTTTAGCCTTGACCTTGAGACGGAAAAGAGAAGATAAAGATTAAATATCGAAAAATCTTGTGAAATCTTTCCTTATATTTCCAAAGTGTGATATAATAGTTTCGAATAAAATAAATAAAGGAGTTTTTGTAACATGGCAAAACTTACTGTTAAAGACGTTGACTTGAAAGGTAAAAAAGTCCTCGTTCGTGTTGACTTCAACGTACCATTGAAAGATGGCGTAATCACTAACGATAACCGTATCACAGCAGCTCTTCCAACTATTAAGTACATCATCGAACAAGGTGGACGTGCAATTCTTTTCTCTCACCTTGGACGTGTGAAAGAAGAAGCTGATAAAGCTGGTAAATCACTTGCTCCTGTAGCAGCTGACTTGGCAGCAAAACTTGGTCAAGATGTTGTTTTCCCAGGTGTCACTCGTGGTGCTGAATTGGAAGCGGCAATCAACGCTCTTGAAGATGGACAAGTTCTCTTGGTTGAAAACACTCGTTACGAAGATGTTGACGGCAAGAAAGAATCTAAAAACGATCCTGAACTTGGTAAATACTGGGCATCACTTGGAGATGGTATCTTCGTAAACGATGCATTCGGTACAGCTCACCGTGCACACGCATCTAACGTTGGTATCTCAGCAAACGTTGAAAAAGCAGTTGCTGGTTTCCTTCTTGAAAACGAAATTGCCTACATCCAAGAAGCAGTTGAAACTCCAGAACGTCCATTCGTGGCTATCCTTGGTGGTTCAAAAGTTTCAGACAAGATCGGTGTTATCGAAAACTTGCTTGAAAAAGCTGATAAAGTCCTTATCGGTGGTGGGATGACTTACACATTCTACAAAGCACAAGGTATCGAAATCGGTAACTCACTTGTAGAAGAAGACAAATTGGATGTTGCGAAAGCTCTTCTTGAAAAAGCAAATGGTAAATTGATCTTGCCAGTTGACTCAAAAGAAGCTAACGCATTTGCTGGTTACACTGAAGTGCGTGACACTGAAGGTGAAGCAGTTTCTGAAGGCTTCCTTGGTCTTGACATCGGTCCAAAATCTATCGCCAAATTTGACGAAGCTTTGACTGGTGCCAAAACAGTTGTATGGAACGGACCTATGGGTGTATTTGAAAACCCAGATTTCCAAGCTGGTACAATCGGTGTGATGGACGCTATCGTGAAACAACCAGGAGTTAAATCAATCATCGGTGGTGGTGACTCAGCTGCCGCAGCGATTAACCTTGGCCGTGCAGACAAGTTCTCATGGATTAGTACGGGTGGTGGAGCATCAATGGAACTTCTTGAAGGTAAGGTTCTTCCAGGACTTGCAGCCTTGACAGAAAAATAAGATTTTATAAATAAATCAAAGAAGAGAGGGATGAAAGTTCCTCTTTTCTTTTGCTTAAAATAAAAACGCTTCCTCTCAACTATTACTCATAAAAATCACCGATTTATGATAAAATGGAAATAGAAAGTTGAGATTATGAGTTATTTTAAAAAATATAAATTCGATAAATCCCAGTTCAAACTTGGTATGAGAACCTTTAAAACAGGTATTGCTGTTTTTCTAGTTCTCTTGATTTTTGGCTTTTTTGGCTGGAAAGGTCTTCAAATTGGTGCTTTGACAGCCGTTTTTAGCCTGAGGGAGAGTTTTGATGAGAGTGTTCATTTTGGGACTTCGCGTATTCTAGGAAATAGTATCGGTGGACTCTATGCCTTGGTCTTCTTCTTATTAAATACCTTTTTCCATGAAGCCTTTTGGGTGACCTTGGTAGTTGTTCCAATCTGCACCATGTTAACCATTATGACAAATGTAGCCATGAATAACAAAGCAGGGGTTATTGGTGGTGTAGCAGCTATGTTAATCATTACCCTATCAATTCCAAGTGGTGAGACAATTTCGTACGTGTTTGTGCGTGTATCAGAAACGTTTATGGGAGTTTTTGTCGCAATTATCGTAAATTACGATATTGATCGTATTCGTCTCTTTTTAGAGAAAAAAGAAAAATAATGTTACATTTTATAACATTATCAATTGACGTTTGTCTTTTTTTAGACTATAATAGACAGAAAGAAGGAAATTGTAAATGAAGGAAAAAGAATTTCGCCGAAATATGGCTGTTTTTCCTATCGGCAGTGTTATGAAGTTGACCGATCTATCGGCGCGTCAGATTCGTTATTATGAAGATCAAGAGTTGATCAAGCCCGATCGAAACGAAGGAAATCGTCGCATGTATTCCTTGAATGACATGGATCGTCTGCTTGAAATCAAAGATTATATCTCTGAAGGTTATAATATCGCTGCCATTAAGAAAAAATATGCTGAACGTAAAGCGAAATCCAAGAAAGCGGTTAGTCAGACTGAAGTACGTCGTGCACTTCACAATGAACTCCTCCAACAGGGGCGTTTTGCTTCAGTACAGTCACCTTTTGGTCGCGGTTAGGCAACCGCAAGTAGTCATAGATTAAGGAGAAAACTTATGCCAATCACAGCTGCAGATATTCGTCGTGAAGTCAAGGAAAAAAATGTTACCTTTATTCGTCTTATGTTCTCAGATATTTTGGGAACCATGAAAAACGTCGAAATTCCTGCTACAGATGAACAGTTAGATAAGGTCTTGTCGAACAAGGTTATGTTTGATGGATCTTCTATTGAAGGTTTTGTACGTATCAATGAGTCGGATATGTACTTGTACCCGGACTTGGATACATGGACAGTCTTCCCTTGGGGAGATGAAAATGGAAGTGTTGCAGGTCTGATCTGTGATGTCTATACAACAGAAGGTGAACCATTTGCGGGTGACCCTCGTGGTAATTTGAAACGAGCTCTTCGTCACATGGAAGAAGTTGGATTCAAATCCTTCAACCTTGGTCCAGAGCCAGAATTCTTCCTATTTAAGTTGGATGAAAATGGGGACCCAACACTTGAAGTGAATGACAAGGGTGGCTACTTTGATTTGGCACCTACTGACCTTGCGGACAACACACGTCGTGAGATTGTGAATGTCTTGACCAAAATGGGATTTGAAGTAGAAGCGAGTCACCACGAGGTTGCGGTTGGACAGCATGAGATTGACTTTAAGTACGATGAAGTTCTCCGTGCTTGTGATAAGATTCAAATCTTTAAACTTGTTGTTAAAACCATTGCTCGCAAACACGGACTTTACGCAACATTTATGGCGAAGCCAAAATTTGGTATTGCTGGCTCAGGTATGCACTGTAATATGTCCTTGTTTGATGCAGAAGGAAATAACGCCTTCTTTGATCCAAATGATCCAAAAGGAATGCAGTTGTCAGAAACAGCTTACCATTTCCTAGGCGGTTTGATCAAGCATGCTTACAACTATACTGCCATCATGAACCCAACAGTTAACTCATACAAACGTTTGGTTCCAGGTTATGAAGCGCCTGTTTACATTGCTTGGGCTGGTCGTAACCGTTCGCCACTTGTGCGCGTACCTGCTTCACGTGGTATGGGAACTCGTCTTGAGTTGCGTTCAGTGGATCCAATGGCGAACCCTTACATTGCTATGGCTGTTCTTTTGGAAGTTGGTTTGTATGGTATTGAAAATAAAATCGAAGCACCAGCTCCTATCGAAGAAAATATCTACATCATGACAGCAGAAGAGCGCAAGGAAGCTGGTATTACAGACCTTCCATCAACTCTTCATAATGCTTTGAAAGCTTTGACAGAAGATGAAGTGGTTAAAGCTGCTCTCGGAGATCACATCTACACTAGCTTCCTTGAAGCCAAACGAATCGAATGGGCAAGTTATGCAACCTTCGTTTCACAATGGGAAATTGATAATTATTTAGACCTTTACTAATATAGAAGAAAGATTGCCTGTGGGTAAACAGTCACACAGCAGTCTAAGCCATCAAATACCTATAACCCTTAAAATAGCGATTTCGGTCGCTATTTATTTTTCGAAAAATCCTCTTGACTCTTTTGCGAATTAGATTTATCATCAGACGTGTAGAAGAAAATCAAGGAGTCACTATGGAAAAATTCAATTTCAAAAACAATATCGGGCAAGAAAACAAGTTACTTCAAATCGAAATCTACAAGTTTACTAACTTTTGCAAGCTTCAAAATTACACATCTGTAAATATTTTTTCGAAAGATATATTTGAAGCCATAGTAAATTGAGACTAGAATAGTACACTACATCTGCTAAAAATTTCTAGAAATTAATTTAACTTTCCTAATCGATTTGTTTACATCTTATTTCAATCTACTATATTATCTCAATAAATGATGATGGCGACTGTTTTGTTTGTGCTTGTCGATTTTTGAATCCTGATCGAGCGGAAGAATATTTCTGCCGAGGTTGTCAAGGGGAAAATCCTGAAGATATTGAATTTTATGATGAACAATTACAGGCAGAAAAGGTGGAGGCTTTGAATATTCGATTGGAAGTAAAAAATTGAATTATCTACAATCTCATCAACAATAAACCTATTTCAACCCCATTATCTATAGGCGTATTTTTACGCCTTTTTATATACTTGAAGCACATAAGAAACATTATGGGAAGTTTGCTGATGGAAGCACTCAAGAAATTGATGTTCCTTATGATATTCCTGATACTTGGGAGTGGGTGAGGTTTTCTACATTGGTTGAAATTGTCAGAGGTGGCTCTCCACGACCAATCAAAGATTATCTTACTTCTGAAGTAGATGGAATAAATTGGATAAAAATAGGTGATACTGAAAAGGGTGAAAAGTATATAAATAATGTTAAAGAAAAAATCAAAAAATCAGGACTTAACAAAACTAGATTTGTAAAAAAAGGTACATTTTTGTTAACTAATTCTATGAGTTTTGGTAGACCTTATATTTTGAATGTTGATGGTGCAATACACGATGGATGGTTGGCTATTTCGAACTATGAAAACTCATTAAATAAAGATTACCTATTCTATATTCTTTCATCAAATGTAGTTTATTCTCAATTTCTATCTCTAATTAGTGGAGCTGTTGTGAAAAACTTGAATAGTGATAAAGTTGCTTCTATTCTTATCCCTCTCCCCCCACTATCCGAACAACAACGCATAATAGAAGCAATCGAATCAGCTTTAGAAAAAGTAGATGAATATGCTGAAAGTTATAA
>ERZ1023210.33-NODE-33-length-54287-cov-6.131067_pt1 | contig 54287 bp, 62 predicted proteins | sample MGYA00380446_ERZ1023210 | MGnify/ENA primary metagenome ERZ1023210 (study PRJEB33173, sample SAMEA4830300) | metagenome | study: EMG produced TPA metagenomics assembly of the PRJEB25223 data set...
TGCCGCGGCAGCCTGGATGGCACCGAATTGGTATTTGATCTGTGACATTGAATTTTCGCCTTTCTCTGTTTCCGTGATGCTCACGGAGTTCTGATAACGAGCTCGCGCAATAGCGCTCATGGTTGCAGCAAGCTGGTGTTAGAGAGCCAGGCCTCCGCCACCAACGTTGTTGAACGCCTGCGCGTTTTGTGCTTCCATGTCGTCAAAGTGGTGCGCGTTACTACGGATATTGTCGCTGATAGAGGCCAGCGCATTCTGCAGTTCGTTTGCAGACTGTTGATAACGCTGCATCAGGTTGTCGAACGAAACCTGTGCCGCGCCCTGCCAATTAGCACGTACCCCATCGACCGTGCCCTGCAGGCGCGTTAACTCAGACTGCACCTCATTGTTGACAGTATCTACACGGCCTGCGGTTGCGACCATGACATCTGCTTCGGTGGCAAATTGTTGTGCCATAAAAATCCCCTCCCCGGATTAGAAATCTGAAAACTTTTGCCCGAACGATAAGAGATCCCGGCATCCTGCCGTCGTCATCTCATCGCTCTCATTGTCATTGGACTGCGCATAACCGACTGTGGTTCCCGATACGCGCAAACAATTTTTTAAATCCGTTCTAAACTCCCGACGACCAGCTCACATGCCTGCTTCTGTTCTGCTGTTGCTGTGTGCCTACTGTGACACCCGACGGTCAACTGCTGGTTTTCTTCCACCCAACTAGTCCAGGCAATACGCGATCCATCACCCGGAATTTCCACATAACGAACTTGTTCGCGTGGTTCATGCTCACGGCGCCCTTCTTGCAAGTCCGGACTGCTGGCTACCGTCTGCATGATGTCAGTCAACACCGCATCATGATTGATCTGAGCCGCGGCGTCGTCATGCAACTGATCGGTGGTGACATAAATACGTAAATTCGGGTCCTCCCCCGTCGCAGCAAACACCCCGGGTTGTGAACTATCACCAATAACAAAACCACGTGGTGTGACCAGCCGCAGCCCAGAATGCTCGTGCACCATTTGGGGCTTTTCCGCAGAGTGTGGAGAAGCGGCACTGTCACCAACGTCAGCCGAATCAGCGTCAGCAGGCTCGGCGGCAGTAGTCTCGGTAGAGCCAGCACCACCGGCACTATCAGCAGTAATCACTGCATTTACCTCGTCGACGCCACCAGCACCGCCATAGCGATCCAATACCCACCATCCAGACAAACCAGTCACCGCTATACCCGCAGCCACCAAAATTTGAAACGGGCTGGGCCGCCAACCAGCCTTAGCGTGCCGACGACGCTTCGGCTTACGCGCAATCAGCTGCACAAAATTCGACCCCACCGACTGGTTTTCCGTAGCACGCTGACTCACCCCGGCGCGGGCAGCAGCGAAAGCATCCTCGTCGCTGCGCATCGGGACGGAGTGCGCAGCATCCGTAGCATTCGAAGCGTTGTCCGGTTCTGCAACAACGGCCCCAACGTCGTCGGCAAGCACCCGCACGCCGTGTTGGGTGAGTACGCGGGCGAAATCGTCGTAAACTTCGGCATCATCCGCAAAAATTTCTACATCGATTTGTGGCCATTCTTCTTCAGCCATCGCCTCAGTCTGTTCCAACACGGCAGATACCGTCCATCCCTCAGTAATTCCGCGTGCAGGAAGATCGTAGCGCACGATAGTCTCATCAGTGCCTGCAATGCCGAAGACCGTGGCATCGTCGTAGAAAAACACTGAGACCTGCGCCCCGGAATGCTGTGGCTGACTTTCTGCCTCGTGGTCTGCCCGGATCATGGCTCCACCTCCGAATCAGTAGCGAAGCTTACATTCGTGGTTGCCGATCCATTCACGGGTACAGATCGCGACTCAATTTCAGGCCCGTCTGCAGAGGAAGCAGCCCCCGGTACAGCAACCTGACAAGTGCCGACCGTCGAACCGTCGTCATGCCAAATACCCCGCCCCGGGAGTGGTCCGCTGGAAGGTTGCGGCACCGGTTTAATACCGAAGAAAGGGCCGTCGTCTTTATCAGCACCCAAGACCACGACGCATGGTTGCGAATCACGGATCGCGCTGAGCACCGGCCCGAAGGCAGCACGATTAAACCCACCAGCCTTCCGCGCAACCACCAGGTGCATGCCAATATCCCGAGCGTGTGGGATCAGTTCAATCAGCGGGTGCAGCACATTATCGGCGACCAGGTCATAGTCATCGATAACCAGGTAGATCTCCGGGCCGTCCCACCAGTCACGACGGGCAAGTTGTTCCGGGGAAATATCTGCCGAAGGCAGGCGCTGGCGCAGCGTAGTCACGGCATCGGCCAGAACTTTTTCTGTCTGCGGGGCAGAATGCGAATAGGCCGCCAACATATCTTGCGGGATCGTACCCAGGTGCGCACGCCGGTGGTCAATCACCACCATCCGCGCTTGCTTGCGGCCTAAGTCACTAATGCCAGCCATGACGGTGCGCAGCGTGGTGGTTTTACCCATCCCGCGCGCGGCCACACACAAGAAGTGATCGCTTGCCGACGGATCCCAGGCCAACGTGGACAGCCGCGGACCTCCCACCGCAACCGGGAGGCCGGAAACCGCAGCTGTGAGTTCTCCCCGCTCGATCCGCTCTGGTAACACTCGCAGCGCAGCAACCGGCTCGTCGCCACGCTCGGCACTGACTGCAGAGATATGTGCCAGGTCTTGGTTCGAGCTTTGCGCAATCAGCAAGTATTTCTTGTCGACGCTCAGTCCGCGCCCCGGAAGCGCCGGCAATTTGTCTTGCATCTTGCGATCACACAGCGAATCCATGGCTTCTGCGAGTTTCAGCTCCAGACGTGTGCCGATGAGATCACGGATCGCCGGGCGCAGCGTGTTCCACCGCGGGGTCGCAACCAGTAGATGAATTCCAGCACTCGGACCATCGGCGGCAATCTGCGTGATTGGTTCGGCGAGGTCCTCGAACTCCGCGGTAGAAGTACCAATATTGTGCCAACCGTCGACCACCAGAAAAGTCTGCTGCTGGGTTTTCACTGTGCTGTGGGCTTGGGTGTTATCGCTGAGCAGACCAGAGACTTCATCCACGATGCGGCGAATGCGTTCTGGCTGATGACGTCCAGCGACCCCAGCCACATGCGGCAGCCGCGACAAGGTTTCTAGTTGTCCACCACCAAGATCAATGACATAAAAACGTGCCTCCGCGGTGGAATGGGTCGCAGCTAGCGATGCCACCATCGTGCGCAGGGCAGTTGATTTACCCATTTGCGGACCGCCGCACAATGCGACGTGGCCACCATGGGCTGAGAAATCAATCTCCAACAAATCTTGGCGCTGGTGATAAGGCTGGTCGATAATTCCGATGCCCACGGTAAGGCGTGCGCTGCGTTCTGCCACGCTGGCCAGCTCAATGGATTTCGGCAACGGCGGTAACCAAATTTGGTGTGCCTCCTGGCCACGGGTGCGCGCCGTGGCCACAGCTGCGTTAACCACAGCGTCCATGGTGGTACCCGCGGGCTCACGGGCGTCGGCAAGTGCGTCCATATTCGTTGGTTTTGCCACATCAGCAGGTTCCAGTCCGTCGGCAGCTTCCACGTCTCCGGCAGATTTCAATTCACCTTCGCGATCAGCAATCGGATCATGTTCTGATGCCAACGGCTGGTCAATATCAGCCCAGCAAGAAAATTCAATAACCTGCGCTTCAGCAGTTTCCTGCTCAACTTCACCGGCTCCCGAACGGCCCAACCTGGCAGTTGGTCCGGCACCAGCTGTTGCCGGAACCTCCAACGGGCCAGAAACATACGCCGCCTGGAAACGCTGCAACTCTTCCGCATCAGTTTTCACATACCCCGCACCAGGTTGGCCAGGCAAATGATAGGCGTCAGCACTACCCAACACCTGACGTGATTCCATCGCCGAAAATGTCTTTAGGCCGATGCGATAGGACAAGTGGGAATCCAGCCCCCGCAACCGGCCTTCTTCCAACCGCTGCGAAGCCAACAACAAATGCACATGCAACGAACGCCCCAGCCGCCCAATAGCCACAAACAGGTCAGCAAAATCTGGGAACTGCCCAAGTAACTCAGAAAATTCGTCGACGATGATCACTAGAGCAGGCAAAGGCTCCAGATCATCCCGGCCACCCCGGCGCGCCTGGTTATATTCACCGACGTTGGCGAAATTCCCAGCCTTACGCAGCACCTCCTGGCGCCGGTTCATCTCTCCGGAAAGGGCATCGAACATGCGGTCCACCAGCACGGCTTCGTCTTCCAAGTTGGTGATCACGGCGGAGGTATGTGGCAAAGAGTCCAACCCCAAGAAAGTCGCGCCACCTTTGAAATCGACCAACACGAAATTGAGTTCTTCTGGGCTGTGGGTGGCAGCCAATGCTGTGACCAGTGTTCGCAACAACTCTGATTTTCCGGACCCGGTGGCACCGATGCACAAACCGTGCGGGCCCATGCCGCCATGGGCAGATTCTTTCAAATCCAGCTGCACCGGGGTCTTATCTGGCCCCAAGCCAATCGGCACGGTCAGGCGGCGATCATCACGTTCACGTTCTGGCCACATCGTGGAATTATCCAACTGCCGCAGATCATCGATGCCGAGCAGTGAGCCCATCTCATTGCGCGTGGTCTCTCCGGCACTGCTTGTGGCATAAGGCCGGGAATATTTCGCCAGCCCTTTCGCTAATGCATACAGCTGACCGTCGGCAAGCCCATCGGCTAACCCAAGATTTTCCAAGCCGGCTTCTGTTTGCACCGCCAGTTCGTCGTCGGCAAACAGCAATAGGCCTTCCATTTCGGCACGGATCCCCAGCGCAGTAGTGCTACGCGAGTTGATGTCGATAATGGTGGTCCACTCATCGTCGACCAAAAAATCCTCAGTTCCGGTAGTCGGCACGTCGTCGACCAGCAAAATTCGATACTGCGCATCATCCGGCCTGCGAGTGTGCGGTAGCCACTTCAGCCATTCCCAGTTCTGTGTTGTGCTGTTGTCCACCACACTGATGCCGACGGTCTCCGGGCCATGGTGAACAACCAACTGCGCCAGCAGCGCACGAGCCAGTGCGCGCGCCCGAATACCTGATACCCCGATGCAGCTAAATGCCTGCAGCTGGACGACGATGGGCAACTCCGCTACCTGCGACACCTGATCGACCGTCCGACGCACGCTCACCGCACACACCGGGTCAAGATCTTCCGGAGCACCCGATTCGCTGACTTCCACCGGGGTGCACAGCTCCGCTTCGCCGAGTCCAAGCCGCACCTGCAGCACATCGTCGTCATCGCCAGCGCGCTCCCACAGCCGTCTAGTGCTCAGCCGCGCATGCAGGTCCTCCGGGTGTGGATGGCGGGCCAACTGGTGCGCACGCTGTTTATCGGCATTGTTTTCTGCTTTATCCCGGATGACATCCAAGTGGCGTAGGTAGGTCCGCCGCGTATCGTCGGCGTCGGCCTGCTGGCCCTGCGGCATAAACATCATGCCCATCGACATCACCATCATCAGCGGAAAGATCAGCAGCATCGGTGACATGCCCACCCCACTGACCGAACCGCCACCGAAGAACATCACGCCGACCAGCAGCACCAGTACCGCAATCATCACCACCGGCAGCAGAATCCGCAGCATGGGCACTGCTTGTGGTTTTTGTGCAGCCGGAACCGCGTCGACATGCAGACTGCCCTGCGGTAACGGCGGCAACGGATCACGCTGGGCTTGCGTGATTGGCTCCACCGTAAACTCTTGCGGGCCTATTGTGGGCTGCCGAGTGCCCACGGCAGCCGCGACAGCATTATCACTGGCTGCTTGGTTAATGGCAGCTGTGTTACTTGCTTCCGTGGTTGTCGGATACGCAGAATTCATAACCCCTCCCCGAATTATGTCTCTCCCCCGATCATTAGACACAGGCCACATTGTAGGTCACAATTGCAGCATGGGGGTGATGTAGGGGCGGGTACGCCCCCAGTGATCGCGTACCCGCATTCGGGAGGGGAATTCTATGTCTCTCACGCAGTGTTTGCGTGTTTCTTTGTGTTTTGTTGTCGGGGAATTTTCCCGCGAGGTCGATGTCGCAATCCCGCGGCACGCGTCAATACTGGAGTTATTGCCGCGCTGCACGCAGCTGTGCCAGGCGCCTCGGATTTCCAAGCCATGGCAGGCCTCTACAGTGGTGGGCCAGCCACTGGATATGGGATCCCCGGTGGGAGAAATTGGGCTTGCCGACGGCGACACCATCCTGGTGCACCCACGAGCGGAATTGCGTTCGCCGGTGGTGCGGGATTCTGCAGAATCACTGGCTGCCACCGCACACGGCAATCGTGGTGGTCGGCAGCTATCAGCGGTGGTACTTGCCGCACAAACCGGGGCAGCACTTCTGACCGCCGGATTGGCGTGGTGGTGGCTGGCGTTTGCAGTGGCTGCGTTTATCGGGGTGGTCATCGTGCCTTGGCAGCAGCGCATGCGGCACAAGACTGTCGGTGGTGACAGTTCTGCAGTTGCACTCGCATCGATTATTTCCGCCGGGCTGGCCGGTGGTTTTCTCGTTGCCTGGGGGCTACAGCCTGCCGGAGCACCAGCGGATCTATTAGCACAACTTTCCGCTGCCGATACCGCATGGGCGTTATTATCCGGCGTGGCGGTGGCAACATTATTGCTGGTGCTTATGATCTTTTACCGCGCTTTACCTATGCGCGTGATCGCCGCACTCCCAACCGCGGCGGTATTGCTCCTGCTGGCTAGTTCTGCGGCAAGCATTACCAGCGCTTTTGCAGGCGCACTCATCGCGTGCGGAGTTCTCGGTTTAGCACTCGCACCGATGCTCGCAACCAAATTTTCCGGCATTCCTATTCCACGCTTGCCCACCGCCGGGCAGGAGCTGTCCACCACTGACCATGCTGCTGCGCGGACGCGGTCGGCCGAAGAAAAATCTCTCACATTAGCCCAGCGCACTCACGATGTGCACGCAGGAATCGTCAGCGGCATTGCGGCAATGGTGGTGCCCGCGCTGCTGGCAGTGGGAATGGAAGGTGAAATTTTTGCACAGATGCTGTGCCTCGCAGTCGCTGGTGCAGTCTGTTTACATGCCGCCCGGCACCACCACGGCGCTGCAGTGTGGGCATTGATGTTGGTAGTCGCAGCCGCAGTCATTGCCATCGGCAGCAGCATTTGGGCCGGGCTAGACCACCCCGGCGCGATCGGCGTGGCGTTGGTGGTCATGGTGACAGCGTCGGCAAGCCCGATGTGGGCGCCAAAAGTACGAGACCTGGAACCGACCACAATGGTGTGGCTGGAACGAGCAGAATCGCTTGCCGTTGCCGCATGCTTGCCACTTGCTCTGCAGGTCATCGGAGTATTCGCCATGATTCGGGGGTTGGGTTAATGCAGAAACTACAGCAGGTTATAGCAGCAAGCACCGCCGGTGCGCTCGGGCTACATGGTTTTATGTTCTCCCCGGTTGGAGGCAGCACGGGTTCCGCGACCGCGCAGGCACAAACTCGTGACGACGTCGAGGTCCGCCGCACCGTTGACTGCGTTGACCCCATTGTGGCTCCGGCACCAACTCCGGCGGCTCCGGGAGCCAAGGCTGAATTTTCGAGGCCCTGGCAGGATGCTTTTGGCAGCTCCCCTGGTTCTGCACCCGGTTCTACGCCGAGCCACCACGGCCGTACGGAACAGACAGGCTCTGAGCCCACACACCACCAACAGCCGCTCACCGTCAGCACGGATTACCGCGCCGCCCACCAATTCGCCACCGGAGCCGGAATACGTGTTGCAGTCATTGACACCGGAGTTTTCGACCACGAACAGTTGCACGTGGAACCGGTCGCCGATTTGGTTTCCCCGACTGAGAACAACCCACTACTCGACTGCGACGGGCACGGCACCATCGTCGCGGGCATCATCGGAGCCGAACAATCGGGCGTCGCACCAAACTCACAGATCCTGTCCATCCGACAATCCTCGGCGCACTACAGCTCCCGCCAGCCGAACAACACACCAAACCATCAGCACGCACCCGATGCCGAGGAACCAGAGCTCACCGGCACTCTCAGCAGTTTTGCCCAGGCCATCCACACCGCGCTTGACCATGACGCGCAGGTCATCAACGCCTCGGTGGTGTCCTGCATCCCACCAGAACACGCAGAGCATCTACGCACACAAGCTCTTGACGACGCACTCGCCCGCGCCGAACACCAGCAAGTACCCGTCGTCGCTGCCGCCGGAAATGCCGGGCAGGGGTGCGAACGCGGCTCAGTTGTTTTTCCCGGAAACAACGAAACCGTCATTACCGTCGGTGCACTCGCCACCCCACACGAGCACGCCGAATATTCCATGCCGCAGCTTGGTCACCCGACTGGCGCAGGTGGTAGGGACAGCAGGAATGGTGGGGATGGCAGGGATGCCGCGCACAACTCCGGCGGCCCGAACAACGTGGCACTTTCCGCGCCGGGCCGAATTGCCGTTGGACTATCACCAAATTCGCAGGCCTGGGCGGCCGGGATCATCCGTAATGGGCAACCATCCGGGCTGCATGGCACAAGTTTCGCGGCCCCGGTGGTGACCGGAACCGTGGCTTTGCTGCGGGAACGCTATCCGCATGCCAGTGCAGCAGAAATCCGGGAGCTTTTGGTTACTGCTAGCTACCCACAGCATGGTTTTATCGACCCGGTGCGCGTGCTCACGCACCCCGCCCCGGCCTTGGAACCTGCTGGTGACGGTCGTGACAGTGATGCCGGTGCTCGGAACGTTGGTGCACCCTCCGAGCACGACCACGCTGCTATCGCGCAGCCGCGCATGGTGGTGGCCGGTCCACCGGGTAATGAAACCCTGGTTACAGCTCGAAGCCTGGTGGCACTGGCCGTTGTGGTACTCATCGGCGCGCTTGTTGTCACCTTGCTGGCCTTCGGGATTTCGGCACGCATGCGGAGAAACGAGCAGACGTAGTCGGTTCCTCCACTCACGAAAAACCCTATGTGCAGAATTGTCAGATTATTCCCTAGCTTGCCGTGCGGAGCGCTCGTCCAGGCCCGGGCCTTCCGGCAAGAGACGCAGCAAGTCCCAGGAAACTTCTTCCACGAGCAGCTCATCCTGCACCACCGGCGCACCCACAGCCTGCATAGCTTCCGCACCATCAACATCATGTATCCGACCCGAAGGCGTCAGCACGTGATAGCCGTGCTCACTGGCAACACCATGGCTGAAGGTGCGCGTTGAGACAAAATAATCCGCGGCCGCAGTGCCAGAAACTTCTACTGTGCTGACCTGAACCGGATCCAAGGCTTCGGCGCTGGGAGTACCTGGCTCACGGAGATCACTAGGAGCACTGGGAGCAGTAGAAGCACTGGGATCATCGGGATCAGGTTCTGCATCGTGATTCAGCACCACCAATTCTCCGTTGCCGCCAGCGCACACTTGGCCGTGAGCGTCGTCAAGCAAATCCGGCCTGAATTCTGGCAAATTCCAATTCACAGCCGCTGGCTGCGCATCCGGGTAACGGTGCACCTCAGCAGAATCCGTGCGGCGCGATTGTGCACCCATATCCTGCAAGATCTGCGCTTCTAGCTGGCTTAACGGCGTGATGCCGCGTGTTTCCTGTGGGTTGCCACCAGCCCCAAGCAACGCCCACCACTGATTGGCATCCGGGGCTGGGGCTTTTACCTCTAAAACCTCAGGAAGTTCTTCGGCCGGTGGCACAGAAAAAGTTGGCTTTGCTGTCCAATTCGCGAGTAATTCGGCCGGCGCCTCCCACACCGCGGAGCCTTGGCCCAGCCCCAGACCACGCCGCACGGCACGCGAAAACTCATCTGCACCATCCGGTATTTCTACGCGACCATCGGCGCTGACCAGCCACTGTACGCCATCATGTTCGACGAGTGCGGCGGCATCGTCGTCGACGGAATCCAGCAAGAATGCCCCTTCCGGGTTATCAGCGACCACGCTCAACGCGCCGGTAGCGAAATCAATACACCCCGCCCACGGGCTGAGAGCTGGTGCATCAGAACCAGCAGAACCTGATGCAGGCACACGACCTGCAAAACTACCGCTAGCTGCGGCGTCGGCAAGATCATCAGCAGTTGGCAAATTATTTGGTGCATCGACAATACCCACCGGGATGCCGTGCGGGCGCTGCGCGAGTTTTTCCGCCCCGATCGACACCGGGTCCTCGGGGCTGCCAGCCAACAACCGAGCCGAGGCCAAATTCGTCGTCGGATGATAACGCCCATCCAGCAGCGTGTAGAGCTGCCCGTGCTCACTGCGCACAATCACAGCATCGCCCGGATCCGGTTCCGGCGACAACCACGCCAACACGCCAGCGCCAGCACCGATGAGCACCGTGGCGACAGTGCCAAAAATCAACGCCCGCCGACGTGTCGCCAGCGGATCATGAATCATCCGGATATCGCCAGTAACCACCCCATGTTCCACCCGGCGGCGCAAAAACTTATGCCCACTAACTTGCGCTTTCGTCGTCGGCAGCATGGTCTGCTGCGCACCGCTTTTCTTCTGCCCACCATCGTTACTCGCCAGAGCACGGTCAGAACTCTGCAGATTCTCGTTAGTATCCCCCGTGACCATAGAACATCCCCTCCCCGAAAGTTCATACAGACGCCAGTATGCTACATCACGATTCGCGCCACTGCCTAGTCACGGCGCTGCCTAGTTTCAATGGCACGCGCCGCCAGTTCCTCGTCGGCCGGATAATCCACGCGTACCAAACTCAACCCATTTGCCGGTGCCACCTGGATTTTCGAGCTACGCGAACCCTGCCCCAACAAGGTCGCAGCGAAATCCACATCACGTTTCCCTGCCCCCACCTGCAGGCACGTGCCGACGAGACTGCGCACCATTGACCAGCAAAACGCATCAGCAACTACATGCGCGAGATACGTCGCCGGCTCAGTGGCAGTAGAGACATCTTCCCATTGAAAAATTTGCAGATCCCGCACCGTGGTGGCATGTGGCTTCGCTTTACAAAACGCAGCGAAATCATGAAAACCGACCAGCGCATCTGCGGCATCCTGCATGGCAGCAAGGTTAACTGCTGCACCCCATAACGCAGTATCACGTGCCCGCGTCGGCAGCACCCCACCCGGATGCGCAGTCACACGATATTCATAATGACGGCGCAACGCAGAAAACCGGGCATCAAAACCTGTGGGAGCAAACTCCACCGCATTAATGCGAATATCCTCCGGTAACAGCCGCGACAAGCGACGAACCAGTTTGCACGGCTGGCCATCAATTGAGCGCTGCTGCAGAGCGTCCACCGGCACGTCGACATGACACACTTGGCCCGCCGAATGCACCCCGGCATCTGTACGCCCTGCCACCGTCAGTTGTAACGGCGCACGCAGAACCAAGGACAAGGCATCTTCGACAACGCCTTGCACAGTGCGCAATTCTTGGCCGTCTTGTGGTTTTTGTCGGGCCCAACCGTGAAAATCTGTGCCGTCATAGGCCAGGTCGATACGCAGGCGCACCTTGTCAGAACACTCCTCGCGAGGCAATTCAGTACTAGTTCTCATTAGAGTGACGTTCTGCAATCGGTTCTGCAATAGAGTCTTCGGCGGTGAGGTGCGCGTCGGCAAGCGAATCGTTATCCACACTAATTTTTACATCTGCGGCCGCTTTCACAGCCAACGCCACCGGATCGCCTGCCGGTTCATCAGTCGTCGACGAAAGCACCTGCACGTGCACCAAACCTGCCACCGACGGACTCGTCACCCGGACACGAGAACCCGGTGCGATGTCATGCGCGGCCAAATACCGCAGCAATTCAGGATCTTCATCATTAACCTGTTCGATGACCACCGGCAATCCAGGCTCGCATTCCGCTAGGCTCATCACACCAAGATCTTCCACCCGGCCGTCGGCAGACGGAATCGGGTCGCCATGGGGATCACGAGTTGGAAAATCCAACAGCGCATCAATGCGGTTGATAAAACGGTCCGAGGCTGCGTGTTCCAGCAGGTCGGCGTCGGCATGAATTTCATCCCAGGTATAACCAAGGGTTTCCACCAGGAACGTTTCGATCAAGCGGTGGCGGCGGATCATCACAAGTGCCAACCGTGCGCCCAGTTCAGTGAGCTTCACCCCAGAATAAGGCTCGTGTTCCACCAGGCCACGGGCCTGCAAGCGTTTGATGGCCTCAGAAGTAGTGGAATTCTTTTGCTGCGCACGACGGGATAATTCGGAAAGACTTACCGATGCTTGGCCCCCTGATTCACCGGAGCGTTCTGAGATCCCCCACAGCAATTTCAGATATTCCTGGGTCCGTTGTGGCAGCTCACCAATATGCATGCGGCCATTCTAGCTGGCAAATACCTGCCACGTCACTGTTAGGGCAGGTAGGAATCGAAACTCAGTTGAAGATTCAAAAACCAGTGTCTAGGATTTCAATTATCCATATTGCTGAACTTTTTTAAGCATACTTACATAAAATAAGATTCATCCACGAAAGGTAAGCATGACACGCAAATCCATCCGCACCGCCGCCACCATCGGCACAGCCTTAGCCTGCCTAGGCGGCTTGGCTGCATGCAGCAATGACTCCGATTCCAATGCCAGCGCCACTAATGGCAGCAACGGAGCAGACGAACAACTGACCATCTTCGCCACTACCGGCTACCTTGCCGACGCTGCCCAGCACATCGCACCAGATGCCGAGGTGATCACCCTGGTTGGCCCTGGCGGCGACCCACACACCTACCAGCCCACCACGCAAGACATCGACACAATGCAAAAGTCCGATGTTGTGTTGTGGAACGGCCTGCACCTCGAAGCCCAGATGGATAAACAGCTAGAAGCCCTCGGTGATAAGCAAGTTGCCGTTGGTGATCAGCTCGACGAATCCAAGTTGCTGCCTTGGCCAGAAGCTGAGGAAGAAGGCGAACCAGAATACGACCCACACATTTGGAACTCGCCGGAACTGTGGCAAGAAGTCGTCGATATCGTCGCCGACCATATCTCCGAAATCGACCCAGACGGCAGCGAGGGCTACCACGAGGCCGCCGAGAAGTACAACGACGAAATCGCGACGTTGCACCAAGAAGCCAAAGACGCGCTCAGCGATTTGTCCTCCCGTCTGTTGGTCACCGGCCACGATGCCTTCAACTACCTCGGCGATACCTACGACCTAGATGTGGAAGCAACCGACTTTGTGTCCACCGAGGCCGAGAAATCTGCCAGTGAACTCGATGAGTTGGCCGAAAAGATCGCAGAAGCCAAGGTTCCGACGATCTTCTACGACAACCAAGTCAACCCACAGGCCATCAACGCGTTGAGCGAAGCCATCGCGGCGCGCGGATGGGATGTCGAAATCTCTGATGAGGAACTGTTCGCCGATAGCCTCGGAGCCGAAGCCCCAGTTGATACGTACCTTGGCGCATTCCGCCACAACTTCGAAGCCATCGCTGCCGCACTGAAGTAGACCGACCCAGCAACTCCGGGCTATGTGTCCATAGTTCACAGCACCCACCGGTCACAGTGCCCCACTGGCCATAGCGCCACCGGCCCCAGCACCCAAGAAAATCAAGGTTTCAACCACCGTCCAGGAGACCGCCATGCTTGCACCCGCCCCCACTACCACTACTGCATTGTCGGTACGTGGCCTGACAGTCAATTACGGCACCGGCGTCATCTTGGATGAGCTGGACGTCAAAATCCCACGCGGTAGTTTCGCCGGCATCGTCGGCGCAAACGGGAGCGGTAAGTCCACGTTGTTGCAAGCCTGCCTGGGGTTATTGCCTAAAGCGACCCGGGGGCAGGCGCAGGTGGAATTTTTTGGCAAGCCGCTGCGTGCCATCCGCACGGATCTCGGCTATATGCCGCAAAGCCAGCAGGTGGACTGGGATTTTCCGGCCACTGTCCTGGACGTAGCCTTGATGGGTCGTACTGCTAGCAAACGCTCGTGGTGGCCTTGGCCAAATTCGGCAGATAAAAAAGCCGCGCGAGAGGCCGTTGCTGCCGTCGGCTTGCAGAAATATTCCGGCGCAGCGATTGGCGCACTCTCCGGTGGGCAGAGGCAACGCGCACTATTAGCCCGCACGCTCGTCAACAGCCCGGAGCTGCTGGTCCTTGATGAACCTTTCCAGGGCATCGACGCATTTAGCCAAGAAACGATCGTCGACATCCTCCGCGAGCTACACCAGTCAGGGACCACCATCATCATGGTTCACCACAACCTGGCAGAAGTCGCCGAATACTGCGACCACGTGACGTTGTTAGCTGGCGGCAAGGTATCCGCGAACGGACCAACGCATAAAACTCTCACCGACACCGCCATCAGCGACGCTTATAATCTGCCGGGCAACTTCTCCGCGAACCTCACGCAGGATCGCAGGTCGGTGTCATGATCACACCATGGGAATTGCTGACCACCCACACGTATCTCATGGCGGTGCTCGGCACCATGGTCATCGGCGTTGCAGCCGGTGCATTGTCCCCCGTGGTGTATTTCCGCAAGCAAGCACTGATTTCCGACGTGATTTCCCACGCCAGTTTACCGGGAATTACCTTCGCGTTTCTTATCGCCGCGTACCTCAACTTGCCGACGCGCAACCCGCTATTTTTAGCGGCTGGTGCGTTGCTGACCGCATTACTAGCCGTCGGGCTGTCCCACTGGTTGTTTCATCACACGCCGTTGTCGGTCGATACCGGCATGGCCATCTCACTCAGCGTGTCTTTTGCCTTGGGCATGCTCGGGTTGTTCATCATCACCAAACAGCCGTTGCCCGGCAAAGGCGGAATTCAAGATTACCTGTTGGGTAATGCAAGCTCGGTAACCATCGCAGACTTACGAATTTCCGTCGTACTCAGCCTGGTTATTCTCAGCGGACTCATCTGGTACTTCCCCATGCTGAAATGCTGGCTTTTCGACCCAACCTTCGCCGCAACCTCCGGAGTGCACACCCGCCTGCTGCACGTCGTCGCCATGACCGCTTTCGCATTAGTGGTCGTCAACGGCATCAAAGTCGTCGGCGTTATCTTGATGGTCTCGTTCGTCATTGCCCCCTGCGTGGCCGCGCGGCAATGGTCTAATCACCTCGGCGTCGTCACGGTCCTTGCCGCTGTGATCGGTGCTGCTAGTTGCTTAATCGGGGTCTACCTGGCCGTGATCATTGGCTCAATCCCGACCGGCCCACTTATCGCCGTCGTGCAGGCCGTCTTCGCCCTCGTGTCCCTGGTTTTCGCCCCTAAGCGCGGATTGGTGTTTTCCCAATGAGTTTCGTCGTCACCGTCAGTATTTTAGCCGTCGTTACCGCTATTACCTGCGCAATTCCTGGGGTAATTGTGGTGGCAAACAAGGATGCGATGCTTCTCGACGGCATGGGGCACGCCGTGCTCCCCGGCATCGTGGTAGGCGCGCTGATTTCCGGATCAGTGCAGTCCCCGTTACTCGTCTTATTCGCCGGAGCCGCGGCATTTCTGGTGGCTTTGGGCACGAGGTGGCTGGCCGACACCGGGTTAATCGCAGAAGGCGGTGCACTGGGGTTGGTTTTTCCCAGCATGTTCGCCGTCGGGATCGTCCTGCTAAGTTTGAATTTCTCGAACGTGCATTTCGACGTGCACACCGTGTTGGTCGGCAATCTCAATCTGGCCGCACTTTCGCAACCGTCTTATCTATGGACGCTAGTGCCGATCATGCTGGCAAATATCGTCTTCGTCGGCTGGCTCCTCCCCCTGCTTGGAGCTTGTGCCTTCGACGACCGTGCCGCCAAAGTCGCTGGCGTACAGGTACGGGCATTGCGCTTGACGACGCTCGCCTTAACCTCTTTGACGGTCACTGCGAGTTTTTACGCCGCCGGTGTGATGCTGGTGATCGCGATGATGGTATTGCCTGCGGCTACCGGGCGAATCTTCGCTGTCACCTTTCGTATACCCGGCATTTCCATGCTTACCCAAATTCTGGGCAGTGCCGTCGTGATTGCACTGATAGGCAGCATGGTGGGATTCTGGAGCGCGTATCGCATAGACATCCCCGCGGCTGTGGCAATCACCCTCGCTTATGCCCTGCTCTTGGTGGCGGCGCTCGGCTCAATATCTTTGGGGCGACGCGGTCGCAAACGTGCTCCCGCTTTTGCCTAGGCTAGACCACCGCTAGGTAAACGCCGCTCTGTTTTCATGCCGGACTATGTTAATGCCGGACTTTGTTAATTCCAGGCTCTGTTAATGCCGCACTTTGCAGGTGTTAATTCCCAAAAGGCGGTACAGCGGGCAGAAGCCCACTGCTGCGGTGATCACCAGAACTAGGCCGGCGATGATCAATAGTGCGCGGAGAAAACCGCCGACTGCAAACAGCCCAATGAGCAAGGCAATAATGCCGACTACAGCACGGATTCCACGGTCTTGGTTAGATTCGTTGCGTTTCATAATTTCACTTTAGTGCACAAAAGCTCTATCTCCTCGATGGCGAGGAAATAGAGCTTAGTGATCTTTATTAGACACAAGTGTGTCCGTGTGCTGCAGATAAGGTTCCGCGAGCTAGAAGTTTGTCATAAATAACGAACCACTAGCCCACCGCTAGAAAGCCGGGAGATTACTTCTCCTCGGAGTCTGCTTCGGTGTTAGCAGCGGCACCTTCAGAATCCATGTTAGATTCGTCAGATGGATCGGCGGAGTCGGAATCAGCCTTCGCAGCAGCAGCCTGAGTGGTGCGTTCTGCGGAAGCGGACACGGTCTCTTCCAGAACCAGGGAAATCTGGGTCATAGGAGCGTTGTCACCGGTACGGTTTTCCAGCTTCACCATGCGGGTGTAGCCGCCGTCGCGTTTTGCAAACTTTGGAGCAAGTTCGTTGAATAGACGAGCAACAGCTTCCTTTTGCGGAACCTGTGCGAGTACCTCACGACGGTCAGCCAAGGTGCCGGAACGGGCCTTGGTGATCAGCTTCTCTGCGTATGGACGCAGCAGCTTAGCTTTGGCGTCGGTGGTCTTGATGGAGTCGTGCTCGAACAGTGCAGCGGCCAGATTCGACAGAATGTGACGCTGGTTGCGAGCCGAGCCTCCAATTCGGGCGCCTCGTTTTGGAGTAGGCATAGTGTTTCTCCTCGTTTTATTTAAGTGAGCGCGTAAGCAGGGACATTAGAGAACTGTGCTTGCAGTGTCGGCACAGTATTCACTAAACGGTGAACCTGCCAGAACAAATGCGCTTTACTCGGAATCTTCTGCAGGATCCTTGAAGTCGCCGGTTTCTGCGTCGTAGCCTTCCAACACAGTTGGGTCGAAATCTTCAGGTGCGTCCTTCAGAGTCAGATTCAGATTCGCCAGCTTGATCTTGACCTCATTGATCGACTTCTGGCCGAAGTTGCGGATATCCAACAAATCAGACTCGGTGCACTCGGCGAGCTCACCAACAGTGTGGATTTCCTGACGCTTCAGGCAGTTATACGAGCGAACAGAGAAGTTCAACTCCTCAATAGGCATACCGTAAGCGGCAATGTATTCGGATTCCTGTGGGGATGGTCCAATCTCAATGCCTTCTGCCTGCGTGTTAAGTTCGCGCGCCAGACCGAACAACTCGACCAGGGTACCGCCGGCGGAAGCGAGCGCGTCCCGAGCGGAAATCGAGTTTTTCGTCTCTACGTCGATGATCAGCTTATCGAAGTCAGTACGTTGCTCAACACGAGTTGCCTCCACCTTGTAGGACACCTTCAGCACCGGCGAGTAGATTTGATCTACTGGAATGCGTCCGATATCTCCCGAGGTAGCGGCAGCAGGTACGTAGCCACGACCGCGTTCAACAACAAGCTCCATTTCAAAACGGGCATCGTCGTTCAGCGTTGCGATGTGCAGATCCGGGTTGTGGATCTCCACTCCCGCTGGTGGCTGAATGTCACCGGCGGTAATGGTGCCCGCCCCCTGCTGGGAGACGTACATCACTACAGGCTCATCCGAATCCGAAGACAGCACAAGGTCTTTGACGTTCAGAATGATTTCGGAAACGTCTTCCTTAACGCCGTTAATGGTCGTGAACTCGTGGAGTACGCCATCAATCTTGACGGAGGTGACCGCCGCCCCAGGGATCGAGGACAGCAACGTACGACGCAGCGAGTTACCCAGCGTGTAGCCGAACCCCGGCTCCAATGGTTCAATGACGAACTTCGAGCGGGAAGAATCGATAAATTCTTCGCTCAGCTGGGGACGCTGTGAAATAAGCATGAATTTTCTCCTTTGGCGCCCGCTATTTGACGCCGGCTAGGACAACAATGAGGAATGTAAAGCTGCAGATCCGAAGCCAGATTACTTCGAGTAAAGCTCGACGATGAGCTGTTCTTGCAGCGGAACGTCGATCTGAGCGCGCTCGGGCAACTGGTGCACGAGGATGCGCAAGGTATCAGGGACTACCTGCAACCAAGCCGGGACGACGGCGTCGGCAAGGGAGTCCTGGGCTTCTTCGAACCACTGCATCTTCTGCGAACGTGGGCGAACGTCGATGATGTCGTACTGGGTAACCGAGTAGGACGGGATGTCGATGTTCTTGCCATTCACGGTGAAGTGTCCGTGGGAAACCAACTGACGTGCCTGACGACGGGTCTTGGCCAGACCTGCACGGTAGACGACGTTATCCAGGCGGGATTCCAGCAAGATGACGAGGTTGTCACCAGTCTTGCCGTTCAGGCGGTTAGCTTCGGTGTAGTAACGACGGAACTGGCGTTCCAAAACACCATAGGTGTACTTCGCCTTCTGCTTTTCCTGCAACTGCAGCAGGTATTCAGATTCTTTAATGCGGTTGCGTCCAGCGTGTCCTGGTGGGTAAGGACGACGCTCGAATGCCAAGTCTCCGCCGACTAGGTCGACGCGCAGACGGCGGGATACGCGGGTTGCGGGGCCAATATAACGAGCCATGTTTTAAACCTCTTCCTTCCCCTAGAACTTACGCTTTTTCGGTGGGCGGCAGCCATTGAATGGGTGCGGTGTGCCATCAGTGATGGAGTTGACCTCAAGGCCTGCAGCCTGCAGGGAACGAATGGCGGTCTCACGGCCAGAGCCCGGACCCTTGACGAAGACGTCAACCTTCTTCATGTTGTGATCCATTGCCTTGCGGGCGGCGTTTTCAGCGGCCATCTGTGCGGCGAATGGGGTGGACTTACGGGAGCCCTTGAAACCAACATGACCAGACGAAGCCCATGCAATGACAGCACCGGCCGGGTCAGTAATAGACACGATGGTGTTGTTGAAGGTCGACTTGATGTAGGCGTGGCCATGGGCCACATTCTTCTTTACGACGCGACGGCCACGGCGTGCGCCAGAGCGAGTCTTTGGAGGCATAAACTACTTCTTCTTTCCTGCGATCGTCTTCTTTGGACCCTTGCGAGTACGAGCATTGGTCTTGGTGCGCTGACCACGGACTGGCAGACCACGACGGTGGCGCAGGCCTTGGTAGCTTCCAATCTCGATCTTGCGACGGATGTTGGCCTGGACTTCACGACGAAGGTCACCTTCGACGGTGTACTGAGCCTCGATCTGGTCGCGCAACGAGGACACCTGATCGTCTGTGAGGGCGTCGGTACGCAAATCAGGAGAGATGCCGGTAGCTTCCAGCAACTCGGTGGCACGGGTTGGACCGATGCCGTAAATGTAGGTGAGAGCGATCTCCATACGCTTGTTGCGTGGGAGATCCACACCAGCGAGACGTGCCATAAGGCGAGTCCTTTCGGGGTATGTACGGTGGTTTTCTCCCTACCCGCCCTGGATCATGCGCCCTAGACGCAAAATATTACGCAGTAATGCACGCCAGGCTCGGGCCACCGCGGCCTGAGGTATACGAACAATTGTCCGCGGGGCTATTTGCGGACGGATTGTTTTGAGTAGGGAGGCTTACAGTCTTTACTTGTAGCGATAGACAATACGGCCACGGTTCAGGTCATATGGAGACAACTCCACAACGACCCGATCCTCGGGAAGGATACGGATGTAGTGCTGGCGCATCTTACCCGAAATATGAGCAAGCACCTCATGTCCGTTGTCTAGCTCGACTTTGAACATTGCGTTTGGCAAAGGCTCGGTTACCCGACCTTCAACCTCAATTGCGCCTTCCTTAGCCATATCCTCCGGCTTCCTGGCACAGAGCGAACTGCGCCGATTGCTTGTCTAATGCTTTACTGGCCTGAAAGAGTCTTATAAATGCAAAAACACCGGCCGCGGCCGGTGTCAATGAGTTGCGTCGTGCTGGTCAAACGCAGCAAGACTAAACCTTGACAGACCAAGCTCCAACTATACAGAGCACTAGCAGCAAAAACAAACCTTTCCCGGTTTGCTTGTGCTTTCGCTCAATTCAGACGGAACCTGCCTGTCAGGCAGCTTAAGGCGATTTTAGTAAATGAAGACCTTGTCTCCGATATTCAAGTGGTTCCAGAAGGTGATCGCATCCTGATTTGGAAGACGTACGCATCCGGCGGAATCGTAGGCCGGAGAACCTTGGTGGAACGCATGACCGTTATTGGTGAAGTAAATCGCGTATGGCATCGGGGCGTTATTGAACTCGTAAGAGATCTCGTCCTTAACCTTACGGTTTACGTGGAAAGTACCCCGAGGGGTGTCTTGACCTGGTTTACCGGGAGCCATCGCGGACGCGACATGGGTGACAGATCCGTGACCATCTTGCAGCCAAGTGCGGCGACCGTCAATATCCACACAAACGCGAGCATCAGCCGGACACGCTCCGGTGTCGATGTGCGGACCGCGTGCCGGGGCCGGGGTCAGTGGCTCCGCAGGACCACGAGCGGCTTGTTGCTTTTGGGCGATCAGCCCCGGGAATACGAACTCCAGCGCTTGGTCGATGGTCTGAGCAAGTCCCGCTGCGAACTGGGGATTCAAGGTGTGAGCCTGGTGCACGAGTTGTGTCCGCAAATGCCAAGCACCGTCGCGGTTGCCTTGATCAAACTGTTGGACCAGCTGATTGAAGTCTGGGAATTGCGGGGCTTGGAAGCGGTCAGTAACGGCCGAGGAACCGGACAGTGGCTGTGCTTGCGCAGAGACGCCCGGAAGCATAACCGATACGAACATTGCCAAGCTGCCTACGAGGCCGGCAACAATTTTGCGTGTAGTCATGGAAGAGTTGTCCTTTTAATGAAAACGGGACGCCTGCTGGCGATCCCCCATAGCGTATCGGATAGCTGGCTATTTCCCGAGCGCCTGCATGGTGCGTTGGTTAATTTCCGAGATTTCTCCCTCGGCTTGCACATTGATGACGTTGTCACCGTAGTGCTTAATCAGCGGGACTACTTCGTCCCGGTATACCTCCAACCGTGTGCGGATTACGTCTTCAGTGTCGTCAGCACGTCCGCGTGCCTTCATGCGCTGAACGACGACATCTTCCGAAACTTCAAAGTTGACTACGTGATCGAGCTGCAGGTTTTTCTTGGCGAGCAAGTCCTCCAGAATCTGAGCTTGTTCCACGGTCCTCGGGAAACCATCAAGAAGGAATCCTTCCTCGGTATCCGGCTCTTCCAAGCGGGACTCAACCATCCGAGCTGTAACGTCAGTAGGGACCAGCTTTCCGGCGTCGATGTATTCCTTGGCTTCGACGCCGAGCGGTGTGCCTTCGGAGATATTGGCCCGGAAGAGATCACCAGTAGAGATATGTGGAACATTAAGTTTTTCGCTGAGGATTTCAGCCTGGGTGCCTTTACCGGCGCCAGCTGGGCCAAGGAGTACCAATCGCATTATTTGAGCAGCCCTTCATAGTTGGATTGCAGAAGTTGGGATTCGATTTGCTTCACTGTGGTAAGAGCCACAGAGACCATAATCAGGATAGCAGTACCACCAAACGCAGTCATGCCTGCGGAATCATTGGAGCCAACCCCCATGTCAAGCGCAAGGTTCGGAAGGATCGCAATAAACGCGAGATAAATAGATCCAACGAACAGAAGCCGGTTCATGACGAAGCTCAAGTACATCGCGGTTGGGCGGCCTGGACGAATACCAGGAATGAAGCCGCCGTACTTCTTCATGTTTTCTGCTTGCTCATTCGGGTCGTACTGGATTGAGGTATAGAAATACGAGAAGAAGATAATCAGCGTGACATAAACCGCGATATAAACGTACGACGATGGCGACTGCAGATTCGCAATTACATTGCGCATCCACCAGTTGTCAGGTGGTGTCGGGTTCGAAGAGTTCACAATCTCTGTGATTAAAACCGGCATGTAAATCAACGACGAAGCGAAGATAACCGGGATAACTCCGGCCTGGTTGACCTTCAGTGGCAGGTAAGTCGAAGATCCACCGTACTGACGACGGCCGACCATCCGCTTTGCGTACTGAACCGGGATCCGACGCTGGCCTTGCTCCATGAAGGTAATACCGACAACGAGCGCCACCACAGCCGCACATACGACCGCAAAAACGACTCCGCCGTTGTCCTGCAAGATTCTGTAACCATCGGTAGGAAGACGTGTTGCGATACCGGCGAAAATGAGCAGGGACATGCCGTTTCCAATGCCTTTTTCGGTGATGAGTTCACCGAGCCACATCACGAAAATTGCGCCGGTAGTCATCACGGTCACGAGAAGAACCAGGTCAAAAACGGTGCGGTCAGGATCCAAAACCTCTACACCCTGGCCCAGCAGCTGGTTCCTGTCCGCCAAGGCGACGATTCCCGCCGATTGCAACAGCGCCAGGGCAAGCGTCATGTACCTGGTGTATTGGGTCATCTTCGCTTGGCCGGATTGGCCCTCTTTTTTCAACTGCTCAAAATGTGGAATCACGACGGTGAGCAACTGCGAGATAATAGAGGCCGTAATGTACGGCATGATGCCGATGGCAAATATCGATAGCTGCAGCAGTGCGCCACCGGAAAACAGGTTAATGACGGAATACAAGCTGTCATTTTCTTGGGTCAACTCATGGAGTCGCCCAGAAATGTTTTGATAATCCACGCCCGGTGATGGGATCTGCGCACCGACGCGGTAGATCACGATCAGAAGAATCGTGAACAAAATCTTGCGCCGAAGATCCGCATCCTTAAAAGCCTGAATGATGGCAGACACTAAAGCCTCCTAGCCCAACTACTGCCACCGTGGAAAGTGACGCAAAGGCAACCGATTAGTTCTAATTTGTGTGCATTCGAGGGTTAGCCGTCGCCGACTAAATCCAAATACCTGCGTGCAAGCTTATGCACGCGTGACCCTAGTAGCCTACCAGTCTTCTCTAAGTGAAAACACCTCGCGTCGATGTGTGATAGGACAACCTTAATCATTCTTGGGAAAACGACCCAGGGTGCGGGTATAACAAAGCCCCTGACACTGCGTAGTGCAGCCTCAGGGGCGTTAGGCGATAGCGATGCTTAGAGCATTCTTTGGGAAGCCCATAAGCTAGTCATCGCATAGAAATTATGCCTTGGTGGTCGATCCGCCAGCGGCTTCAATCTTTTCGACGGCCGATTTAGAGAACTTCTGCGCGGTAACGTTGACCTTGACAGAGATCTCGCCGTTGCCTAAGACCTTGACCGGCTGATTTTTGCGAACCAAACCGTTGTTGACCAAGTCAGCGACGGTGATGTCGCCACCTTGTGGGAAGGCCTTTTCCAGATCGGTAACGTTAACAACCTGGAATACAACCTTGTTCGGGTTTTTGAAGCCGCGCAGCTTTGGCAAACGCATCTGGATTGGCATTTGGCCACCCTCGAAGTTTGCTGCTACCTGCTTACGTGCTTTTGTACCCTTGGTACCACGACCAGCTGTCTTACCGCGCTTGCCGCCTTCACCGCGGCCGACGCGACGCTTAGCCTTATTCGCACCCTTTTCTGGGCGCAAGTCGTGCAGTTTGATGATATCGCTCATGGTGTATCTACTCCCCTGCCACTTCTTCTACGGTGACCAGGTGGCGCACCTTCTGAATGATGCCACGGATCGCCGGCGTGTCCTTCTGGACAACAGAATGGCGAATACGCTTCAGGCCCAGTGCTTCCATGTTGGCCTTCTGGTTCGGCGTGCTACCGACCAAGCCACGTGTTTGAGTAATCTTCAGAGCCACGGTTTATGCCTCCTGTCCTGCGCGAGCGCGCAGCATACGGGCTGGAGCAACCTCTTCGACGGATTTGCCACGACGTGCGGCAACTTCCTCAGGGCGCACCAGCTGCTTTAGGCCGTCCACAGTGGCGCGAACGACGTTTAGAGCGTTGTCCGAGCCCAGCGACTTGGACAGGATGTCCTGTACACCAGCGCACTCCAGTACTGGACGTGCGGCGCCACCAGCGATGACACCAGTACCTGGAGCTGCAGGCTTCAGCATAACGACGCCTGCTGCGTCTTCACCCTGTACTGGGTGGGTGATAGTTCCGCCCACCATTGGGACGCGGAAGAAGTTCTTGCGGGCTTCTTCGGCACCCTTCTGGATTGCTGCTGGAACTTCCTTGGCCTTGCCATAGCCAACTCCGACCATACCTTCGCCGTCACCGACGATGACCAGAGCGGTGAAGCTCATGTTGCGGCCACCCTTGACAGTCTTGGAAACCCGGTTGATGGCTACAACGCGCTCGATGTACTTATCGCGCTCGTTGTCTTGATTGCGACGATCGTTACGACGATTGTTGCGATCGTTCTTCTTGTTGTCGGCGGAGCGTCCGCCGTCGCGCTGATCACGATCCGACATTACGCGTCCTTTCCGTTGGTGTGTGCAACTGCGTTGATCATTAGAACTTCAGACCACCTTCACGTGCGGCGTCAGCGAAAGCAGCAACGCGACCGTGGTACTTGTAACCGGCGCGGTCGAATACAACTGCTTCGATGCCTGCTTCTTGGGCACGCTGTGCGATAAGCTTGCCGACCTCGGCACCACGTGCCTTCTTGTCGCCCTCTGCGTCGCGGATCTCCATGGTGGATGCGGCAGCCAGGGTGTGGCCGGCGAGGTCGTCGATCAGCTGGGCGTGCCGGTGACGCGCGGGTCTGTGGGGTTCCACGCAGCGTCTTACGAATACGGAAATGACGGCGTGCACGTGCTTCACGACGGCGGGACGAAATGTCCTTACCGACCGGAGTGCGCTTGGTATTCTCAGAATTAGACATTGCTTACTTACCCGTCTTTCCGACCTTGCGACGTACCTGTTCGCCGACGTAGCGGATGCCCTTACCCTTGTAAGGATCGTGCTTACGCAGACGACGGATATTCGCCGCAACTTGGCCAACCTGTTGCTTGTCGATACCAGAGATAGAGAACTTGGTGTTGCCGTCTACAGCGAAGGTGATGCCTTCATCAGCCTTGACTGGTACGGAGTGCGAGTAGCCCAGAGCGAACTCCAGGTCCTTACCCTTTTGCTGCACACGGTAACCAACACCGTGGATTTCCATCTTGATTTCGTAGCCTTCGGTTACACCGATAACGCAGTTGTTCACCAAAGAACGTGCAAGACCGTGCAGAGAACGGTTCTTGCGGTGGTTGTCCGGGCGTGAAACGCGAAGTTCACCGTCTTCCTGGACGATGGAAATTGGCTCTGGAACGTCCACCTCCAAGGTGCCCTTTGGGCCCTTGACAGAAACGTTCTGGCCATCGATTTTTACCTCGACGCCGCTAGGGACGGCGATTGGCGCCAAACCAACTCGTGACATTAATAATCACCCTTCCCTTACCAGACGTAGGCGATGACTTCTCCGCCTACGCCTTTCTGCTCAGCCTCGCGGTCGGTCAACAGGCCGTGGGAGGTGGAAATGATAGCCACACCCAGTCCGCCCAGAACCTTAGGGAGCTCCGTAGCCTTTGCGTAGACACGCAAACCTGGCTTCGAAACGCGACGCAGGCCAGACAGAGCGCGCTCGCGGCCGTTGTACTTCAGGTCCAGCGACAAGGTCTTCTTTGCCTTTTCGCCTTCCACGGAATAATCGGAAATGTAGCCTTCTTGCTTCAGGATTCCAGCGATATTCGCCTTGATCTTGGATGCAGGCATGGACACGGTGTCGTGCTGCGCGTGGTTAGCGTTGCGCACCCGTGAGAGCATGTCTGCAATCGGGTCAGTCATGGTCATGTGTTGACCTTGAACCTTTCTCGTTGCGGTTCCCGAACTCACCTTAGGGGCGTTACCGGGCTGTTTTGGGCAACTTAACGCTCCCATGCTCAATAGCATGTTTGCTCGCTACCTCAATGAAGCTCGGTCGCCATGATGGCGAGGGGCCTACAACAAACGTAGGAAAAACTTGCAAGTCTGTGCGTGCAGAGTAAACGCTAAAACGGTTCTTCCCGCCGACGCTAAATCTCTATTCAGGCTACGGTGTTTTAGACACACGTATCCCAAAAAGCACAAGACGCCCCAACCCTAGCAGGATTGAGGCGATTCGGCCAACCATTAGAACGCTTAGCCGACTCTGCGTGCCAATGTCACCGGCAAATTAGCTTTAGGAGTTTCTCCTTGCGTCTTTCTTAGCCTTTCGTGCGGCCTTCTTGGCAGCTTTCTTTTCTGCCTTAGCAATCTTGCGTTCCTGCAGTACACCAGAGATACGATCCTGCTGATCCAGAGCGATCAGCCCGGTGCCAATCGCAACCATCATGGAATCCTTTGCGATAGTCATGCCATCTTGAGTTGGGCGGATGCCATCCTCGCGGGTCATATCGTCGTTACGGAAGTAAATGCTTAACAGACCTGCGCCAAAGGTGGTCAGCGCGAGACCGGCAAGGCGGTTGGAAACGAATGGCGCCAACAGCGCGCCACCGACAGCAACTTCGGAAGCACCGATGATAGTGCCAAACTTATCGGACGGCAGTTCCTTCACCTGCGGAATGCCCGTAGCAGCAAAGTCCTGTAGACCTTTCGAGGATTCTGCATCCATACCCAACTTGGAAATGCCGGAATCCGCGATGAGGGCACCTGGGATAGCGCGGAGAAGAATGCTTGGGATTGTAGACATAGTTATTGGCTCCTTGTAGGTTTCTTGCATCACCACTCTAACTAGCGATTGTAGCTATTCTAGCAATACACGCAGGTGATTAATTTGACAATATACCGCCAGATCCATTGCATAGCAGGTTGCCGTTGCACTGGCGCGATAAGGAGGTACGCGTGCTGTGGCGACAAAAGATAAAAAACGGCGCGATGATTGGATTTGTTTTACAACGCTGATGTTGCTCGGTCTTTTTCACTGGTTGTTGTACTTCATACGAGATTCTTCTGAGTTAATCATCGCCGTCATCCCCAGCCTCATCGCTTTTCTAGCTGCATGGTATTTCTACCCAAGAAGAAAACAACCCAAGGACACCAAAAAATGACTTTAACCCCTCCGGTTTCATGTCGGAGGGGTTAAAGTTCTTAACAAACAGACTTATTCAGTACTGCAAAACTACTTTTTGAACGGGAATCCCAGCTCACGAAGCAGCGCGCGACCTTCATCGTCGTTGGTAGCGCTGGTAACAACGGTGATATCCATACCACGTGGACGATCAACCTTGTCGATGTCGATCTCGTAGAACATAGTCTGCTCAGACAGACCGAAGGTGTAGTTTCCGTGACCATCGAACTGCTGATCGGACAAGCCGCGGAAGTCACGAATACGTGGCAGCGCGATAGTCAACAAACGGTCCAAGAACTCCCACATGCGGTCGCCACGCATGGTGACGCGCACGCCAATTGGCATACCTTCGCGCAGCTTGAAGTTCGCGATGGACTTCTTAGCGCGACGCAGCTGTGGCTTCTGACCGGTGATCAGAGTAAGGTCCTCAACCGCACCGTTGATCAGCTTGGAGTCGCGAGCAGCGTCGCCAACACCCATGTTGACAACAACTTTGACAACACCGGGAATCTCCATGACGTTCTCGTAAGAGAATTCGTCATTCAGCTTGTTCTTGATTTCGTCGCGGTAACGGGTTTTCAGACGTGGAGTGTAGTTGTCGCTCATGCCTTAAATATCCTTCCCGTTGCGACGAGCAATGCGGACTTTCTTGCCGTTCTCGTCAAAGCGGTAGCCAACGCGAGTTGGGTTACCGTCAGAATCCAGCACCGCGACGTTCGAGACGTGGATTGGTGCTTCCTGGGTAACGATTCCGCCAGACTCGGCGCCACGCTCCGGCGCAGAGTTCGCAACGTGCTTCTTGATGCGGTTGACGCCCTCAACCAAAACCTTGTTGGTCTTTGGGTATGCCTCAATGACCTTGCCTTGCGCGCCCTTATCTGGGCCCGAAATGACCTGGACCATATCGCCCTTATGTACCTTCACCTAGATCACCTCCGGTGCGAGAGAAACAATCTTCATGAACTTCTTCTCACGCAGCTCACGAGCGACAGGCCCGAAGATACGGGTACCGCGTGGGTCATTATCGTTGGAACGAAGAATGACAGCAGCGTTTTCGTCGAAAGCAATGTAGGAGCCGTCCGGACGACGGGTTTCCTTCTTTGCGCGAACGATGACGGCGCGAACGACGTCACCTTCTTTCACGTTTCCGCCTGGGACTGCTTCTTTGACAGTAGCGACAACGATGTCACCAATGCCTGCGAAGCGTCGCACGGATCCGCCGAGGGCCCGGATGACGAGAATTTCTCGTGCACCGGAGTTGTCGGCGACCTTCAGGCGCGATTCTTGTTGAATCACAGTTGGTCTCCTGACCTGGATTAATGTGCGAAAAGATTTCCGTCCTGATCGCACTCGGTCTTGTTCTTGCAGCTACCTGATGCTTGTCGACGAACACACCACAGAAAAAGTCAGTGACGGTCGAAGGGTCTCGGCGGTTGCGATTCGGAAACGCATCACAAATCCGCCGACCTGCATCGGCAACCCTGCCATTCAACCACAGCCCGGGATGATTGTTCAACTCAGTTCGCGACTTGTACCTGCGGCCGTGCCGGTGGTCGCGTCCGGGATAATTTGCGCAATCGATGCGCGATAACGCATATCTAAATCAAACAAATAGCCTAGGCATGGCTAATCCACTCCTGAGAGGGTAGGCTGTCCAAGTTGAAAGCATTTCGGTGGCAGGTCTCGACGGTCAAAAACTCTCCGGCCTGCTAAAAACGAAGGATGGTTCATGCAGGCACCTGCACTTTTTGCCCGCCGTACGCTGGGCATGCTGGCGATACTCGCCGCCATCGTGGTGATGATCTGCTTCAGCATCGCCCTCGGCGCTAACCCTTTGCCCTGGGGTGAAGTCTGGAATGGCCTGCTCGCCCGCGATAACTCCGAAGCCGCCATCATTGTCTGGACCCTGCGCATCCCCCGCACCGTCGTGGCGATCGCGACCGGCGCGGCCTTCGGCGTGGCGGGTGCTCTCATCCAGGCGTTAACACGCAACCCACTGGCCGATCCCGGCATCCTCGGAGTCAATGCCGGCGCCGGATTCGCGGTCACCTTAGGCGTCGGGTTTTTCGGATTGAACAGCATCAGCGGGTATATCTGGTTCGCCTTCCTGGGCGCAGCGATCACCACCGTGGTGGTTTATTTCATTGGCTCTGGCGCATCATTAGGCGCGAGCGGCAAGGCAAACCCCGCGACGTTGGTGCTAGCCGGTGTGGCTTTGGCGGCGGTGCTTTCTGGAATCACACAGTTTCTTACCCTGATCGACCCCGACACTTTCCAAGCCATCCGCAACTGGAGCTTGGGGTCTGTTGCCCGCGCTGACCTCTCTGATACCGCTCTCGTCGCACCATTCCTAGCGGCAGGTTTGGTTCTCGCGCTGGCGATTTCGTCGTCACTGAATTCGATTGCGCTTGGCGACGACCTCGCTGCTTCACTTGGCACCAAAGTCGTGCGTACCCGCGTGCTGGGCATCATTGCAGTCACGCTGCTGGCAGGTGGTGCCACCGCACTGACGGGCGGTCTGGCTTTCGTCGGTCTGATGGTTCCCCACGTCGTACGGTGGATAGTCGGCCCGGATCAGCGCTGGATCATTATTTATTCAGCGCTGGCAGCACCCGTGCTGGTGTTGGCTTCCGACGTCATCGGCCGCATCATCGCGCGTCCTGGAGAAATTGAAGTCGGCATCATCACTGCAGTGGTCGGCGCACCGGTGCTGATCATGCTGGTGCGCCGTCGGAAAGCGAGTGGACTATGAGTACACAGTCTCAGGACACACAAGCACCTGCACCGGTGGACCCGGGTTACCGCAAACTCGTCGTACGCACCAGATGGGTCTCACTGCACTTCCCTACCCGCCTGCTGCTGACCGCGCTGGGCTTGTTCGCCCTAGCTGTGATCGGGGCGATCGCGGCCATCACTCTCGGCGAATATCCACTGGATTTGGGCGAAGTGATAACCGCCTTGTTCAGCGGCGGAGATGGTTTCGATACCACCATCGTGCGCGAATGGCGCTTACCCATCGCCGTAGCCGCCGTTGCCTTCGGTGCGTTACTTGGCATCGGCGGGGCAATTTTTCAATCACTGACCCGCAATCCGCTCGGCTCGCCGGACATCATCGGCTTCGATGCGGGTGCTTATACCGCCGTCGTCATCACGATGCTGGTGATCGGCACGAGTAGTTTTTGGTCGATCGCCGCCGCCTCCATTATCGGTGGCATCATCACCGCCTTAGCGGTCTACGTCTTGGCGTGGCGCAAAGGCGTACAGGGATTCCGGTTGATCATCGTCGGCATTGGCATCTCCGCCATGCTGACATCGTTGAATTCGTATCTCATCACCCGCGCCGATGTGGAAGAAGGCATGCAGGTTGGTTTTTGGGCAGCCGGATCCATCACGAAAGTCACCTGGCAAGGTCTGCTGCCCACGCTGGTGCTCGGCGTAATCGTCATCATCGGGGCTGCAATACTGTCGCGTCCGCTACGGCACTTAGAGCTTGGCGACGACGCCGCGACGACGCAAGGCTTCGAAGTCAACCGTGCGCGCCTGCTGCTAATCGTGGTGGGGGTTGCTACCACTGCGCTCGTGACAGCAGCTGCCGGACCAATTTCGTTTATTGCATTGGTCGCACCGCAAATCGCGCGCCGATTAATGCACACCGCTGGGGTTTCTCTCCTCGGCGCCGCCGCTATGGGCGCGGTGTTGTTAACCGGAGCGCACGTATTGTCGTTGATTATTGCCACGTTCTACCGGCAAATTCCGGTCGGCTTGATCACCGTCGTCATCGGCGGCATGTACATGTTGTGGCTACTGATACGCGAATCTAAGCGACATTACGGCACCGGCTGACAAAGAAGGATCCACCTCGGCTCACACCTTGCTGTCCACTCACTAACCCACGCGAACTCCCCCACACTGAGAAGCAATAACGATGAACTCTACTGCTCCACGTCTCCGCGTCGTCAATGCCACCGTCGGTTATGACACCGCCACCATTTCCCGCGATATCAACGTCGATATCCCGGATAATTCCTTCACCGCGATCATTGGCCCGAATGGTTGTGGTAAATCAACCTTGCTGCGCGCATTTTCGCGGGTACTCACCCCATCGCAAGGTGAGGTGCTTCTTGATGGCAAAGCCATCGCCAGCTTGCCCGCTAAACAGGTCGCGCGACAGTTGGGGCTATTGCCGCAGTCTTCTAGTTCGCCAGATGGAATTCGGGTGGCTGATTTGATTGCGCGTGGGCGTGCTCCTTATCAGAGCCTGTTTCACCAGTGGAGCAAGCAGGATGAGCAGGCTGTCGCTGAGGCACTGGCCGCTACTCGTTTGGAAGATATTTCAGGGAAATTGGTAGCTGAATTATCGGGTGGGCAGCGCCAGCGCGTGTGGATTGCGATGTTGTTGGCGCAGCAAACTCCGATCATGTTGCTGGACGAGCCAACTACGTTTCTGGATATTGCGCACCAGTACGAATTGATGGAGCTCATGCGCGATTTCCACGAAAGAGGAAAAACTATCGTCGCGGTATTGCACGATTTAAATCAAGCAGCACGGTATGCCGATCATTTGATCGTGATGAAAAAGGGCGAGATCGTGACCACCGGGGCCCCCAGTGAAGTATTAGACGCCCAATTAGTCGAAGACGTCTATGGTTTAGCGGCGATGGTGGTCCCCGACCCAGTCACGGGCACACCGTCCGTGTGCCCGTTGGACCCCCGAAAGCCTCGCTAGCGCGAGTCTATTTCGTGCTATCACTGGGCTTATCAGTGAGCTTCTCAGTGAATTTATCGATGGAATATGGGATGGTGCGAGGGTTCGGCAAGGACATGGCGGTCCCGGTGAGGTCATCGAAGTAAAAGACGTTGCCGTTTTTCACGGCATCAATGTTTTGGAATGCCTCCAGGGACTTAATCTTGTCGGCTGCACCTTCCCAGTCCACGATGAACAGGTAGTCGACCTGGTTATATTCGCTGAAATTTTCAGCCGCGATGGTCCGGTAGAACTCGCCGTCGGTTTCTTGCAGCTCCTCCGGAATGACAAAGCCAAGGTCTTCGATGAATTGCCCACGACCATCACCAGAGGTGTACAGGCTCAGCTGGTTGTCGGATGGCAAGGCGATGGCCGCGGTTTTGCCCTGCAGTTCTGGGTGGTCCTCCCGGAATTTCTCGAAGGCAGCATTCGTCTCGTCGATAAGCTTTTGGCCTTCGTCTTCTTTGTCCAATGCCTTGGCGATGGTTTCTACTTGCTTTTCCCACGGAATTTGCCAATCGCTATCTTCTGCGGAGTGCAGCGTGGTCGGCGCAATGGTTTCGAATTTCTTCTTGGTTTCGTCATCAATTGAGTGATTGACCGCGATAATCTTCGTGGGGTCCGTTGCTGCTATCGCCTCGATGTGCTGTTGATCGAAGCCGCCGGAAGTATCGCGGATCAGGGCAGGCTCAGCGCCACCCAATAGATCTTCCGACCACGGTCCTACCCCATCGTTGGAGCCTGCCCACGGGGCAATCGCGACTGGGGTCTCGCCGAGAGCCAGGACCGTATCGGCATCGCCCAGGCCGACTGCCGCAATTCGTTCTTCCGAAGTGGCCTCCATCTTTTCGTCAGAGCTATCTGCGCTGTCGGCAGAGTCTTGCGAGTTCGAGCATCCTGCGGCGAGCAATGCAAAGCCGGCCAGGCTCGCGGTTACTGCGGTTCTGATGCTAAAACGGCGGAACATCCATTCACCTTTCGTCGTGTTTCGTTGAAATCGGCTGAGGTCAACTCAGATTAGCCTATCATGATATGGATGCCCTAAGTTACAGAAAGACCCCGCAAAGGCAAGCCAATGCGGGGCATTCGGGTAGGTCGTAAGTTAGCTAACGACCAGGCGTCTCAAACGAGTGTCGCCGTCGACAGGTATAAGTTCTGTCCGTTGTTGGACTACTTAGCCTTTTCGACGATCTCGGCGAGACGGTAGTGCTTGTCTTTAGACAGAGGGCGGGTCTCGACGATACGGACGCGGTCACCGATGCCGGCGATTTCGTCCTCGTCATGGGCCTTGACCTTGCTGTTCGAGCGCATAATCTTACCGTACAGCGCGTGCTGCTTGCGGTCTTCGAGCTCGACGACGATGGTCTTTTGCATTTTGTCAGATACGACGTAGCCGATCCGAACCTTACGGGCACCCTTTTCCTTTTCCTTCTTCGGGGTAGGGCCGTTGGTGGAATCTGTCACAGTTGCCTCACTCATAATTATGCCTCAGCTCCTGGAGTCTCGGTCATACCCAACTCGCGTTCCCGAAGCACCGTATAGACGCGAGCGATGTCGCGTTTGACGACGCCGATACGGCGGTTGTTGGTCAGCTGACCTGTTGCCAGTTGGAAACGCAGGTTGAATAGTTCTTCCTTGGCGTCGCTCAGACGCTGCTTGAGCTCTTTGTCATCGAGTTCGCGGAACTCGGATGCAGGGGTACCTGTTGCCATTAGAGCTGGTCCTCCTTCTTGATGATGCGGACCTTACATGGCAGCTTTTGGCTGGCACGACGCAGAGCCTCAACCGCAACTGCCTCGTTCGGGTACGACATTTCGAAAAGTACGCGGCCAGGCTTAACGTTAGCTACCCACTTTTCGACAGGTCCCTTACCGGAACCCATACGTACACCGAGTGGCTTTTGGGTCAGCGGACGGTCCGGGAAGATGTTGATCCACACTTTACCTCCACGCTTAACGTGGCGGTTGATGGCGATACGTGCGGATTCGATCTGGCGGTTGGTCACATACGCTGGCTCGAGGGCCTGGATCGCGTAGTCACCGAAGTTAATGCGGTTTCCGCCCTTCGAGACACCGCTACGGTTTGGGCGGTGCTGGCGACGGAATTTCACGCGCTTAGGAATAAGCATGCTTTAGTCCTTCTTCTGCTGAGCGCGCTGGCGGCGTTGGCCACCACGGCGAGGACGACGATCGCCCCGGCCACGACGCTCGGATGGTGCGTTCAGTTCGGATTCCCGTACGCCGCCGACGACGTCGCCCTTGTAGATCCACACTTTGATGCCGATGCGGCCAAAGGTGGTGTGGGCTTCGGCGGTTCCGTAGTCAATCTCTGCACGAAGGGTGTGCAAAGGAACACGGCCCTCGTGGTAGCGCTCAACGCGGGACATGTCGGCACCAGCCAGGCGGCCCGAGCACATTACCTTGATGCCCTTGACCTGAGGCTGACGCATCGCGGACTGGATTGCCTTGCGCATAGCTCGACGGAAAGCAACGCGGTTCACGAGCTGTTCAGCGATCGACTGAGCAACCAAGGTTGCGTTGGCGTCAACCTGCTTAACTTCAAGAATGTTCAGAGCGACCATCTTGCCGGTCAGCTTTTCGAGCTCGCGACGAATGCGGTCGGCTTCTGCACCCCGGCGGCCAATAACGATGCCTGGGCGGGCAGTGTGGATGTCGACGCGAACGCGATCGCGAGTGCGTTCGATGACCACATCTGCGATACCCGCGCGCTCTAGTCCTTTGGACAAGAAGTTACGGATCTTGATGTCTTCGGCCACGTAGTCTGCGTAGTCTTTTTCAGCAAACCAGTGGGTATTCCAGTTAGCGGTAATACCCAAACGTAGGCCGTGTGGATGGATCTTGTTACCCATTTACTTGGCACCTTCTTCCTGGCTTTCGACTACCACAGTGATGTGGCTGGTGCGCTTGCGGATCATGAACGCACGACCCTGAGCACGCGGTTGGAAACGACGCATAGTTGGTCCTTCGTTGGCGTATGCCTCGGAGATAACCAATGTGCGAGGATTCAGCCCGAAGTTGTTTTCTGCGTTAGCCGCGGCCGAAGCAACGACCTTTGCCACTGGTTTCGCAGCGGCCTGTGGTGCGTACTTCAGGATAGCTAGAGCTTCAGATACTGACTTTCCGCGCACCAGGTCGATGACGCGACGTGCCTTCATTGGGGTTACACGCACGTACCGAGCAGTGGCGGTTGCGCTGGTGATAACGTCACTCATCGCTTATCGCCTCTTCTTATCTTCTTTGACGTGACCCTTGAAGGTCTTGGTAGGTGCAAATTCGCCGAGCTTGTGTCCGACCATTGAGTCTTCTACGAAGACGGGAACGTGCTTGCGGCCATCGTGCACCGCGAAGGTGTGTCCGATGAAGTCCGGCAAAATGGTGGAACGGCGGGACCAGGTCTTGATTACCTGTTTGGTGCCCTTTTCGTTCTGAGCGTCCACCTTGTTGAGGAGGTGCTCATCGACGAACGGGCCTTTCTTTAGGCTGCGTGGCATATCGTTTTACCTCCTCTTAGCGTTTCTTGTTCGGGCGACGACGGCGCACGATCATGTTGTTGGAATAGCGGTTCGGGTTGCGGGTGCGACCTTCCTTCTTGCCCCATGGGGACACAGGGTGACGACCACCGGAAGACTTACCTTCACCACCGCCGTGTGGGTTGTCGCTCGGGTTCATCACGACTCCACGAACGGTTGGACGAACGCCCTTCCAGCGCATACGTCCAGCTTTACCCTAACGGATGTTCATCTGATCAGCGTTGCCTACGGTACCGACAGTAGCGCGGCAGCGGATATCTACGCGACGAATTTCCGAAGACGGCATACGGAGGATGGCGTACTTGCCTTCCTTACCCAGCAACTGAATCGAGGAACCAGCGGAGCGTGCAAGTTTGGCGCCCGCACCTGGCTTCAGTTCAACTGCGTGAATCGTGGTACCGGTTGGAATGTTGCGCAGAGGTAGGTTGTTACCTACCTTGATGTCGGCGTCAGGGCCGGATTCAACGATGGTGTGCTGCTTCAAGCCTTTAGGGGCGATGATGTAGCGCTTTTCACCGTCGGCGTAGTGCAGCAACGCGATGTTAGCGGTGCGGTTTGGATCGTACTCGATGTGCGCAACCTTGGCCTGGATGCCATCTTTGTCGTTGCGACGGAAGTCGATCAAACGGTAACGGCGCTTGTGACCGCCACCGATGTGCCGAGCGGTGATGTGTCCGTGTACGTTACGACCACCGGTTTTGTGCAGTGGACGCAAAAGTGACTTTTCCGGGGTGGAACGGGTCAGTTCCTCGAATTCGGAAACGGAGCTCGCGCGGCGACCCGGAGTTGTCGGCTTGTATTTACGAATAGCCATAATTCTTCCTTACCTTCCGAAGTCTTAGGCGTTAGCGCCGAAGATATCGATGGAGTCGCTGCCCTCGCGAAGAGTTACGTAGGCGCGCTTGGTTGCCTTCCGACGCCCGAAACCGGTGCGAGTACGCTTGCGCTTGCCCTCACGGTTCAGGGTGTTGACGGATGCGACCTGCACGCCGAAGATTTCTTCAACGGCATTCTTGATCTGGTTCTTATTGGAGTCCTTGGCGACATAGAACGTGTAGGTGTTCTGCTCCATAAGGCCATAGGACTTCTCGGAAACAACCGGTGCGATGATGATATCGCGTGGGTTTACGATTTTAGCCATGTTAGTTTTCCTCCCCTGCAACGGCCGCTTCTGCGCCGCGGTTGATGAAGGTATGCAGGGCTGCGGCCGAGAAGACAACGTCATCAGCGTTCAAAACGTCATACGTGTTGAGCTGGCCGGAGTCCAAGATATGAACGTTCGGCAAGTTGTTGGCGCTGCGCTGAGCGTTCAAATCTTCGCGGTTGATTACCAGCAAGATCTTCTTGTTGGATGAAACGCGCTCCAGGAATGCCTTGGCCTTCTTTGTGGAAGGCTCTTGACCTGGAACCAATTCGTCAATGACGTGAATACGACCGTTACGAGCACGATCGGATAGTGCGCCAAAGAGAGCAGCCTTGATCATCTTCTTAGGGGTGCGCTGTGCGTAGTCACGTGGGACTGGACCGTGCACAATGCCACCACCGGTGTAGTGAGGAGCACGAATCGAACCCTGGCGAGCACGACCGGTTCCCTTTTGACGGAATGGCTTACGGCCACCACCACGGACTTCTCCGCGGGTCTTTACCTTGTGGGTACCGGCACGACCGGCAGCAAGCTGAGCGGTAACTACCTGGTGCATGGTGGCAACCGAGGTGGTCACGTCAAAGATTTCTGCTGGCAGGTCAACGGTACCGTTGGTGGAGCCTTCAGCGGTCTGTACATCTAGCGTGAGGTTACTCATGCTTATGCACCACCCTTCACAGCAGTCTTAACGGTGACGACGCCCTTGTTGACACCTGGGATAGCGCCCTTGATGAGCAACAGGTTAGATTCTGCGTCAATCTTTTGGATTTTCAGGTTTTGAGTGGTGACGCGGTCACGACCCATGCGACCGGCCATACGCTTTCCTTTGAAAACGCGACCTGGGGTTGCGGCACCACCGATACCACCGACGCGACGGTGGGCGGCCTGGTTACCGTGTGCAGCACCCTGACCTGCAAAGCCGTGGCGTTTCATCGCGCCAGCGTAGCCTTTGCCTTTAGTGATGCCGGTGACGTCAACGAGGTTAACTCCCTCGAAGATGTCGACGGTAACTTCCTGACCGACCTCGTAGGACGAAGTGTCATCCATACGGATTTCAGCTACGTGACGGCGCGGGGTGACACCGGCCTTCTTAAAGTGGCCAGCCTGTGGTTTAGCAGTTTTGCGGGGATCGATTTCGCCGTACGCGATCTGGATAGCCGAGTAGCCGTCTTTTTCTTTTGTGCGGATCTGGGTAACCACGCAAGGACCAGCTTCGACGACGGTAACCGGGACGACCCGGTTGTTCTCGTCAAAGACCTGAGTCATGCCGAGCTTGGTGCCCAGAATGCCCTTGATCTCGTTTTCGCTCATTATTTGTTCTCCACTGACAGTTTTAGACAGTTTTATGTAGTGTTCGCTTCGCGATTACTGGATGTTGACATCAACGCTGGCCGGAAGATCGATGCGCATCAATGCGTCAACGGTCTTGGGCGTCGGGTCGAGAATGTCGATCAAGCGCTTGTGTGTGCGCATTTCAAAGTGTTCACGCGAATCGGTGTACTTGTGTGGAGAACCGATAACGGCATAGACGTTCTTTTCAGTCGGCAGTGGCACAGGCCCAACTACGCGGGCGCCGGTGCGGGTGACGGTCTCGACAATCTTTTTTGCCGAGACGTCAATTGCCTCATGATCGTAGGCTTTTAGCCTAATGCGGATTTTTTGTCCCGCCACGATTATCCTCTTCCTCGCTTGCTTTCTGTCGTCGGACGATGAAAGCTCGCTCTTCGATTTCTCTTCAACGTTGTCCGCATCCAGGGCTAGCTGAAGGCAAACAACGCCAGTATTCGGTCTATATTGACACGCACCGGATCCGGCCAGGCACACAATTCTTGCGCGCACTGAAGCCAAACGTTCCGATGGAACCTGACTGTGTACTGCCGCTGTTTACTTGCTATGCCCCTTCTCCGGCACTACCTCTCGGGATGCCCTGTCTATGACGACGAACCTAGCCCGATTAGTAGCCCTTCTGTGCACATTTGTCGGCCCCTGATGTTTTGAGAGTTTTTTAGGGGCCATGCACGGCGAAGGTGTCATGTTTGCTTAACCACAGCACATCCCGGACTATTGAGCTAACACTCCGGATACCGCATATTGCAGCGCCTGACAGTGTGCCGATAGATGGAATACGCCCTGTTTAAGCAACCTGGCCATTTAAACACGTCAATCGAAAAAATTCAACCTACCTCTATTTACCCCCACAGCCTCCCCACCTGTATGATCTACAGCACTACGAGGCGACGCTAATAAACGTTTTTCCGTAGGATTAAATCAGTCAAGGGAAATGGCACACATCAACCTGTGATTTCCAACGCTTGGCAGATTCAAATACACCCCGGGTACCTCCATATTCTCAACGGCGGTACCGCCGCGGCTAATAAGCCACCGGGGTCTCATTTCTTAACCATGAGACAGCAGAAAGGTAGGCGCCACAATGGCCGACCAAAAACAGAACCAGAACCAATCGTCTGACAACACTCCTGCCCGCAAGGTAAACAGCAACTTGGAAACCGAGCACGGCACCACCACCATCGACGACGGTGTAGTTGGCAAGATTGCTGGCCTGGCTACCCGCGAAGTCTCGGGAGTTGCTGCCCTGGGATCGACTTCTCAGCGTGTCATGGGCTCTATCCGCCAAACCTTCGGTAGCGAGGACGTCAAGCAAGGCGTTTCTGTCGAAGTAGAAGAAGGTACCGCTTCCGTCGAGGTTGCAATCACCGCAGAATACGGTGTTGCCATCCACGAGCTGGCTGACGCTATCCGTCGTAACGTTATTTCCGCCGTCGAGCGCATGACCGGTTTGAACGTCTCCGGCGTTGATGTCAACGTTCACGACGTCAAGCTTCCTGGTGATGAAGAAGACGAAAACGAAGACGAGCAAACCGCAATCGCTTCTGGCCAGGATCGCTAAAAATGGCCGCAACTCAAGCACCGCAGCTTGAGGTGGCGGATGCGCGATCCATCGAATCCAAAGTTAAAGATGTTCACGGGGTCGCTGGGCTACACTCCGGCCGTTTCGGCGAAGTCGCCCTGCTGTACCCCGGAGAACGCATTTCTGGCCTACGCCGCGTTTCTGGTGCAGGTGAACTACACATCGAAATTCACATCACCGCGGATTTCGCCGCGGGCGTGAATTTACACGATCTCGCATCTGACATCCGCGATGTTGCTCAGAAAGCCTGCTCCATCGATCTAGGCCGCGTGGACGTGATCTTTTCTGATGCCACCGATAGCTCCACATCTACCCAGTAGTAAGACTTTTGAGGACGGGTTTTATGAACAACATTAGTTACACTTTGATTGGCGCGCTGGTCGGCATCGGTATAATGCTGCTGATCGCCATCACCGGATGGTACTCCCTTTGGGCTATCCCATTTGCACTGATCGGCGCCGCCATCGGCGCTCATTTCGATGGACGTATCGATCTGACAAACATCTTCTCTTCGGGTAAAGGTCAGGGCTAATGGAAAAGCAGGATAAACCTGCGGCCACCACGGAATCACTTGCGAATTCTTCCCCCAGCCCCGTCGACAAGACCGAGCAGGCTGATAAGGCCGCCAAGGCTTCAGGTTCATCGCAGGCTGCAGGCGCAACCACATACAAAACCCGCGTCGCCGAACACGTCGTTGAGCGCGCGATTTACCAAGTACCGGGCACCACTGACATCGACGGCGGCTTGTTGTCACGCAACTACCCAAGGTTTGATATCCGATTGGATCAAGAGCGCCAGGTCGCTTCGGTCGATGTTGTCATCGCCGTGGTTTGGCCATCTCCTGCGGTGAGAGTTGCTGCGGAAGTGCGCAAGGCTATTGCCGAAGCACTAGACACTTATATTGGATATGAAGCCACGCGTGTCAATGTCACAATCGGCGAAGCTGTACCGTCGAAGCAACGAATCAGCCGCGATGACGTCGAGGCTCGCTCCGAATTCACACCACGCGCAATTTCAGTCAATGAACTCGAAGTTGCGCATCCTCGCGTGACCTCAAAGACCGAGACCCTGCGGGAAATTGAAACGGCAGAACCCGCTCCTTTGCGGGAGATAAGGATCTCGTCTGGCTCTGGGGAACTCACTGCAGTTGAGACCCGTGAACTAGCTATCCGCAGAAAAGTCGAAACTCCCTGGCCAAAACCTCTCGGAGTTATCTCTGTGGATGATCCCAAGGAGCCCGTCCCCGTCTCTACACCGGAGGCAAGGCCCCTAGCCGAAATTACGGTAAACGAGTTACCGAGTCCGCGAAAGGTGGAGGTACCGAAGCCTCGGACACCATTTTCACCCTCAGTACCGGAGCAAAAGAAGTTAAGAGAAATCTCGGTTCCGAAAAGAACCCCGCTGCGTGAAATTTCCATGCCGCAACCGGCTGCTTTACGGTCGGTAACCGTTGGTGAAATGCCAAACGTTTCGGTACAAGCACCCGAGCCTCAGCCACTGCGCGAAGTGGTTTTGCCACAACCGCGGGAACTTATTGACGTCAATACACGGTCATTCGCTCTACGGTCAGTCGAAGTGCCAAAGAAACGGAAACTTCGCTCGGTTTCAGTGCCGAAACCCCGCAAGCCACGACCAGTAAACCTTCGACGTAAACAGCTGCGGAAAATTCAGCCGCCTAAACAACACGCATTGCGTGAAATAAATGTTGCGAGTTGGGGCCAGCCACGCAAGCCCGAGGTCCCGAAGGCCCGTGCTCTTCGCAAAGTACGGACGCCGATGAAACAACAACTGCGTAAGCCTTACGCACCTGCCGATCACCCATTCCGACCGGTGACCGTTCCGAAACCAGCCCCATTGCGCGCTATCTACCGGAAAGACACAAAGGAAGTACTTCGAGATCTAAGAGGAGGCTCACGTGGCTAAACAAAAGGCTTATCGTGGCCAAGCACCAAAGGCATCACCGATCGCCCGTGGGCTTGCTGTGCTCCTTGGCCTCCTCCTACTCGCGGTAGCCGGCGTAGTGATCCGGGAAATCTGGTTCGTCTTACCGAATCAAGACCAACAGAGCTGGATTACACCAATTACGGACTTCTTCGGACAGAATGAGCTTCCCGAATGGATCGTATGGGTGGGCGCAGGCGCAATCGTGCTCGGAGTGCTGCTCCTGATTGTTGCTTTCAAACCACGTAAACAAACACACAACATACTCAACAGCAATCCGGCAGTCTGGGTACGTCCCGTGGATCTGGCTCGTGTCAGTTCTGCAACTGCGCAACAATTGCCTGGTGCGCGTTCCGCACGTTCCAAGATTTCGCGAAAGAAGTTGCAAGTCATTGTCGAAGGGGACACCAACGACTCCTCGTTACCCCAGCGCGTAGAGGAAGCGATCAAAACTAAGCTTGCGTTCTTGCAACAAGCGCCGAGAATCGAAGTTAAGGTCGAGGGTGACACTTCTCAGGAGGGCGTATCATGAGCAAACTGACCGCATTCATTGACCGCTTCATATTCTTCTTGCTCGCGATTACGCTAATCCTCTTTGGACTCTGGCCAGTGCTAGCGCACTTCGATGTAGAGTTCGCGAAGGAGCTTGCACTCTGGCGCGACCCAGACGCTTGGCGGACCTTGCCAGACCAAAATTGGTATGAATACCTGCTCTGGGGCATCCTAGCGGGAACGATTATCATTGGTTTATGGCTGATCATCATCAACTTACGCCGCCGGACCTTTTCGCAAGTTGGTTCTTCGGCCTCCGACGAAAAGGGCGATATTTCTATACACATTAGTCATATCGCACAGGCAGTGGCAGCTCAGTTAGAGACAGACTCCGACGTCACCTCAGCAAAGCAGAAGGTTTCTATCGACCGAAAACGGCCTACTATCGAGTTCATCATCAATGCGCGTCCAGAGGCCGATCTGAACAAGCTCAATGACATGATTGAAACGAGCGAGGCAGATCTTCGTGATGCAATCGAAGATGTGGATATCGATACTGTTTACTTGCTACACATGGAAAAGGTAAAACCCGCCTACTAACGAAGACACCACGGCACGGAAGAGGCCGTTAGAGAGCAAAAGCTGCGCAAATACATTATTCAGCGCCGTCGAATTTGCGAGACTAAAGAAACCGCGTGTGGAAGTCTATTCCCGACACGCGGTTTTCTTTTCACCAAATACTGAAACCTGGAATTAGATCAGTGCAGGCTTGTAATTTGTCCTAGTTAGTGCGTAGGCAACGACGTATGGCAGTTGACAGCATAGAGACACTACTGGCACGTCAGTACTCACAGCAGGCGCAACGGAATACGCCGATGCTCTGATTTCGGCAGCTTGGATCATGGCCGAGGGGGTTACTCACGCCTATGGGGGCCTTCGCCTTCAATAATCGCATCCCTGCTGTCGCACTGTTATTAGGTCTCGGCATGCTTATCGGCCCGTCTGTGCTAGACCTTGCAGCAAAAGAGACGATCATAGGAATGCCTAAAGAGCTAAGCCTCGTCGCTTTTTCTTTCTCGCAGGTTACGAAATTGATCTAAAGTCGATGCGTTCCGAGCAAGCCAAAACGGCCCTATCAACTTGGGTTATATGCGCTATCGCCTGTGGTGTAGGCGCGTATTTTTAGTCGATTCAGCTCCCGGAGCAATCGGCGTCGTCTTTTATTCCATGCTGATTCCATTGTGTTTTGTAGTCTCCGGCATCGCTATCGACTGGCATACAGTCGCCGATAACCCCGTTAAAGTATTAGGACTACCCGCTCTAATTCTGGTGACGCGCAGACTCCCGGTGTTCCTACGGGAGGTATTCAGCCACGCAAGCTCTGGCATCACAATTCCACGCGAGCGACTGAAAGTCTGAATATAATCCGCGAGCGGACTGGCGATCATCGCTGCGGCTACCGGCCTGGCAATCGACTCCGAATTGATGCAGCAACATACGGCATCTATTTTGTTGCAGGAGGAGCACTAAACGTCGCTATTTACCCTTTTCTAGCAAACCTTATTCAGGGTTCGAAGAAGCTAGACAAAATACAAGACATCGAAACAAACTAGTCCTCACCCCGACGAGTTCGCAGTACCTTCTCCCTCGCGTGGCCATCGATACCTAGGCACAATTTCAGAATCACTTATGTTTTCGATGCGCTGAGAACAAGCATAGGTTACGAAATCGCAACACCCTACTATAGTCAGAGAGTCTCCTGTCAACGGAGGTAAAGCAACAACACTCCCCGTGGGATCGTTGTGTAGCACCGGGGCCACTACTCCAACCGAATCGACGCGTAAACCGGGTACATACGGCCAACGCTAGTAGACCTGCGTACAATCTCCAGCACCACGCAGAAAGCCGCTACCGAAAATTCGGTAGCGGCTAAAAGGCGTCTAGCCTAGTGAACGCCGTAGGCGTTGACACTACGCCAACAAGTCAAGGAATTAATCCAGGATCTTGTTAACGACACCAGCACCAACGGTACGGGAACCTTCGCGGATAGCGAAACGCAGGCCCTCGTCCATAGCGACTGGCTGAATCAATTCGACGGACATGTCGACGTTGTCGCCAGGCATAACCATCTCGGTGCCCTCAGGCAGGGTAACAACACCGGTAACGTCGGTGGTGCGGAAGTAGAACTGAGGACGGTAGTTGTCGAAGAACGGGGTGTGGCGGCCGCCCTCGTCCTTGGAAAGAACGTAGACGGAACCTTCGAACTTCTTGTGGGTGCTGTAGGCACCTGGAGCAACGATAACCTGTCCACGCTCAACGTCTTCACGCTTGGTACCGCGAAGCAGCAGACCAGCGTTGTCACCGGCTTCGGTGTAGTCCAGCATCTTGCGGAACATCTCGATACCGGTGATGGTGGTCTTCTGGGACTTTTCCTTGATGCCGATGATCTCGACTTCTTCGTTGACCTTCAGGGAGCCACGCTCAACACGACCGGTGACGACGGTGCCACGACCGGTGATGGTGAAGATGTCTTCGATAGGCATCAGGAATGGCTTGTCGGTAGCACGGTCTGGATCAGGGATCGACTCGTCACAAGCATCCATCAGTTCAACGATAGCGTTAACCCACTTCTCTTCGCCTTCCAAGGCGCCGACAGCGGAGATGTGAACGATTGGAGCCTCTTCATCGAATTCCTGGTCAGCCAGCAATTCGCGGATCTCCATCTCGACGAGCTCGAGGATTTCCTCGTCGTCAACCATGTCGCACTTGTTCAGTGCAACCAGGATGTAAGGAACGCCAACCTGGCGAGCCAGCAGAACGTGCTCGCGGGTCTGTGGCATTGGGCCGTCGGTAGCTGCAACAACCAAGATAGCGCCGTCCATCTGAGCGGCACCAGTGATCATGTTCTTGATGTAGTCAGCGTGACCTGGGGCGTCCACGTGCGCGTAGTGGCGCTTAGGAGTGGAGTACTCCACGTGGGAGATGTTGATGGTAATACCGCGCTCCTTCTCCTCAGGAGCCTTATCGATCATGTCGAACGCGAATGCCTGGTTTTCATCAGGGTACTTGTCCGACAGAACCTTGGTGATAGCTGCGGTGGTGGTGGTCTTGCCGTGGTCGACGTGTCCGATAGTGCCGATGTTCACATGCGGCTTCGTACGCTCGAACTTCTCCTTTGCCACTGTATGTCCTCCTGGACTTTATCGGTGGCTACGACCTTCGCAGCCACGTGGTTTGTTTAATTTGCCTACTAATTCGTCCGCGGAATAGTCACGGACATGCGGCAGGCAACGTCTGACAGGTGTGCCCGTTACCTGATCCTAGAATTATGGCAGAGATATATCAAGCCGTTCATACATATAGACGGCTCTAACCTCAGCATATCACTAGAAACAGTTTCCTTCGGGTAACGGCCGGCTCAACCCATTCGCTTGTGGTAATTCACGTTCTCGTTTACGCGAAAACAGACCCCAAATAGTGGTCTTCGATGCGAAGTGATGGGTTCAGCACGACCGCAACCCAGGCGATAACAGTACGCGGGCACAGTGCCCCTGGAGGTTAGTTTTTCGGTCCAGGGGCTAGCGAAACTGTCCGCCTCTCGGGCCCGAGCCCGAGTTCGAACTCATCGAAAGCTTAGTTCGAAGAGCCGCCAGTGCGTGCAGCAATAACCTCTTCGGCTACTGACTGTGGAACTTCACCGTAGGAGTCGAAAACCATGGTGTAGTTCGCGCGACCCTGGGTGCGGGAGCGCAGGTCGCCGACGTAGCCGAACATGGAAGACAGCGGAACGCGGGCCTTCACGACCTTGGCGCCAGAACGGTCATCCATAGATTCAACCTGGCCACGACGTGCATTGATGTCACCGATGACGTCACCCATGAATTCTTCTGGGGTAACAACTTCAACGGCCATCAAAGGCTCCAGCAGAACTGGCTTCGCCTTAGCGACAGCTTCCTTCAGTACCTGGGAACCAGCCAACTTGAAGGCCATTTCGGAGGAGTCGACGTCGTGGTATGCGCCGTCTTCCAAGGTCGCCTTAATGTTGACCAACGGGTAACCAGCCAGGTAGCCGTACTGCATGGCGTCCTGGATACCAGCGTCGACAGATGGGATGTATTCCTTCGGAATACGCCCACCGGTGACCGCGTTCTCGAACTTGTACAGTGGGCTCTCGCCCTCTTCCAGTTCGCTCTCGTCTGGGGCGTATGGCTCGATGGAGACAACGACCTTCGCGAACTGACCGGAACCACCAGTCTGCTTCTTGTGGGTGTAGTCCAAGGAAGCAACCGACTTACGGATGGTTTCGCGGTAGGCAACCTGTGGGTTACCAATGTTCGCTTCGACCTTGAATTCACGCTTCATGCGGTCGACCAGAACGTCGAGGTGCAGCTCACCCATACCGCCGATGACGGTTTGGCCGGATTCTTCATCCAGCTTGACGGTAAAAGTTGGGTCCTCGTCGGCAAGACGCTGGATAGCGGTCGAAAGCTTCTCCTGGTCGGCCTTGGTCTTTGGCTCGATGGCAACCTGGATAACTGGATCTGGGAAGTCCATGGATTCCAGGATGATCGGCTCATCCTTGGAACAAATGGTGTCACCGGTAGTGATGTCTTTCAGGCCGATGATCGCGTAGATGTTACCAGCTACTGCCTCGTCAACAGGGTTTTCCTTGTTGGCGTGCATCTGGAAGATCTTACCGATGCGCTGCTTCTTGCCCTTGGTCGAGTTGAGAACTTCGTTGCCTGGCTCGACGCGGCCCGAGTAGACGCTAACGAAGGTGGGCTGACCGAAGAATGGGTGCGCAGCAATCTTGAAGGCCAGACCGGAGAATGGTTCTTCAGCCGATGGCTTACGACGCATCTCAACATCTTCGTTGCCCATTTCGTGGCCAATGACTTCGCCAACGTCCATTGGGTTTGGCAAGAAATCAATGACAGCGTCCAGCAATGGCTGGACACCCTTGTTGCGGTACGCAGTACCACAGTAGACCGGGTAGATTTCAGAGTTAACGACCAGCTTACGGATCTGTGCCTTCAACTCATCGAGGGAGATTTCCTCGCCACCGAAGTACTTTTCCATGAGTTCTTCATCAGTCTCAGCAACAGCTTCGACTAATTTCTCACGGTATTCTTCGGCCTTTTCTTGCAGGTCTGCAGGAATCTCAGTCAGCTGAGGTTCTGCTCCAACCTCGACCTTGCCAGGCCACATATAAGCCTTCATTTGCAGCAGGTCAACCACGCCGTCGAAATCGTCCTCAACGCCGATTGGGAGCTGCATAACGAGTGGCTTGGCACCCAAACGATCGATAATGGTCTGCACGGTGTAGTAGAAGTCTGCACCCAGCTTGTCCATCTTGTTCACGAAGCAGATACGCGGAACGTCGTACTTCGCAGCCTGACGCCAAACCTGTTCGGACTGCGGTTCAACGCCTTCCTTGCCATCGAAAACAGCTACGGCGCCATCGAGCACACGCAGGGAACGCTCAACCTCGACAGTGAAGTCGACGTGGCCAGGCGTGTCAATGATGTTGACCTGGTTGCCATTCCAGAAACAGGTAACAGCTGCGGAGGTAATGGTGATACCGCGCTCTTTTTCCTGCTCCATCCAGTCGGTGGTCGAACCACCGTCGTGGGTTTCACCAACCTTGCGGTTAATACCGGTATAGAACAAGATACGCTCGGTGGTGGTGGTTTTACCAGCATCGATGTGGGCCATGATGCCGATATTGCGAACCTTGTTTAGATCCTTAAGCACTTCTTGTGCCACAGTTTTACCCCATCAAAATAGTTGTTGCTGTAAATTTCCGCGCGATAGTCGCGTTAATTGCGATAATGCCACGAAAAGTTTCGTTTGGCAGCGTTTAGCCCTTATCGACGTCCTTCGCACGGTCTTGACCGAAGCTTTTGTCGGCGATTTTGCATAAAGGCTGCTAAACAAATGACCCGTAATCCTCCAGGTTGGGCTGGCGCATTGCGGGTCAATCTGTCGTGTCCGGACTCCGTTTGCTTCCCTGCCGAGGCGTAACTCGATGTGGGGAGCTTCGCAGCCTGGTTAAACAGCGAATTACCAGCGGTAGTGGGCGAAAGCGCGGTTGGCTTCTGCCATCTTGTGAGTGTCTTCACGACGCTTGACGGAAGCACCCAAACCGTTGGAAGCATCCAAGATCTCATTAGCAAGACGCTCGATCATGGTGTTCTCGCGACGTTTACGGGTAAAGGTAACTAGCCAACGCAGAGCCAGAGTGTTCGCACGGCTTGGGCGTACTTCTACTGGAACCTGGTATGTAGCGCCACCGACACGGCGGGAACGGACTTCGAGGTCAGGACGAATGTTGCCCAGTGCCTTCTCCAAGGTGCCCAATGGGTCAGTTCCGGTCTTTTCCTTGCACTTATCTAGAGCGCCGTACACGATGCGTTCAGCAGTAGCTTTCTTACCATCGAGCAGGACCTTGTTGACCAGCTGGGATACCTGCTCCGACTGGTAGATCGGGTCTTTAACAACTGGACGCTTTGGAGCTTGATTCTTACGCATTGTTTATTACCCCTTCTTTGCGCCGTAACGGGAACGGGCCTGCTTACGGTCCTTAACACCCTGGGTGTCAAGAGCGCCACGGACGATCTTGTAACGAATACCTGGAAGGTCCTTCACACGTCCACCGCGCACCAGAACCATCGAGTGCTCCTGGAGGTTGTGACCCTCACCTGGAATGTAGGCCGAAACCTCTACACCAGAGGTCAGACGAACACGAGCGAGCTTACGCAACGCCGAGTTTGGCTTCTTTGGGGTGGTGGTGTAGACGCGGGTGCAGACGCCACGACGCTGTGGGGAACCCTTCAGCGCTGCGGTTGCCACCTTCGACTTCTTATCGTGGCGGCCCTTGCGGACCAGCTGTTGAATAGTTGGCATAAACCAGTCTTTCTTGTCGGTTGAGTTTTCTTCACCTTTGTGGCGCCAGCCGGAGCTGGACTAGACAACGCATCCAAACACGCAAAAATGGGGGCTCTTTTCCGGGGCCCTTCCGCGTGTCCAGAACGTCTCCATTGGCGTTTCTGCGCCAAGAAGATGATCAGACTTATCATCCCACCACATAAGTGAGACGAACCAACTAGTAGGCTAGCACTTCTCGAGCACGAGTTCAATCGACGGGGCTATCAATCCAGGACCACCCCTGCCACAGAAGATCGCCTGAGTCCACCTATTTCTCCGAGCGCAACACTTTTTGGGCTTAGATTGGGCCCTCAACAGGCTTTCTCAGCGTATTTACTTAGCAACCGGCGTCGGCAAGCGTCGCACCAGCATCGTCCGAATGCATCCACCCCGCACAAAAAATACTGCCAGAACAGCGGAGACCTACGCAGATCAGAGACCAAACCAGCGCCAACTGCCCACCATCACTGCGACCACTACCGGGATTGCGGCACACACGAGGGCAAGCCCCAATGCCAGCCAGTCTGCGGTGTGCAAGCGCGACGGCCGCGCCCACGATCGCTGCCCGCCATAGAGCGGCCGGCGGCCAAACCCACGAGCTTCCATGGCGGTGGCGAGCTTGCCACCACGCCTTAAAGCCAGCACCAACAAGCCAAAAGCCATAGTGAAGAAATGGGCAATTCTTCCCCGATCGCCCAATCCACGGGCGCGGCGAGCTCGATTCATCGCCACCCAATCGTCTTTGAACAAGCCGGTCATCCGTACACCTGCCACCGAACCAATAACAAAGCGGTCCGGGAAATGCAAAATCTGCGCCAGCGAATCCCCCAACCGAGTCGGGTCAATATTCCGGGCCAACAAAATCACCGGGCTCGCCACCGCAAGGATGCGAATCATGATTGCAATGGCCAATTCAATGGAGTTGTCAGAGATCGTCATCAACCAAAACTCGAAATAGACCTCGCCACCTTCGGCACCATATAGCAGCATCGAGATGCCCGACAGCGGCGCAACCAACAGTAAAGGCCAAAGCGTGGCTACCAGTTTTTTCCATCCCACTCCCCCGATAAGAGCCGCCACGATGGTGATAGTCAACGAGACCGTGGCGCTTAGCCAATCCAGGCTCAGCAACAACGGGGTGGTCACCAACAGCATGATGAAAATGCGGGTCAACGGGTTAATCTTCGGCTTTCCAGAAGGGATAAGCGTTCCAGAAGGGATCTGCTCGGAAGCCATCTCACTTACCCCCCTGTCGCTAACAACTCGACATGATTATCGCCCAGCGCGTGGCGGTAATTCGCATCGTGCGTCACCGAGGCCACGGTTACGCCTTCGTCGACCAAACCACGCACAATTGCGACCAGTTCGCCGAAAGTATGGGGATCTTGTCCGAAAGTCGGCTCGTCAAAAAGCAATAGTTTCGGTGCAGCTATCAATGCGGTAGCCACAGAAAGGCGCCGTTTTTCTCCCCCGGACAATGTAAAAGGGTTTGCCCGTGCAAGATGGGACAGGGACAGCCGCTCCAACAACTCGTCATAGCGACTCGTACCGACCTTCAGTCCCATCACCTTCGGCCCCACTTGGAGTTCTTCCAATACCGTGCGGGCGACAAATTGATGCTCCGGGTTCTGAAACACATATCCGATGCGCTGCGCCAATTGGCGTGACTTCCACTTCGCGACGTTGCCCCGCAGGCCATCGCGGATAGTATCTGCCAAATCAATCCGGCCCGAAGCAATAGGCCGCAAGCCGGCTAGCGTCATCAGCAGCGTAGTCTTACCAGTACCATTAGCGCCGGTAAGCACCGTCGACGCATGTTCAGGCAGATGCAGGCTGCGCGCAGGCAAATGAGCAGGTTGATCCGCTGCGATGACCTCATGCGCCGTGAGTGCTGCGGCATTGCTTGCTAACTTCGGCGCTGCCTCTGGGAGGTTTACAATGCGGCGCCGGTTTACGATGTCTTTGGCCGGTGCGTCGTCGACAAGCTTACCTGCAGAAAACTCCAGGCCACGCTCTAATAATGGTAGCCAAACGTCGTAATTATGCTCGACGACCAGCAATGTCGCACCGGTGTGGTTTACGACGTTGGTTACCGCTTGCACCACGTCGCGCGCGCCTTCGGGGTCAAGATTCGCGGTTGGTTCGTCCAAAATGATGATGCCCGGACGCATGGCAATAACGCCCGCCAAAGCCAAGCGCTGCTTTTGGCCACCGGACAAGTGTGCAGTCGGATGGTCTAACGGGAGATTCAAACCCACCAATGGCAAGGCTTCGCGGACCCGGGACCAAATTTCGGAGCGCTCCAATCCTAGATTTTCGCAGCCAAATGCGACGTCGTCCCCCACGCGTGCAGCTATGACCTGCGAGTCCGGATCCTGCAATACCAGGCCCACTGGTGTCGAGGTGCCTGCAGCCTCTTTTCTACCGCTGGCATCTGCAAGCAACAACCGGCCAGATTCATCGCCTTCTTCATCACCACCCAGTACCCCAGCGATGGCAGCCACCAAAGTGGATTTCCCTGAACCGGAATTACCACAAATGAGCACACGTTCGCCGGCCGCAATCTCTAGGTTCAGATTGTCGATTGCTGGCTTCGCGCGCCCAGCATGCGTCCAGGTGTAATTAGCAATTTCGACCGCTGTTGCTGACATATCGATAAGGATGTGATTGGTCTCGATTGATGAAAAGCTAGTGTTTTTGGACCAGAACCTCTATGCGCGGTGCTCCCGACCAGCCGCGAAACGGTCGAGAGCACCCGTTTTCGCCAGTGACTTCATTAACGAAAAACCCAGAATGCCAGCCAGGATCGCACCCGAAATAGCAACACAGACGAGGTAGATAATGTTGAATTCCAGTGATTTTGCCAGGTTCGGAGAGAGGAACAATTCCAACGTCCAGGCGCCAACACCTGCCCCGATACCAGAAAGCGTGGCGACGACGATATTAAACTTGCGGTACGCAAAGAGAAGGAAGATTAATTCCGCACCCAACCCCTGCGCCAGACCGGAATAGAGGGTTTCCGGCCCCCATTGCGAACCCAGAGCTGCAGAAACGCTGGCCGCAAAAACTTCGACGAAGATCGCCGCACCCGGTTTCCGGATAATTAGTCCGCCCAGCACACCACCGAGTAGCCAAATGCCCACCGCCAGACCACCCAGGCCTGGCGTCAGATTATCCATAGCGGTAAACCACGCGTAACCGATGTTGTTCCAGACTACGAAGATGAATCCAGTCGCCACACCCAAGATGGCAACGATGACGATGTCAATCGGGCGCCAAGTCAGGCTACGTTTCGGTTGTGCTGTCGCGCGCGCGTTGGAGGAATGATCAGACATGGCTGCCTTTCTGAAATTCTAATGATCCTTTTAAGTTTCTAAGCCCGCTTTACGCTATACCCAAGGCTAAGTTTTTCCAAGCACTTATGGGAACAATCACCACACCCAGGTGGTGCACCACGCACTCACGGTCTTGGTCTGTCTGGAATGCCAGTAATTTCGGCTCTGCCCGCCCACAAGGCTCGCCCGCGTCTGGAAAGCAAACTCGATTTGGGCGCACAAAAGGCCCTACCCCAAGAAAGGGATAGGGCCTTGCAGAACGGCATAGGACTAGCACCGAGCGGCGATCATTGTCCTAATCCTGCGAGTCCTACTCCTGTGCAAGGTGCAGGACACAAACAGCGCTTTAGAGCTCGAAAGTTTCATCCAATGGGACGGAAGCGCCAGTGAAGTCACTGTAGCCGTCGTCGCCGTAAATGGAGTCACCGTAGGTCGGGATGGAGTATGCCGCGTTGCGAGCAGCCTCCGTCGGCTTGACGGTGATGTTGCGGTAACGGTTGATACCGGTACCGGCTGGGATGAGCTTACCGATGATGACGTTCTCCTTCAGACCGATCAACGAGTCGGAACGCTTGTTGATGGCGGCGTCGGTAAGAACGCGGGTGGTCTCCTGGAACGAGGCGGCCGACAGCCACGACTCGGTAGCCAAGGAAGCCTTGGTGATACCCATGATCTCGGAACGCATCTCGGCAGGCTGGCCACCTTCGGCGACCTGTGCCGCGTTGACCTGCTTGGCTTCGGAGAGGTCGATCAAATTGCCGGGCAACAACGACGTAGTACCGGAATCGATGACGGTACCGCGGCGCAGCATCTGGCGGATGATGATCTCAATGTGCTTGTCGTGGATAGCCACACCCTGGGTGCGGTACACGGCTTGCACTTCGTCGATCAGGTGCTTTTCGACGCCACGACGTCCCAGAACTTCCAGAACATCGTGCGGATCGGCAGCACCGCGCAGCAAACGCTCACCAACCTCGACATGGTCGCCATCTCGCAGTGCCCGCTCGATCATGGCATCTGGGTTGGATTCCATTGGGCGACGCACCTGGGCCAGGCCCTGACGCTTCGACAGCTTCTCGTAAACAACATTGTCCGAGCCATCATCTGGGTGGATGGTGAGGGTCCAGAAGTTTCCTTCGTCCGACAGCGAGATTTCACCCGCGACCGATGCAATTGGAGCACGGTTCTTCGGGTTCCGGGCCTCGAACAACTCCTGAACACGCGGCAGACCACCGGTAATGTCGCCTCCGACACCACCTTGGTGGAAGGTACGCATGGTCAGCTGGGTACCAGGCTCACCAATGGACTGAGCTGCCACAATACCGACGGCTTCGCCGATGTCGACCAAGTTGCCGGAAGCCATGGACTTGCCGTAGCACTTCGCACAGACACCTGCTGGGGTCTGGCAGGTCAGAACCGAACGAACCTTGATCTCGGTGATGCCCGCGTCGACAAGCTGCTTAGTGTTTTCCTCGGTCAAGTCAGCACCGGCGGCAACCAGTACCTCACCGTTGGCGTCCTTAACATCGGTGGCCACAACGCGACCGGATGCCGAGGTCTCCCACAGCTCGTGCACTGCGTAGGTGTCGTCAGTGATCTCCTCACCGATTGGCACACGCACGCCCTGGCGGGTCGCACAGTCTTCTTCGCGGACAATAACGTCTTGGGCGACGTCGACCAGACGACGGGTTAGGTAGCCGGAGTCTGCAGTACGCAGAGCGGTATCGGCCAGACCCTTACGGGAACCGTGCGAGTTGTTGAAGTACTCGAGGACCGACAGACCTTCGCGGAAGGAAGTCTTAATCGGACGGGTGATGTAGTCACCCTTCGAGTTCACAACCATGCCCTTCATGCCGGCCAGCGTCCAGATCTGACGCATGTTACCCGCGGCACCCGACTTCACGATCATCGGAATTGGGTTGTCATCTGGGTACAGCTCCTCGACGGAAGTACCGACCTTATCGGTGGCATCCTTCCAGAGCTCGACCAAGCGCTCATAGCGCTCGCGCTCGGTCAGAGCACCCTGCTCCCAGTACTTGCGCTCGAT
>ERZ1023210.35-NODE-35-length-51244-cov-6.172791_pt1 | contig 51244 bp, 46 predicted proteins | sample MGYA00380446_ERZ1023210 | MGnify/ENA primary metagenome ERZ1023210 (study PRJEB33173, sample SAMEA4830300) | metagenome | study: EMG produced TPA metagenomics assembly of the PRJEB25223 data set...
GTCTTGACCGCAACCGCCACCGCCGCCATGATGTTCCTGGCAGCCTGCTCATCGGGAGAAACAGGAGGCTCCGGGGACGCTGCCACGTCGGCAAGCAACGGCGATACCGCCGCGGGCGGCGAAGGCACCATCGAAATCGTAGCCTCGACTAGCGTGTGGGGCGATCTCACCAAAGCCGTCATCGACGACGATTCCGTCGCGAATATCCGCACCATCATCAGCGACACCAACACCGACCCCCACCACTTCGAACCCACCGCGGCTGATCTGGCACGCGCCAACGAAGCCGACGTCGTCGTCGCCGGTGGCGGCGGATACGACGCCTGGCTCTACGAACCTCTCGACGAAGACATCGTCATCCACGCCCTGCCACTGACCCCGCACGAACACAACTCCGGCAACGAAAAACCAGAAGGCACCGAGGCACACGCCCAGTACTACGGCGACAACGACACCTTCGACGTCGCCAACAACGAACACGTCTGGTTCGACACCAAGGCATTATCCACCGTGGCCAACGGCGTTGCCGACCGCATCAAAGAAACCCACCCAGATGCACCCCTGAAAATCGACGAACTCAACGCCGAGCTAGATGAGATCGCCGCACAAATCAAAGCCCTGCCAGCCATCAACATCGCGCAAACGCACCCGATCGCCGACTACATCCTCACCCACACCAAAATGGACGAGGTCACCCCAGAGTCATACCGGCACGCCACGCTGAACCACAGCGATGCCGCCGCAGCCGACCTAGCCTCGTTCCTGGAACTCATCGAAAATGACGAGCTCGATGTGCTCATCTACAACCCGCAAACCGAAACCGACCTGACCAAACGCATCCGCGAAGCCGCCGAAGCCAAAAATATTCCGATGGTTCCGGTCGGTGAAACCCCACTGGGTGGCGAAAACTTCCTGGAATACTTCCACTCCGTCATCGATGACCTGGAAGCAGCCGCCGCAAAAGCGAGCGCATAAACCACAATGCCGATTCAGTTTTCCAACGCCGGTGTGGACCCACTATGGAGCGGGCTAGACCTGGACGTACAACCCGGCGAATTCATCGCCATCCTGGGCCCGAATGGTTCCGGCAAATCGACGCTACTGAATACAGTCCTGGGCACCCGCACGCTGACTACTGGCTCCGTGCGCGTTAACGGGCGCATCGGCTACATCCCGCAACAGCACATGTTTGATAAACACCTGCCGGTGCGAGCACGCGACTTGGTGTCGCTGTCCCTCGGCCACGGGGTGTTTTCGGGGCGCCGGCCGAGCAAACACGCCGTCGACGAGGCACTGGCCTACGTCGGCGCAGAAGGCATCGCGGACCGTTCCGTCGGCACGCTTTCCGGTGGCCAACAGCAGCTGATCCGCCAAGCCCAAGCCTTTGGCACGGACCCGGACGTGGTGCTTGCCGACGAACCCCTGCTCTCGCTGGATATGGCCCGCGAGCACGATACCGTCGCCCGGCTGCACGAGCACCGCGCGGCGGTCCTGTTTGTCACCCACGGCATCAACCCAATCCTGGATGTTGTGGACCGCGTGCTGTACCTGGCACCCCGCGGGCACATGTTGGGAACGATCGACGAAGTTATGCAAACCCAGGTGCTCAGCGAGCTGTACGGCACGCATGTAGAAGTAGCAACCGTCAACGGGAAGCTGGTGGTGGTCTAGTGAGTTATTGGGACGATACCGCTTATTTGCTCTCAGTGGGCTTTGTGCAACAGGCGCTGATTGCCTCTGCCCTGCTCGGGGTTTTATCCGGTGTGATCACCAGTTTGATTGTGCTGCGGCACATGTCGTTTTCCGTGCACGCGACCTCCGAGCTAGCGCTGATGGGTGCGGCGGCCGCGTTATTGTTCGGCATCAATATCGGCTTCGGCGCGATCATCGGCTCGATTACCGCGGCGGTGATTCTGGCGGTACTCGGGCTGCGGGGTAACCAAGATTCTGCAATCGGCGTGGTTATGAGCTTCGGCTTGGGCCTATCCGTGCTGTTCATCCACCTGTACCCTGGCAACACGACGACGGCGATGTCGTTGCTGACCGGGCAGATCGTCGGTGTCTCCGGCGCATCGACGTGGATGCTGGCGGCAACCACGGTGGTGATCACGGCGTTGATCATCGTGCTGTGGCGCCCCCTGCTGTTTGCCTCTGTGGATCCGCTGATGGCACAAGCCGCCGGTGTTCCCGTGCGCGGGCTGGCCGTGTTGTTCGCGGTGATGGTGGGTTTGACCGCCGCGCAATCCGTGCAGATCGTCGGTGCGTTGCTGGTGATGGCACTACTGATTACCCCAGGTGCGGCCGCGGTGCAGGTGACGTCGTCGCCAGTGAAATCCGTGGTGCTTTCGGTGGTATTCGCTGAAATCGCCGCCGTCGGTGGTTTGGTTGCTTCCCTGGCGCCGGGGCTTCCGGTTTCGGTGTTCGTGACGACGATTTCGTTTGTGATTTATTTGGTGTGCCGGATTATCGGTAATTTGCGCAGCCGCAAGACTTCCCGTGATGAGGTCGCTTATGCACGCCGTGTGAAAGCACTGGGTGCGGGAAACGATGCCACTGTGAATCCGCACCACGTCGCGCAGGATGCTGGTGGCGCTCTGGATGCTGGCCGCGCCGAAGGAAAAACTGACCGGAGCTGAGCTAACGGAGCGGGCTCGGAACGGCGCGGGTAGTGGCCATTTAAACAACACAAAACCGGGGCTTGCAGCCTGCCAGCTAGTGCTGGTGGTGGCTGCAAGCCCCGGTTGTTATTCGCGATAAGTTTTCGCCTAGAGCGTAGTGGTGCCTAGGGCGTAGTGGTTACCGCTTAGGGCGAGTTTTTACTTCTTCCCGTTGTCCCACTGGTTATCGGTGCTCCACTGGGTGGTTTCTGCGTTGGCGTCTACACCATCAGCGGTGGAGTTGTTGCCAGCTGCGTTATCGAAGTTCGGGGTAGAAAAGTCTTGCTCGTCAGAGTATTCCTGTCCGGAGCTCTGGTCGTAATTCTGGGTGGAGTTCTGGCTGGAGAAGTTCTCGCCGCCAAAGTTCTGTTCAGCGCCGAAGTTCTGCTCAGCACCGGCGATGCCGGAGCCAGCAACACCAGCGCCAGCGCCGACAGCCTGCTGGTTAGCAGCGGCTTCTTTTTCATCCTTGCGCTTACGGAACGGCGCGATAAGCAGGTGATCCAGCGAAACCCGGCCAGCACCGGCAGCAGACAGCGCCAGACCAGTAGCACCGATCACGGCAACAAACTCCCAGCCGCCGTCAGAAACAAAGATGCCGGAATCGCGGTGCGCAAACCACGCAGCACCGGCCATCTGCACGAACAGTACCGGGCCAACCAGGCGCACCAGCAGGCCGAGGATGATGGCTGCGCCACCACCAATTTCAAACCAGGTAGCAATTTGTGCGGAGATCTCCGGGGAAGGCACGCCCATCTCTTGGAAGGAGCTTGCGGTGCCGTCGATGGTCCATTCATTAAACTTCTGCCAGCCGTGCGCGATGAGCACGCCGCCCAGAATGATGCGGGCGATAAGCAGGAAAATATCTCTGATGACAGTCATAGCACCAGTCTAACCTGTTTGTGGCCACGTCACCTATTGACTCCGCGGCGTTTCTTCCCGGATAAAGCGCCAGACCGCTACGTACCCTTAACGTTCAGCACCTGCCGCAGTTCCGTGACCACTTCTACGAGATCCGCGGCATCGGCCATCACCTGGTCAATCGGCTTATACGCATCCGGAATTTCATCCACCCATTGCTCACCTGGCCGGTACACGATATCGCCCATGCGATTCGCCAAATCTTCCGCGGTGTACTGCTTCTTTGCTTGCCGACGCGACATAACTCGCCCCGCCCCGTGCGGCGCAGAGTTCAGGCCCGCAGCGTTACCGCGACCGCGCACCACATATGATCGCGCGCCCATCGAACCGGGAATCAACCCAAACTTGCCGACGCTGGCATCAATCGCGCCCTTGCGGGTAAGCCACACGGACTCATCATTGATGGTCACCTTTTCGGTGTAGTTGTGGTGGCAGTTCACCCGTTCCACCTCGGTATCCGCACTATCTGCAGGCACCTCCATGGAAATACGCCCGTCGTCATGCGCCTGGCGCATCATGCGGGCCAGCTGATCAACGAAGCGATCCATCATCTCATCGCGGTTCAGCCGTGCAAACCGTTGCGCCCAAGCGAGTTCCCGCAGGTAAGTATCGAAGGACTCGGTCCCCTCACGTAGGTACGCGTGATCCTTTTCTGCAAGCTCAACACCCGCTTCTGCGATTTCTCGCGTCGCGATCTTAATGTGCTTTTGCGCGATCTTGTTCCCCACCCCGCGCGAACCCGAGTGCAGGAAACACCAGACATTATCGTCACCATCCAGGCACAACTCGATGAAGTGGTTGCCGCCGCCCAAACTTCCTAGCTGTTCGCGCCACTTCGGGGAATGCGACAGGTCGACGTCGTCACGCTCGGCTAATTCCTCAAGTTCCTGAATGCGCGCCTTGGTGTGCTCGCGGTGGATCTTCTTATTGTAGTTTCCCGGCGAAAGCGGAATGGAACGCTCAATCTCGTCGCGCAGCTGCTCCAGGGAAATCTGCGCGCTGTCGCCGGCAGTAAAAATGGTGCGCACTGCAGCCATTCCACAACCTATATCCACCCCGACAGCAGCCGGAATTACAGCCCCCTTAGTGGGGATAACCGTGCCGATGGCTGTGCCCTTGCCGCTGTGTGCGTCGGGCATCAACGCGATATGCGGAGAAACAAAATCCAGCCGTCCCAACCCAGCGGCTTGGTCTGCGGTGTTCTGATCGATAATGCTGGCCCACGATAAAACCCGTGGGGCAAGTTCTATTGGCTTATGTGTCATGCTCACAAGCGTAGCAGCCAGGTAGAACACGACTCGAACATGAATGCGATTCTAGCTCGCGGTATCGTTCTTCGATACTTACAATTTATGCAACTTTCTACGCTTTAATAAAATTCTGACACTTCAATAATTACCTATATGGTAATATTTACAGCATGAAGACGGACGAAGCGATTGAATTGACAGCAGATTTAGCAACCCAACAATGGGGCCTGTTCACTTCAGCTCAAGCTCGTGCGAAAGGAATCGATGCGGTCACCCTCAACCGATTGGTCAATAAATCTTTACTCACCAGGATCCGACATGGAATTTACGCTTTTGCCGCTACGCTATGGACACCAGAACTTGATGTTCGAGCTCAATGGTTAGCGCTCGACCCTGCGACGATGGCTATCGACAGAATCGATGGCAGTGACAATTCCGCAGTAGTCTCCCATGAAACCGCGGCAAGCCTTTACGGAATTGGCGACCTACAAAACGAAAAAATCAACTTTACAACGAAAAAGCGACGTCAGACTAAGCAACCAGAGGTCATCTTCCACACTGCTGCATTAGCCGATACAGACATCACTTACCTTGATGGCCTCCCAATCACCACAATCCCAAGAACAGTTCGTGATTTGCTGGCATCCGGCCATGAACCAGGTCATGTCACTGACATCATCGCTGCTGCTCTACAAGATGGACTAGTCAGCAGGGAAGATCTCAGCACTCAGCTTGCCGAGATTGCAACTTCACTTGGGGCTCGAGAAAACACCGCCGTCGCACTACGAGCCCGTCTCAATGAACTTGTTCCACTCCCTGCCGGAGAAGATCCCGTTGTGCAAGCAGTTCTAGACACACTGGAAAAAATTTCAGATTCAGCAATAGCCGCTGCGCTCAACAAGCTAAAACCCCTCGATTTTTCTCCTGATATAAGGAAAAACCTTCAACATTCGACTTCCCCGCGAGCCCTCAGCGCATCGGAGCCTAATGGAAATGAGTAATTCAAAGCTTCGAAATACCCATACCCAAATCACCGCAGGTTTACGTCAGCTGGCCAAAGACGAAGGTAAAAATCCCAACCATGTTTACAACAGATTCTTTCGAGAAATGTTTCTCGCAGAACTGATGGCTAATGAGGAAGTCTATACCATGAAATCCTCATTAAAAATTGCCGAACAGCTATTTCTTCCAATACTGTCTGGCCAATTACCGCTCCACCCAATGACCTGGTCTCCAAATGAAAGAAAATGGAAACAATGAACCGGCAAACGGCAAACAAGACGAGGCGGCAACAAGCCTGCCGCCCTTGCCAAATCAGATGAACTAGCCGACGCGGCGCTGACGCGCGAACTCACTCAAGACCGCACCGGCTGCCACCGACGCGTTCAGCGATTCCACCCACCCGACGGTCGGAATAGACATCAACACATCACAGTTTTCGCGTACCAACCGCGAAATGCCCTTGCCTTCCGAGCCAACAACAATAACCACGGGATCTGTGCCGCCGTCGTAGGTATCCAGCGTGTGCTCTCCGCCAGCTTCCAGCCCAACAACCTGGTAGCCGTTCTTCTGAAATTCCTTTACCGTACGCGTCAGGTTCGTCGCCCGCGCCACCGGCAACTGTGCGGCCGTACCAGCAGAAGTACGCCAAGCAACAGCCGTGACCGAAGCCGAACGACGCTCCGGAATAATCACACCGTGGCCACCAAAAGCAGCCGCCGAACGAATCACCGCACCCAAATTCCGCGGGTCGGTGATGTTATCCAGAATGACAAACATGCCGGTCTCATTGCGCTGCTGCACATCAGCAAGCAAATCCTCGACTTCCGCATATTTAAACGGCGGAATCTGCAAACCAATGCCCTGGTGCATGCCGTTGCCGGTTTTCACATCCATCTCATGCCGCGGCAACTCGGTAATCGGAATACCACGACTATTCGCCATCTGCACAGCTTGCGTCAGCCGCTCATCCGAACCGGTGCCAGCCACCACGAACAACATGCTCGCCGGAACCTTCGCATTCAAGCATTCCACCACCGGGTTCCTGCCGACGACCAGCTCCGTCGTCGCTTCATGCCGGCCAGAATTGGAACGCTCGCGTTGTTTTTTCGCCTTATGCTTCTGGTGATAAACCCGATCTTCCGCCTTCGGCGTCGGCCCTTTGCCCTTCAGGCCGCGACGACGCACAGCGCCAGAACCCTTCGTGGCTCCTTTTTTGTTGGTCTTACGGATGCCCGCTCCGCCCCTACCGTGGGTACGTGCCATAAAAATTCACTATCCTTGCTGTAAAAATTTCAATTTCGAGTATTTCGAATTTACTGTACTTTGCTAGCTCTGTGCCCAGCGATTTTGCCGCAAATACCCGCCTAACGCAGTTTCCATTCCGCACCATCCGGGGTATCAATAACCTCAATGCCAGCCGCAGCCAAACGATCCCGCACGCCGTCGGCAGTAGCGAAGTCTTTCTCCCTGCGCGCCGCGGCCCGGAGCTCAAGTTCGTGTTCTACCAAACTAGCAAGCGCTTGCTGCACACCACCATCTGCGGACTGCTGCGCACTTCCTGCCCACTGCGCATCCAACGGGTCAATACCCAAAATGGCAGTCATCGCACGCACCAACGACGCCAACGCCACGGCTTTGTCCTTAGCAACAGCTTTCGCCTTGGCAGCATCCGTAGCAGAATTCTCGCCGAGATCCTTGCCAGCTAATGCGTTATTGCCCGCCTTCACCGTGGTGTGAATCACGGCCAACGCACGCGGCACCGCAAAGTCATCGTCCAACGCGGCAGCAAACTTCTGCCAGTGCTCGGAAACTTCCTGGGCAATGCTGCCTTGAACGGCGACGTCGTCGGCAAGCCCAGCAGCACCTGCCACACCGGCGTCGGCAAGCATGCCCTGTTCCACCGCCAGCTTGTCGACGGGCGCGCCCGCCAGCTTCGACGCACGGTTAACGAAATCCTCAATACGGCGGAAACCAGCGGCGGCCTCATGCACCGCGGCCTCGGAATACTCCAACACGCTGCGGTAATGCGCGCTACCCAGGTAGTAGCGCAACTCCACAGGGCGGACCTTTTCCAACAAAGCGTCAATATCCAGGACATTGCCCAACGATTTGGACATCTTCTCGCCAGCCATGGTCACCCAGTGGTTGTGCATCCAGTAACGGGCAAAACCATCACCGGCCGCGTGCGACTGCGCAACCTCGTTCTCGTGGTGCGGGAACTGCAAATCCAGCCCGCCGCAGTGCACATCAAACTCCGCGCCCAGGTAATACGTGGCCATCGCCGAGCACTCCAAGTGCCAACCCGGGCGACCAGCACCCCACGGTGTGGGCCAGGCAGGCTCACCCGGTTTCGCGGCCTTCCACAAAGCAAAATCCAGCGGGTTCTTCTTGCCCGCATTGTCGGTCTCGCCTTGCTCCATCTCCTCCGGGCGGTTGCCTGAAAGGTGGCCGTAATCCGAGCCTTCCGCCTGCTGCCAAGCCAGGACGTCGAAATACACCGAGCCGTCCACGGCGTAAGCAAAACCGCGGTCCATCAACCGCTGCATGTACTCCACCATCTGGGTAACATGCCCAGTTGCGCGTGGCTCCACGCTCGGGGCCATCACGCCGAGTGCTTGATAGGCACGGGTGAATTCGCGCTCATGGGTGGAAACCCACTCCCACCACGGGCGGGAATGCGCCTCGGCTTTGGTCAGGATCTTATCGTCGATATCCGTCACATTGCGCACAAATGCGACATCGTAGCCTTTGGCCAGAAACCAACGGCGCACAATATCAAAAGCCACCCCGGAACGCAGGTGGCCGATGTGCGGTTTCGCCTGCGGGGTAGCCCCACACAGGTAGATAGAAACCTGGCCTTCGCGCAGGGGTTGAAAGTCGTGGGTCTGGCGCGTCGCGGTATCAAAAATCCGTAAGCTCACAGGGTACTAGTTTACGCACTCCTGCACGCACTAGTTCGCACGCCATACCACTGCGTTGGCGATTGCCGCGCGGCCTTCCTCGCGGCCAGTAAATCCCAGGTGATCAGTAGTGGTTGCCGACACCGAAACCGGGGCAGCCAGCAGCTCACTTAAAACTTGTTGGGCTTCTTCCCTACGCGGGCTGAACTTCGGGGTTTGCCCGATCAGTTGCACCGCGACGTTGCCGATGCGGAAGTCGTTGTCGTCGAGAAGCTCACGGACTTCGCGCAACAGCTGCGCACCGGAAACATTGTCGTATTCTGGCCTGCCGACGCCGACAAACGAGCCGAGATCACCCAAACCAGAGGCCGACAGTAGCGCGTCCACCATGGCGTGCGAGACAACGTCGCCATCCGAATGGCCTTCGCAGCCGTCGACGCCGTCGAAAAGCAACCCGGCGATCCAACACGGTTTGCCTGCCTCAATCTGGTGCGCATCGCTAGCGATACCGACGCGCGGGATGGGCATGGCCGGTGGCTGCGTGGGTTTTGACAGCGTGGGTTGTGGCTGTGCGACTGTTGGCTGTGCGGAATCACCTTGTGCTGGGATGGCCGGGGACGAGGGATGCACACTTTCAGCGCCTTCAGCGACGCCGTCTGCAAGAAACGCCTGGGCCAGCAGCAAATCCTTGCGCGTGGTGATTTTAAAAGCCAGCTCATCGCCGTCGACGCACACGACGAGCACGCCCTGCCACTCCAACAACGAGGCATCATCAGTGGGCACAAAACTGCGGGTTCCGGTTTCAGCATCCGCCTGCACGCTGGCGTAATACATCTCGTTGGCAGAAAACAGCGCGCTGTAGCGAAAGCCCTGTGGTGTCTGCGCGGCACGCACATTGCTGCGATCCACGGTTTTAGTGATCTGAGCCTGGCTGCGCTCTTCGTCGTGACCAGCGGTTTCCGTCACAGCTTTGATCGTGTCCACGACCGGCACCACGGGAACCACCCCCGAAGCGCCATCTGCCACTGCACGCGCCACCCGGTCAATCATGCTCGCAGGCGTCAACGCCCGCGCGGCATCATGCACCAGCACGATCGGATCGACGCCTGGCTCCACAGAAATCGCTTCCAGCCCAGCCATGACGGAATCCGCGCGTTCCCCACGGCCAGGAACCAGGCGGATTGTTGGTGCGCCATTAACCCCGGCGGCACCTGACTGCACGGGAGCCGCAGATTCGCAGGCTGCAGATCCGCACACGGCAGATTCACAAGCCGCAATCACCTCGGCTGCTTCATCCAACATTTCCGGTGCAGCAACAACGATGATCTCGTCGACAAGCTCACTCGCTTGCATAGCGCTGATGCTGTGGCCCAACAAACTGGTTCCGGAAAGCTCAACGAAGGCCTTCGGTTTATCCGCACCTAAGCGATTGCCCTGCCCGGCAGCGGCGATAATCGCAATTACTGGGGCAGGGCGAGAGCTCGAAATATTCATCAACAACTAGTTTTCAGCGGTTAATCTTCAGTAATCTAATCTTCAGCTATCTAGTCTGCAGCTATCTAATCTTCAGCTATCTAGTCTGCAGCTATCTAATCTTCGTCGTCGAAGCTGAGATCATCCAAGTCCACATCAACCTTGGTATCCACCTCTGGGCCAGTGTTGCCGATCAAACCAGCAGCCCGGTGGCGCTCGATGGTGGCATCAACTTCGGCAAGCATCTTATCGGCCTTGGCCTCATCTACTGGGCCTGCCAACGCGAGCTCGCCGACCAAAATCTGGCGCGCCTTCACCAGCATGCGTTTCTCACCTGCGGAAAGACCACGGTCCTGATCGCGGCGCCACAGGTCACGCACAACTTCAGCAACCTGGTTGATATCACCAGAAGCCAGGCGTTCCTGGTTCGCCTTATAACGACGGGACCAGTTGCCCGCCTCCTCCACGTCAGTCTCGCGCAATACGGAAAAGACCTTTTCCAGGCCTTCCTTACCGACGACGTCGCGCACGCCGACGCGCTCCACATTCTTGGATGGGACGCGAACCACCAGGTCAGATTGGTTGATGGAAAGCACGACATACTCGAGCGTTTCCCCGCCCATCTCGCGCGTTTCAATGGCTTCGACCTTCGCCGCGCCGTGGTGCGGGTAGACAACAACCTCGCCGACCTTGATTTCCATTCCCACTCCTCGCTTAACAGGCTTAACAGGCAGACTTCAAGCCACCAGTTTAACACGCAGCAAATGCTTGCCGACGCCCGGGAGCCGGTCGGGTGAGCGTCGACAAGCACTCCACGGCACCTACCGCACCACACCCATAAAAAGTTTGCCCCCAAATGCCCCGCATGAGCGATGGTACAAACCGGAAACTGTGTACCGCCGGGGGTAAACAGCTAAGGTAAAGTCTGAAAAATCTTTGTGCTCGATGAGTTGTTGGAGGACCCCACAGTGACGTCCCTGAAATCGTTTGTTCGTCGCGGCGGCACCATTTCCGCTGCTGCCCTGGCCAGCCTTACCCTGGCTGCCTGCTCGGCAGGACACATTACCCAGACTTCTTCGCAGGTCGCGACCGTCGATGGGCAGAGCGCGAACAGCGAAAACGGCGAGCTTTCGGTCCGCGATGTCACCATCACCGTGGAAGATAACGCCGCGGCGTTGAAGTTCACCGCCACCAACCAGGATCCTTCCATGAAGGCCCACACCCTGGAATCAATTTCAGTCGACGGCAACCAGGTTTCTTTGGGCACCCTGGACCCAATCGAGCCAGGATGCTCAGTCTTTGGCGACAGCGCATTGGAATTGAAGGACACCCCACAGGCAGAAAAAGCCTGCATCCAGTACATCGAAACCACCCTAGACAATGACGACTACGCACCGGGCGGCCACCGTCCAGTGGAATTCGTCTTCGATTCGGTCACCATCACCGTCGACGCTGCCATTGCAGCTGCACCGTTGACTACCGGCGAGCACGACCGCGACTGGGAAGAAGGCTACGCACCACGCGGTGACGGTTCCATCAGTGGCGATCACGGCCACGGACATGATCACAACCACAGCGAGGGCGGCCACCACTAAAGGCAGCAGCCTCCTGCAGCTCCCTCGCTGATCCACCACCCTGCACGGCAGCACCGCACAGCACACATTAGCCGAGCGCTCCGCTACCGGCGGGGTGGATTTTTTGTACCCACCGGTTCGAATATATTGTCGAATCTTGTTTCTGGATTGGGCTGGGTGTGCGGCACCTGCCTTAGGATGAGTGCCATGGCGAAAAAACAGCGGGCGATCCACACCTGTTCCGAATGCGGCTACTCCTCCCCAAAGTGGTTGGGGCGCTGCCCGGAGTGTGGCTCGTGGGGCACCCTGGAAGAAGCTGCCCCGATTTTTTCCGCTGGTCTCGCAGCCAGTTTGGGTTCCGGAGCGAAAGCTTCTGCTGCGCGCGGGGGTGCCGGTGGTTTGGGTGCGGGTTCGCGGGCTTCTAGCGGTGGGCGTCGTGGCGGGCTGGCGCCGAGTAGTGCCGCGGTTCCGATTACCCAGATTTCCGCGCAGTCCGCGCAAAGCCTGCACACGGGTATCGGGGAGCTCGACCGCGTGTTGGGCGACGGCATCGTCGCTGGTTCCGTGGTGTTGATGGCCGGCGAGCCGGGCGTCGGCAAGTCCACCCTGCTGTTAGAGGTAGCCGCACGCTGGAGTCAGGTACCAGAAACATCGAATCGAGAAATGTCGAATCTGGAAACGGGGAATGGCGATGGCGCTGCGGACAGCAATGAAGATTCGCAGCCCACTACCCGCACGGCCCTTTACGTCACCGCGGAAGAATCCGCAGCACAGGTCTACTCCCGGGCGAAGCGTACCGGCGGCTTGTCCCCCACGCTATACCTGGCGGCAGAATCAGACCTGGATGTCGTTTTCCAGCAAGTAGAGACGCTACGCCCATCGCTAATCATCGTCGATTCTGTGCAAACCATGCAGGCCACCGGCGTGGAGGGGGTTGCGGGTGGCGTGGCGCAATCCCGCGCGGTCACGGCCGCGTTGACCACGCTGGCGAAAACCACCGGTATTCCGATTCTGCTGGTCGGCCACGTCACCAAAGACGGCAACGTTGCCGGTCCACGCGTGCTGGAGCACCTGGTTGATGTGGTGCTGAATTTTGAAGGCGAGCGGCAATCCAGTTTGCGGATGCTACGCGGAATTAAAAACCGTTTTGGTGCTACCGACGAGGTCGGCTGTTTTGAGCAAACTGCTGACGGCATCCGGGAAGTCGCCGACCCATCCGGGCTGTTCCTGTCCCACCACGGCGCAACACCCAACGGTTCCGCGGTCACCGTCGCCATGGATGGCGTACGCCCCATCGTGGCCGAGGTGCAGTCTTTGACGGTCGATCCCGTCGCCAAGAATCCCCGTCGCGTGGTCACCGGATTGGATCAAAACCGCATCCCACTGGTGCTCGCCGTGTTGCAAGCACGCGCCGGTGAGCGCACCAATGAAAAAGACGCCTACGTGGCGACGGTCGGCGGGGTGCGCATCACCGAAACCGCCACGGATCTGGCGGTGGCCTTGGCGACGTGGTCGTCGCTGCATGAAACACCACTGCCGGCCAAAACCGTGTTCATTGGAGAAATTGGTCTGGCCGGCGAGATGCGCACGGTGCCGAATTTGCGGCGGCGTTTACAAGAAGCCGCGCGGATCGGTTATCGCTGCGCGGTCGCCCCCAGCCGCAATAACGAAGAAGACCGCGCGTTGGCGAAAGAACTCGCCGCCGACGGGCTCGATCTGCACAGTGTCAGCACCCTGCGCCAGGCACTGGCCGTGGTGCGTGAACTGCGCGGTTAAATTACGCCCGCAGCGCGAAGGTCAGTGCGTCGGAAGCGTTATCGCCCACCACTGCGTGCAGGAAGTAATTGCCTTCCGGGGTAGCTGGGCGGTGATTGCACTCACCCGGCGCGGAGTTCGTCTTCGACCAGACAGCCTCGAAGTGGCGGGTCTGGCCAGCCTTGAATTCCTGATTGCCAGTAATCACGGCTGGGTAGCAGTCGGTATCTGCCCACATGCGATGGTTCGTGTTCAGATCGTAAACCTCGAAGCGCAGCGGATTCTCGTCAAGATTGACCGCGCAGTCGTGGCCGGTGGGGTTTTCGATAGACATGTAGAACGTCGGCTGGTCACCACCGGCATAATAGGCCTTATCGCTGTGCGCGGTGACCCGCAAATTGTGTAGATCACAGGCGCCAGCAGCCGACGTGGCCTCGTCAGCTTCTGGGTACGGCGATGGGCGCTCGTCGGCAGACTTCGCGCCTTCCCTGCCCTTCTTCGGGCGGTCCGATTCCTGCGAATCGTCAGCAGCATCGATGTCATCGGCTTCTTTCGCCGCGCTGTCGCTGGCTGCCTCGTCAGCGTCTTTGTCTGCAGCCTTATCGGCTTTGCCGTCTTTTTCCTCCCGCGCTGCGGTGGCCGTGGCGGTTTGGTTAGCCGCTGAATCCGCAGCAGATTGCGGGTTCTCTTCGCTGCCACCACCGAAAATGGCGCTGAAGATCCAGACCAACAAAAGCACAAGCAAGAGAAGAACTGCCAGGCCTGCCATGCGGCGGCGTCGGTAAATTTCTTCTGGGAGGCGAGGTTGTCTTGGGGAAGTCACAGTTCCTAATTTATAACGAAACACCGCTGGGCTGGGGCAACTACCGCGCGTGTCCTACTTCATCCGGCGAGTAACTACAGCTGCCGCGAAAAGCAGCTAGCCAAACGTCGGCAAGCACCTGCTAGTGCACGCCCCCGCTAGTGCACGCCGTTGAGCACGACTGGCTCCACCCGGCCCTCGCTCAAGTTGTAGCGCAAACCAACGATGCCCATAGACTGGCGAATCAACCCTTGGCCCAGCCCCGGCGCGCGCGCCATCAACTGGTACACGGTTTCGGTGATGTGCTGGCGCTCCACGTCCTCACGCATAACTAGCCCACGCTTGTTCGCCTCCGTCACGGACATCAGTACACGTTCGACGATGGTGCGCTGGAAGCCATTGGGTGCGGAACCGCCTTCGGCAAATTCCATGGTCGCACGCACAGCGCCGCAAGATTCGTGCCCCATGACTACCAGCAAGTTGACGTCGAATTTCTCGATGGCGTATTCCACCGAAGCAATGATCGAGCTATCAATGATCTGCCCAGCGGTTCGGATCACGAAGGCGTCGCCAAGCCCCAGGTCAAAAACCATTTCGACGGGAACTCGCGAGTCAGAGCACGAGAAGATGACCACGCGCGGTGACTGGCCAACGCTCAACAACGAACGGTATTCCGGGTCCTGATTTGGCCGCTCAGAGCGATTGGCGATAAACCGCTCGTTGCCCTCCCGAAGGGCCTCCCACACTGCCTGCGGAGTCTTGGCCACATTCTGCATACTCACAACTTCTATTTTGTCCTAAACTATCCGCGATGACGAATCATTCGGAACCGATCTCTGCCACACATGCTTGTGCTGCCGCCCCAGACGCAACTGCCTTGTTGCCCGAGCTGCGTGGCTGGTTCGCCGAACACGGACGTGATTTGCCCTGGCGTGCGCCAGAAACCACCGCGTGGGGTGTTTTGGTTTCCGAGGTCATGAGCCAACAAACCCCCGTGGCCCGCGTTGCACCGCAGTGGTTGGAGTGGCTAGAGCGGTGGCCCACCCCGCAGGATTTTGCCGCGGCCAGCCAGGCAGATGTGCTGCGCGCGTGGGGCCGGTTGGGGTATCCGCGGCGGGCGTTGCGGCTGTGGGAATGTGCGCAGGCAATTGTCGAGCGACATAACGGTGTGGTTCCGCGCGATGTGGATGAGCTGCTGGCGCTTCCGGGCATTGGCGAATACACCGCGCGAGCGGTGGCGTGTTTCGCGTTTGGCGTGAACGTTCCGGTGGTGGATACCAATGTGCGCCGGGTGTATGCGCGTGCGTGGTCTGGACAGTTCTTGGCGCCGCAGCCAGCGAAAAGACAGTTGGCCCAGGTGGGTGAGTTGCTTGCCGACGGCTGCGGCCCGCAAACGTCGGTGGCTTTGATGGAGTTGGGCGCTTTGGTGTGTACGGCGCGCTCGCCGCAGTGTTCGGTATGCCCACTTCGTGCCGGTTGTGCGTGGGTGCGTGCTGGCTCGCCGGCGCCGAGTGAATCAGAGTTGGCGGCACAGAAAAAGCGGGTGCAGAAGTTCACGGGCACTGACCGGCAGGTGCGTGGCAAGATTATGGCCGTATTGCGGGAGGCTTCCGCGCCGGTGCCGAAGCCGGAAATTGATCTCGTGTGGCCGAAGGATGATCAGCGCGAGCGAGCCCTGCGTTCTTTGCTTGCCGACGGTTTGGTGCGTGAGGTTGCCAGTGGTGGCGAATTCGCGCTACCGGAATGATGCAGCAAAGTAGCTTCGCTACTGCGTTAGCCGGCTGGTCAGCCGGTGGGTTGATCGGAGTACCAAAAGTGCCTCAGACCACCGCTTTTTGATTATCGAAACCAGCCCCAGCCTGATAATCTTCAAATATCTAATTGATTATTTGAATAGGGGTTTATCATGCGCCGTTTCCTTCCACCCGTCCTCATCCTCACCACTGGACTCATCCTGTCCTCCTGCAGCACTGGAGGCGCTGAAGACACCACCGCCAACTCGGAGAATAATAGCTCCGCTATCACCCTCGATAACTGTGGCTTCGAGCTAACCGCTCATACCCCGGTGGAACGGGCCACGACCCTTGAACAAGGCGCCACTGATACTCTCCTTTTGCTCGGCGCCAAAGACCAAATGGTAGGCTACGGCCACCAAAAAGACGCGCCTCCTGAAGGCTACGATCTCGAGGGCATAAAAGAAATTAGCCCTAGTGCTCCAAACTCTGAGCAGCTACGAGACACAGACACGGACTTCATCTACTCTCCGTTCGCACTCAACTGGACCGCAGACAATGCCGGAACTCGCGAAGAATGGGAAAACCTCGGCGTAGCAACCTACCAATCAAATGTTCAGTGCCCGGACTATGCTGACAACGCCGAGAAATCAACCTTCGACCTCGTAGCCAAAGACATCACGGAACTCGGTACACTCTTCGACCGCGAAGACGAAGCCAAGTCCCTAATTGAAAAACAAAACGAAGCCCTCGAGAATGCCGCCCAGGCCCCAGAGGGAACCACTTTCATGCTGCTTTATTCTTCCATCGGCGGCGCCCCCTACGTAGCAGGCGGCCCTTCCATCGTGACCGAAGTAGGAAAAGCAACCGGCATGAAAAATGTCTTTGGTGATCTCGATGAGGAGTGGCCGCAAATCTCCTGGGAAGCCGTTGCTGAGGCAGACCCAGACGTCATTTTGCTCGCGAATCTTCCCGGACGTGGAAAACCAGGCGATAAGTGGGAAGAAAAGGTCAGCGACCTTGAGTCCACCCCCGGCACCAAAGAGATGAAAGCCGTAAAGAACGGCACCTATGTCGTTGTCCCAGGCGTCGCCACATCCGCATCGGGACGGTCCTATGAAGTCGTCGAAGAAGTTTCCAAGGCTATCAAAGACGACCTATTTGCAAACAAGAGCGAATAATATTGCGTAAAACCTGGACTATCGCTGGAATTAGTGCTGCGACCCTCCTCGTAGCACTAGTTGGCTCACTCACCGTGGGCTCAAGCTCCATGTCCTTCAGCGAACTCATTGGGCTGGTTGTTCCTTCGCAACCAAGCCCTTCCCCGCTGCGCACATCGATCCTGACGGAGCTTCGGATCCCGCGCATCCTTATGGCAGCCTTCGTCGGAGCAATCTTGGCAGTATGCGGTGTTGCAATGCAGGCTGTTACGCATAATGATCTCGCAGAGCCATACTTACTCGGTGTATCCTCGGGGGCATCGACAGGCGCCGTCATTGCGATCCTGTTTTCTACTTGGCAATACGGAATCATTTTCGGCGCAACTATTGGTTCTCTCGCCTCTTTTGCTCTACTGATGCTTTTACTCCGCAATACCGGAGGAGACGCAACAAAGGTAGTGCTCACCGGCGTCCTCATTGGCTTTCTTTTCCAATCTCTGACTTCTCTAGTCGTGACAGCCTCGGGCGACGCGGAATCTACTCGCAGCATTATGTTCTGGCTGCTCGGAGTTCTAGGGGCAGCACGCTGGCCTACGCTTTTTGCGGTAATGATTGTTGGCTCCATCGGAATGCTGGTGCTTTGGGCGCTTTCCCGCCATCTAGATGCGCTCTCTTTGGGTGGGGATACCGCCTCAACCATGGGCGTTCCTGTAATCGCACTGCGCTACATTGTTCTTATTTGTGTTTCGCTCATGACCGCCACGACTGTGGCTTCCGTCGGCGCGATAGGTTTCGTGGGGCTGATTATCCCCCACGCCGTAAGAATGCTGAACGTACCAAAACATGCCAGCCTCATACCGCTGTCCGCACTGGTTGGCGCTGTCACCCTGGTGATCGCAGATGCCTTCGCGCGCTCCATTTTTGCACCCCAAGAACTGCCTGTGGGCGTAATTACCGCCCTCATTGGCGTACCGATGTTTTTCCTAATCTTGCGGAGAAAGCACTAATGCTCAAGGTAGAGAACCTCAAAACGGGCTTTCCTAATAAACCCGTAATCGACGACGTGTCTTTCGAGATCAAAAAACCCGGGTTGGTAGGCCTCATCGGCCCCAATGGTTGTGGCAAGTCGACGCTTCTCAAATCCATTGCTGGGGTGCAGCCCTTTGACGGAACCATTCACTTCGCAGGAAAACCGTTAAAATCCTATCCGCAGTCCCAACGCGTTCATGCCTTATCCTATGTGGCCCAGAAATCAGGCCAACGGGTTACACTCACCGTCCGCGAGGTCGTGCAGCTAGGCCGCGATGCAGGCCGCATGCCTTTTTCGGCACCACAACCTAACGACGCAGAAGTTGTAGATCGCGCATTATTTCATTGCAGCTTAGAAGACATTTCTGATGTGCGGCTGCACGAGCTTTCTGGTGGACAAATTCAACGCGTCATGGTTGCACGGGCAATGGCACAGCAAGCAAGCATAATGCTTCTCGATGAACCAACCAATCACCTTGACCTGTACCACCAGCACAAATTAATGGATCTCCTGCTCCATCTTGCGAAGGAACACGACATTGCCGTTGTGCTAGCCATCCACGATCTAGCGCTAGCAGCACGATATTGCGACCGGCTCCTTCTTCTACACAATAAGAAGCTCCGGGCCGATGGTGCCCCCGAAAAAGTGCTGACCCCTGAAATGTTAAGCACAGTGTTTGAAGTAAAAGGGCAGCTGGAATACACCGCTGATGAAATACCCTTCTTGCTGGTCAAGCATCCTATTGAGCATAGGAATTCTTCGGCCTTGAGCAGTTATTAACCCCAGAAGCAAATGTGATACGGGACTCAGTGACGTTCATGCTCTAAGCTGTCGTGTATGTATTTCACGTCACAGTTTTCTAAGCAAAAAAGTAGTACTTTCAACAGCCCTGCCACCCCCGCTCACACGGGTTTTGGCAGCAGCACCCGCCAAGGGCTGTGCCTGATGGCCGCCAGCTTCCTGACTACAGGCCTTTTAGCCAGCGTGAGCACTTCTACGGCATACGCCAATGAAGCAGGTGCTCCTAGTCCCGCCGTCAACATTCCCGCACCACCGCCACCTGGCCCAGCAGCCGGCACAGCACCTGACGCAGCACCGTCGCCAACCGGCTCAGCACTGTCGCCACCCGGCACGCTGCTGGAAGCAACCGCAGCACCGCACCTGCTGAACCCCGGTGGTGAACACCTTCCCGGTTCCGCGCAGCGTATCCGCTACGCCTCAATCAATTCCAACGGCGAGCCCGTAGAGGTCACCGGCTACGTCATCGACCCCATTACCCCCTGGCAAGGTGACGGCCCCACACCCACTATCGTCATGGCACCCGGAACCCGTGGAGCGGGTGATCTATGCGCACCATCCGCTGCACCCGACCTGATCTCGGGGCTCGAGATCCAAACTAATGCCGACGGGCAGCCTTATCTCAGCGTGAATGCAAACTATGAATTGCCCTTGCAGTACCTAGCCAACCTCGCGGGGATTCGCATTATCAGCACCGACTACATGGGCATGGGAACTCCAGACCACCACACTTACGTAAATTCAGTCGAAGAAGCCCACGCCGTCCTGGATGCCGCCCGGGCTGGATTGCAAGCAGCCGGGGCCCCAGCGGATTCTCCAGTTGGCTTCGCCGGTTACTCCCAAGGCGGAGGCGCGGCTGCAGCAGCCGCAGAACACAAAGCCAGCTACGCGCCAGAGCTAAACCTGGTGGGCACCTTCGCAGGCGCCCCGCCCGCCGATCTGCGCCACGTGTTGGAAGCCGTCGATAATTCATCCATCGTGGCTGCCTTGGGTTACACGCTCAATGGATTTGTAGACCGCTACCCCGCGCTGCAACGGATCATCGACGAAGAATTCAACGAAGAAGGTAAACGCTTTCTACACGATGCAGAAATCAGCTGCATTGGCGACGCCACCATAAACTGGGGTTTTACAGATACCCGCACGCTGACCAAAAGCGGCGACTCCTTTTCAGAGGTGATCAACCGCCACGCCGAACTCAGAAATTTAGTCGAGGCACAAAAGCTGGGCACCCAGCCTGTATCCGGCCCCATCCTGGTTTCGAATTCTAGCGACGATGATCTGATTCCCTTCGCCCAAGCCACCACAATGGCGCGCCAATATTGTGCGCAAGGTGGCCAGGTGCAATTTTTACATACGGATGTCCCGCCTGTGTTGCCGGAATTCAAGGCAGGCGTTAACCATGCCCTGCCGTTATTCACGGATATGCCCCAGGGTTTGCAGTATCTGATTGATCGTTTTCATGGCATCGCACCGCGCAATGATTGCGGCACGTTCTAGTTATTGTGGCGTTGTTACGGCGCTATTACGGCAAGCTCAAGCGGCGTTATTGCGGCACGTTCAAGTTTTGCCAAAAGAAAACAGCTGGCCTGCCACCTCTTCTCGAGGGACCGGCCCGCTGTTTCGCCGGTAGTGCGTCGTTAGGGCGCCATTCGGGCTACGCCGAGCAAACCGCCGAGCTGCCAAGTAAATGCCGAGCTGGCGGGCCAACGCCGTGCTGCCGTGCTTAGTCGCGCTGCGGCTGTGGCTGTGGGCCAGCCGGACCATCCGAATCATCGGAATCGCCCGAACCACGCTCGTCTTCTGGGCGTTCCAGCAAGGCGCCGGAACCACCATTGTTTGGCGTATCTGGGCTCAACGTATCTGGCTGACCATTCGGATCACCAACGGTGCCCGGCTGATCATCGGGGTTATCCCCATCGGAACCAGAGCCACCCTTGCCATCGTCACCATCCTGGTCGTCGGAAGCAGCAGCATCGCCCGACTCGGTTGGGTTCTCTACTTCGCGAACGTCATCCTCGTCCAACTCACCGAATTCTTCTTCCGGCAGTGGCTTTGGACGCGGGCTGAAGGTGAACGTGCCCTTCTTCTTGTTGTCTTCGTCGAAGTCTTCCACGTCGACAGAGATGATTTCGCCGGCACCCAACTCGCCGAACAGAATCTTCTCCGACATTGGGTCTTCGATCTCCCGCTGGATGGTACGACGCAGCGGACGAGCACCCAGCACGGGATCGAAACCACGGCGAGCCAACAGCTTCTTCGCGTTCTCAGACAGCTCGATGTCCATGTCGCGGTCATGCAACTGTTTGGCGACGCGGCCGATGAGCAAGTCCACCATTTCGACGATCTGCTTTTGGTTCAACTGGTGGAAGACGACGGTCTCGTCAATACGGTTCAAGAACTCTGGGCGGAAGTGCTTCTTCAGCTCTTCGTCGACCTTGTTCTTCATCCGGTCGTACTGGGAATCCGGGTCGAGTTCCGACTCCGAAGAAAAGCCGAGGCCAACAGCCTTGGAAATATCGGAGGTACCCAGGTTGGAAGTGAAGATCAGCACGGTGTTCTTGAAGTCCACCTCACGGCCCTGGCCGTCAGTCAAGCGACCTTCTTCCAATACCTGCAGCAAGGTGTTGTAGATCTCCTTGTGTGCCTTTTCAATCTCGTCGAAAAGCACCACGGAGAACGGCTTACGGCGAACCTTCTCGGTCAACTGGCCGCCTTCTTCGTGGCCCACGTATCCCGGAGGCGCACCGAACAAGCGGGAGGCCGTGAAGCGGTCGTGGAACTCCGACATGTCGATCTGGATCAGATCGTCGTCGTTACCGAACAGGTAGTTCGCCAGCGACTTCGACAACTCCGTTTTACCCACACCGGATGGGCCGGCGAAGATGAAGGAACCGGATGGGCGGTTTGGATCCTTCAGCCCCGCACGGGTACGGCGAATCGCACGGGAAACAGCCTTGACAGCTTCGTCCTGGCCGATGATGCGCTTGTGCAGCTCTTGCTCCATGTTGAGCAAACGGCTGGACTCTGCTTCGGTCATGCGCAGCGCCGGAATGCCGGTCCAGTGCGACAGAACGTCCGCGATCTGGTCCTCGCCTACCTCGGCGATATCTTCCAGATCATTTTCACGCCAGGCTTTTTCCTTCTCCGCGCGCTCTTCGTTCAACTTACGCTCGCTATCGCGCAGACGCGCAGCCTTTTCAAAGTCTTGACCGTCGATAGCGGCTTCCTTGTTACGGCGAACCTCGGCGATGCGCTCATCAACCTCACGCAGGCTTTCTGGAGCGATCAGCCGCTTGATGCGCATGCGCGCACCGGCCTCGTCGAGCAAGTCGACGGCTTTATCTGGCAAGAAGCGGTCATTGATATAGCGGTGCGCGAGCTTCGCCGCGGCCTCTAGTGCGTCATCGGTGTAGGAAACACGGTGGTGCGCCTCGTATTTATCACGCAGCCCCTTGAGAATCAGCACGGTGTCTTCCAGCGACGGCTCCTCAACCTTCACCGGCTGGAAGCGACGCTCCAGAGCAGCGTCCTTTTCAATGTGCTTGCGGTATTCCTCCAAGGTGGTGGCACCAATGGTCTGCAGCTCACCACGCGCCAGTTTCGGCTTCAACAGCGACGCAGCATCGATGGCACCTTCGGCAGCGCCTGCGCCGACCAGGTTGTGGATCTCGTCGATGAACAAGATGATGTCGCCACGCTGGTTGATTTCCTTCAGCACCTTCTTCAGGCGCTCTTCGAAGTCACCACGGTAACGCGAGCCAGCAATCAGCGAACCCAGATCCAGCGAGTACAGCTGCTTATCTTTTAGGGTTTCTGGCACCTTGCCGTTAACGATATCCAGGGCCAGGCCCTCTACGACGGCGGTCTTACCAACACCAGGCTCACCAATCAGCACCGGGTTGTTCTTGGTACGACGCGAAAGCACCTGCATGATGCGCTCGACCTCAGAATCACGGCCGACAACCGGATCCAGTTTGCCTTCCTTCGCCGCCTGGGTGAGGTTACGGCCGAACTGATCCAGCACCAGCGAATTGGAGCGGTCGCCCTTGCCACCGCTACTGGAACCGCCGCCCATGGACGGGCCAGCACCGGCGCCTGCCAGGCCACCACCGCCGGGTGCGGAAGAAGAACCGCTACCGGAACCGTCCTGGTTGCCGCCTTCATAACCAGACAGCAGCTGGATAACCTGCTGCCGCACGCGCGGCAGATCAGCGCCCAACTTGGTTAATACCTGCGCGGCAACGCCTTCGCCCTCGCGGATCAGGCCAAGCAGTAGGAATTCAGTGCCGATGTATTTGTGGCCCATTTGCAGGCCTTCACGCAAGGAAAGCTCCAAGACCTTCTTTGCTCGTGGAGTAAATGGGATATGTCCGCTGTGCGGTTGGGATCCCTGTCCGATAATCTCTTCGACCTCATTGCGGACATCGTCTAAGGAGATATCCATCGATTCCAGGGCCTTGGCAGCAACCCCTTCACCTTCGTGGATCAGACCAAGCAGAATGTGCTCGGTACCGATGTAATTGTGGTTAAGCATGCGAGCTTCTTCTTGCGCCAAAACAATGACGCGACGAGCTCGGTCCGTAAACCGTTCAAACATGTGCTCTGAGTTCTCCCTAACCGATTTGCGATATGTTCCACCCACCATAACGCGCAACTATCACCGACCCTTCCCGTTTTGCGAATCGATTCGCCGGATTTCGGAATATCCGCAGGTTAAGGGCCTGTTCGCCCGTAGCGAACACCCCGTTTACAGAGATTTTGCACAACAAAAAGCGACGCCCGGAGTGGAGGTAATCCGGGCGTCGCTCGTGTTCCAGGCGACAAACAGGAACAGGTTTTAGTTCGCCAAAGCAGCGGGCTCTTCGCCCAAACGCGCCTTCTTTACATACTCGATCTCTTCATCCAGCTCATTGGCCGCACCCCGACGGCGAGAAGCGTAAATTACCAGCGACAGTCCCGTCGACAAGAGCGCAAAGACCAGCAGACCACCGAGCCCGCCCCAGAAGGTGGCGTCGTACAGGCCATCCGTCACACGCATAAAGGCATCACGCGTGTAGCTCATTGGGTGGAAGTTGTGCAGCAGCCGCAGCGGAGCCGGCGTGGTATCCAGCGGCCAGATACCACCGAAAACGAACAACCCCAGCGCAAAGAGGCCCAACGAGAACACCCCGCCGTACATACGGCCGAACAAAATGCGCAGGAACTGGAACACCGCCGAACCAGTAACAGCCGTGAGTGCCAGCACGCCGATGGCGGCTACCCAATTATCCGGCGACCAGCCCAGAGCGACGGAGAAACCAGCGAAAAAGCCAATCACCGCGAAGTTCACCAGCGAAATCAAGCCCAGAGCCCGCAACACAGGCCCCAGCACGGTGTAGCTGTTTGCCCGCTTGCCGACGACGTGTGGCAACAGCGTCGACAGCAACGCCATGGCTAGGTAACCAAAGACGACGATAACCAAGATCGCTGCACCAGCAGTGATGTTCTTGACGGTTGGGTCGGACTCATCAGCCACGGTTTGCACTGGGTGCACGTTCGACGCGGTGAAGTTGATCGGCACCGCAATATTGGCAGCCGAAGCTTCTGGCTTGCTGATCTTCGGTGCCTTCGCAGCACCTTCCGCCAGCTTGGTGGACAGTTCATTCGTACCGGCTTGCAAACGAGTCATACCGTCCAGCAACTGGCCGCCGCCATCGTTTAGTTTGGTGGTGCCGTCTTTCAGGCGACCGACTCCTTCGGTCAGCGAACCCGTGCCCTCATTCAGGCGGGTTGCCCCGTTGTCCAACTGATGAGCACCGTCGGCCAAGCGGCCCACGCCGCCATTGAGCTTCGTGATGCCTTCGTCCAAACGGTGGGCACCATCGTGCAGGCGCAACACACCAGCCCGGTAACGCGCATTCGGGTCCGCCAGGTTGTAGTGCAGCTGGCCAGTGCCCTCCCGCAGGCGGTTGAGCTGGTTAACCATGTTCTGTTGATTAGCAGGATCCAAGCGGCTGACGATCCCCGCCAGTTTCTCTGCTTCCGCGTGGGCACCGAAGGTATGCAGCAGATCAATAATTGGCTGCATATCTGGCAGCGCACCTTGCACCTGCTCCAGTAACGGCAACAACATGCCGGTCAACTGGTTCACGCCGGCATCAATCTGCCCGGCGCCGTCGGCAAGCTGGTCAGTGCCAGCCAGCAACTGATCCATGCCGTTGGCCAACTGGGAAGAGCCATCCTGCAGGCGGGCAGCACCATTGTTCAGTTCGCCCACGCCGGTGGTCAGGCGTGTGGTGCCAGCTTTCAAATCCGTGGTTCCCTGATGCAAACGCCCGGCACCATCCTGCAGGTCAGAAGCGCCTTTATCCAAACGCGAGATACCATCAACCGCCCGCGCACCGCCGTCTTTCAGCTGGGTAGCACCGGCATCCAAACGCCCGGCGCCGTCGGCAGCCTTGGTTATCCCTTCGCTCATGCGCCCCAGGCCATCAATGACCTGCGTGGCGTATTTCTTGGAGATCGCATCGGCAACCTTGTTTTGCACCTGCGGGATCAAACTATTCGTAATCACCGCACCGTTGGTGCCATAAAAGTCGTTTTCAGCGAAGTGGATATTAGGCTGACGCGGGTTATCGCTAATGACAGTCACGGCATCATCCGAGAATTCTTTCGGAATCGTGACCACAAAAAGGTAATCGCCGCGGGTTAGGCCTTTTTCGCCTTGCTCTTTATCAACTTCCGCGAAGTTCAGATAATCCGTTTCCAGCAGGCCTTCTACGACCTGGTCACCGTAGTTAATGTATTTGCCGTCGCGGTCGACACCTGCGTCTTCATTCACAACCGCCAGCGAAACATTCCGCAGGTATTTCGATGGGTCCCACATCGCCCACATGAAAGTCGCTGCACCAACCAGTGGCAGGACGAGCGTGAGCACCACCAGGATACGCGTGATGGTTGATTTCGGACGCCAGTCGAGCATCCTGTGCCACAGGTTTTTCTCCCCTGCAGCGTGATCAGCAGTACTCACAAGAAGACACCTCCACTATCTGTCTGTGAGAGTTAATAGGTCCTGCCAGTGCTGCGCCTTCGCCTGTGGCATCCACCTGCAGTGCTACACACCAGCTTCACACTTGCTTGGAAAACAAAACATAATTGCTTACAAGAGCGAAGTTTTACGATCGACAATTAGTTTGTTTTCCCTAGCAAACGCGTTAGAATCTTATAGCACATCACTTAAATTTTCTTATTTTGTGATGTACAGCACCATAGTATCGGAGGATTTAGAGAGTCGCGATATAACGAGTATCCAAGTACTCGTTGATGCCCTCAGCACCGCCCTCGCGACCAAAACCAGATTCCTTGATGCCACCAAACGGCGCAGCAACATCAGAAACACCCCCGCGGTTGATGGCCACCATTCCCGCATTCAACTCATGCGCCAAACGCTCCGCCGTATGCACATTCTCGCTATAGCCGTACGCAGCCAAACCCACAGAAGTGTCATTAGCGGCAGCGATGGCGTCGTCCAGATCGGAATAAGTAGTGATCGCCACAACCGGGCCAAAGATCTCCTCGCGCAAAATATCCGCGTCAGCAGGAATATCTGACAACACGGTTGCCGGATAGAAATAGCCCTCACCTTCCGGCACCTCCCCACCAGTGTGCACGGTAGCACCAGCCTTGCGGGCATCGTCGACCAGCTTAGCGATGCCATCACGCTGCGCCGCAGTAATCATTGGGCCCAGACCGACGCCCTCATCCAAGCCATGGCCAGTGCTTACTTGCGCCAGCTTCTGCGTGATACGACGAGTGAATTCCGCAGCCACGTCCTCGTGCACAATAAAACGGTTGGCCGACACGCACGCCTGCCCGCCGTTGCGCATCTTCGCGGCATACGCACATTCCAGCACGCTGTCCAAGTCCGCATCCTTGTGAATAACAAACGGCGCGTTACCGCCCAGCTCCATCGAGGTGCGCTGCAAGTTCTTCGCTGATTGTTCCACCAAAATCTTGCCGACGCCAGTGGAACCAGTGAAGGTGACCTTGCGCAGACGAGCATCCGCCATCAACTCACGCGACATCGCAGAAGACTTCGTCGTCGGCACAATAGAGACCACACCGCTCGGAACGTTGTGCTTAGCGAAAACCTCGGCGATGACCTCACCGAGCAACAGCATGGTCAACGGGGTTTCCTTGGCCGGTTTCACGATCATGGTGCAGCCCGCCGCCAGAGCCGGAGCAATCTTGCGAGTGGCCATAGCGAATGGGAAATTCCACGGCGTCACCGCCAAGCACGGGCCCACCGGCGTATGGGTAACGCGGATAGTGCCAGCACCAGACGGGGACTTGCCATAGTGGCCGTCGATACGCACGGCTTCTTCCGCAAACCAACGCAAGTACTCCGAACCATAACCGACCTCGCCTTTCGCTTCAGCGAAAGTCTTGCCCATTTCCAAGGTCATCACCGTGGCGAAATCCTCGGCACGGTCCTGCACAGCAGCATAAATATCCATCAGCACATCCGCGCGCTGACGAGCAGTGAACTCCTTCGCCCACGTGTCCTGGACGGCGTCGGCAAGATCCAAAGCCTTCATCCACTGCGTGGAATCAGCATCAGAGACCTGCGCTAACACCTCGCCCGTGGCCGGATCTTCCACCTCAGAATAAGCGCCGCCGACCCCGGCAACTTGCTCGCTGCCCAACCAAATTTTGGTAGGCAAGTTATTGATCAATTCAGTATATGGTGCATAATCGAAGCTCATACTCACACTCTACGCGGGGTTGTGCAGTTTAGCTCACATTACGCAACAACTGTGCGTGGGCTGCGGATAAAAAATGTCACCGGAACCATCGCCGTGACCATAACCGCAGCAACCACAAATGCTGCCCGCACACCCTCGGCCGTAGCAGCCGCTTCCGCCAGCCCGGCACCCAAACCAGACTCAGTACCCCGAGTCAACACCACCATCAACAACGCAGTACCGGCGGCAGCAGCCAATTGCTGCAGCGTCGTCAAGATCGCCGAACCGTGGCTGTAAAGCTCCCCCGTCAATGAACTCAACGCGGTGGTCATCATCGGCGTCATCAACAGACCAAAACCAAAAGCGAAAACCACATGGAAAATGACCAACTGCCAGCTCTGGGAATCAGTGCCAATGGTGCTAAACAACCACGTACCGGCAGCCATCAAGAAGGCGCCGGGAATCATGATCGGCTTTGGCCCCACAGAATCATAAATACGCCCAATGATCGGCGACATCACTGCCTGCAACACCCCACCGGGCAGCACGATCAAACCGGCAGTACGCGCGCCATCGCCCAAACCGTTTTGCACGAAAATCGGCAGCATGGTTACGGTGCCGATCAACACCGCAAAAGAAAACAGCGCTATGAACACCGACAAAGTGAAATTACGGATCCGAAACGGCCGCAGATCCAACAAAGCCCGGCCTTTCGCGCCCAAACGCACCTGCCGCACGCCAAAAACCAGCAGCGCAATAACCGCGACCACCAATAGCCCGACGAGCAGACCAACGTTTTCGCCGGTATCCAGCGCAGTTTCTAAGGAAGACAGCGAATAGACAATGCCCCCGAACGCCACCACCGACAACGCAACAGAAAGCAGATCAATCGGTTGCCCGGTGTTCTCCCCGACGTTCGTCAGCAGCTTCGCCCCCAGCAACAGCACGCCCACCAGCAGCGGCAACATACACAGAAAAATAGCGTGCCAGGTAAAAGCCTCTAAAATCACGCCGCCGACGGTCGGGCCAGTCGCCGGTGCCACCGCAATCACCACACCAATAAAGCCCATGACGGTGCCCCGGCGCTCAAGCGGCACCAGCTGCAGCATCACCGTCATCAACAGTGGCACAATCAAAGCCGTACCGGCGGCTTGCACAATGCGGGCCAGCAACAGCACCGCAAATACCGGCGCCACCGCGCCCATGATCGTGCCAAGAATAAACAGCCCCACCGAGGCAAAGAAAATTTGCCGGGTGCTAAACCGCTGAATCAAAAAACCAGTGGTCGGAATGACCACGGCCATGGTCAGCATAAACACCGTGATCAACCACTGTGCGCTGGCGGCATTAATAGCAAAATCTTGCATAACCGCAGGCAGCGCAACCGACAGCGAGGTCTCGTTCAAGATCATGACGGTTGCTGCGGCCACCAGCACCGCCAACACGGCGACGACGTCCGGCGGGATCTTTTCCGGTTGCGCATTAACTCGGTTTTCACTCATATCGTTGCGGACCTCGATCCCTCCGAACCAGTATTATTTTTCGCTTAGTTTTGTTCCGGTTTCACAATCGGGAACAGGACGGTTTCGCGAATGCCCAAGCCAGTCAGCGCCATCAACAAACGATCGATACCCATGCCGGTACCAGCTGTCGGCGGCATACCTTGTTCCATGGCCGCCAGGAATTCCTCGTCCAGCACCATGGCTTCCTCATCGCCACCGGCAGCCAAACGCGCTTGGTCTTCGAAACGCTCACGCTGGATCACCGGGTCGATCAACTCCGAATAGCCAGTTGCCAGCTCGAATCCGCGCACATACAGGTCCCACTTTTCCGTGACCTTCGGCTTCGAACGGTGATCACGAGTCAACGGCGAGGTTTCCACCGGGAAGTCCTTGACAAAGATCGGCCCATCCAGCTGATCTTCACACAGCAACTCCCAGATTTCTTCCACCAGTTTGCCGTGCTGCCAACCGCCGTCCTTCGGAACCTTCAGGCCAATAACGTCGGCAATTGCCAGCAGCTCATCGACGGTGGAATCCACCGTGACCTCCGGCTGGCCCGGGAATTTGCGGGCCAAGGCCTCGTTCAAAGACGGGTACATTTCGATTTCTGGCCACTCGCCGGACAGGTCGTACTCAGTGCCGTCGGCAAGCGTAACTACCTGCGAACCGAAAACTTCCTGGGCAATGTGCTGGACAGCCTCGCGAATCATCGTCGCACCAGTGTTGTAGTCGCCCCAAGCTTGGTAGGTTTCCAGCATCGCGAATTCCGGTGAATGCGAGCGGTCAATGCCCTCATTGCGGAAGTTACGGTTGATCTCAAAAACGCGATCGATGCCACCAACGACGGCGCGCTTCAAGAACAACTCCGGCGCGATACGCAGGTACAAGTCCAAATCCAACGCATTAGAGTGCGTCACGAACGGACGTGCAGCAGCACCACCGTGGATGGTCTGCAGCATTGGGGTTTCGATCTCTACGAAATCTTCGCCTTCCAAGTAATTGCGCAGCGCACGGATCACCTTGATGCGAGTCATCGCATTCTCACGGGCTTCTTTGCGCACAATCAGGTCGTTATAGCGCTGACGCACGCGAGTATCTTCCGCCATCTCTGCAAACGACACCGGCAGCGGACGAATCGACTTCGCGGCCATCTGCCAGGAATTCACAAACACGGACAGCTCGCCACGTCGGGAAGAAATGACCTTGCCCTGCACCGCGACGAAATCACCCATGTCGACGTCAGCTTTCCACTGATCCAGTGCTTCCTTACCGACTTCTGCCAAAGACAACATCGCCTGTACCTGGGTACCGTCGCCATCTTGCAGGGTGGCAAAGCACAACTTGCCAGTATCGCGCTTGAACAGCAGGCGACCAGCGATGGCAACTTCATCGCCGGAATCACCACCCGGCTGAATATAGGTCACGCCATTCTCGCGGGTAACTAGCTGTTCTGGCTCAGCCGGTGCAGCGTCGGTATCGGTGTCCTCCGGTTTCACCACAACATAAGCCCTGCGCAATTCGGCAAGGCTCATCGTGCGCTTGACCGCAACCGGGTAGGCCTGGTCACCACGGTCGAGTAAGCGCTGGCGCTTTTCCCGCCGGATACGCAACTGTTCCGGCAGGCTATCAGGGGCATCGGGGGAATTTTTCTGCTGACTCACCCGGCCCAGGGTAGTCGAAAAACACCGCAAACGATAAGCCGGCCAGCCCAATGACAACGTTTCTGTATTCTCATGCAAGAATAACTGTGATACGTCGCACTTTCAGCACAGCAGGAGACTACGGAGACTACCACGATGAACTCACTGTATTTAGTTGTCATCGGCCTCGCGATGATCATCGGTGGATACCTCATCTATGCAAAATTCCTCGGGAAGAAAATCTTCCAACTTTCCGATCGCTATAAAACCCCAGCACATGCCATGAACGACGGCGTGGACTACGTGCCCACGAACAAATTCGTGTTGTGGGGCCACCACTTCACCTCCGTCGCGGGCGCTGCCCCCATCGTCGGCCCGGCCGTGGCAATCATTTGGGGATGGCTACCGGCATTCTTGTGGGTCACCCTGGGCACCATCTTCATCGCAGGCATGCACGATATGGGTATTTTGTGGGCCTCACAGCGCCACCGCGGCCAATCCATCGGCACGCTGTCCGGCCGTTATATCGGCAAACGCGGGCGCAACCTGTTCCTCATCGTCATCTTCCTGCTGTTGCTGATGGTCGTGGCCGCCTTCGCCGTTGTAATCTCCAACCTGCTCATCGCGAACCCATCTGCAGTGATCCCAACCTGGGGCGCCATCGTCGTCGCCCTGCTCATCGGCCAAGCCGTCTACCGCATGCAATGGAACCTGCCGGTGGTATCCATCCTCGGTGTCATCGCGCTCTACACGCTGGTACTGATCGGCGACCGTTTCCCTATCGCACTCCCAGAAACCGTCTGGGGCATCCCAGCCAACGGCGTGTGGATCATCCTGTTGTTCATCTACGCCGCCATCGCCTCACTGCTGCCAGTGTGGGTCTTGCTGCAACCACGCGACTACATCAACGGCCTGCAACTGTTTATCGCCCTGGGAATTCTCTACGGCTCCATGCTGCTCTCCGCGCCGTCGATCGTCGCACCGCAACTGAACAGCAACGTGCCGGAAGGCACCCCATCGATGTGGCCACTGCTGTTTGTGACCATCGCTTGTGGCGCCATTTCCGGATTCCACGGCATGGTCTCCTCCGGCACCTCGTCCAAGCAGCTGGAAAAAGAAACCGATTCCCGCTTCGTGGGCTACTTCGGAGCCGTCGGCGAAGGTCTGTTGGCGTTGGGCACCATCATCGCAGTTTCTGCTGGTTTCCAAAGCCTGGCTGAATGGGAAGAAATCTACAGCGCGTTCAACGAAGGCGGCATCAACGCTTTCGTCGACGGGGGCACCAACATCGTCAACGCTGGCTTAGGCATCCCGGTAGGCATCTCCACTACGATCTTGGCGACGATGGCCGTGCTGTTCGCCGCAACCACCATGGACACCGGCGTGCGGCTGCAACGCTTGGTGGTGCAGGAAATCGCTGAGGTTGCGGGCATTCGCCTGAAAGCGTTCTCCGCGACGATCATTGCCGTGGGCATCGCACTAGTCCTGACCTTCTCCGCAGGTGCCGACGGTTCCGGAGGAATGACACTGTGGCCGCTGTTCGGCACCACCAACCAGATCATGGCGGCGTTGTCGCTGTCGATCATCGCCATCATCCTGGCGCACCTTCGCCGCCCGTCCTGGCTGGTGGTTGTGCCGGCTATCTTCGTCATGGTCGCTTCCCTGTGGGCTGCTATCTCGCAACTGGGCACATTCATTACCGATGGCAACTGGCTGCTCGTACTGATCGACGTCGTCATCCTGGTATGCGCAATCTGGGTGGTCATCGAAGCCACCGCCGCCTACCGGCGCGCGCAAAACACCCCGAAGGTGGTCTGGACCGACGAAGACACCGATGCTCCACTACCGCAAGTGCAAGCCATCAAACGTGGTAAATAACCGGGGCCGGAAGCTACGCGTCATGTCTATCGTCGACAAGCTAAAAGCCTTCGGGCAGGGCTTAAACGAATATTATTCCGCACCGTACCGGGCCACGTTTGCCCGCGCACGGCAGGAAGAAGATGACCTGTTCCAGCTGCTGGTGATGTCCGAAGCCCTGGGCATTCCCAACCCTGCCAGCTTTTATACGCTGGAATTATTGCCCATCATTTACGAAGATTTCCATGCCTGGCACCGCCGGATGGGGATGCTGCGCTCGCCTTTGGAGGAGATCCAGTGTTGTTAGACCAGATCAAAGCGCTTGCCGACGGCAGCCCGGCGAGCAGTGGCTCTGCGGGCGGCAATCCAGCAGGTAGCAGTTCGGCAGGTAGCAGCCCGGCGGACGCTAACCCAGATGCGCCCCGCATCGTGTTTTTCGGCGGCAAAGGTGGCGTCGGCAAGTCCACAATTGCTTCTGCAGTAGCCCTCGGGTTGGCAGAAGATGGCTATTCCGTGCAATTGGTCTCCACCGACCCAGCGCACAACCTGGGGCATATGTGGGAGCAAGCCGTCGGCGCGCGCGGTGTAACCGCACAAGCAAGTGCAAACCTGCACCTGCTGGAACTGGATCCAGCAGCCACCACCAAAGCGCACATCGCGCAGGTGGAAGACACCATGCGGCGGATGATGCCAGAGCGCCTACACGGCGAAGTGGCCAAACACTTGGACCTGGCGCGTAATTCGCCGGGCACGCACGAAGCCGCGATGGTAGAGGCGATCGCGCAGGTAGTGGAAAATTCCGACCATGATTTCCTGATTTTCGATACCGCACCGTCTGGGCACACCTCACGGCTATTAGCGGTGCCGGAATTGATGAACGCCTGGACACAGGGCCTGATGAACCGGCGGGAGAAATCAGAACGGTTTTCAGAGCTGATCCGTGGGATGGACCCGAAACACACTGCCACCGACGCAGTGGACCGCCGCAACCAGGAGCTGCGCTCCATCTTGCACAAACGCCAGCAAAGGTTTGCCCGCCTGCGGGATGCTCTGCAGCAACAATCAGTGTTTTATTTGGTGCTCACAGCAGAGAAGGTGCCGGTTTTGGAAACCTCGGAACTGTATGCAGAGCTGGCGAAAACTGGGATTCGTGTTGGTGGCGCGGTGGTAAACCGGCGCTCACCGGCGGATCAAGGCGAATTTTTGGCAAACCGACGTCGCCTGGAAGATGCCGCACTAGACGATCTGCACCGCCGGTTGCCGCAGGTGCGCGTGACGGAAGTGCCACTGCTAGATTCAGAGGTCGGTACCCCGGCTGCCTTGGCAGAAATTGCTGCGCACCTGGGACGCGGCTAGTGGACTAGTTATCCCCATCCAAGTTACGGAAGCCAATCCCGACGGGCACGCCGACGTTGTCGATCAGCCGCACGCCACCAAAAGTTGCTGCCCCCAGCAAGCGCGCATCGCCTTCCTGTGGCGCCGGGCCAAAATCGCGGGCACGCAGTTCCAGATAATCCGGCTGCACCCCGGCGGCAGCCAACACATCCTGCGCGGTTTCGAGCACGGCTTGTGCTCCCCGTTCCGCCACATGCGCCCCGGCAGTCAGCGCTGCCGATAGCGCCACAGCTTTTTCTCTGTGTTCCACAGGAATTTCGGTATTACGCAAGCTCATCGCCAAGCCGTCCGGCATGCGCACCGTAGGCACCCCCTGCACTTTTACTGCCAGGTGCAGGTCAGTTATTGCCTGCTGCAGACGCAACAAAAATTCATAATCTTTTTCCCCCGCAATGATGCTGTCTGGGCCTACGGCATGCAGCAAGCTCAAATGCACAGTCAAGGCCTCTGCCAATGCAGAGCTGTCTTCGAGCCCTTCCGGCGGGGTGATCTGTGTGCGCAGCCCCTGTGGCCAAAGACTATCTTTTTCCCCAGGCTCGCGAGTGTACGGGACTACGGCGTCGACGCCAGCTTCGCGCAAAACATCCATGAGCTCCGGGTTCAGCTGCCGGGATGGCACTCCTAGGTTTGTTTCGTGCGCCTGCGCGCCAGGGGCAGTGTCACCAGCGCCAGTGGTCGTTTCAACAGTGCCAACAGCCTTGGTAGTGCCACCAGGCTCGGTCGTGTCACCAGCGTCACCAGCGTCAACATGAGGCAGCTCAACTGCCGCCACCACAACACCCAGGTGCTGCGCGGTACGCAACAACACCCGGTGTCCCGCGTGAATGTCTTGGCCCAACACCACCAGGTGGAGAGATTTTCCAGTTTTCTGCATGACACGCGAAAACCTCGCGATATCCGCGAGGTGAAAGTACGTAGCTTGCCCGAAAGCAAAACTCATAAATGATCTACCTGTCGTTTGTTCCTTGCCGAGATTAATTTTTCGCCCAGGCTAGTTTTTATCCGGCCTATTTCTTGCCCGATCTATTTCTTAGAGCGCTTGAGCAATTCAGCCACAGAAATACCTCCGGTGTTTTCGTCCCGGCGGCGACGGCGCGTGCGCGATTCGTCATCGTTGCGCTGCTCGTTAGCCGCCACCTGGGGCTGCTGTGGTGCGGCGTGTGAACCGGCGCCCTGTTTGTTGGAATCATCCCGCACAGTGGTAGTACGCGCGCTAGTAGCCGCGGACTGCTCCCGCTCGGATTTCGCTGCCGACGTTCTCTGACCGGTGTTCTGGCTTGGGCTCTCCTTACGTTCTTCCCCAACCGAATCCCAGCGCACCGCGTGGAAGCGAGAGGTATCGAAGACCGGATCTGAGGTATGCGCAGCGTCGTGCTGCTTGGCTGCACTGCGTTTCGGCTCCGCCGCTGCACTCGCAGCTTTCCCTGCACTTGCTTGCGGCTTCGCAGCTGGCTTGTGTTTTTCTGTCTGCTGATCCGCAGGTTTATGTGCCGGTTTAGATGTTTGCTTCGCAGTCTGCTGGCGGGCCTGCTGCTGGCGTTTTTCCTGCTCCCGCTCACTAATCAGAGCAGACAAAGGGTTTGGCTGCGGCTGGCTCGGCTGGCTCCCCAGTTTTCCGGCGATCGCTTCCTGGCTCGGAACACCAGAACCGGAGGCAAAACCAACCCCACCGTTGTATTGGCCACCAGGCTGCTGGTAAGAAAACTCAGAACCAGCAAATTCAGAGCTAGCCCGGTCAGTTTGCTGTTCCAACTCCCGGATCCGGCGCGCCTCTGCCTGCAGTGCAGCGGGCTCGTAACCGAACTCGCGCTCCTGCAGCTCTTCCAGGTGCGTGCGAATCACCGTCAGCTCGGCGCGGATAGACGCCCACATTTCCTCAAAACGCTCAGCATCAACCCCGGTGCTGCCGTCGGCACGCGTTTGCTGCGCCGGAAGACCAGAAACTGCGCCTTCTGCCGATTCCTGCTGTTGGCGCATAAAGCGCTCATGATCTGCCACGCGCTGCTCAGCAGATTGCGCCTGCCGACGGTAACGCGTAACCAGGAAAAACCCAATGACTGCAGACCACAACGACGCCAACAGCGCCAGACGCAGCGCCACCTCGGAGTTCGACAGCAGCATAACGACGGTCGCGATGACCGCCAGCACAATCAGCACGATCACGCCCACTTGGCCACGATCAACCTGACTAGGACCACTATGAGCGGTGTTCGACGAGTTCTCCTGCTCCATGGGGTTCACTTTAGCTAAAAACTTGCCTTCGGTGGCATCGGGGTTTGGCAGGCACGCTCCAAATAGGCCCCGGCTGCAGCTAACGCCAGACCGCCCAAGGCCGCGGCAACCACCACCGGCAAATCCTCACGAGCGGCGAGCAATTCCCCAGATTTTGGAATCACATAGCTCGCAATTCCGGCATAGCCCCCACCCAGAATCGCGCCGGTCCAGGCCGAAGCCTGCCCGAAAACTAAGTAACGCGCGGCAGTGAGCGGATCAAGTTGGCTACGGTCCAAACCAATGCCGTGGTCGTCCCGGGATTTCGACACCCGACGGCCCAGCATCACGCACACCAAAACCATCGCCCACAACGACACCGCAACTAACAGTGGCACCGCGGGCAGACGACCATACAGTTGCCAGGCGACAATCGCGGTACAGGCAGCCGCGAATCCGCCGCTCGCTACTAACCATGGAATCGAGGTGGTTTTCATAGCCCGATCACCGGAATGCCTCGCCACGGGTAATGCCGGCTTTGTCTTCGTCGGCAAGCTGTTCTACCAGTTCCGCTACGCGACGACCTCCCAGCACAGCGTCCGGATCAATCTCCAGCCAGGGTTGCAGCACAAAGGCACGCTGATGAGCGTACGGGTGCGGCAGGCGCAATTCCTCGGTATCGCTGGTGATGTGCGTTGTTTCTGTGGCCATCGGCGCGGCACCTTCCCACGCGGCAATAATATCGACGTCCAAGGTGCGCGGCCCCCACTTTTGCATCCGGACTCGACCGCCTGCGTTTTCCAATTTCTGGCCGCGGTGCAATAACTCCAGCGGCGTTTGGTCGACCTGGACCAACAAAATGGCATTCAGGAAATCCGGCTGGTCTGTTACTCCCCAAGCCGGGGTGCGATAAATCGACGAAGCCGCGTGTAACTGCCCCTGCTCAGCAAAGTCACGGTAGACAGAATCCAACAGCTCGCGAGAATCGGCCATGTTGGAACCGATAGATAATACTGCGGTAATGCTCATCGGCGCTTCCTTGCTACTACGGCAACATCCCGGAACGGCAGCGGGATCGGGGCATCCGGCTTGTGTACGGTGACCTCGATGGCTGCGAGCTGTTCATAATCAGCTAAGGCCTGGTTCGCGATGCGATAAGCAACGGTTTCGATTAAATCTTCCGGCTCACCGGTAACAATATCGTGTGCCAACTGCGCCAATTCTGCGTAATTGACGGTATCGTCCAGCTGCGTGGCCTGGGAAAAATCCAGCCAGCACGTCAAGTCCACGAAAAAGGTTTGCCCGTGCCGACGCTCTTCTTCCAGCACACCGTGGTAGCCGTAGCATTCCACGCCTTTCAGTTTGATCCGGTCCATCCCAGTGCTACCTTCCCGTTTTGCTGCTCGCTGGTCGTTTACTTTTCGGTGTTTTGCTGGCCACCAGTCTGCCAGGCGTAGGCCACGTCGACGGAATCCCGCGATACCGCGACCTCGTGCACACGCACGGCCCATGCCCCGGCTTGCGCCGATAGTGCAGTCACAGCGGCTGTGGCTGGATCCGCCAACTGCGGACCAGATTCCAGCCCGCGCGCCCCACGGATAGCAACCAGGAAGCGCTTACGCGAAGCCCCCACCAGAATGGGGAACCGCCCGTCGGTAAAACTGCGCAGCGAGTGCAGCAACGCCCAGTTGTCTTCGGCGGATTTCGCGAATCCCAACCCTGGGTCCAGCGCAATATTGTGCTCCGCTACCCCGGCCTCCAGGGCATTGTCGACGAGCCGGTCCAGGCTCGAGTGCACGTCCGCGACCACGTCACCGTCGTGCTCGCCGCTGGCATCACCAAATTGCAGTGTTTGCCAATGCATCAGGCACACTGGCAAGCCAGATTCCGCCATCACGCGGTACATGTGCGGGTCCGCCATGCCACCGGAAGCATCGTTGATCATGGATACGCCTGCCTCCACGGCCGCTTCTGCGGTGACAGCGCGCATGGTATCGATCGAGGTCACAATACCCGCGGCAGCCAACTCCCGAATCACCGGGGTAATGCGCTGTTTTTCTTGCTCCGGATCCACCCGCGTGGCCCCTGGGCGCGTGGATTCTCCCCCCACATCAATAATGTCAGCGCCCTGGTAAATCAGCCGGTGAGCATGTTCGACGGCGCGGTCGACGGTGTTGTACTGCCCGCCATCAGAAAAGGAATCATCAGTGACATTCACAATGCCCATGATTTGGCAGCGAGCCCGGCGACTAGCTTCTCGATTATTCGGCAGCACCAACGCCGGCGGGCGGATCGGCGAAGGCTGAGCCAGATTTTGCGAGGTCTCCGGGGTGTTCATATTCGCCGTTTAACTCCTAATAAGACTCATCACTTCTGCGCGCGACGATGCGTTCACACGGAAGCCGCCGCGTACCGCCGAAGTTGTGGTCACTGCACCGGGCTTACGGATGCCGCGCATCGCCATGCAAAGGTGTTCACATTCAATGACGACGATAACCGATTGCGCTTGCAGTTTTTCCATCAACGCATCAGCGATTTGGCTGGTCAAGCGTTCTTGTACCTGTGGGCGTTTCGCATACAAATCCGCCAGGCGCGCGAGCTTGGACAAGCCGGTGACATCTCCGTTGCGCCCTGGGATATAGCCAATGTGCACGGTGCCGAAAAACGGCACGAGGTGGTGTTCGCAGGTGGAGTAGATCGGAATATCGCGCACCAGCACTAGTTCTTGGTGGTCCTGCGAGAACGTCCGCTCCAGCACGGAAGTTGTGTCTTCGTGCAGGCCAGCGAAGGATTCCTTATAAGCGCGGGCGACACGAGCCGGAGTATCGCGCAAGCCTTCGCGGTCGGGATCTTCACCAACTGCAAATAGCAGCTCGCGCACGGCGGCTTCTGCGCGTTCTTGATCAAAACTGCCGGAAGCGCCGGTGGTTTCAGCGTTAGTCATCGTAGTGTTCCCCGTTGTGTTCATTTTCCTTACGCGCCTCAGTGCCACGTGAGGTTTTGCTCTGCTCGTCTTTCCGGTGCTTTCCGCTCTGCTCGGAATCCTCTGACTCCGTGTTGGACTCTGCCTTCTGCTCCGGCGTTTCCGCCTGCTTTTCGGTTTGCTTATCCGCTGCAGCTTCTAGCTCCTCGAGCGCCTGGAGTTCTTCCAGCTTCGGCAAGCCGGTTACCCCCACGGCGTTGTTTTCGCCAAAGATCAAACCGATCTCGCCTTCTTCGCCAGCATGCTCACCAGATCCCTCTGCTACACCGGTGGCGTTGCCACCTTTTTGCGCTTGCGCTTGTGCTTGCTGTCGACGCTGACGAGCCAGCAGCGAAGCCTCCAACAAAGACAAGCGCTTCGGCGGTTCCTCACCGCGCTCTTTTGCCAATTCCGCTGGGGTTTTCACCGGTTCGAAACCAGCCTGCTGCGGGAAGCGCACGTCGGTATCGAAGATGTCGACCCGCTGCGGGTCAATACCGTCGAAAATGGCTTCCAGGTCCGGCCGACGCAAAGTTTCTTTTTCCAGCAGTTGCAACGCGAGTTTATCCAGGTAGTCGCGGTGCTCAGACAAAATCGAATAAGCCTTGCGGTGCGCATTATCCAGCAGGAATTGCAGCTCCTGGTCGATGGTCTGCGCGACCTGCTCGGAATAGCCCGAGGTGCCACCGCCACCACGCCCCGAGAACGGATCGCCTTGTTCTTCGCCATATTTCACTGTGCCCAGCGCCGGCGAGAAACCATATTCGGTGATCATCGCGCGAGCGATCTTGGTTGCTTGTTCAATATCGCTGGATGCGCCCGTCGTCGGGGTGCCGAACACCAGCTCTTCCGCTGCGCGTCCGCCCATGGCAAAAACCAAGCGCGCGAACATTTCTTCGCGGTTGTACATGCCTTTGTCGTCTTCTTGCGCGGTCATCGCGTGCCCACCAGTGCGCCCACGAGCTAGGATGGTCACCTTGTACACGCGCTCAATATCGCGCAACGCCCAAGCAGCCAAGGTATGGCCGCCTTCGTGGTAAGCGGTGACCTTCTTTTCGTGTTCGGAAATCACCTTGGAGGAACGACGCGGCCCACCAACCACGCGATCGGTGGCTTCTTCCAAAGCATCGGCAGTAATCACGTTGCCGCCGATGCGCGCGGTCAGCAGCGCGGCTTCGTTGAGCACATTGGCCAAATCTGCACCAGACATACCCGCGGTACGCTTGGCCAGCTGCATCACGTCGACATGCTTAGCCAACGGCTTGCCCTCAGAGTGCACGCGCAAGATCGCTTCGCGCCCCTTCAGGTCCGGCGGGGTTACCGGGATCTGCCGGTCGAAACGGCCCGGGCGCAACAAGGCCGGGTCCAGAATGTCCGGACGGTTGGTGGCAGCAATCAAAATCACGCCTTCACGGTCACCGAAACCATCCATTTCCACCAACATCTGGTTCAGCGTTTGCTCACGCTCATCGTGTCCGCCGCCGGTGCCGGAACCACGCTGGCGTCCCACTGCGTCGATCTCGTCAATAAAGATGATGCACGGCGAGTTTTCTTTCGCCGTTTTGAACAAATCACGCACGCGGGAAGCACCCACGCCGACGAACATTTCTACGAAGTCCGAACCCGAAATCGTATAAAACGGCACCCCGGCCTCACCGGCAACAGCCCGTGCCAGCAAGGTTTTACCGGTGCCCGGCGGGCCATACAGCAGCACGCCGCGTGGGATCTTCGCACCCAGTTCGTGGTAGCGGGTGGGGTCTTCCAAAAAGTCCTTGATCTCGTGCAACTCGTCGACGGCTTCGTCGGCACCCGCCACATCCTGGAAAGTGTTGGTGGGCATATCTTTGGTGAGCTCTTTGGCCTTGTTGCCGCCGATGCCCAACATGCTGCCTTTTTGCATTCGGGTGAGGAAGAAAAACAGCAGACCAAACAGCAGCAGCATCGGCAGCATGAACGAAAGCATGCTCATCAAGAAGCTGTCGCTGGTGACGTTCGTGTCGTATTCGTCGACTTTGCCGTCTTGCACCGCGCCAAAAACCTCAGGGGCCGAACGCGCTGGGTACTGGGCAATAACGGAATCGACGCCTTCTTGCTCGTCCACAGTGATCGGCTCGCGCAGCTCCAGGCGCAGCGTTTGTTCGCGGTCGTCGATCTGTGCCTTCTCGACGTTTTCGTCCTGCAGCTGCTCCAGCGCAAGCGAAGTCTCCACATCGAGGAAGTGCCGGGTATCGTCGCTCAGCCGAGTAACGGTGAACAACAGCATCAAAAGCACGGCCGCGCCGGCTCCGATTTGAATAATGCGTTTGTTTTTCATGAATCCTATTTACGAGCAGTACACAATGACGATGGTGTGCCAGGTGCGATTACGACGAATAAACGTCCGGGTGCAGCGTGCCAACATAAGGCAGGTCGCGGTAGCTTTCCGCGTAGTCCAGCCCGTAACCGATGACAAATTCGTTCGGGATGTCGAAGCCCACGTCGTACAGATCTAACTTCGCGGTGACGACCTCCGGCTTACGCAACAGGGTGATCACGTTCAGCGACTTCGGGTTCCGGTTACGCAGGTTGCGCACCAGCCAGGACAGCGTCAAGCCAGAATCGATGATGTCCTCGACGATCAACACGTCTTTGCCTTCAATGTCGCGATCCAGATCTTTCAAGATCCGCACCACGCCAGACGACGTCGTCGAGTTGCCGTAGGAGGACACCGCCATAAATTCCATCTCACTCGGGATGGAAAGCTCACGGGCGAAATCGGTCAAGAACACCGCTGCGCCCTTCAACACGCACACCAGCAGCAAATCGTTGCCCGCGTAGTCTTTGGACACCTTATCCGCCAGTGCCTTGATGCGTTGTTTGATTTCTTCTTCGCTGATCAGCACCGATTCAACATCGCGGCCGTAGCGATTTTCCGGGACGTCGTAGAATTTATCGTCGACGGATTTTTCCACCGTGGTGTGAGTGTGATCTGCCATGGTTGGCCTTTCGGTGAGGCTGTGCGGTTGAGCGTGTTAAGCGCCTAGCGCGGGAAGCGCTGCGGCTTTCATGAAGTTGTTGTATCACGTACTGCTTGCCGACGGCTGGCTGTCGTCGCCAAGCGAGCTGTGTAATAGCACCAGTTTGCCAGCTTGGCGTGCCAGTTCCAACCCGTTGCCAACAGAAACAGCACCTTGCCCATGCCAGTCGTGGATGAAGGCAATACTAGCCGCTAATGTGCTCGCGCTAACTCGCGCCCCATGCTGCTGCAAAAACTTCGCGATGGCCCGGCGCGCCAGTGGTGGAGCGCCTAGCTCGGCGATTTCCAGAGCCGGCGGTTGCTGCGTGGCTGGCTCAGTGCATTGCTCTGTGGCTTGTTGCGTGGCTGGCTCAGTAGCAGCCGCTGAACGTTCGGGCTTCGGCGTAAGTGTGTGCAAGTAGTCGTCGTCCTCCCGTAACAACTCGGCTGCGCACACCAACGGAGCCGTGGCATCGCCGCCGATAATTTGATCCAACAACGGAAGCACTTGCCGACGAATAGCAACGCGACGAAAAGCCTCATCAGTGTTGTGCGGATCATTCCACGCAGCAACCCCGAGTTCCCGGCACGCACCAACCGTGTGCGCACGGCGGATTCCCAGCAGCGGGCGCAACAACGTGTGCCCTTGATAATCAGACACCTCCCCCATTGCGCTAGCCTTGCCACGCAGCAAGCCGAGCAGCAATGTTTCTGCTTGGTCATCGCCAGTATGCGCCAGCAAAATCGGGCGGTGGCCTGCGAGATCGCCCAAAGCCTGATAGCGAGCCTGACGAGCGGCGGCTTCCAACGGTTCGCCGACCACGCGCACAGAAACCACTTGCCCGCTCAGCCCCCACTGACCAACCTGGCCAATGGCGCCTTCACTGACCGCGCGGGAGCCGTCCTGCAAGCCGTGATCAATACTCACGACGTGTGCCGGGAGTTTTTCAGCCGCCGCGGCGGCCGCTAAAGCCAGCGAATCGGGCCCGCCGCTGACTGCGATGACAAACTCGGCTCCCCCGTGCTCGTCCGCCCAGCGCTCATCCGTGGCGTGTGTACCCGCCCAGTGTTTGTTTCCCCCGTGCTCGTCCCTCCAGCGCTGAACAGCGCCCCGCAGCGCAGTGCGCACCTGCAGAAAATGCGGAGACCGCCTGGGCCAAAAAGGCGCAACTCTGCCATTCAATCCTGCGCCGTCGCTCAAGCCTATGGTGCCGTCGTCCGAACCTGTGCCGTTGTCCAGTCTTGCACGGTCGTCCAGTCCTGCGCCGTCGTGCGATCCTGCGCCGTCGTCACGCATATTCTCCCCCACCTAATGCTCACGCAAAGCAGAAACGAATTCATCCAATTGCGCCCGAGCAGGCAAAATGGGGGCATCATTAACCAACAAACTGTAGGCATAAGTATGCCCAGACTTTCCTGTGACAATACCCACCAGCGCCGAAGTATCAGTCAAAGTGCCAGTTTTTGCCCGCGCATAACCACGTGCAGAAAGCTCAGCGTAACGATCATCCAACGTGCCATCACCACCAGCGACGGGAAGCAAATCCAACAAACTACGTAAATCCCCAACATTGCCAGAATCCGCAGAAGCAGCGTCGGTAGTAAATGCTGCATTGGTAGTTTCGGCCGCATCCGAACCCGAACCACGGGCCGCCACCTGCAAGCACTGCAACAACGTCGCCGGGGTCAAACGATTATCCGAAGACAAACCAGAATTATCCCGCAAAGCCGCACCTGTGACATCCACGCCAATTTCACTCAAAACCTGCAAAGTAGCAGAGGTAGCATCCGCAAACGTCGCCGGTTGTTTACCACGAGCAATGGCTATTTCGCGGCCGATGGCCTCTGCCATGACGTTATCGGAGTGTTTAATCATCAACTCCAGCCGCTCGCGCAAAATCGGTGATTTCATCACCGCAACCTCCGGCATCGACGGCGCGCCGTCATGAATGCCCACCTGGGTCGCCCCAACCCGATCCGCCAACGCCTGGGCAACGTCAAACGCCGGAGAGGTCGAACGCGGCACGTCACCGGTAGTCGCCCCAATGCGGGCTCCATGCAACATGGCTGGCTCCATCGGGGCAATATAGCCCTCGGCAACATTCGCCGGATCCCAACCCTCCGCCTGCGTGGGCCCATCCCACAAACTGGTGTCGATCTCCACGGAATCAGCCTGGCCAATCACCGCCGCCGCGGCATCCAAATCAGCATCATCCAGCCACACATCACCGGCAGCACGAATCACCACGCGCCCGCCTTCCTGCTCAATCACCGTGTGCAGGCGCTTATCCAGATCCATAGTGGCCAACGCGGCAGTCGCGGTGAGCACCTTCGTAGACGACGCAGGCACAAACTGCTGCTGTGCATTGTGCTCATAGACCAATTGTTGGCTGTTCAGATCAAACACGGACGCGCCCACCGAACCAGCAATCGCCGGTGGCTGAAAACCAGCGGCAGGGCTGGCGTTGCCGCTGGCGTCGGCAAGCGCAGGATCAACGGGCGTAACCGGCAGCTCCGCAGGGGCGAGCTCATAGGCCGGCGCAGATTCCACCTCGCTATAAGCCTGGTGGTAAGCCACACCGACCGTCGCCGTAGCAGCAACAACAACGACGGCGACTACTACCGATACCCACCAGAAAACTTTCATGGCGTTCGATTCTAGCGCGGATACCGCACGACGCCCGCCCGGCTGGCCAAGGCAGGTAAACTGTGCAAACGACTGCAATCACTGATCCCGCCAGCGGGCAAGCACGCCGGCTGCAGAAGTGATTGAAGATGACCATTGAATTCTCACTAGCTCACAACAGGAAAGGCGGATGCAATGAGCATTGAAGTAACCATTGAAATCCCACGCGGTTCCCGCAACAAATACGAAATCGACCACGAGTCCGGCAAGGTTTACCTGGACCGTTACCTGTTCACCCCGATGGCTTACCCGGCTGACTACGGCTTCATCGACCACACCCTCGGCGAGGACGGCGACCCGCTGGACGCACTGGTGATTTTGCCAGAGCCGGTGTTCCCGGGCGTGGTTGTGGAATCGCGCATCGTCGGCGTATTCAAGATGACCGACGAAGCCGGTGGCGACGACAAACTGCTGGCCGTGGTCGACGACCCACGTTGGGCGCACATCCAGGACATTGACGACGTCGACCAGCACACCAAAGACGAGATCGAGCACTTCTTCACCCGTTACAAGGATCTGGAGCCAAACAAGGAAGTCACCGGTTCCGGTTGGGGCGACAAGGCTGAGGCAGAAAAGATCCACGCTGAGGCGCTGGAGCGCTACAAGGGTTAGGTTGTAGCTGGTTGTAGCCAGCATGGGGTGGTGCGAGCCGCGCGTGAGCGTGCTTCGGGGGCGTATGGGGTGCGGCTCGTGCGTTTCGTGCGGCCTGATTCGTGAGTTTGGTGCATTTTTACAAATAGGCCGCGAAAATCGGGGGTTTCAGGCCCACTATTTGTAAAAATGCACCAAAAACGCAAATTCACAAGCTTTCGGGGGAATACGAGTGCACATTTTTCGGGGGAGGAATGCCGGCCAAAAAGCGGCACGGCACGGCGCAATCCGCATCGCCAACGGGCTTTACTTGTCTGACAAGCCCACGCCGGAACAACTCGCGCGCATCATGAGCGAGCAGTGGCCGGACTGCGCGCTCGACGGCGCATCGGCTGCCTGCAAACACCTCGACCAACCATTGAGTGTCCCGTTGGAGTTCCTGCGTGAATCGTCGCTGCCAGCAAGCAGTTATTTCACGTCTCGACGCGCCCTCCCGAAAGGTGCGCTTACCTGGGACGGCGTCAATATTTGCAACCCTTTACAAGCCGTGGAAGCAATGCCGCATGACGACGCCGTCGCTTTCCTGGAAGCCTTTTATTCCGGCAAGGACGGGCGCCGGAGATTGCACGCGAACAAACAGGAATTCCGGCGTTTCCCGCACCAGGTGAAACGCGCTCTCGATGACGCTATTATCGGCACTGATAGCGTGCCGGAGCGTCAACTCACTCGCGCCCTAGAGCAGCATTTCACAGTCCGAAATAACGTAAAGATCGGCCCTTACCACTGGGATCTGGTACTCGAGGACTACAAAATCGCCATCGAAGTCGACGGCTTTGCCTATCACCATGCGGAAAACCGCCGCCAGTTTGAGTTGGACCGCCACAAACTCAACGATGCCGTCCATCGCGGATGGACGCCGCTGCATTACACTGCGACGACGATTAGCCATTACCCGAAGTTCGTGGCGGAACACGTGCGAGCCATTGCCAAACGCAAGCGCCCGTTTGCGCGCCCACCATGGTTGTGGCATCGGTTGTGGGACTGAGCCGACGCGGGCTCGAACACCCCCAGACCACCCGCGGTACCCACCACGCACACCACCAAGCCGCATCCGGTACCTGCCGCCTGGTACCTGCGCCCGGCGGTAACCGCCCGCACCACCAAACCACCCGTGGTACCAAGCCACACCCGGTACCTGAACCCGGCGGTAACCGCACGGTTACACCGCGAGAGCAAGTTTTTCGCACTAGGCTGGTGTCATGAGCAACGAAGGCAACAAGCAAGAAGTAACTGTCAACGAAGTTTCTGTGCACGAGGTTCCTGCCAACGCGCAATTTATTGATGTGCGTGAACGCGACGAGTACGCCGCGGGGCATGCCATCGGCACGGTGAACTTTCCTTTGAGCGAGTTCGTAGAGTATGCCAGCCAGATCAACACTGACCAGGATGTCTACATCATTTGTAAGTCCGGTGGCCGTTCTGCCAAGGCCTGCGAATACCTAACGCAGGCAACCGGCGCCACCACGTTTAGCGTTGCCGGGGGCACGATGGCATGGAAGGACGCTGAGCTTCCGATGGAGCGCTAATTTTTAGCGCTAGTCCCCGATCTGGTCGCGGCCGCGTTTGACGATCAGCGGGTCTGGTTCTCCGACTACTTCGTGGTCCTTGTTCGTGTATTCGAATTTGGAGAGCAGATACCGCATGGCGTTGATGCGGCCGCGTTTTTTATCGTTGGATTTGATGGTGATCCACGGTGATTCTTCGGTGTCCGTGTACCGGAACTGTTCTTCTTTGGCGTTGGTGTAATCGTCCCATTTGTCCAGCGACGCCAGGTCCATGGGGGAAAGTTTCCACTGGCGCACGGGGTCGATCTGGCGGATGGCAAACCGGGTGCGTTGTTCTTTTTTCGTCACTGAAAACCAAAACTTCGTCAACGAGATGCCAGAGCCGAGGATCATGTTTTCCAGCATGGGTACTTCACGCAGGAATTCGGCGTGCTGGGATTCTGTACAAAATCCCATGACACGTTCGACGCCGGAGCGGTTGTACCAAGATCGGTCGAAAAATACCATCTCGCCGCCGGCTGGGAAGTGTTGGATATAGCGCTGGAAGTACCAGGAGGTGGATTCGCGTGGCGACGGCTTCTCGAGCGCGACGGTGCGTGCGCCGCGGGGGTTGAGGTGCTCGTTGAAGCGTTTGATCGTTCCGCCTTTACCTGCGGCGTCGCGGCCTTCGAAAAGGATGATGTGGCGCTGGCCGGTTTCTTTGGTCCAATTTTGGAATTTCAGCAGTTCGATCTGCAGTGCACGTTTCGTGCGTTCGTATTCTTCGCGCGTCATGCGCTCGTCATACGGATAGTTTTCCCGCCACGTGTCGACGGGTTCGCCGCTGGGGGTAATCAGTGAGGGATCGTCTTCGTCGGAGTCATCGACGATGTAGCCGTCGGTTTCTGCGAGGTCGATGGTGGGGAGTTCATCTTCAAAATCGGCTGCCATGGTGCCAGTCTAGCCCGCTGTGTGTTTTCTGTCGCAAGTGTTGGGATAAACACTAAGTGTTTACACATTGTTCACTGCAAATTTCTCTGGGATGCAAAAAGCTCCCCCTCCGGATAGGAGAGAGAGCTTAACCCTGGTGGCTATCTAGCCTGTGGGATTACTTAGCCAGCTTCGCCAGGCCCTCGAAGCCTTCAACGATGTTCTTGAAAGCGCCGAAGATGTCCTTGAAGTTAACGGACATCTGAACGAAGTTGGAGGAAGTCTCTACAAGAGTGTTCATGTTTATCTCCTTGGAAGAAATATGAAGTGAAATGAGTGATGGTTAATCACTCACAAGAATTACCGGCAGCTTGGCCGTGAGATTATTACTTAGCAGCTGGAGCGTTCGAGGAGCTGGAGCTCAGTGGCTCAAAGGCACCCTTGATAGCCCCATAGATACCGGTAGCTTCTTTGCCTTCAGCCTGTGGAGTGTAGAAGAATTCCAAGCCCTTGCTGATGTTCTCGAAAGCCTTGAAGAAGGTAACTGCGTTGTTCAGCTGATCCTGAATCATTTCAACGTTCATGAATTTCTCCTCATGAGAATTTCCCCGGCAATCCCAGGGGTGGATGTTCAATTTCCCGACGCCCCAGAGCGTCATGGGAATCATTGTGTCACAGAATGATAAATTGTCAAGCTTCAGATTAGGTTATACGGCCCCAGAAAAGGTGTCGTACCCATTAGTTTTTCCTTCTCTGATTATTTGCACAGCAACCAGCGACACCTCCACGACGCTAGGAAACGCTAACCAAAACAAAACCCCCAGCCCACAGGCCTATTTTATTTAACTTTCAGAAACTTTCCAGCAAGCCACCGCAATCACTTTACGTTCCAAATCACAAACTCGAGTGCTTTCCGCCCAACCGTTAACTTCTTGTGACTTACCCCATTATGGGTGGAGTGGTAGTGGCGCAACGCCCCCTAGAATCCAAAAACCCAACCGACACGCAAAAACGCCGCTCCCTGGATTCCCCAGGAAACGGCGCCTACGCGATTTCGACTACAACAACACCCCAAAAACACAACGTGCCCGGGGTGCGCTAACACCGTTAGCTCGTTGCCAGCCTAAACAGCGACTGTTTTACATCATGCCGCCCATGCCACCCATTGGGTCAGCACCAGCAGCGGCATCAGCACCGGCTGGTTCCGGCTTGTCCGCAACCACGGCCTCGGTGGTCAAGAACAGGGCTGCGATCGACGCAGCGTTCTGCAGAGCCGAGCGGGTGACCTTGACTGGGTCGTTGATACCAGCAGCCATCAGGTCGACGTATTCGCCGGTAGCGGCGTTCAGACCCTCGCCTGGGTTCAGGCGGGAAACCTTATCTGCAACCACGCCAGGCTCCAGGCCGGAGTTGTAGGCGATCTGCTTCAGTGGCGCAGACAGTGCTTCGCGGACGATCTTGGCACCAATGGCTTCGTCGCCAGTCAGCTCCAGCGTATCCAGTGCGGAAGCGGCCTGCAGCAGGGCAACGCCACCACCAGCGACGATGCCTTCGTCGACGGCAGCTTTCGCGTTACGCACAGCATCCTCGATGCGGTGCTTGCGCTCCTTGAGTTCAACCTCGGTAGCAGCACCGACCTTCAGCACGGCAACGCCGCCGGACAGCTTCGCTAGACGCTCCTGCAGCTTCTCACGGTCATAGTCAGAATCGGAGTTTTCGATTTCCGCGCGGATCTGCTTAATGCGGCCGTCGATCTGTGCCTGCTCACCAGCACCCTGCACGATGGTGGTCTCGTCTTTGGTGACAACAACCTTGCGTGCGGTACCCAGCTGAGCGATGTCGGCGGTCTCCAGGGACAGGCCGACTTCTTCGGAGATGACCTGGCCGCCGGTCAGGATAGCCATGTCCTGCAGGGTGGCTTTCCGACGGTCGCCGAAGCCTGGCGCCTTCACAGCCACAGACTTGAAGGTGCCGCGGATCTTGTTGACCACCAGCGTGGACAGAGCCTCGCCCTCAACATCCTCGGCGATGATCAGCAGTGGTTTGTTGGACTGCATGACCTTTTCCAGCAGGCCAACCAGTTCCTTAATATTCGAGATCTTGCCGGAAACCAGCAGGATGTATGGGTCTTCCAGCACTGCCTCGCCACGTTCAACGTCGGTGGCGAAGTAACCGGAGATATAGCCCTTATCGAAGCGCATGCCTTCGGTGACCTCGAGGTCTACGCCAAAGGTGTTGGATTCTTCAACGGTAATAACGGAATCCTTGTTCACCTGGCCGTTGCCCACGGTGTACATGGCTTCGGCGATCTTTTCACCGATGGCAGGGTCCGCTGCGGAAATACCCGCGGTGGTTGCAATCTGCTCCTGGGTTTCTACTTCCTTGGCAGATTCCAGCAGACGCTCCACAACCGCCTTGGTGGCGGTCTCAATTCCGCGCTTGATTCCCATTGGGTTGGAACCAGCAGCGACGTTACGCAGGCCTTCTTTCACCAGCGACTGCGCCAACACGGTAGCGGTGGTCGTACCGTCACCGGCGACGTCGTCAGTCTTCTTGGCTACTTCCTTGACCAGCTCGGCGCCGATCTTTTCATAAGGTTCATCCAGCTCAATTTCGCGAGCGATCGAGACACCATCGTTGGTGATCGTCGGCGCGCCCCAGGACTTTTCCAAAACGACGTTGCGTCCCTTTGGGCCGAGGGTGACCTTGACGGCGTCGGCAAGGGTGTTCAGGCCGCGCTCTAGGCCACGGCGTGCTTCTTCGTCAAAAGCGATCTGCTTTGCCATGTGTTATGTGCTCCTTTTATTGGTGAAGGACAACACTCACGGTAATGATCACGCCAGGCGCCCGCGACGGCACGAATGGTGTGAGTGTGCACCATTCTCACCTGCGTGATAGGTCTATTAGTAGTGGTTTAGCACTCCACTACCGGAAGTGCTAGCAACCATTCTGGCACTCGGGCCCGGCGAGTGCAAGGTTATACCCGGCGTTTCGCCCAGCAATTCCTGCTAGGTTAGCGGGCATGAATACGACTAGCACCGAAACTAACGCTGGCGCACAGCCCAACAACACCGACGCTGCTCTCGCAGAACATATCCGCGGCCAACGCGCGGAGATCTTTTCGCAATTGTCCGAAACCAGCGCCGTTAG